>Ga0070668_100000006_pt1 | contig 176486 bp, 159 predicted proteins | sample KBSS43metaG_FD_64661 | JGI IMG/M metagenome (GOLD analysis project Ga0070668, IMG submission 64661) | Switchgrass rhizosphere microbial communities from Kellogg Biological Station, Michigan, USA - KBS S4-3 metaG | ecosystem: Host-associated > Plants > Roots > Rhizosphere > Soil ...
GCACGCCCGATGCCACGGCTGGAACCCGTCACAATGGCCGCGCGTCCTGCTAGCCTGTTCAATGTCCTTCTCCCCGGCTCGCATGGCCATTACCGCACCCACGATATTGAATTTGACGAATGTGTCAAATTATCCCGCGGCGAGGCCGCAATCAGTCGCCCGGTTCCTCCGCGGCGGAGGCGGCCAATGACTTGACATGCTTGTCTGGCGTATGGCGGGAGTTTACGCTGCGAAGGAACATCTGCTGACGCGTTTCGAACGGGAGAGCGGCCGATTAGGCTGTTGGCCGGCGATCGGGCCCCTCGTGCCGGAAGGCACGACCCGACAGGGTTCGTCGCATCAGGGGGCCTTTTCGCGACCAGACCAGCGGGTTTCGGGCAGAAGCATGGTGGTGATCAATGCGATCACCATGCAGCCTGTCACATAATAGAAGAAGGCGGCCTCGATTCCCGCCTGTTTGAAAGAGAGCGCCACTGATTCAGCCGTTCCACCGAAGAGCGCCTGGCTGACAGCGTAGGGCAGTCCAACGCCCAGCGCGCGGATGTGCGGCGGGAACAATTCGGCCTTGACCACCGCGCTCGTCGCGCTCGATCCCGAGATGATCGCGTAGGCAATGCAGATCAGCACGAAGGCGTCGAAGCCGCTACGCGCCGAGCCGATGGCGGTGAACAGCGGAACCGTGGCGAGGATACCGCCGATCCAGCACCAATAGAGGAGCGGTTTGCGGCCGATCTTGTCCGAGAGGGCGCCGAGCAGGGGCTGTATCACGACATAGAACAGCAAAGCCGCCGAGCAGATCAGTGAAGCGTCGCTTTTCGGGAAGCCGGCGCTGGCGACGAGATATTTCTGCATATAGGTCGTGAAGGCGTAGAAGCTTACATTGCTACCGATAGAGAGGCCGAACACCAGCGCAACCTGGCGAGGCCGTTCGCGGAGGAGCGTCAGGACACCGCCTTTACGCCGCCCACCGCGAACATCCTCGATGAAGTCGGGTGTTTCGTCGATGCCGCGCCGCAGCCAGAAGACGCCTATCGCCAATAGTGCGCCAGTGGCAAAGGCGATGCGCCAGCCCCAGCTCTCGAGTTGAGCCTCGGTGAGAAAGAAGACCTGGAGGGTCACGAGCAGCCCGAGGGCCAGAAGCTGGCCGGCGATCAGCGTTACATATTGGAAGCTGGACCAGAAGCCGCGCCGGTCAGGCGGGGCGATTTCGGTCAAATAGGTGGCGGCGGTGCCGAACTCGCCGCCCAGGCTGAGTCCCTGTGCCATGCGCGCGACCACGAGGAGGATCGGCGCCCAAATGCCGATCGAAGCATAGGTCGGCGTCAGGGTGATCATCAGCGAACCCGCGCACATCAGCGTGATCGACCAGGTCAACGCGTTTTTCCGGCCATATCGGTCAGCAAGCACGCCGAGCAGCCAGCCACCGATCGGCCGCATCAGGAATCCGATCGCGAAGACGATGCTGGCACTCAGCAGCTGGGCCGTCTGGTCCTCTTTCGGAAAGAAACTTGGCGCGAAGTACAGCGAGAAGGCGGAGTAGATATACCAGTCATACCATTCGACGAGATTGCCTAGCGAGCCGCCCACGACCGAACGGACAGCACGCCGGGGCACGCCCGCAGCGATCACCATATGGTGTGCGCCGGCCGATCGGTTCGCCGATCCGGCATCATTGGGAGGCGCTGCCGTACAGATTGCGCATGAAGTTCTTCTCGCCCTGCCGTCATGATCTCTCCACCGCGCGCCGGGCCCGAAGAGCCCCGTCACTCGGCCGGATAGAGGCCCAATCCCATCACTTCGACCTCGTCGAGGACGATGCCAAAGACGAAGTTGAGCCGCAACCGATAGGCGGTTGCGCTTTCGATGTCCGCCTCGACATGCTGATCGCCATTGCGGCGCGTATAGTGACGGTCGGTAAGAGAAGCGAAGCCCGACGGGAGGACGAGGCTGACGATTGAAAATGTCGTGAAGCGGGTATCGGCTCGCGTCGCCGTCCAGTGATTTGCCATTTCCAAATCTGCTGACGCCACATTGTCCAGCGTGAAGCTATATTGTGCCTGCCAGGCGTCAGTCCCGGTTCGGCGTTCGAGCAGCCAGCCATGATCATCGGTCAGCGAAAGCCGAAAATGCGCGCCGTCGGGCGCGACCGCCTCCGAGGCTTCGACGAGCCGCATCGGCGGTGAATAGCTGCCGCCGAAGCCGGCATCTGCAATCCAGGGTTCGCCATCGATGTGGACGAGGTTGAGCGTGTGCGTGCGGGGCGGAACGCCGTCGGCCATGAGCCATACGCGGGCGAGCAAGGGACGGGCGTCGAAGCCGATGGCGGTAAGCGCCCGCAGAAACAGCTGATTCTGTTCGAAACAATATCCGCCGCGGCGCCTATGAACGAGCTTCTCGAAAACATGACCGGGATCGAGGCTAATCCCGCGCCCCAGCCGGATATCCAGATTTTCGAACGGGATTGCCAGGCGGTGCGCGCGCTGAACGGCCGTTAGCCCCTCGGCGTCCGCCTCGGGAATGAGGCCGAGACCAATTCTCGCCAGATAGGCGTCGAGCTCGAGGTGTGGACCTATTTGCACGACGGCGCGACGCGGCGGCCCGTTCCGGTGGTCACGATCCGCACCGGCTTGCCGTCCTTGGTCCCGGTCGAGATGGTTGAAATCTCATAGCTGTCGGGGGTGTAGCTGCCCCTGGAGGCGACCAGCAATCCTTCGGGAAAGCGCTTGTTCGTGCAGAAGGTATCGTAGACCAGCGTGCCATGTTCCATGGTGAAACGACGGAGCCGGCACGTCGCCGCATCGTCTTGCGTCAGAAGCGCCTCAGGCCGGGCGGCAAGCTGCGCAGCCGAGTGGCAGCTCTTGCGCGACTGGTTGCCGGCGAACATCTTGATCACCCACTGGGGCACGCCTGGAACATCGGCGCTGGTCGTCTGGGTCTGATGTTGCCACCTGCCCGGATTGAAGCTTTCGGCGAGGAGCGGGGTAGGAAGCGCTAGAGCGGCAAGCATCAGCTTTTTCAGGATCTTCCGCACGCGCACCATCGAAATTCCTCTCGCCATGTGCTCGCAATCCTTAGGGCGCGCGCGCGCTATCCGCAATGCCGCGTTGGAAGATAAAAGGTGAACATGGTCGGCGCCCGTCCTACATGAGGATCATGACGATCCAGATCCGTACCAGCCTCGACGATGTCGATCTCGGCCAGACCTTCATACCGCACCGGCCGGATCGGCCGCCAAAGAGCGAAGGCGGCAAGCCGTTCAAGCTAGTATCCGACTATCAGCCGTCCGGCGATCAGCCCGGCGCCATCGCCGAACTGGTTGCACAAGCCGAGGCCGGAGAGCGCGACCAGGTGCTGCTGGGCGTCACCGGCTCGGGAAAGACGTTCACGATGGCGAAGGTCGTCGAGCAGTTGCAGCGGCCTGCATTGGTGCTGGCGCCGAACAAGATTCTTGCGGCGCAGCTCTATGGGGAGTTCAAGCAGTTCTTCCCCGAGAATGCGGTAGAGTTCTTCGTCAGCTACTACGACTATTACCAGCCCGAAGCCTATGTGCCGCGCTCCGACACCTATATCGAGAAGGAAAGCTCGATAAACGAGGCGATCGACCGGATGCGCCATTCAGCGACCCGCTCGCTGCTGGAGCGCGACGACGTCCTGATCGTCGCCTCTGTCTCGTGCCTGTACGGCATCGGTTCGGTCGAAACCTATTCCGCGATGATCTTCGATCTCAAGAAGGGAACGACCGTCGATCAGCGGGAGATCATCCGCAAGCTTGTGGCCCTGCAATATAAGCGCAACGATCAGGCTTTCTCGCGGGGTAATTTCCGCGTGCGCGGCGATAATCTGGAGATCTTCCCGTCGCATTACGAGGATAGCGCATGGCGCATCGTCTTTTTCGGCGACGAGATCGAAGAGATTGCCGAGTTCGATCCGCTGACCGGACGCAAGGCGGCCAGCCTCGATTCTGTCCGCGTCTTCGCCAACTCACACTATGTGACGCCGGGGCCGACGATGAAGCAGGCGATGGAGGCGATCCGCTTCGAACTTGGCGAACGGCTGAAGGAATTGCAGCAGGAGGGTAAGCTGCTGGAGGCGCAGCGGCTTGAGCAGCGCACCAATTTTGATCTGGAGATGATCGCGGCCACGGGCAGCTGCGCCGGCATCGAGAATTATTCCCGCTTCCTGACCGGCCGGCTTCCCGGCGAGCCGCCGCCGACCCTGTTCGAATATCTGCCTGAAAACGCGTTGTTGTTCGTCGATGAGAGCCACCAGACAATCGGCCAGGTCAACGGCATGGCGCGGGGAGATCATCGGCGGAAGATCACGCTCGCCGAATATGGGTTCCGGCTGCCGTCCTGCATCGACAACCGTCCGCTGCGCTTCGCCGAATGGAACGTCATGCGCCCCCAGACCGTCTATGTCTCCGCGACCCCGGGCGACTGGGAGATGCAGCAGACCGGGGGTGTCTTTACCGAGCAGGTGATCCGCCCGACCGGGCTGATCGACCCACCGGTGGAGATCCGGCCGATCGAGAGCCAGGTGGACGATTTGGTTCACGAAGCTCGCGAGACCGCCGGGAAGGGCTATCGGACGCTTGTGACGACGCTGACCAAGCGCATGGCCGAGGACCTTACCGAATATCTGCACGAGGCGGGGCTCAAGGTGCGCTACATGCATTCGGACGTGGAGACGCTGGAGCGCATCGAGCTTATCCGCGACCTCAGGCTCGGCGTGTACGACATTCTGGTGGGCATCAACCTGCTGCGCGAGGGGCTTGATATTCCCGAATGCGGGCTGGTCGCGATTTTGGATGCCGACAAGGAGGGGTTTTTGCGGTCTGAGACATCGCTGATCCAGACGATCGGGCGCGCCGCGCGTAATGTCGACGGGCGTGTGATCCTGTATGCCGACTCGATTACGGGCTCGATGGAACGCGCCCTGGCCGAAACCGCGCGCCGCCGCGAAAAGCAGGAAGCCTATAATGCGGCCCATGGCATCACGCCGGAGACGATCCGGCGCAGTATCACCGACATTGTCGGGCATCTGGCGTCGAAGGACCAGGTCACTATCGACACCGGTATCGAGGATCGACCGCACATGGTCGGCCATAATCTGCGCGCCTATATCGAGGAGCTCGAGCGCAAGATGCGCGCGGCGGCGGCGGATCTGGAATTCGAGGAGGCCGGACGGTTACGGGACGAGATCCGCAAGCTCGAACAGGAGGAACTGGGCCTTCCGGTTCAGGATCACCGCGCGCCTGTCAAGGCTCATGCGACCGGCGGGCGGCCGGGTACCCGTACGACGAAGTATAGCAAGATGAGGGCGAAGGGGCGGCGCTGAACCCCTCCTGGCGAAGGGCCGGCGATCTGGATCTTCAGACCGAGAAACGCTCCAGCGCCTTGTTGACCAGGGATCGCTCGACGATCGGCTTCGAGATGATCGCGACCCTGCCGTCAGCCTCGCGACGGCCGACGAGCAGCATGATATCGCCGTCGACCTCGCCAATATCTATCACCGCGCGCGGCGGAACGCTGCCCGCCAACATGCGGGCCGATTGCACCCGGTCAACCCTGAGCGCAGGGCGGCGCTCGCCACGTTCGGCCGCAACGATCGCCTTGATACCGCCTGCGACCTGCGGCAGCCACGGCTCGACCATGCCGGCGGCCAGACACAGGCGGCGGGCGTGGGTGAGGACCGCCGCAAATTCGGTCAGTCGCTTCCGATCATAATCGCGGCCGAAGACCAGCTTGACGACCGGCGTCATCGGCGCCCGCGCCTGGGCCGTTATCCCGGCCTCTTCGATGAGAGCGGCGAAGCCCGCCTGATCGGCATCGGCGGCGAGGGCGACGTCATAGGCGGTAGAGATTGCGCGGTAGAGGGCCTGGCGGCTGCGGCCTTCGCTGTCGAGCGCGGCAGCGGCTTGCGCGCGCGCGCTGGCGACGAGCTCGAACAGATCGGGCGCCTCCGCATGGACCGTCTCGAACTGTGCAAGGTCCAGCTCCTTCGCTTCGTCGGACACCGGCTGGGCCGGGCCGGAGAAGGCTGTGGTGACGGCCTGGACGATGTCCGCGCCAAGCGCGCCATCAGCGGTTTCCTTCCAGGTGATGACGCCATGGATAAGGTCGATCTCGGCGCCATCGGATGAATAGGGCATCAGGATGCCGCGATACAGCATCGGGCGGCCCTGCCGGCTGATGAACTCCGCCTCGAAGCCCACTGGCGCGCGATTCTGCAATATCTCTTCATAATGGCCGGTGAGGCGCGACAGAAGCGCACGCGCCGGAACGTCGGCCACGGTCTTTACATCGCCGTCGAGCTCGCCTTCCTCGCGCAGCGCGCGACCCAGATAGGCTATCGACGGATTGTTCCGATCGCCGGTGAAATCGAGCAGCGCTGAAAAGGGCGCGAATTCGCCAAGCGCCTCGACATCAAGATCGTCGATCGACGGATAGTCGCGGTCGGCGAGGAGGGACAGCCACAATTCATAGGCGCGGACATGCATACGGCGTTCGTCGGTGCCGATCATCGGGGGAACATCCATGCACGGTTCGTCGACCTCAGGAAAATCCCAGTCCGCCACTTCCTCGGCCGTGAACGAACGATAGTCTTCCATGCTCAGTCCCCGAAAAATGCATGGCCAACTCCGCATCGACGGGAGTCGTCCTTGGCCGGATAATGCACCCAATTCGGTTGACGATTGGTAAAGGAACGGAGCCATATACGCCGCTTGAACAACGTCGCGGCCGCTGGTAATGGCCGCCCACCATCGGGCCGCCTTAGCTCAGTTGGTAGAGCATCGCATTCGTAATGCGGGGGTCACAGGTTCGAGTCCTGTAGGCGGCACCATTTTTCGGTCCACAGCAGACCAATCCAGACATTGAAAACCAGCAAAATCGGGGGTATCTGCTCTTAGATCGCCCACGATGAACCAATGCGTTCACCTAGAACCAACAATGTTTGGGGGTACGCGAAGGGGTATCGAGCAAGGGCGGGATAGGGAGATACCCCCGCTGATGGCTCTGACTGATGTCGCTATTCGGGCCCTAAAGCCCCGTGATCGGCCCTATAAGGCGGCCGACGCCAAAGGGCTCTACCTGCAGGTCACCCCGGCCGGGGGTAAGCTGTGGCGCCTCAAATATCGCGTGCTCGGTCGCGAGAAGCTGCTCTCGCTCGGTGCCTATCCAGACGTCGGACTCAGCGAAGCTCGCAAGGCGCGTGACGCTGCGCGGGAGATGATCGCGGCCGGCGGAGATCCGGCGGCTCAGAAGCGAAAGGACAAGGTCCGCGCGCTTGAAGGTGCTGGGCACACCTTTGACGTCGTTGCCGGCGAGTACATCGAGAAGAAGAAGCGCGAAGGTGCGGCCGAGGCGACCACGCGGAAAGCGGAATGGTTTCGATCGATGCTCAAGCCTTGGATCGGACGAGAGCCGATCGCTGGCGTCGATCCACAGATGCTCCTCGAAGCGCTGCTGAAAATTGAAGCGCGCGGTCATCACGAGACTGCGATCCGGGCGCGCAGCTTTGCCAGCCGGGTCTTCCGCTATGCCGTCGCTGGGACGCGCGCATCTTCTGATCCCGCGGCCTTGCTCAGCGGTGCTCTGACCGCGCCGAAGCCGAAGCATCATGCCGCTATTCTCGATCCGGTGAAGTTGGGCGAGCTGCTGCGCGCGATCGACGGGCTTTCAGGCAGTCCAGTGACCAAGCTTGCGTTGCAAATCGCACCCCATGTTTTCGTTCGGCCTGGTGAGCTTCGCCATGCCGATTGGTCCGAGATCGACCTCGACGAAGCCATTTGGCGGATCCCCGCCAGCCGGATGAAGGCGCGGCGGCCCCATGCGGTGCCTCTATCGACGCAGGTCGTCTCGCTCTTTCGTGAACTGCGCGAGATCACCGGTCCGCGGGGCTATGTCTTCCCGTCCATCCGGACGCGCGCGCGGCCGATGTCCGAGAACACGCTCAACGCTGCTTTTCGGCGGCTGGGCTATGGCAAGGACGAAGTGACGGCCCATGGTCTGCGAGCCAGCGCATCGACGCTGCTGAACGAAAGCGGCCGATGGAATCCCGACGCGATCGAGCGCGCGCTCGCCCATGGCGACAGCGATATCGTCCGCGGCGCTTATGCCCGAGGTCAATTCTGGGATGAGCGCGTGAAGATGGCGCAATGGTGGAGCGATCACCTCGATAAGTTGCGCAAGGGAGCAGAAGTCGTGCCGATCGGCCGGAAGGCGAGCGGCTAACGTTTCGCCGGGCCAGCCGCCCGGCGGAAGCGGGGACGGGGGAGGGTAGTGGCCTCCCTCGCCCCCTTACCTCAACCGGCAAAAGGAGTGCCGATCATGGCTGTGAACATAGTAGGGGCGGATTCCGCCCGCGACAATGTCATCGCGTTTCCGATGACGACCGAACGTTGCCTTTCGCTTGATCTCTCGAGATGCCGTACGCAGCCACAACTCGACCGCTGGTTGCTCCGCTTTCGGCTTACGAACGGGCTTTCCACGACCGCGACAAGGCGGTTGAGCGATCGGCTGTGCGAAAGGGTCGATCTCTTAGTTGCGGGAGGCTGCTGAGATGGCGACAGCACCGATTGAACCGCAGGGCGCCGTACTCGATATGCCGACCATCGTGCCGCCGATGCCAGCCGTCGCGCGGATCCTAGCGCGCTACGATCGACCGCAAGTCGAGGCATTTGTCGAGGTTGCCATCGCGCTCCTCGATACGCTGGATGGTGATCCGAATGTGGAAGATGGCGACGAAGACTGTTGCCCAGCCGGTGATGATGGCGTGTTCGCGGGCCGGCAACCCGGCGAAGCCTTCGGCGGGATCGGTTCGGACGACGATGAGGAGGAAGACGATCCAGGCGGCGGCTCGATCGAGTGCGAGCCAGAGGGGCCTGAGGACGAATGGATGGTCCCCCTATACGGCCTCGATCAAACGGCCCGATCGCAGCCGCGGAGCGACTTGGAGGTGACGGATAGTATGCCGGGCGCGCCACTCATCTTGCGCCGACGCTGATTTCGTCGATGATGTCGATCGACGGCTAGGGGGCACCCGAAAAGGCGCAGCTCCGCGCCCTGCCGTCGAACTTTCGGAGCGTCGCCGAGGAGCAGGCGATGGACCGACATGACGAAGCGCGGGGACCAGATGAGCGCACACCCGGTGTCGGCCATAATTCTGGCGCTGATTGGTCGGAAGGCGATCTTGAGGTTTGGCGGGAGTCTCAGAAAGCTGCCGACACGGCATTTGATGAGGAAGCGGCCGAGGCCCGTCGGATTGGTGGGGACGCTGGTTTCGTGCGCTTTTGCAATGCCGCTATTGCGAGGTTCCTGGCCCTTGGCGAAGCTAACGAGGCGCTTGGGCTATCCTTCACTCGAGAAGATGTCAGGCGGATGTTGCTCGACCGCTTTCCGCGCAGGACCAGCTTTGATTTGGCGGAGGAGCGCGCAATCCGGACGGCCAGCGCGTACGCGCTCGGCATTCGGTTGTCCGGTAGCGGTGCCAAGGACTCGCCCATTGAAGCTGCGATGTTTGCTGCCGCATATCTGGAAGGGCTTGATATCGATAGTCCCGATCCAACCGAAACCGTTCGAAAATCTATCCAAAGACTGCGGCGCGCAATCCGAGGAACGAGCGTTTTTCGTCTAAATCGAGATACGCTTGAGGTTGAGTGCTTCGACGCGGAGGAGCGACTCCTAGCAGGCTTGCCCGGTAAGAGGGGACGGCCTCGAAAGCTGCCCAGATCAAACTGACGTCATGTCCCGTTTTTCGTTCCAGAAGCGGCAATAGTCCATTCCCTCCAATAAGGAGGTATTTGACTATGCAGGCCAATACATCGCGAGCGGGGGAGCCAGCGCCTCTCGCCTATAGCGTGAAAGAAGCGGCTCGGGTTTCATCGATCAGTAAGTCTGGGATCCACAATCTCATCTCGGCGGGAAAGCTGAAGGCCAAGCGCATTGGCCGGCGCACGATCATCCCCGCGGATAGCCTACGTGCTCTAATCGAAGATGAGGCGGCGTGAGCGATGGCCGCCGCATACGATAACGCCCCGGCGGCAACCGGGGCGTCGCGCGATTTTCTTGGAGGATCTTCGCGCGATAGCCTTAGCGCACGGGGCGCCAACCGCGCAACCGATGATGACGATGTTGAAGTGGATGCACTCGTTCGGGCGCGCTCGCTCGAAGACTTTTCTAGCGGCGTTTTTCCATGACCCAGCCGCGCGTTATTATCCGCAAATCGCCCGCCGGCGGCGGGTTCGACATCACGGTCGATCCGCCAGCCGGCTGGGCCGATCATAGCGCAACCCGCCCCACCCATCGCGATGCAGCCCGCTACGCGGCCTCGTTGCGCGTCGTCCACCGCTGGCCGGTGGTCGATGAGAGCGGAGGCGAGAATGGCGAAGCATGATCGCAAAGGCCGATCGCGCGGTGTGCCGCATGTCCGCCTGGATAAATCCATCTTCAATTCGCTCGCATATCGGGCGCTCAGCCCGACGGCGCGTGCCATGCTGTTCGAGCTGATCGGCATGTTCAACGGCGCCAACAATGGAGAACTCTATCTCAGCACCCGGGACGCGACGGCGCTCGTTGGTGTGACCGATCGCGCCGCTGCCAGCGCGGCCCTCAATGACCTCGTGGCGCATGGTCTGGCCGTGCGGGAAGAGACGGGCGATTTCTTCAACCGGCATGCGACCTGCTACCGTCTCACCTTCGCCCCCGCGAAAGGGCGGGCGCCCTCCAACGAATGGCGTGACTGGAATCAACCCGATGAGCGCGAAACAAAACGCCTCACTGATCTGGCCAAGACAAAATTGCGGGCCGGGAATTCTGCACGCCTCGGCCGGGAATCCCGGCCACCAGCGGCAAAAGTTGGCGAAAACCTTAACCCATCTGGCCGGGATTTCTGCCAGCAAAGTGGCGAAAACCTCGAAATTGCGACGTTGCCGGCTGGCTCGGATTCCCGGCCACAACTAATATACCATCGGGATGCGGACCGGCTCGCTGATGCCGCCGCCTGCAAGAAGATCATCGCTCTGTGTCGCGGATGGATCGACGAGCAGGGCTACGGCGCGCAGCGACGCCTTGCTCGGCTAGCCGCCCTGACCGACTCGAAGCTCTCGCGCTTTCTCGGCGGCGGTGGCACGCACCGGCGGCTCACAAAGCCCGAGCTTGAACGTCTGCAAAGAGCCGTTGGCCCAAATTTGCGCGTAATCGGCGGGCGACGGGGGCAGGGCGCATGAAAATCGCCGACCCTGAATTCCGCGATCAGGCGGCCGCGAGGCTCGCTGAAATCGACGAGCTCGATGGCGAGATCGACGAAATATTCGAATGGCTCGGTGCGCTCGAAGTCCTCCGAAGTGGTCTCTGTAGGGCGATCGCGGGCGATCGGGTGGAAGGCGCGCCATCTCCCGATGTGACAGGCATCGAACAGTTCCTGGCGCCGTTCCTAGGCGCCGTCAGCTCTATCTCGTCGCGAGACCGGGTCCGGCTGTGGTCGGCGCGAGCCAATACTCGTTCGCTGCAGAGCATGGTAACACTGACCGACGCGGCGATTGAGGATCGCCAGGCGCATTTCGCAGAACTTTGCATGCAACGCAGTGTGGCGCTGGCTGCGCTTGCCACCTCGCTGCTGCGGGGCATTTCGACCGGCAACGTCGTGGTCGCTTCTCATACTTCGATCAAGGCCGAGGCCGTTCGCGCTCCAGATCGCTTCCTGGCGCGTGCCCGGGCCGCGGTCTCTGGGGCTGAGCTCGACGTCGCCACCGATCCGCATCCAGGCCCTCCCCCCGGAAGCAGTTCCCAGCCGATCAGCGGGCCTGGCTCCGAATTCTATCCGTCGAACCTCCCACCCACGAAAAGGAAGAAGCCATGACTTTTCAGAACAATGCGATAGGCCATCGTCCGGCCCTCAAGTTCGATTTTACCCGCCTTCGCACCAGCCGGTCGCAGGCGGATAGCCGCAGCGGGGATCGCCGGCCCACTGTCGCTGGCGCCCAGCCGGGCAGATCGGCATCGTCCGCCCGTCAGGAGGGCTTTGCAGCAGGCAGCGCCGCCGAGCTGGCCCGCGTTCTCACCGTCATTCGGTCCGAGCGTTTCGCAGGCCGGAAGAGCCTGGCGATTGAGCTGCTCGGCTTGAACATGCCTGCGGAGAAGATCTGCGCCGCGCTCGCCAAGGCGCCGAAGGCGGGGGGAAGCGACATGCTCAAGAGCATCGCCTCGATAGGCAACCCGAACCTCGGCGCAGGCACGGAACAGGGCGGATCGAAGGCCGAAAGCAAAGCCAGCTGGGACCGCACGATGAAGCGGCTCGGCTTCGTCAAGAACGGCTGATCAGCTCAAGACAGATCCCGTTCGAGGAGACCTCAAATGTCTATTCCGACGCAAGATTCTCACCATTCGAAGGACGAACAATGATCGATATCGATAGGATCAAAGCTCAAATCGCCGAGATAGATCTAACCGCGGCGGCTGCCCGGCTTGCAGAGCTTGACGAGGAGCTCGACCGTATCAGCACGGCCCGCGGCGAAAACGAGGCCTCAATCCGTGACGCCGAGCAACGGCTATCTGTTCGACGCGGGGGACCTAATCCCGACGCCGCAGCCGCTGCGGTTATCGAGGGGGCCGATGTGCTCGATCGGGTGGATACCGTCGATGCGGCGGAGGAGCGAGTGACGGCATTGCGGGCCGCGCGGCTAGGGCTAGACCGGCGGCGCCAGGATTATAAATCCGACCGACGGGCCGTAACGTACGCGATGAACCGCAAAGTTGCCGCCGCCCTCGTTCCTGTGGAAGAGTTCATCGCCGCCCGCTTCGGCGCAGTGCTCGAGGAGTTTGCACAGCTGGGAGCGTCAGTTAGGGCGCTTGAGGCAGCCAGCGATCAGACCCTCCTATCCGCATCGAAGCTTCGGGCGTTGACGAGCGCTGCGCACCGCGCCGGCATTAATCTTCCCGCGGCCGCACCGTTGCCGGAGGTCTCCTCGGCCCTGGTGGCTTGTCTGCCCGCGCTGGACGCTATTGGTCGCGGCGACCGAGCCCGACGTATCGCGGCGCCGGCGGCCGCGCCCCAGCCACCGACCGATGCTGAGCTCGAGCAGCGGCGGCGGGATCACGAAGCCCGTGGTATCGCACGCCGGATGGCGCGCGCCTCGAAGCGACGTGCGGGCCGCATGGCGGTCGATTTTAATCAAGGCCTGGTCGATGTCCGGTAAACTGTCAGCCCCCGGAGCCGCTGTGAAGTTTGAACGGGGTCCGGGTTTTGGTCTTGAGCGCGCAGCGTTGAGAGCCACCGGTCTCGGCGACGGTGCGCGTCGGGATCGCGTGAGGGCCCGCCGGCGTGCCCGGTTCGGCGACCGCTGATGTCTACCGAGGTCTCATTTCGACGCGACATGTTCCGGGCCGTCGAGCGTGACATGACGTCGCGCCTCGAGCGGGCGGCCCTCCGGGCAACCGATGCGGCGGCTAAAGATGCGCGAACCGCGATCCGGGGCGCGATGGCATCCGCGGGCCTCGGCCGGCTGGGCAACGCGATCGGGGCGGACAGCGATCTCGTCCGACATCGCATCAAACGCGAAGGGGCGGGGTTCAGCGCGTCCGGCACCGTCTACATCCGCGGCCGGTCTCCGCGTACTCAGGGGGCGATCCAGATCTATTCCGAAGGCGGCGACATCGCCCCGACTAGGGGCTGGCTCTGGATCGCGACGCCGGAGATTCCAAGACGCGTGGGCCGCAAGCGCATGACACCGGCGCTTTATAATTCGGCCGGTCTCGATCAGAAGATCGGGCCGCTCGTCTTCCGTAAAGGCCGGCACGGCGGGGAGGCCGTTCTGATCGTCTCGGGCGCGACGCTCGACAAGTTCGGTCGCGCCGGCCGTGCGCGACGGCTGCCGAAACGGGGAAGGGTAGGCGAGACCAGGACAGGCGCTGTCAGCTTCGTCGCGTTTGTCGGGATCCGACGAACGCGCCGCGGTGCACGGTACGATCCAGCCGCCATCATTGCCCATTATCGCGACCTGCTGCCGCGATACCTGGCCGAGGGGCTCAGCTCGTGACGGCCAAATTGGGGACTCAGCCGCGGCGGTGGGAAGGCCGCCACGGCACCCTCACCAATCATCCATTGGCCGGAGGCTGACATCCCTCACTCCCGCGCCGGTATAGAACGCAACAGGAAAGACGAAGAGCATGGCCGATATCGAGGAAGTGATCGCGCTCACTGAGAGCAATCAGCAAAAGATTGAGGCGCAGCTCGACGCGGCAGCCTCTTTCTACGACGGGTCCGCCGACGGTGGATATGACCGCTTCGGTGGCAACGGCGAACCGAAAGGCTATTATCCTTTCCTGACGCCGGGCGGCGAGACGATCTACGTAGCCTGTCTGGCTCGGCAGATCGCCGACGCGGCGGCATCGACCGCGAATGCCAGAGCCTCCCGCATCGGCTTGATCAATCCGATCGCGGGGCATCTCGGCGGCCAGACCGGCAGCTATGCGCTCATCCCCTGGCTCAATGCGTCGACCGCAATGCCGCTGCTGCTCAGTCAGCAGCAATCGCTTTCGCTGCCGAAAACCGGCCAGCCGAAGCTCAACATCTATATCGAGGCGTCGGATGATGGCCCGTATGTGACCATCGGCGCCGGCGAAGCGCCAATCGACCCAACGCTCCCCGACGACCCGCTCGACCTCGGCTCCGGTGGCATCGTGTACGCGAAGCTCGGCGAGGTCACACCCCTGTCGATCAGCATCCCGTCGAGCATCCCTGCGGTTGAGATCGATCTGCCCGAGGATCTCGATTTTGTCATCGTCGTTCCGAATACGCTCCAGGATCAGGTTGGCTTCGCCTTCGACTTCGCGGTGCCCTCAAACCCGTCGACGCCGACCGCCGGCCCTTGGCCGATTACCGGTGAAGGGCTGGCGGAAACGATCTATCTCAACAAGATTGGCACGGCGGCAGGCTCTATCCCGTTCGACGGCAGCAACCATCCGACCTCCGTCGTTAACGGCGGCTGGGCGTCGGCCGGGCTCGGTCTCGACTTTCCCCGCAACGACGATCCGCTGCTCGACCAGGTGCCAAACCGTTTCGCTATGGAGTTCACCGGCATCGCGCCAAATGTCTTCGGCATCATCTGTGAGCTGTTCGATTATGGTATCGGCATCTTCCGCATGATTTGTGACGGCGGTCGCTTCATTCTCACCCTCGGCAACCGCAGCGGTAACGCTGACGTCTTCCTGAATTTCGCGCGCGATTATGAAGGGGTCCACAGCTACCGGCTGGAGTGGACGAACGATCCCGAGGGCGAGGGAGGCACCGCGGAAATGTTCGTCGATGGGGTTTCGGTCGCGACGGGCGATTCATCGAAGAAGCTGACCATCTCGCCGGCCGCCGCGCTCTACCTCAATAATTCGCTGGGCAATTTCGCCAACTCGACGGCCGGCATCGTCTATCACAGCATGTCGTTCGACTATGACCTGCCCTATATCGAATATAACTATGAGCCCTTCACCGGCGACGCGATCGATTATGAGGACCTGATCCGGCTCGGCGTCGATGGCCGGCTCGTCACCGAGGACCAGCCGCTCCGGACGATCAGCTACAACGCCGCCTTCGGGCCGACGACCACGCTCGACCTGTTGGTCGGCGACATCAGCTTTCCAGCTGGCCGCGCCTACAAGGCGGTGCTGCTCACCTATCCCGACGGGGTCGGCGCGCCGCCGGTCGCCCATCCCAACGAACTCGTCATGACCAAGTTCACGGTCCAGAATGCGCGGTTCGAAGACGCGGTGCTGTTCCAGACCCAGCCGAGCTGGAGCGAGTGCGTGCCGGAGGGCGCGCCTCCGGTGGTCAACGGGATCGTCTATACCTGCGACGCGATCCGCATCGGCAATTATGTCGAGTTCGAGTTCGGCTACCATCTGTCGGCCGATACCAATCCGACCGAGCCGTTCGGCGACCTGAACGCGATCGACGGGCTCGACACCTACATGCTGCCGCACAAGTGGGAGATCTACGACCAGGCGGGCACGCTGCTCGCCACGGTCGCCCATCCCAACGGCGACCCGCTCAACGTCAACCACGACCTGCCGATGTGGCAGGGGCCGTGGGATACCCGGAACTGCGCCTATACGAGCCCGTCGAGCCGGTGGTGGCCGGCGGGGACGATCGGCAGCAAGGTCGTGTGGCGGAGCCACGCAGAGCTCGAGGATCACGATCGCGAGGAAGTCGAAACCCGCGTTCCCATTCCCGAGGCGGTCGTCCCGATGGCCACGCATCTGGACTATAGTGTCAACGGCTTCGACCCTCGGCTCTCGATTGGGGCAAACAGCGGTGACGGTCATCTCAACGGCTTCGGCAGCTGGCAGATCATGCCGTGGAACCGCACCGACTCTCAGACCTTCTCGTCGACCGCGACGAGCGGCGATCCTTATACCGGGCTCAATGGCCCGACGATGCGCAAGATCAATGGCGCGCTCTGGCTCAATTATACGCCGTTCAACATCATGGGCCGCTCGCCGATCACCGCGCCGGGCGGCGTCCGCGACGATCGCCAGGCCATCCCGGACCCGGTGGGTGCCTATATCTCGGAGCCGGACGGCGAGCGCGCGTTCGACGGACGCTCCTATCGACAGATCGCGATCTCCTATCTGACCGGCTACGCGTCCGATCCCTTCCACCTTTACGAGGATGGGAAGTGCGTTCCCCTGTATAAAGGGCAGGCCAATCGCGCGATCACGATGCACAGTCATTATTACGGTCTCGGGGATCTCGGCACGCCCTGGAGCCGTCGCTTCCCTCTATATATCGGTCGCATATATGACTGGCTCGCGAGCCAGAACCCTACCCGGGTCAAGTCGGGTGGCGGGCCTACTCAGGACAAGCCCTGGCGCGGCCTGTTCGGTATCGATCGTGACCATGCACATCAGTTCCCCGGTTGGGGATCAATGCTGTGGAAGACGCCCGAGTTCGCCTTTTGGCAATGCAAATTCTTCGACCAGATCAAGCTCTATGGTCACGAGGGCGGCGGCATATTGAAGACGGATACCGGCTATCGCGAGAATCTCCAGATCAACGTTGCCAATCGCGGCGCCGCATGGATGTTCCAGCATGCCGCGATGGCATGGAAGCTCGGCAGCTCGAACAGCCCGCGCCTCTATTCACAACAAGAGATACTCGACTGGGTCGTCGATGATTTCGAATATTTCCATGACAATATGTACGCGTCGACACCGGGTGTGCTCAATCTGCCGGCCGTCGGTGCGGTGGTCTCGGACTTCTCGCCCGTGATGCTCGCGCGGCTGGTCGCCTATGCGCAGTTCGGCATGGTGACGAGCGCGGGCCCCGGCTTCGGCGCGATCACCCAGCAGGGCTTCATGCAGGGCTACTGGATCTGCGCGCTTGGGATTGGCGAGCGGACCGGTTCCAACGACGCGATCCGCGAGGCATCCGCCGAGGCCGGCGCCGTGCTCGACTGGCTGATCAATGCCTATAGGATGGCGGTGTGCGGGTCGATGTCGCGGCTGTCGAGCACGCTCAAGAACATCCCCGGCTCCGATTACGACTATGTCATCTGGACCGCGGCGCAGGTCGCCACGCTCTGCCCGTCGGGCAACGACGGTGGCGACCCGCTCGGCGACTACACCGCGCTGCCTTCCAGCTGGGAAGAGCTCGAGGTGGTCAACGGCGTCAATCCGACCTGGGATGTTGGGCAGAACGACGCTCTCGGGCCCATGACCCTCGACAGCCAGGCGATGTCGGCCACGCTCGGCGCGCCTTTCTGGCTGAAGAACGTTCTGAAGCAGACGGGACCCGATATTGATGCGGCCTGCGCCATCGCCCGGGCCCGGATCAACGAGAAGATCGCCCAGCAGGAGGCGCTGGGGGCGGCCGGCGGGTCGACCTGGTTCCGCTACCATCAGGGCAGCTTCACACCTCCGCTGCCGGTTCCGGCAGAATGAGGAAGGGCAGGCAAATCGCCGGCGATTCTACGCCCGACGCCGATCGCCGGGCGCTTGCGACGCTCTATCCGGACGCAGATCCCAGGTCCTGGCCTCGTCTCGTTGAGCGAGATTTCGGCATCGGCGAATCCACCACGCGCGCAGCGTTGAAGCGGGGCACTCGGGTTAAAGTGCCGTTGGCGGCGCTGATACGATGGCGCGCTCGGCGACGGCATAAGACATAGCGATAGTTGAGTTCGGCGAAAGCCCGGCAATCGACGTCGGGCGCCCGACTACTGGACACCCCCTATCCGCTGATACGGCAGTGAAAATGGGTCCCATTCGGATCGACGATCGCGACCTCTTCTAATGTCATGGGGATTGAGAGCGTGATCGTCATGATGTCTTTTGGATGGTCGATGGTGGGCTCGCCGGGTGTCTCGCTATATTCGATGTACGGCGGCTGGATCTGGCCCATCATCGCTAGATAGGCCTTCCTCTTGAAGGTCGGAGCACTCTCGATCGGAACGGGGACCGCCAGTCCGATGCGACCATAGCCTATGCAGCCCGTATCGGTTTCCGGCCTCGCGAATTCCGCCCGGTAGCTGATTTCCAGGAAGGAAGTGACCGTTGCCTTGAGGCCCATCCGCGTCGTGGAGACGTATTTTCCTGTCTCGGTGAAATCGAGGTCGGGTTCGAGCGAGAGCGCGGCTGACCCGAAAAACGAACTGCGATCCGCATCGTAGTTAAAGGCCAGATCGCGATCGCTGACAGGCATGCAGACGATGGCGCGGCGCCCGTTTCTTATGGTGCTCGCAAGCTTGTCTCGACGCTGCTCATATTGCGCGGTCGTTTCATATTCGCCTTTTGGTGCATCGAGGGATCCACGAAGTGGGCTCAGCGACCGAGCCAACTCGCGGAAATTGGATGTTTGGCACGCTGCATATAGATCGTCGCCTTCACCGATGCTGTTGGCACGTAGCGCCAATGCCAGCCGCACGACAGGGTCGGGCTTTGGTGTTGCCTTCCGTGCTGCCGGCTTGACCGACTTTTTTGGCGCTGTCGCAGGCGCCTTCTTCAGTGGCGTGGCTGCCAACGCAGGCGCTTTCTTCGGCTTAGCTGCTAACGCGCAAGGCGTGACTGCAAGCGAAAGTGAAATCAGCAAGCCGACCACAATCCGCGGAATCGACGCGATCACCATCCGATAACCTCCGCAGATGTTCCCGCCAGAACTCGAATTTCCAGCCGCAATGCTCACAGTTCCGCGGGATAGGCAGGCTCGGTCACCTGAGCTGCCGCGAGCATCGCATTCCGACGCGACAAGGTTTCCATATATTCCTGAGCCTCGACGTCCCGGAAAAATGCTGCCGCTGGCGCGATGCGCCGAACCGCAAGTTCGACCTGATCGATAGATGCGCGGAAGAATTCTTTCCGCAAGTTCTGACTGTTAATGCGAGTTTCTTCAAACTCCGCGTGGAGAGCGCGCTCGAGCGATGGCGCATCGTCGCTGTAAATCATTGCGTGGATATCGAAAACGAAGGGCACGCTGGCGTCACCGAGCTCACGGATCCGGTCTAGCGGATCAAGCCGGCGCGTGAGGCCTATCTTGATCACGCCATCGCCGAACGACCCGATGTTCGAGATTATATAGACATAGCCCGATCGGGTCTGCTCGGCCATCGCCTGGGCGCGTTCGCGCTTCCGCTGAGCTTCAGCCAGATCCTGCTCCAGAATAGCGATCTGCTGGGCGAATGCTTCGAGCTTAGGTCCTTCGATACTGGCTGCCTCTGCCTGGGCCTTGGCGAGGAGCCTCTGATAGTGATCCTCGTCCTCCTGGGCCTTTTCGAGATCGCGCAACAAGCGCTGTTCTTCCCGCGCGAGCCGCATTGCCTCGGCGCGCTCTTCCCGCTCCACCTTGACCCTCTCGCGATGCTCGTGCGTCAGTCGGAGCTCCTCGATCTTGAGTTTCAGGTAGTCGGGATTGACGACGACATGGTTCGAGGCGTTCATCTTGTCGATCTGCTCGGCGGCCTTGACGATGCGCTTTTCCATCGCGAGGACGTTATTCCAACGGGCATTGGAGATGGCGGCGTCGCACTCGTTGTTGAGAGCGCGAAGCGTCAACCGGATATTCCGATTCGTCATCGTCGCGCCCTTGGCCTTGCTCCCGTCGACGGTCCATTCGGTTGCGCATTGGACGGCGATTTTTCGCTCCACGAACAGCTTCTGCGTCTCTCGGCAGGCCCTGATCCGGTCCTTGAACTCTTCGGGATCTGTGAAGTCGAAATGGGGCTCGTAGACTCCCATCTCAGCGAATGAGAGGCGTTCGTCGATGACGGCCATGTCAATGCATAGCCGATCGTAGATGTCCTTCTTTTCCCGGTAGTCGGATCGCAGTTGCTCGATTTCCTGGCGCCGTCCGGCAGCACTCTGCTCGAGCTCCTCTACAGCTGTTTCGACGGAGATGATCGGAGCATATTTGGATCGAAGGGCCTCGATTTCGACGGTCAGCTCCGACGTGCGCTGACGTGATCGCTTCCAAAGGAGCGCGAGGGCGATCGCGGTCGCACTGACCCCGACCAATCCGAATTCGATGATCATGCCGGTTCCCCCCTGGCCCGGCACATAGAAAATAGCGTGGGTCGGACGACGTCAAGACGAGTCGGACCGAAAAGCACGGTACGATGGCTTGGCGTGCACCAGCTTCCACCGCTATCGAAACGATCCTGCAATGTTGGGCGGTCGCAACCATTCTCCGAGGACTAACCCCTCGGGAGATCGCACAATGTTCGTTTCTCAGCCCACCCCGCGCGTCGTCTGGTCGCCCGGGAGGCCGCTCGCCCCCATCATAGGCCAAGCCGACCGCTTCGACCCCCTCCGCTGCCTCTGCCCGGCCTGCCTACTCCTCGACGCGCGCGACCCGGGTGCAGGGTTCCAGCTGGAGATGTTCCCGGATAAGGCGGCGCGCCCGGTTCACGAGCGCTCGTATGAGGCAGGTAGAGTTATCGTCTGATGGACGCAGCGAAGAAATGGCGCCCTGCGAGTACCCCGCCCAAGGCCCCGAACGCGATGACCTCGCTATCCTTGCCCTGCGGGTATCCGTGCGTGGCTGGAGACCGGCGCCGGGGCTCCATAGCAACGGATCTAGGCTTCGCTTAAGCCATCCCAATCGAGGCGATCGGAATTGACATACTCAGCCGCGGAGAGATCGTCGTAGGTCGCCAGCCTGAATTCGGGTTTTGGAAAGCCCTCCATCCTGCCTTTCGCCTCTAAGGTTCTTACTGCAGCCTCCCATTGTTTCAGCTCGGCGTCGTCAGGCATTGACGAAAAGATGAGCAGAAACACTAGCGAGTCCGGATTTTCCCAGTCGTCGGTGATAACGCGGATTTCACGGATTTCGCGGATCATTCGGCCATTGGGGCTGTCGGCGGTCCGCTTGCTTTCGATCCATCTGCGGACCGGTTTTACGAGGTCGTTGAATTCGTCGGGAAAAGCAAACCGCTGACGATGGCGAGCCAACGCAGCGCCAAAGAGCCGCTGGTCATCATCGGTCGCGCAGCCGGGAGTCCGCGTCCAACGGGCGACGACCGCCTTCTCAACGATCGCGACACTATCTAGGTCGACTACAAGGCCCAGCCCTTCGAGGGGTTCGAGATATGCGCGCGACGGCACTGCGCGGGACCTCACGCGTGCCATTTCGTCAGGGTCGACCAGAGCGAGTGCGGCAACTTGTACTGTCGGTTTAACGGCGACCGCGCGAACGATGTCGCAAGACTGCGTGAGCACCGCTACGCCGTGAATGGCTTGCACAAACGCAATGGCCATGTCGCCGGCGTCGTCAATTAGGATTGGCAGCTCGATAGGAGCCAAGGCGAGATCGCCCTGACGCCAATCATTTAGAAGAGGCTGCTCATCATCTGCCACTCGATCTAGGTTGCTTTAATTTTTGTCCTGCCGGTTCGCGTGACTTCCAAATTATGCCGGAAGGGCGTCGGATCCGAGATCAAAATCGCCGGCTCCGCTTGCGCTACATCTCGTGGTCGTTCGGCGCCAGACAGCAGCGCCTTGCGAACCTGGAACGGCCGAAGCTCCTTAAGCAGACGGATTTGCTCCAAGAGCTCCTGGACGCGCTCGAAATTCTCGGCGGAAATAGCACCGCCGTCGGCCCAAGTATGAATCGTCCGCCGTGAAACCGCAAAAAAATTGGCCAGAAGTTGCCAGGTTGCGCCGGTGCGGCGTTTTATCTCAGCCATACGTTCGGCCAGGCTAGGCTGAACATCCTCGTCCCGCGCGAGCGCGTTTGTGACACCAGAAGTGGTCGCAAATGACACCGGATTTACGGCCGCGGCGCCGCTCGCGCTCGACGCACCAGACGCCAGCGATACCGCTGCAAAGGCAACCATCATCGGAGAAAAGCTCAGACCAACGGGTGCCGCAATAAGGACGCGCCGATTTGCCCCTGCGCCCGCGGAGCTTGAGTGAACCATATCCACCATTAAACCTTTCCGCTGCCAGCCGCTCCAGGCATTGCCCATCTGTAAATCTCGTGGGCTCTCTTTACCTGTCGCAATATTGACTGACAGATCTCTCCGCCATCAAAAATCGAATCTCTCTCGTTAATAACGTCTATGTCTAAATACCACATTCGGTCTGTCGGATTCGCGTCAAATACGCCCGGATCATAAGATGTTTTAGGCGCCAACATTCCGCTTCTTAACAGCAGAAAGCCTTCGTCAACCGGAAACCTCCAGGAGAGATCCGACTGGATAAGATCTTGTTCGCCGCTGATACTGACCAACTCTTTAGCGCATTCATTTCGAGGATCGCTGCCATCTACGCTGGCGCCGTTGACATAACGGACTCCGATACGCTGCACCCGAGTCGGCTTGAAGTGCTGAGTAATCGCCCCGACGACGGCCTGGACTCTGGATGAAAAGTCGGCCCAATTTGTATAGCCCTCGCCCTTGACCTCCAACGCAAACTGCTGGCGGGTGAGAGACAATCGGCAGTTCCGCGTCTCGTCGAACATTCGCCAAACCGGCAAGCGCTGGTGATGCGGCTGCACCACACCATCGGCACGCACCTCGAGTTGCAGCATGTCCTCATATTCCAGTGTCAGCTCTGGATAGCGGTCCCGAACCTCCTCTTGGAAATCAGCGATGCCGGCGCCAGTTGTGTCGGCAATCTTGAGAATGGGCGAAAATTGGACAGCCACTAGGGCGCGCAGAAGCAACTTGCGACCGCGAACTTGATTTTCGGTTGTGGGCCCCCGCAGGGGAATGGTCATGGTAGCGTTCTCCCAGGGAGACTCGGAGGTAGCTCGTAAAGTGTGAAGTAAGTGTGAAGTGGAGAAAGTCAACTCGGCGAGGCATCATTTCGGACGAAAAGCCTCGGAGTGATGAGCGAAGGCGGTTGAAGATCGCCGTCACTCCAGGCCGAGCTTCGCCTTGATTCCCTTCACCGCCAGCTCCTTCGCTATGCCGGCCAACTCTCTAAACGACAGCGCGCCGATCTCCTTAGGGTTCAGTGCCGTCTTGATCCGCTCCCACACATCCCCGCTTTCCAGGGCGTTCAGAAACTCGTGGCCCGCGCTGGTGAGGTCGCGCACTTTGATCGTTGCGACTTGGTTGGCGATGAAGTGGATGCGCGTTCCCTCGATCAGCTTATCATCATGCAGGCGCTCAACGTGTCGAGCGACGACTAGCGCATCGTAGCCGGGAATCTCCACTTCGCGCGCCCATAGCTCCGACCGGTCACGAACGGATTCCATTATCGCCCGGATCAAGATGATGTCGTTTTGCATGCGCGCCCGCTCCCCGAATCGGGGAGGATGGTCGCTAGGTACCGGCAAGCTTTCAAGCATCTCCACTCGGACCCTGCCCCCTCGATTTGATAGAGCCGCGAGGGTCAGTGGATTAAATACCCTCGCGGCCCGGATGCTTCGGCAGGGGACAAGCCCGCCAGGCGCACCCTGCCTATCTCAACTGAACGCCGCCGCGCTGGGCACGCCCCGGCCACGTTTGTGAGCTCGACGATCGCCGCCAAACGCAGCGTCTCGACATAGTCGCGTAGCATCCGCGAGCGGCTGAGGTCGCGAACGCCGAGCGAGTAACAGCCGCCGCCGAGCTTGAGATTTCGCGCGAGCCGGGGGTCGACGCTGTCGGCCGAGGGATCGACGAAAGCGGAATAGGTGACGACCGGCGCGGGCGCGCGTTCGCGCATGCCGGAAGCGATGCCAACCTTCCTCCTTTCGCAGACGAGGGCCGTGACAGCCGTCCTCCGAAGCCATCGCACTCTCGATATTGATACAATCCGAAGCCCAGATTTAGCCGTCTCACACAAAAAATGCGGTCCCCCACCGCTTAGGGTCGGAAATGCTCTAGGAAGGACCCGTGATCACCACAGGGACAGAATGCGGCGTTAGCTGGCAGCCATCGAGCGGGTGGAAAGGAATGCGGCATAGGCTTGTCCTCGAACGCGGGCGACGGTCCGATCTTCTCGACAGGGGGGTGCGTGTGAAGTGCTGGATTTGTAGTCAGAACGAAGCCATCAGCGGCGAGCATCGGGTGAAGAGTAGTGACATTAAGGCTGTGCTGGGGACGCCAACCCAGCAAGCTCCGTTTCGTATGCACGATGATGTCCGACGCAACATTCCTGTGGGCAGCCTAAAGGCTGACCGCCTGAAGCTGCCGGGTCGCATCTGTGAGCCGTGCAATACTACTCGGTCGCAGCCATATGATCGGGCATGGGAGGCGCTATCGGAGGTGCTTCGACGGCGCGCTCGCTCCATCCGCGAAGGTGTAACCGTGCGGGCCAAAGGGGTATTCCCGGCCGACACCCAACGGCAACTCCTGAACGTGCATCTGTACTTCGTAAAGCTTTTCGGTTGCCACATCGCCGGGAATGCGATCCCGATACCTCTCGATCGTTTCGCTCGTGCTCTGATCAGCGGTACGGCACACCCGAATGTGTATCTTCGATTCGGGACAATGCGGGGGCAAGACCACGTCGGAATGACCGATATGCGGCTCGCACTGTTCGCTGGTGGAGGCCCTGCCTTTGCCACTTGGTTCTATGAGATAGGACCGATCAGCGTGAATGTCATGTTCGCTGCACCAGGGGAGCGCAGGCGGGGGCTGATCGACTCTTGGCATCCGGCGCACAATACCGACAAGCTCATCATGGCTGACTTCAACGACGCGGCGGAGGCGCTAGGTGCGGGGTGAAGGTCGTCTTTCCACCCCATCTCGGACATTAAAGCGCCAAGCCGATCGCGGGCGAGTATAAGTTCACGGCCTGGTGCCGGTCGCTCAAAAGTTCATGCGCGCCAGCCCGCGGGCATCTGGAGCCGACAGGACGAGCGGCTGCCCGGTTCGAATAGCGGCGAGCACCTGCTGTACGCTGCCGTTCACGGCAATTAGGCCCTGCTGAATTGCTTCCTCAACCGCGGAGAGGCCCGCGACGACAGGCGCATTGTCGTTGCTCGGGGTCGAGGTCGTCGGCGCCGACGCGTCGAACGGCGTCGTCGCGCCGGTCGCGATGTCGATCATCGCCTGCTGCTGCTCGAGCGCCTTGCGGGTCAGCGTCTCCATGTCGCCGACGATCGAGAAGAAGCCCTCCTGGCTGCCATAAAGCTGTCGGGCGAGGTCCTGGACCGTGCGCGCGATGTCGGTGAAGGCGTCATAATCGACATTGGTCGCGCCGCCGCGGATCTGATCGGCCAGAGGATTATATTGCGCCAAAGCGGCATCGAGGCGGTCCTTGAGCGAGCGCCCGCCCGCTTCGCCGATCGTGAGGTCGTCGAGCAGGCTCTGCAACGTCGATCGCATCGCCGAGGCCGCCTGCTTGATCGCCTGGGTGCGCTGCAGCTGGTAGAGCTGCTCGAGCTGCGCATATTCCTCGCTGGTGGCGCCGGCCGCGGCGAAGACGCGCTTGAGATCCTCGAACTGGCGATTGAGCTCGTCGACCGCATAGCCGACCGGGTCCATCGCCTGCCGCAGCGACTTGAAGACCCCCTCGAACTTGGCGGCGCGCCCGATCTGGGTGTCGAGATCGGTGCCCTGCTGGAGCAGCCGCTGGGTGCCGGCCCGGATGCCCTGGATAGCGCCGTCGCGGATGGCGTCGGCGATCGCCGCCTGGATAGCATCGGCCTCATCCTTGAACTTGAGCCCGGTGCCCTTGGTCCGCCCCTCACCGGTCGGATCGACGACATATTTCTTCTTCCGGACGCCGATCGACACGGCGAAGTCGCCGAGCTCGCCACCGAGCACGTCGGCGATCTTCTGGAGCGAGCCGGTGACGCTGTTGCCGAGATTGTCGGCGACCTGCTGGTAGCTCTGCGAATTGCCGCTGAGAGAGGAGGTGAACGAGCCGGTCTTGCTGTCATAGCCGAGCGAGGCCGAGCCGGTCTTGGTACGCGTGAATAGGCCACCAATGAGTCCGCCGGCAAGGCCGCCGAGGACGCCGCCCACGGGCCCAGCGAAGTTGCCGAGGCTCTTGAGCACGGTCTTCCCGAGCTCCTTGCCCGCCACCTTGCCGAACGAACCGCCGATCGACGCGCCGATCTGGGCACCCTTGTTACCGCCGAAGACGAGGCCGCCGACGGCGCCGCCAATCAAACCGCCGCTCAGTAAATCGCCACCTCGGCCCTTGACCAGTTTCTCAAGCGCTGTGGCAATGCCTTCGAAGGGTGTACCCTTGGCCAGTCCGGTCAGGTTTCCTGCTATTTCGTCTATCGCCTTGGTCATCACCCCTGATGTCGTGACAGTGCTCTTGACGATGGCATCTGTCTGGCGACGGGTTTCATCCAACTGCTTGCGCTGACCTTCGACGACGATGTCGCCACCGGCGTCATTGTCGTTCGCCCCGCCGAAGCCGATCTCGCGAAGCTTGTCGTCGATATCGAGGCTGACATCCTTGAGGGCGAGATCGATGTCATCGGCCGTTGTCGACAGCGGCAGATCCCTTCCGGTCAGGCCGAAAGCGGTGCTGAGCGGCGCGGCGATCGAACCGGAGGTGCCGGCTGTGCCTCTGATCGCGTTGGTTGTGAGCACGAGCACAGATGCGAAAGCCTCGACCGCGCCGGCCGCCTTCGTGGTGGCGTTGTCGAGGGCCTGCTGAGGAGTGGCGAAATCCCGGACCTGCTGCTCCACCCCGGAAAATAGCCGTATGGCAAAGTTCCTGATCGTGGTCTGGACATAGCTATTCACCAGGTCAGTCGCGAAGCCACCGACCGCTTTCAATGGGTTCTTTGCGGAGGAGACCCGTCCGACCAGCCGCTCGAACGCCTGCTGGGCATCGCCCACGACGGCGACATAGCTTTCGACGATAGCACGCACGTGTTCAGCGGCGCGGATTTCCTGCTCGCGCTTAATTGCCATCGCGGTGATGGTCGCCAATTCCGTCTCAGCAAGCTCACCCTTTTTGCCCTGCAGCTGCAGCGCTGCGCGAAGTGCATCCGCCTCGACCGTTCGGCCTTGAGCCATCAGCAGCTGAACGGCGTGCGCTTCCTTCTCCGCGCGCACATAGTCTGCGAAGGGTTTGCCTATGCCTTCGGTGATCGCCACGCGAGCGGCGCCTGCATCCTGCAGCAGCTGCTGCATATTGAGCGGCTTCTTCCGCGAGATATCGTCGACCAGATCGTCGAGCTGGAGAAGAGCCCTGCGGACCTTCTCGACCTGGTCAGGCTCATCGCGGAACGGCGCGGCGAGATTGGCGATGCGATCGGCCGCGTCGCGGCCGAACTCGTCACGCCCAGCCGTCGACTTGGGCTTTTGGTCGCGTTTATATGGGCGCAGCCGGGGATCGAGCGACCCGCCGTTGAGGAAGTCGACAATGGCCTGGTTGGCGGCGAGGTCGTTGCGATCCTTCCCCACCGCGATGATTGCTTCCTTGAGCGCGAGCAGATCCCGGCCGGCGAGCTGACTGGCGGTGCCCAGCCGCTCCACCTGCGCGATTGCGCTTTCGACCCCAGTCGGATCCGCCTTGGTCGCGAAGCCGCCATCAGCAAACTTTGCGATGGCCTCGTTGAGCGGAGCACGCGAAGCGATCTGCCGACGGTTTTCGGCCAGCTGGTGGCGGGGATCGAACAAGTGCTCTCCCGAGCCGCCGGCGAAGCCGAGCGAAACTGCCTCGCCGAATGTGGACGAACCAAAGTCTCGGAGTTTTTCGACGCTTTGCCGTTCAGCCTTCTGCGCGGCGATGATATTGCGACGGGCCTCGAGCTCGATCGCCTCACGAAGCACCGCATTCTGCTGGGTGAGTTTGCCCGTGGTCAGATCGACGATCTTTCCAAGCAGACCTTGGGCTTCGCCAAAGGAGTCGAACGACCTCGCTGCCGTGTCAGCATTCTCCGATGTTTCGAGCAGCTTGCCCCCGAGTGCTGCTGCAGCTGTGGCGCCAACCGTGAGCGCCACGCCCCACGGACCGCCGAGAAAGCGACCGACCTTGCCCATCGTGCCGCCAAACCCATTCAGCGCATAGGTTGCTTGGCTGAGCTGCTGAGCGAAGGCGACGGCCGGGTTTTGGCCTGACGCAAGTTGCACTGCGAGATCGTTGATCTGCTGACCGAGTGAGAGAGCGGCCTGGTTCTGCTGGCCCAGCGAGGTCGTGAGGCTGCGCGAACGATCGCCATAGCTCGTCATGACGCGCGACGTGGCCCCGAGCTGCTGGCTTACCGCTCGGGCAACCTGCTCCTGTCCGCGCATAGCCGCCGCATAGTTCTCGGCCTCAATCGCCGCGGCGCGGGCTTGCTGAGCCGCGCGGTTGAGGGCTGCCGAATTGCCGCTTTCTGCGGCCGCGGCGCGCTCGGCGGCCTCCGCGACCAGCCGCGTTGCTGCGGCGTGCTGCTGAGCGGCTTGGGTCGCTTTTTGCAGCTCGCCGGTGTTGACGGTAAAATGCCCGAAGTCACCGAAGCCTCGGCTCAGCTTATTGAACAGGTCGTCGATCGATCTTTCGGCTCGGCGCGTCGACTCCTCGGCCGCTTTCTGGAATGCGGGAAAGCCATCAGACGATGGTTGGTACTTCGCCTGAATGAAGGCTGGAAATGTGGATCCGCGGGCCATGGCCTAACTCCCTGAGCTCCCCGCCGGCCAGGAGTTGCAACCGGCGGGGAGGCGTGCGGGAAAAGCTGATCGGGTGCGCTTCAATCCCGAAGAGCGCCATTCCCTCCGGGGAATCTATACCTGCAAATGGGCCTCAACAATCAAAAAGTGGGGGTAGTTATGGGGGTATCTATGAAACCGAATTGCAGGAAACGCCGGAAAAACGGCATAAATACGCTTTATGTCGAGTCCTGTAGGCGCACCACCCTTCTCCAAGTGGTTGAGAAGGTACGAAACCCCCGAAAATCCGTGGCTTTTAACAGGCGCCTTTTACATTTCGTACCAGGACTGACGCCTGCGGGCGGCCATGCCTGATGGCCGCCCGCAACGTCACTCCAGCCATCCGGTCGAATGCGCGTAGGTCATTCGACCGGGATGCGAACCGGTTACGCCATCAGAATTTGAAAGTACCGGTGACCCCATAAGTAAGGGGTTCCTGCCGCTGGCCGGCGACATAGCCCAATCCGGCGATCAGCTGATCGTTGACGTTCGGGCGCTCGTTCGTAAGATTGCGCCCATAGACAGCCAGTTCATATGTATCGCCGAACAAAAGCGTGGCACGTGCGCCGAGCAGTCCCAGTGCCGGCGCCGTGGTCGCGTCGATGATCGCCTGATTACTCGGATTGGCAGCGAAGAAATAGGGATCAGTCGCCATCTTGCTACGCCACGCATAGTCGATGTGCAGCTTTACGCCGATGTTTCCTGTCAGCCCGGTCTCATAATCGGCCGCAAGCGTAAATTGCCGTTTCGCAACGAAGCGGAACCGCTCATTGGAACGATCGTTCAGGGCGTCCGCAAACTGTTTGTACTTGGGATCGACCAGCGCCCCCGACGCGCTTACACGAAAGCCCTCGAACAGGAGCGCCTGGATCTCGATCTCTCCTCCCCGGAACTGCGCTTTCCCCGCGTTCCCGATCACCGTCGTTATAAAGGGAGCGGTGGCCAACGGCACTACCGTCGACTTCTGGATGTTCTTGACCGTCGTCGTATAGGCCGACATGTTCACCCTCAGCCGGCGGTCGAGAAGCTCGACTTTCGCGCCGACCTCGTAGGAATAGGCCGTCTCGGGCTGGAACGGTATGAAGGCAGCAGGGTTGGCGGCACGGAGATTCTGGCCGCCCGATCTGAAGCCCTTGGCAGTCTTCACGTAGAGCAGAGTGTCATTATTGGGCTTCCATTCGAAACCGGCGGTGTATGACCAGCCTCCGAACGAGTCCCGGCGGCGTCTGGAGCATTGAGTGGGCCCCACCACTTCGAAACCAAAGTTGAACGACGACCCCGGGACGAGGAGGCACGTCGTCAGGCCGGTCGTTCGGTTATAGTTATTCGCGCGGACATCGGCGCCCTTGTCGTCGACCGAATAGCGCAAGCCTCCGGTGAAGGAGAATTGATCGGTGAATTGCCATGTCGCCTGCGAATAGATTCCCACGCTGTCGTTGTCGATCACGCCATGGTTGTGGCCGCTGTTCGGATTGAGCGCCGGCACTGTGATCGAGAGCGACTGGTCAAACCCGCTTTCGTGGAACACGAATGCACCGGCCGCGAATTTCACTGCATCGTTGAACGCATTTCCGGTGAACTGAAGCTCGCCCGACATTTGTTTCAGACGTTGCCGGAAGCCGGAACTGTGGATCGCGAAAGGTGAACCATCATTGTCGGTCTGGGTAGCCGCCGCGATATGACGATAGTTGGTCAGAAGCTTGACTTGCCCCCAATCCGTATCGATCGAGCCTATGAAGTTATAGGTCTGCGTCCGTACGAAGCTGTTCGCCAATTCGTTCGAGGTGTAGACGCCGGGGGTGCGCGCTGCAGCAAGGCTGTTGAGCGTTGCCAGACCGAGCGCGGTGGTTGTTGCGGCATTGGCCGGAGTCGTCGGAGCCGGGCCGCCGGATACCAGACCTACGAACAGAGCGGCGGTCGAACTGACATTGTAGACCGACCCCGGGACGAATGTGAATGCCGGGAAGGCTCCGGTGAACTGCCGGGCCGGGCCGCTGTCATCGGCATCGAAATATTCGGCCGAAAAGAACAGGTCGACATTATCGGCGGGCTTGAGCAGCACCTTTCCGCGCAGATTGATCCTGTCCCGATCCTCGAATTTAGCCCCGTTCAACGAACCCACATATCTCTTCTTGAAGAAGAAAGCCACGGCCGGGCCGAACTGCGTCGTGGCATTTGGTCCGACGACGTTGCGCAGGTAACCGTCGCGCTTGTAAACCTGACCCGCAAGTCGCACCGCGACCTTCTCGCCAAGCGGAACGTTCACGACACCGATCGCTTCGCGCTCGTCGAACCTGCCATAGGATAAGGACAGACGCCCGCTGAGATCGCCGATCACGGGATCGTTAGTGTTGATGACGAGCGCGCCGCCCGTGGTGTTGCGTCCGAACAATGTTCCTTGCGGTCCCTTGAGGACCTGTGCCGAGCTGACGTCGAGCAAGCTCGCGTTAAGTCCGTATGCCCGCGCCCAGTTTATGCCGTCGACATAGGTGCCGACCGAGGGATCGAGCGTTGCCAGAGTGTCTTCCTGCACCTGTCCGCGGATCGTCAAGGAAATCGATGTGAGGCCGCTGTTGGACGCACGAGCCGAAAAACCGGGCGTGAAATTTGCCAGGTCCGAAAATTCGCGCACGCTGCGTGTGCGAAGCTCTTCGCCGCTGAGGACGGTGATCGCAATCGGAACGTCCTGCAGATTTTCGGCTACCTTACGGGCGGTGACGACGATTTCCTCAAGGCCGCCGGCCGGCGCTGCCTCGGTCCCCGGGCCCCCAGCCGCATCCTGAGCAAATGCGGCAGTTCCCGCCAGCGCCAATGCCACAATCGATACGCCGGTCAGCCGCGTCACGGCGTTAGATACGACTTTCATTTGCTATCCCCTCTATATGAAGCACGCTGTTAAGTGCGGGACGGGTCGTGTCCCGCATCATCCTTGCGGCGAAACTGGCGTCGTACCGAGCTTGAGTCTACACACCGATTTAGTGAACCTGCTCGGCCACGCGTTCATGCCATGCCCGGACAGTCCGGTGCGCCTCGCCGATCGCAAATTGCAGATCACGCGGTGCGTGGGCATCTCCGACCAGGCTGATTTGCCGTCGCTTGTCGAACCCGCGATGCTGCAGCTCGTCGAAAAGGTCGCGGATAGGCGTCTTGGCCGAGTTGAAGACGACGGTATCCGCCGGGATGACGATGGCTTCGCTACGATATTTCGGGAGGATCGCGCACTCCTTCTCGCCGATCCACTCGAGGCTGGTCCGGGTGAAGAGCGTGAAATTGCCCTTCTTCGCGAAGCGCTCGAACGCGGTATCCACTCTCGAAGGGCCGTCGATGAGGCGACCCACCGCGGGAAAATTCGTGACGAAGGTCACCGAAACTCCTCGATCGAGCAGGAACTCGGTCGCGGCGAGGGCTTCATAATGGCCGACATCGTCGAACAGCACCGCCGACGAACCCAGGTCAGTCGGCGGATTGGCGATCATGTCGTAAGGCGTATAGACGTGCGGCTTGTCGAAGCCGGGAACTGGTCTGAGAGGGTTCGCCGCCCGCACGCCATCATAGCGGGGGATGGCTCCGGTCGCGATCACGACGAAATCCGGATCTTCCGCCAATACGTCGTCAGCGTCGAAGTAGCTGCCGAGGCGGACATCGACGCCCAGGCGGAACACCTCTTGTTCGAGCCAGGTCGCGATGTCGCCCAGCGTGTGGAGGCCGGGCGCGCGTCGTGCGATTGCAGCCTGGCCGCCCAGATCGCCCGACGCCTCGACCAACGTGACGCGATGACCGCATAGCGACGCGACGCGAGCTGCTTCCATTCCGGCGGGGCCGCCGCCGACGACCAGGACCTTGGCAGCTGCGGCGGCGGGCCTGATCAGATCCTCGCTCAGCATAGCCTCCGATCCTGTGGCCGGATTGACCGTGCATTTTATCGAACCGCCGCTGTTGACTCCGTGCCAGCACGCCTGGTTGCAGCCGATGCACGGCCGAACGAGTTCGGGCGTTCCGGCGCGCGTTTTCTTGATCAGATCGGGGTCCGCAATATGGGCCCGCGTCATATGGACCATGTCGGCGATGCCGTCTCTCAAAACCTGCTCGGCATCTTCCAAGGTTCGGAACCGTCCGATGACGAACCGAGGGACGTCGGGGATATAGCTGGTCACCTTCGAACTCGACGGCAACTGATATCCAACCGGGCGGTCCATCGATCCTACGATTTCCTGTTTGAAATAGTCGGTCCAGCTGACGTCGATGAAGTCCAGGAGACCCTCTGACCGCAGGGCCCGCGCGACGAATCCCAGATCGTCCTCGGTCACGCTGCCATCGGCAAGACTGGCCGAACAGCGGATACCGAGGGGAAAATCGTCGCCGACTTCCTTGCGCACCGCGGTCATGACTTCCCTCAGGAAGCGCATCCGGTTTTCCAGTGGGCCTCCATATTCGTCGGTGCGGTGGTTGGTGATCGCCGAAAGGAACTGCATGATCAGATAGCCGTGCGCGGCATGTACCTGGACGCCGTCCAGGCCCCCCTCGCGGATGCGACGGGCTGCCAGGGCGAAGGAGGCGACGACCTCCTCGATCTGCCCCTTGTCCATGGGGACGGAGACGATGCCACTGTGAGGGTGAGGGAGGGCCGACACGCCCCAGGGCGGCAGCATCGTATGGAGAGGGGCCATGAGGTTGCCGGCGTGCCAGATCTGCTGGAAAACGCGCATTCCATAAGGCCGGACGGCGGCCATGAGCTTTTGATAGCCCGGGATCACACGATCATCCGTGACGTTCAGCGCAATCAACGAGCTTCTGTGGGTGGTGCCCGCCTCCAATATGGTGAGGCCGACACCTCCTTTGGCGCGAGCGAGGTGATATTCTATCAATTGGTCGCTGACCGTGTTCGCCAGATCGGACGTGAGACCGGTGCCATGGGCGGAGCGGCTGATACGATTTGGTATTTCTACCCCGTTTATCATCAGGGGTTCGTATACGCGACGTAAGTCCATCTATCCTCTCACCATTATATCTATGTGGACCGGATCTTGGCGGCCATCGGGGCAGGAAAGGGAAAGCTACGGGCGTGGGCAGGCGATGTACAGCTTTCTATGCTCACGGCGCGAAATGGCTCAAGGTACGTTACGAACGCCCGGCCGTAGTTCGCGTCGATCCCGTCGGCGCTATCGCCACGAAGGTCGCGACGGCATCCTCCTCATCCCGACGGTGTCCGCAAGGTTCGCCGGGAACCAGCATCGGATCCCGTCCCTTGCATCCCTACCTGCCTTCGCCCATATGCGCTGCGGGAGTCGGGCGGACGGTGCCGTCGCCAACCCGGTCAGATCCGGAAGGAAGCAGCCGCAACGATTTCGCATCGGGTCGTTCCGGCTCCCACCTCCGCAGGTCGTGCTTCGCCGTCGCCGGAGCGTGCGAGTATTTGGTGGAGGGCGTGCGGGTCACAAGAATCACGACAAATCGTGCCGACCGCTTTAAGCTCGCCGCATGTCCGAATCCCCGACACCCTATCGCGTCCTCGCGCGCAAATATCGGCCGCAGAATTTCGGTGAGCTGATCGGGCAGGACGCGATGGTGACGACGCTGGCCAACGCTATACGGCGCGGCCGACTCGCTCATGCCTTTCTGCTGACCGGCGTTCGCGGAGTGGGTAAGACGTCCACGGCACGGCTGATCGCAAAGGCCCTTAACTGCGTCGGTGCCGATGGTCAGGGCGAGCCGACGATCGACCCATGTGGGGTCTGCGAGCCCTGTGTGGCGATTGCCGAAGGGCGGCACATCGACGTGATCGAAATGGACGCCGCCAGCCACACGGGCATCGACGATATCCGCGAGATCATCGAGGCCGTTCGCTACGCGTCGGTGTCGGCGCGCTACAAGATATATATCATCGACGAAGTCCACATGTTGTCGAAGGCAGCGTTCAACGGCCTGCTCAAAACGCTCGAGGAACCGCCGGCACATGTGAAGTTTCTGTTCGCGACGACCGAGGTCGGCAAGGTCCCGATCACGGTGCTGTCGCGTTGTCAGCGTTTCGACCTGCGCCGTATCCCTGCCGAGAAGCTCGCCGGGCATTTCGCGGCGGTGGTCAAGGCCGAGGGCGTCGAGGCCGATCCGGAGGCGCTGGCGCTGATCGCGCGCGTGGCCGAGGGTTCGGCGCGCGACGGCCTGTCGATCCTGGACCAGGCGATTGCCCATGGCTCCGGCAAGGTCGAGGCGCGCCAGGTCCGCGACATGCTCGGTCTCAGCGACCGGGGCGCGATCCGCCGACTGTTCGGCGCTCTGCTGAAAGGCGATGCTGCCGCTGTTCTCGCGGGGGTTCGCGATCAGCATGAGCTGGGCGTCGAGCCGCTGGCGATCCTCCACGGCCTCCTCGAAACCTGCCATGGGGTCACGCGTGCCAAGGTAGGCGGCGTCGCTGATGCGGCGCTGTCGGTCGAAGAGCGCGATGCCTATGCCGAATGGGCGTCTGGGCTGGGCTTCGCCACGCTGCATCGGCTCTGGCAATTGCTGCTCAGGGGCCATGGCGAGGTCCATAGCGCGTCGATGCCGATCGAGGCGGCCGAGATGGCGCTGCTTCGTGTGGTGCATGCCAGTCAGCTGCCGGACCCGGGGGAACTGGCCCGCAAGCTCATCGCCGGTGAGGTCGGACTCGGTGCCGGGGCGGCCCCGGCCCAGCCCGCGCCGGCCGAAAGCCAGTCGGCGCTTCTCACTCTTCCGGCCACCGCGTCGGCGATCCACGCGATGGTCCAGCCACATGATCCGCTACTCGCGCAGCTCTTCCACGATTATGCCTCGATCGTCTGGCTGGTCGGGGCGGATATTCAGATCACCCGGCATCCCCGTCTCGGATCGGATTTTCCCTTCAAGCTCGGCGGGCTGCTCAAGCGGCTGACGGGCAGGGCCTGGACGATCGGTTTCAGCGATGCAGCGGGGGAGCCGTCGCTTCTGATGCGCGTTCAGGCCGAGGAGGACGCCGCGCGCACTGCGATACTGGAATCCGGTTTGGTCAAGGCGGCGATGCAGGCCTTTCCCGATGCCGAGTTGATCGATTACAGCGGCCCCGAACCACGGAGTCTCGCATCATGAAGAGTATCGAGGAAATGATCGCCGCGGCGCAGAATGCGGCCCAGACGATCCAGGCGCAGATGGAACAGGCGCAGGCCGGGCTGGACAAGATCGAGATCGAGGGCGCCTCGGGCGGAGGGCTTGTCAGGGTTCGCGCCACCGCCAAGGGGCGCATCCTTGGCGTCTCGGTCGATGAGTCGCTGCTGCGGCCCGATGAGAAGCAGATGCTCGAAGACCTGATCGCGGCCGCGATCAACGATTGCCGCGCCAAGGCTGACGCGGCCTCCAGCGCGGAGATGGCGAAGATGACGCAGGGCCTGCCGCTGCCGCCGGGTTTCAAGCTGCCATTCTGAGCGAGACGCCGAATATCGGACTTGCCGTTTCGGGCATCGGCCGCCCCTCTCAGCGCTCCGATCGGCCGGGGACGGTGGATGTCGCTTCGCTCATTCTCGCAGGCAGCTATCGAGCCCGTAGCGTCGGACCTGGCCCATCCGCCGCTGGATCATATTGCCGTAGCGCCGGGTGAACCCGCTCGGCGCGACCGCCGCGCGCTTCTTCGGGAGCGGTAGGACGGCGGCGATCCGGGCGGCCTCGGCATCGGTCAGCCGGGATGCGTCGTGCCGGAAATACCGCATCGCGCCGGCATTTGCGCCATAGGTGCCGATCCCCGTCTCGGCGATGTTCAGATAAACCTCCATGATCCGCTGTTTCGACCAGAGCAACTCGACCAGGACGGTGAACCACGCCTCCAGTCCTTTTCTGAAATAACCGCCGCCCTGCCAAAGGAACGCGTTCTTGGCGGTCTGCTGACTGATCGTCGAGCCACCCCTTATCTTTCGCCTGCCCTGCAGGTTGCTTTCGAAAGCACTGCCCAGCGCCTTGAAGTCGAAGCCCCAATGGCTGCAGAAATTTCCATCCTCGGCCGCGATCGCTGCGCGGGCCATGTTGGGCGACATTTCGTCGATGCCCATCCAGTCCTTGGCGACGCCGCGCCCCGCAATCGCATCGCCGATCATCGTCGCCGTGACCGGTGGGGAAACGAAACGATAGAGCGCTACCCACAGGATCGAGCCGACAATGACGAGCAGCAGTGAGCGTAGGAGGATACGGCCGATGCGGCCGATGCGGCGCTTCGGCGTGGATTTTTTTCGTGTCATGTTTCTGCGATCAATGCTCCGCCACTATCAGGATGCCGCTATCGGTCCGGAACATCTTCAGCCTGGACGCCTGGAGGCCGACCAGCCGCGAGCTCGTGAGGATCCATCGCGGGGATGGGTTACGATCGGCAGGCACCTGCTCTATCCAGATCAGCGTCGGACAAGGGCCCGCGGGCACCGCCACGGCATGGGCCCCGTCGATCATCATGGGATTGAAGCCTAGCGCCTCGCCGAGCTTTCTGTAGCCCAGCGCGAACACCGGCTCTTCACGCTGCGCCGCCCGCGAGGCGCTGCCGTCATCGAGCCGCCAGCCGGACATCGCATAGACGCGGGTCTGCGGGCAATCGGCGACCATCCTCGCGATCCGCTTCGCGCCGTCCTGCCAGCGGCCGTCGGTGTTGATCGCGCCCAGCGACCAAAGGCCGGATAATAATGCCAGCCCGGCCAAGGCGTTGATCCATATTGTCCTGCCGGCCAGCTTGGCGCCGGCTGCCGCCATCAACGCGGTCGCGAGCGCCGCGATATCGGCGGTGTTGCTCGTTGTGATGAGGCGGCGCTGCGCATCGACTTGGATGATCGCGATCAGCGACGCAAGCAGCGCAGCCCCGATCATGATCAGGAAGCCCATGTCGCCGCGGTGCCAATCACGGCGGCCGATATAGAAGCCGGCCAGTGCCAGCGGATTGTGGAAGACGGTGCCGACCAGCAGGCCGACGATGATCGCGCTGGCCGAAGTCGGCCCCATCTCGATCCAGTTCTGGTACAGGTCGAACTGCCGCGACCATGACCCGGATTGCCACGCGATGAAGCCGACCACGGCGCCGATCGACAATCCCAGCGTGATGAGCAGCGAGCGTGTCCAGCGGCGAAAGCCCCGCGCGATCGCGGCGAGCACGCTGGCCATGGCGACAACCCCGCCGAACAGGGCGCCTCCATAATCGAGGACGATCGCACTGACGGTCGCGACCAGGCCGATGACGGCGAGCATGCCGTCGGCTCGACTCCGATAATCCTGATCGGCGAACATGATGTGCCGGACGAGCATGATCTGGATTGCGAAGGCGGCGAGCTGCCAGAAATCGGGGCGATAGACACCAAATGCCCGAAAACTGGCCGGGGCCGAAACAAGCAAGATTATGAAGACGCCGTAGAAGCCGGCTTGGTTCGGTAGGCGATCGGCAAAACGGCGGCCGACGTAGAGAAGGACGGCCAGGCCGGGAAGATTCGAGATCAGCCGCGCAAGCGGCACCGAAGTTACCCCGATCGCTGACAGCAGCGTGGCCCAGGCATCGAAAATCGGCGGACGAATGTCCTCGCCCCACAAGGCGAGGGTCCGATCGAACGAGCGAAGCGGATCGGCCAGGAACAGCGTCCAATAGTCGTCGAGAGAGGGCCCGGTCAGCAATGCCGAGGCGGCGAGGGTCATCGTGACAAGCGCGAACATGATCGCCGCGCCGCTGCTCATCCAACGCGGCGAGCCGCGCAGTGCCTCTTCCCCCGTCATGCCGCGATCCTAACAGTACTCCGCGCGGCTGTCAGGGGGTCTGGGCATATGCATATCTTAGGATCGAGGCCGCCTCGATGCCGTGCGAGGCGATATCCGCTGGGAGAAGGCGGCGAACGGCCAAGCCTATCCCCATCTCTACACGCTGCTGACGTTGGATTCGATCCTCGCTCTGGGACCCGTCGAGCGCGTCGACGTGATCCTCAAGCTGCCTGTCGAGGGCTGATCGGCTCGCTCCTCCCGGCCGCTCTCGCCACCAGCCTGTTCACATAGTCGATCTTGGCGGTCATTCCCGGCGACAGACGGAACGGATAGAGATCAGGCTGGCCCATGCTGCGGTTGATCGCGTTCAGCGCGAAGCTGAAGGGGACCATGCGATCGGCCAGCTCGTCCGTCGGCGCGGTGTAGGGATCGAAGTCCACGGTCGGTCCAGCATGGTTTTTCGGGCCGGGGAAGGGCGCCATCTCGACGGCAAAGCCCCGCAGCGTGGCAAGGGTATCGACCATGTGGAGATAATGCGCGAACGTCTCCGCGAAATCCTCCCACGGGTGGGCGGTCGCGTAGAAGCTCACATAGTCCTCGGTCCAGATCTTGTCGCCGGCAGGGCCATAATGCTTCTGGAGCGCCTCGGCATAATCGATGGTTTCGTCGCCGAACAGGCGTCGGAACGCATCGAGCGCGGCCGGGTCCGGCTCGACGAGGCGGGACCAGTAATGGTGACCGACCTCATGGCGGAAATGGCCGAGCAGGGTGCGATAAGGCTCCCCCATCTTCGCGCGGATATGTTCGCGCGCCGCGTCGTCCGCCTCGATCAAGTTGAGCGTTACAACGCCGCCGTCATGCCCGGTATAGACCTGAGGCTGGCCCTGCTGTTCAGCGGCAGGATCATATAGGAAATCGAACGCGAGGCCTTGGATCTTCCCCTTCTCCTCGGCCTTCGTCTCGAGCGGCAGGCCGAGCTTGATCAAGGTATGGAACATGCGCCGCTTGGCCTGTTCGATCTTGCTCCAGCGCTCGGGAACCGTCGGCACGCTCAAATCCGGGATCGTGCGGTTATGACGACACGCCCGACAATAAGGCGTGCTCTCGCCGCTCGCGACCAGCCAGTTGCAGACGTCATATTCGTTGTTGTTTGCGCAGACCACGACATCATGCGATGCGCCGTGCGCATCGCGCCATGCGGTTGCACCGTCGCCGAGAAAGAGAAAGCCGTCCGACGCGGGATCATAGCCCAGCGTGAATGTGCAACTCGGGCAGATGCGGCACTCGAAATGGAGCAGGCGTTGGCAATTGGGGCACGGATATGGCGCCATGAGCAGGTAACTCGCTTGTCCTGGAGGGATTTCGGTCGCAGAACGCTGGGCAATATAACCGGGTTGCCCTTCGCCGAGCGAATTTTTCGCTTGCGAAGTCGCGGCGCGGTACACATCTGAACTGTTGCAGATTTGCAACAGGGTGAGACCGGGATGACGACGACGACCATGGCTGATCTCTATTCTAAGCTCGGGGTAAAGCGCGGCGCCGACGAGGCCGAGATCAAGAAAGCCTATCGCAAACTCGCCAAGGAGCTGCACCCCGACCGCAATCAGGACAATCCCAAGGCGGCGGAGCGTTTCGGCGAAGTGACTGCCGCTTATGATCTGTTGTCCGATCGCGACAAGCGGGCGCAATATGATCGTGGCGAAATCGACGAGCAGGGCAATCCGCGCGGTCCGTTCGGCTTCGGCGGGCGCGGCGGCGGCGGCTTTCATCCCGGCGCGGGACCAGGTGGCGCGCAGGAATTCGAGGCATCCGACTTCGGCGACATCTTCGAGGGCATTTTCGGCCGATCACGTGGCGCGGCGGGTGGGCGGCGCGGTTTTGGGGGCGGCTTCGGCGGCTTCGGGACCCAAGGTGGGGGGGCGCCGCCGAAGGGAGCGGACGTTTCCTATCGGCTCGCCGTTCCGTTCGAGGATGCAGCCGCGCTCAAGCCCCAGCGCATTACGCTGGCGAACGGAAAAACGATCGACGTCAAATTGCCGAACGGCGTCGATAGCGGCACTCAGATGCGGCTTGCCGGTCAGGGCGAGGAGGGCCCCGGCGGCAGGGGTGCTGCCCTGATCACGATCGAAGTCCGTCCACACCGTTTTTATCGACGCGAAGGCGATGACGTGCGTCTCGATCTGCCGATCAGCCTCGACGAGGCGGTGCTTGGCGCCAAGGTCAAGGTACCCACGGTCGACGGCGCAGTCATGCTCGCCATTCCGAAGGGGAGCAATTCAGGCAAGACGTTGCGGCTGAAAGGAAAGGGCTTCCACCGCAAGGATGGCGAGCGTGGCGATCAGCTTGTCACGATCGTCATCGACATTCCCGCCGACGATGCCGAACTGGAGAGCTTCGTCGAGCGGTGGAGCGCCAAGGGCAAACGCAACCCGCGGGCCGCGCTCGACGTTTAGCGGAGATTGGCGCCTGGCGGTCCGGGCAACGACAGGGGAGCGACGGCGCTTGGTGCAGGATCAATCTCCCGAAGCGCGTCGTAGAAGGCCGCTCGAAAAGCATCTGAGCCAGATGAAGCCGGGTGGCCGTATTTACACCGTGCTCCGGCGCGCCGGGCTCGGCGTTTACAATGAAGGGTTCATCCACGCGGGCAACCTCGCCTATCTGGCGTTGTTGACGATGTTTCCCTTCTTCATCGTCATGGCGGCGCTGGCGCAGATTTTCGGCCGGGCGCCCGATGTCCAGCAGGCGGTCCACGGCTTTTTGCGCACCGTGCCCCCTTCGGTGCGCGAGCTCGTTCGCCAGCCGATCAGCGACGTCCTGGCCGCCAACGAGAAGGGAACGCTTCTCTGGCTCGGCGCGCTGGTCGGGCTCTGGACCGTCGGCAGTTTCATCGAGACGATCCGTGACATCCTTCACCGCGCTTATGGCACAAAGCCATCGCGGAGCTTCTGGCATTACAGGATGGGCTCGATCGCGATCATCCTGATATCGGTCATACTGGCGATGGCGGCATTCAGCGCGCAGGTCGTCCTGACCGGGGCCGAGCAACTGCTCTGGCGGCTGTTGCCCTTATCGGACGAGGTTCGGTCGCTGATCAGCCTGTCGAAGTTCGCGCCATTATTGATGCTGGTCGCCGCGCTCTACGCCTTGTTCCTGTCCCTGACCCCGCTCAAATATCGCATCGCAGCCTGTCCGAAATGGCCCGGAGCCCTGTTCACCGCCGCGTGGTGGATGATCGTCACGATGCTGCTACCGGTCGCGGTTTCGCTATTCGGCGGCTATGGCCGCACCTATGGCAGCCTTGCCGGTGTCATCGTCACGCTGCTTTTCTTCTGGTTTGTCGGGCTCGGTCTTGTTTTCGGAGCGCACCTCAACGCGGCTCTAGCCGAAACCCCGGATGAGCCTGTAAAGGGGAGCGCGCCGGAGGATCGAGGGAGATGTCGTGGCGGGATTGATGACGGGGAAACGCGGGCTGATCATGGGCCTCGCCAATGACAAGAGCCTGGCCTGGGGCATAGCGAAGAAGCTCAGCGAGCACGGGGCGGACCTTGCCTTCAGCTATCAGGGCGAGGCGCTGCTCAAGCGCGTTCAGCCGCTCGCGGAGCAACTGGGCTCGGATATCCTGATCGACTGCGATGTCGGTGACATGGACGCACTCGACAGCGCGTTCGCCACGCTGAAGGCGAAGTGGCCGACCATCGACTTCGTCGTCCATGCGATCGGCTTTTCGGACAAGAGCCAACTTCGCGGCCGCTTCTACGATACGACACTCGATAATTTTCTGATGACGATGAACATCTCCGCCTATTCGCTGGTGGCTGTCGTCAAGCGCGCCCGCGAGATGATGCCCGGCGGCGGCGCGATCCTGACCCTGAGCTATTATGGCGCCGAGAAGGTCATTCCCCATTATAACGTCATGGGCGTGGCCAAGGCCGCGCTGGAGACGAGCGTCAAATATCTGGCGGTGGATCTCGGGCCGGAGAATATCCGCATCAACGGGATTTCGGCCGGGCCGATCCAGACGCTCGCGGCCCGCGGCATCGGCGATTTCAACTATATCCTCAAATGGAACGAGTTGAATTCACCGCTGCGCCGCACCGTCACGATCGACGATGTCGGCGGTGCCGGGCTTTACCTGCTGTCCGATCTGGCCGCTGGCGTCACGGGCGAGATCCATCATGTCGATGCCGGCTACAACGTCATCGGCATGAAGGCGGAGGACGCGCCAGACATCGCGCTGGCCTGATTGTGACGACGTTTATCGATCTGCCGGCCCGTGGGCCTCACCGCCCCCAGCCTTCGGCCAGGGCGCTTCCATCTTCTCGAATGGGAGACGGGTGACATGTCCTATAACTCCTTCGGTCGCGTCTTCCGCTTTTCGACCTGGGGCGAGAGCCATGGTCCCGCGATCGGGGCGGTGGTGGACGGTTGTCCGCCCGGGCTGAGCGTCAGCGAGGCCGATATCCAGCCATGGCTCGAGAGGCGCCGACCCGGCACCTCGCGCTTCACGACGCAGCGACAGGAGCCGGACCAGGTCCGTATCCTGTCGGGCGTTTTCGAGGGGCGGACCACCGGCACACCGATCAGCTTGATGATCGACAATGTCGACCAGCGGTCGAAAGACTATTCGGAGGTCGCGGTGGCCTACCGGCCCGGACACGCCGACTATGCCTATGACGCCAAATATGGCTTCCGCGACTATCGTGGCGGCGGGAGATCATCGGCCCGCGAGACGGCGTCGCGCGTGGCGGCGGGCGCGGTGGCGCGCCTTGTGATCCCCGAGGTCCGGATCCGCGCCTATCTGGTCGAACTGGGCGGCGACGCCATCGATCGTGGGGCGTTCGACGATGCGGCGATCGACCAAAACCCGTTCTTCTGCCCCGACCGCGGCGCCGTCGAGCGATGGGAGACGATCGTCGACGGCGCGCGCAAGTCCGGCTCCTCGGTGGGCGCGATCGTCGAATGTGTGGCCGAAGGCGTGCCGGCGGGCTGGGGGGCGCCGCTTTATGCAAAGCTTGACAGCGAGTTGGCCGCGGCGATGATGAGTATCAATGCCGTCAAGGGCGTCGAGATAGGCGATGGCTTCGCCGCGGCGCGGCTGACCGGCGAAGCCAATGCCGACCCGATGCGCCCCGGCGAAGACGGTCGGCCGGTCTTCCTTGCCAACCATGCCGGCGGGGTAGCGGGCGGTATCGCCACCGGGCAGCCGGTCGTCCTGCGCGTCGCGCTGAAACCGACCTCCTCGATCCTGACTCCCGTCGAGACGATTGGGCGCGACGGCGCCGAGGCCGAGATCCGCACCAAGGGCCGCCACGATCCCTGCGTCGGCATTCGCGCCGCGCCGGTGGTGGAGGCGATGATGGCGCTGGTCCTCGCCGATCAGAAGCTGCTCCATCGCGCCCAGGTCGGATGAGCGAGGCCGCTGACCGCGTCGCCCGGCGGATTCTCGTGACGGGCAAGGTCCAGGGCGTCTATTTTCGCGCATGGACGGTCGAACAGGCGCGCGATCTCGGCCTGGACGGCTGGGTGCGTAACCGGATCGAGGGTGCGGTCGAGGCTGTCGCCGTGGGTCCGGCGGCCAAGGTGGAGGACTTCATCGCCCGCTGCCGGCAAGGCTCGCCCGCCTCGCGGGTCGACAGGGTGACCGTCGAGGAGACCGCCGGTATCGTCGCCGACGGATTCACGCAGAAGCCGACGGTGTGAGCGTAAAGCCGATCCGTATCGATGCGCTGGCGGCCTTGCCGCATGGCTTTCTCGGGCGGGAAGGGGGCGTTTCGCGGGGCATCCATGCCGGCCTCAATGTCGGCCTGGGTTCCGAGGACGACCGTGAAGCGATCCGGGAAAATCGCCGCCGCGCGGTCGAGGCGGTCGCGCCCGGCTATCGGCTGGTTACCGTCCACCAGGTCCACTCGGCCGATTGCGTTGCGGTGACCGCGCCATGCGCGGACGAGGCGCGTCCGCTGGCCGATGCGCTGGTCACCGATCGGGCCGGCCTTCTGCTAGGCATTCTCACCGCCGACTGCCTGCCCGTGCTGTTCGCCGACGAGGCGGCGGGCGTCGTCGGCGCGGCGCATGCGGGCTGGAAGGGCGCGCTGCACGGCATCACCGACAGCACCCTCGCGGCGATGGAGCGGCTGGGCGCCGATCGCTCCCGCGTGGTGGCGGCGATCGGCCCGTGCATTGCGCGGGCCAGCTATGAGGTCGACGACGCATTCATGCGCCGCTTCGGCGAGGCCGATCCCGCCAACGAACGCTTTTTCGCGGCCGGACGCCGGGCCGGCCACGCTCAGTTCGATATCGAATCCTATGTCGCGCACCGGCTGGCGGCGGCGGGCGTGAAGCAGGTGATCGCACTGGGCGAGGATACCTATTCCCAGCCGGCGCGCTTCTTCAGCTTCCGTCGCGCCACCCACCGCGGCGAGCCCGGATATGGGCGACAGATCTCGCTGATCGGGCTGGCGTGACGATCTTTGCCCTGGCGCGGCCCGCCTGTCGATCGCTTGCCCGTTAGAAGGGTACTATCCGGGATTTCTTCGTGAGGTTCATATAGCCGACATTGACGCCGAGCCGCCAGCCAACCCCTAGGCGGATCGGGATCAGCACGACGTCGCCACGCCGCAAATAGGTCGCGGTGAAGCCGCCGACGATATAGGCGGCCCCCTCGACGGCGGGGAAGCGGCGGTAAATATCCTCGGTGTCGTAGAGATTATAGACGAGCACGAAGGTCTTGGCGCCATTGGCGCCGAGATCGAAGCCGAGCGACGGGCCGGTCCAATATATCGGCAGCTCGCCTTCGACCTTATGGAACATCGTACCTGATCCGTACCGGACACCGACGACGACTGCGGCTCCTGCCTCGCGGCCTGCAATATAGGCGTTGGGGCGGCCCTGTTCGGCGAAGATCTTCTCGATCAGCTTGGCGAGGCCCTGCGCTCCCCGGCCGAAGACGCCTTCGGCGGCGCTCAGTACATCGTCCTGTGCGTAGGTGGTGCGCTCGGCGGGCACGCCGGTCTGTGCCGTTGCGGTCGCAGCTTTCGGTATGGATCCACGGGTGACGACCTCATCGGTCGCCGCTTCGCTCGGTGCCGGTTCCGGGGAGGCTGGGGGCTGTGGCGGCGCCGTCATGCGGGTGCCATATTCCGCCTCGCTGGAGGGTACCGCCGCAAGATCGCTGGCCTGGTCCGGGTCGATCGTCCGGCCCTGGGCATGGCCCGCCGTCGACAGGGCGATCCCCAAAGCCACGCCCCAACCCAACATCGCCCCGATCTTCATCATCACTCTCCGATGCTGCCTTGCCTCGCCGCCAGATAAAGCGCCTTTTCGCTGTCGCTGCAATGAACGTCCGACATTATCTCGCCGCCGGGTGCATTGCGCCGGCCGAAGCGGTTGATCGGTGCAGAGGCGCTCGCTATAGCCCGGCTTCTGCCTCGCCGGAGACGTGGGTGAGTGGCTGAAACCAGCGGTTTGCTAAACCGCCGTACCGAGCTATCGGTACCGAGGGTTCGAATCCCTCCGTCTCCGCCAGATATCATTGAAAAACAACGATTAATTAAAAGATTCGGTGATCGTTACCGACAAAGTCCCTAAACGGGCAGGCGCTGCACTTTTTCCGAAGCGCCGGTTGAAGGGGGGCGGTGGCGGTCGTCTGCCTCCTGCCCGCGCAGCCTCGCTCACGGCAGAACGTTTTAACCGGGCGCCAAACGGGTGCCTGTCGAGCCGCTCAAGATAGACAGAAAAGTGCACGAGTGTACGTTGCGTGCGCGGGGCGCGATTCGAGTTTCAGAGATGCGCACAATCGTTGTTGTCGAAGACGAGCCCCTAATCCGCCTCGCACTGGAGGATCAGCTCACGCAGCTAGGGTTTTCAGTGTTGGCATTTGAAAACAGCCTTGAGGCGGTCGCCTGCATACACGGTTTGGACGGTCCGCCCTCGTGCGTGATCAGTGATCTTCGCCTGCCGGGCGTCAGCGGCTGGCAGCTGGCCAGGGCCGCCCGCCAGACCTTTTCCGACGTGCCCGTGCTCTACATAACGGGCGGCACGACTGCCGACCGGTCATTTGAGGCCGTCGAGAATGGCGCTTATCTCCAGAAACCATTCAGCCGGAGCGCCTTCAGGCAGGTTATTGAACGGCTCACGTCGAAGACCAAACTCGCCCGGACTTCTTCCTAAGCTGTACGTTCAGTGATCCACGTCACGAACCAGCCGTGCAATCAGCGTGAAATGCCTTTCGTTACCATCACAACTGCGTCGGCGCCAAGCTTCACGGCCTCCCGGCGAAGCTTCCCGAAAATCTTCGCCCGCGTGTCGGCGTTATAATCCTCAGTCACGTTGGCCGTGATCGGCCCTATAATGGCCTTGGTTGGGCCATAGCCTCTGGTCTCGCCGGCCGAGGCGCGCGAGAAGCGTGACGATGCTTGAGAGCTGCTCGCCGGGGGAAGGTTCATCGGTTGCAACGTCACCGGCTGAACGCATACCCAAGAGAATGATGGAGAAGGGTATGTCCGAAGACAGCGTATTGCTCGAGATCGACGGTCCGGTCGCCATCCTGACCCTCAACCGGCCGAAGTCGCTGAACGCGATGTCGGGCAGGATGGCGAAGCGGCTGGAAGAACGGTTCGCACAGCTTCAGGAGAATGTCGACGTCCAGGTCGCGATCATCACCGGGGCCGGCAAGGGCTTCTGCGCGGGCGCCGACCTCGACGAGCTCGCCTCGTCCGACAACATGCTCCAGGCGCCGGATGAGGACATTGGGACCGGCCATAAGCGCTTCGGCATGGCCTCCTTCGACCGACCGGTGATCGCGGCGATCAACGGCGTCGCGATCACGGCAGGGCTGGAGCTTGCGCTCTGCTGCGACATGCGGATCGCGTCGACGCTGGCGCGCTTCGCCGATACCCATTCGCGCGTCGGCGTCATTCCGGGCGGCCGAATGACGGCGATGCTGCCGCGCCTTATCGGCCTCGGCCGCGCAAAGGAGATGTGCCTGAGCGCCCGGATCATCGATGCCGCCACCGCCGACCGCTGGGGCCTCGTCAACCGCGTCGTCGATCCCGAGGAACTGATGCCCGCGGCAATCGCGCTCGCGCGCAAGATCGCGGCGGTGGAAGCCGGCTATCTGCGGTCCTACAACCGGCTGATCGACGAGAATTACGACGGCACCTATCGGGAGGCGGTGGACAATGAGCACATCCGCTCGCGCGATGCGAATCAGGCCTTCAATCGCGCTGACTTCGATGCCGCCTCGATCGTGACGAGCCGTCGGGGCCGCTAGTTGCCGGGGCGGCGGCGCGGTGCCGGAGCGCTCCGTCCCGGACGACGATCAGCGTGCGATCGGGGAGCTTTCGGGACGTCGTTTTGAAAATCAATCGTTCGCCGGGGTCGTCCGCAGTGCCCTGTCCTCAGAATCGACCCTTCGTATCCTCTCGCGCGCTTCATCCCACATTGCGTCGGTCCAGCTTGCCAGACCGGCGAAGTTAGCGCCCGTTCCCTGGTAACCTGCGCCGTCGATCGCGATCATCTGGCCACTGATGAACGCCGCGCCCGGCGAAATCAGGAAGGTCGCGAGGTTGGCCAACTCCTCAGGCGTGCCATTGCGCCGCATGGGATTGGTGTTCTGCTCGTTCATTCCCTGCTCGGCCGTCATCAGCCGGGACGCCATGCCTTCGGTCGGAGGAAAGGCCCCCGGACAGATGGCGTTGAGGCGAATGCCATGCCGACCCCATTCGACAGCAAGCGACTGGGTCATCGCCCAGACGCCGGCCTTGGCCATCGCCGCCGGCACGCCATAGGGGCCGCCGTTGATCACCCAGGTCGTGAGCACCGACACCACCGCCCCGCATACTCCTTCCTTGATCCAGCGCTTGCCGCAGCCGGTGGTGACGAGGAAGGCGCCGCGTGCGACCGTCTGGTTGATCGCGTCGAAGCCGTTCGGTGAGATCGTCTCGGTGCGCGCGATGAAATTGGCGGCCGCATTGTTGATGAGGCCGGTCAGGGCGCCGCCATCTTCCCAGATCGTCGCCAACATGCCGTCGATCGATTCGGCCGAGCGCAGGTCGCAGAGGATTGGGCGGGCGCTGCCCGCGCCATGCGCCTCGTTGATCCCGGCCGCCGTGGCATCGAGCAGGCCGCCGCGGCGACCGCAGATATAGACGGTGGCGCCCAGCGCCGCACATCCTTCCGCCATGATGCGGCCGAGGCCGGTTCCTCCACCCGTCACGAGCACGCGCGCATTCCGCAGCGCGCCGCTGCGCAATTGCAAATTCTCTTCGACGATCATTCAAACCCCCTTTCCCAAGTGGCATTCGCAACCGCCCCTATTCGGGCAAGACACAATTAACGCCCGAGACTGCGGAAAAGCGGCGCGCATCAGACGGGACGATGCTGTGGTTATGAGCGACCACGAGCAGCGAGATTCAGGTGGCGGCAGGCGACCCTGTCGTTACGCCCCCGTCGCAGCGGACAAGCGCGCCCGTGACGAAACTGGACCTGGGTGAAGCGAGGAACAGCGCCGTACTGGCGATCTCGTCGGGTTGAGCTACCCGCCCTTGGGCGCCGGGCGCGGTGTGGCGCAGTTCTTCCGGCCATGCTTTGGCGATGTCGGTCAGAAACGGTCCAGCTGACAGGGTGTTCACGCGAACCTTCGGACCATATTCAAGCGCAAGGCATGAGCTCATCGCGTTCAGGGCCGCCTTGGCAGCCGCATAGGGCACGATTTCCGGCGATGGAAACAGCGCTGCGGTGGACGACACGTTGATAATGCTGCCGCCATCGCCATCAGCCATGCGCTTGCCGATCTGGGCGGCAAGACGGAAGGCGCCCTTGAAGTTGAGGTTGAGGACGCTGTCAAAGAGCTTTTCTGTCACTTCATGGCTCGGCGCGCGCGGGCTCATGCCGGCATTGTTGACGAGGATGTCGATCTTGCCGAACTCCGCATAGACATGCTCGATCAGCGCGTCGACCTGGTCCCAGCGGCCGACATGCGCCGAATAGGCGAGCGCCCGGCGGCCCATCGCACGGACCTCTTCGCAGGCCTCTTCGCACGCCTCGATCTTGCGGCTGACGACGACCACGTCGGCGCCGTGCGACGCAAAGGCCCGTACGATCTCGCGACCTAACCCCCGGCTACCGCCCGTTACCAGGGCGGTTAGGCCGGTCAAGTCGAACAGCGGATCCATCGCTGTCATCATCCCGCTCTCCTCTTGTCTTTGGGCACGCACGATATAGTCGAGCCTTGCCTGAAACTCGACGCTCCTTAGATATTACACTGTCGCTCGCGGACCACGTCGAGTGAAAAGCGCGTCAGCGTGATGCATCCGGACGCGCCGCTGAAGTGGATTGACCAGGCGTTATTGCTCGGCAGTCTGGCCAACTGGACATGGCGGCACGGCCGAGCTGGCCAGAGCGCAGGTGCCGGCCGAGATCCCGCCGCTCCCACAGGTTGAGGAAATTGACCGTGACCTTGAGCAGCACCCGTGCGGTTTCGTTGGTGGCAAAGATGGGGTCGTAGCGGTCTGACACCCCCGCCAGGTCGGGCACTTCGCTGAGGATCGCTCGCGGCGCGATCATCAGCGTGCTCAGGCCATTCGTCGTCACATGGATTTCGAACTCGTGCTCGACTTCGGCCCGGTCGAGCTTCGGACCACCCGAGCGCGCGAATTCGGTGACAAAGAGGTCTATCAGTTCGGTGAGGTGACGATCGACCATGTCCGGTTCTGCTGCCGATAGCGCCCCCCAGATGCTCTGGCTTATGTGCATCTGGCTGACGCTGCCCCAGTCCAGCAAACCGCACTGCAGCGCGTCGTCGCTTTCCCGCCAGAACCAGGCATTGTCGACGTTGCCGTTCCAGTGGCACAGCGCGATCATGTCGGGATTGCTGAGGTGAGGGCGGTGAATGGCATCCTGCGAGGCGACGACGCGCGGCGCATCGGACCGGAACTGCGCGAGGAATGCCGGGTCGGCGACGTGCGGGGGGAAGAGGTGAGGGTATTGCGCGACGAAGGCCGACAACCGGTCCACGCGCATGGTCAGCCCTTCGGCATCGAAGGGATTGCGGTGTGAAGCGACAGCCTCATCGATGTCGAAAGGAAAGTCCCTCTCGACCGCGGGGCCAAGCCGCCCGGATTTGTGCCTACCCGAGAGGTGGGCGAGTGCGGTGATCAGTGCCCGATAGTGTCCGATCGGGTCGGGCAGGCACTCGTCCATGCCTTTCAGGTGGCGTGGCTCAATCCCACCTTTGCCGAAAGCGAGGCACTCGCTGATGATCACGCCGGTGCCGGAGGCCTGCTCGAAGTCGGCGTAGAGGCAGCGGGGGACCGGCACGGGAAAGCCTGGCTCGCGTGAGAGATTCGCCAGCTTTACCTCGGGCTCCATGTGCCAGCGCACCCGGTCGCGGGTGCGGTCGGCCGCACTGCGGGAAAACTTGGCAAACAGGTCGTGTACGAGCCCCGGTTCGTCACGCTCGTAAGCCACGGAAAGCATGGCTTTCTCTCCCGTGCCGCCAACCTGCCATCCGTTGAAGCGGGTGATCGCGACGATCCGATTGTCGGTGGCCAGCACGCCGCTGGCGTGAAAGGCCCGGGTCAGGAATTCAGGGCCGCGTTCAAGCAAGGCTTCCGGCTTGGCAGGCAGGGCGATGCCGAAGCGGTCGCCACGGGCCCATTTTGGAAAGTTCTCGCCCGTCATCATTACCGGATTAGCCCAGCCCAGGTCCTGGTCGCAACGCCGGCGCGCGGATTTTGACGTACATAATCGTCAATGTTCCGATTGGATGTAGATCGATGTTCGTTCAATAGGCAAGCGACAAATCCATACCAAAAGCTCTGAGGAGCTACGGATGCTTGCGAGGGCGCATACCACACGAAGAAATCCGCGTTTTTCCTTGACATTCCCAATTGTGGACGAAAGTCTAGTAACTAACAAAGAAATTGAGAGGATGACGGTTGGGGCAGATCGCTTCGTTGGGCTTTTTGGCGCTTTGATTGCCGCCGCGCCATTGGCTGCCAGCGTCGCTGCGGCTCAGGAAGCGCCTTTGATCGGCGCCGCAGGCGCAGGCGACGAAAACATGATCATGATCACCCCGCGCCGGCTCGATATCAATTCTGATTGGTGATTTTGTTCCAGATACCGTGAGTAATCATAATAAACGTTCATAATAATGAAGAGGGAGATGCAACGATGAGCCGCCTGAAACTGCTGGCAAGCGCCTCAATTATATTCGGCATTCCAACAACTTCAGCGGTGGCGCAAGGCACAACTCCGCCACCAGCATCGAGCGAAGCGGGCGCGAGTGACACTGGATTGACGGACATCATTGTCACTGCACAAAAACGCAGTGAACGCTTGCAAAGCGTTCCGGTGGCGGTGACCGCACTGGCCGGGCAGGCACTGCAAGATGGGAACATCACAGATACTAAGGCGCTGAGCGTCGCAGTCCCGAGCCTCCTCTTTACCCAGGCTGCATCGTTCGCCCAGCCGTTCATTCGTGGCGTGGGGTCCCGTGGCAACACGTCCGCCGATGAGCAGATCGTTCCGATCTACGTGGACGGCGTCTACCAGATCGGTATGACCGCCGGGATATTCAAACTGACCAGCATCGATCGCATTGAAGTGCTTCGAGGCCCACAAGGCACGCTATTTGGCCGGAACGCGGTAGGTGGTGCCATCAATATCGTAACCAGGGATCCTAGCTTCGCCGGGCCGACGGGGGAACTCGGCCTGGGATACGGCAGATTCGATGACGTGAAGGTCGATTTCTACGGAAGCACGCCCCTGTCCGAAAAACTGGCAGCCAATATCTCGGTGATGCACCAAGAAGATGATGGTTTCTCGCGCGACATTCTGCGAGGCACTCATGAGGCGGCATCGCATACAACTTCGGTGCGTGCGAAGCTCCTCTGGAAGCCCACCGAAGCGCTGAGTGCAAAACTAATCGGCTTCTATCTCGACGCTGGAGATGCCGCAGGCGTGGCAAGCTTCCCGCTCAACGGCAACACCGCTGCTCGCCGGTTCGACGCAACCGCCATCATCGGCAAGGACTACGCGCTGGCCAATAGCTTTTCACCATATGCCGACACCAAGACCTATGGCGCATCGGCCGAATTGACCTACGATCTAGGCAGTGCGACCATATCGTCGCTGAGTAGCTACGCCTATTTCAGAAGCGAATTTGCGACGGATAACGATGCGACCGCGTCGACCGCCGCCAGCCCTGCCGCCAACAGCCGGTTTCTCGGTGTTGACCAGCATTATACGATCACCGAAGAGCTGCGCGCCGCATCAAACGGCGACGGGCCATTCCACTGGCTGGTCGGCGGTTTTTACCTCCATGACATTCTCAAAAATCCACAGGGCTCGTTCGTGAACGTGCCCGGACTTAATGTCACGAACCGCGGTACCACCGAATCCTTCGCGTTGTTTGGCGAGGCGCAATATGATTTCACCACGAATCTCTCGGTAAAAGCCGGCCTTCGATATTCGAAGGACATTCGCTCGGTGAACACTTTCGACATTCTTGCCGGCAAGCGTGTCATCGACAAGCGGCACTGGGATGATGTTTCGCCTAGATTGACTATTGACTACAAGATAGCCAACGGTCAGCGAATTTACTTCACGTACAGCCAGGCATTCAAGAGTGGCCTTATCATCGAGCCAGTAACGACGAGCTCCATCAATTTTGTCAACATAGTGGATCCTGAGAAACTGAAGTCGTACGAGGTTGGTTTCAAAGGTGACCTTAGCTCGACATTTCGCGCCAATCTTGCGGCATTCTATTATGATTACAAAAACGTACAGGTGACAGGGCAAGGTAATCTGCCTTCCGGAGCGATTTTCAGTTTTCTGCAGAATGCAGCAAAGGAAGAAATTTACGGTGTCGAGGCCGATTTTACCTATGTGCCAACTCGTGATCTGACGATGGGCCTAGCACTTTCGTGGTTGCATGCTCGCTACAAGGACTTCCCCAACGCCTCGATTCAGGTTCCTCGTCCGGACGGCCTCGGCAATATGGGAATAACCGTGGACGTTGCGGGGAACCGGGTTCAACGCGCGCCCACTTTCACCGCCGGATTTAACAGCAGTTACGTGATCCCCATGGAAATTTTTGGCGGAAATCTGCGCTTGAGCGGCAATGTTGTCTATAGTTCAGGGTGGGCCTTCGACGTCATCGGCCGCGTGAAAACAGGGGAGTATGTTGATCTGAATGGCCGCCTCGCCTGGACGAGTGCGGATAGCCACTACAGCGTCGCGCTGTGGGGAAGCAACCTGACGAACAATCACCGGTTCGTGTCCGTGGCGCAGTCTAATGGCGCCGATCGTGCCAGCCGTGTTCGCCCGATCTCTTACGGTATCGAAACGCGGTTTAAGTTCTGACACAAGATACCGGGCTATTTTCCGGAGGATGGACTTCCAGTCTCGGGCGGCGGGATCGTTTGTTACCGGGGAGCGAGACCGCCCTCGGGGGAGGAAGGTCCGGATGCGCCGCGGACCTTGAGCCTCGCCACCGTGCTGGGGAAGCTTAGGAACGACCAACTCTGCCGTGTGGACAAAAGTTGGGACTGTTAGGAGAAGGTCAGAACATGGTCGCGACAGCCGACAGAATCATGCATGTTTCTCATAGCCCCGCGGCGCTGCACGGCCGGATTTATGCGCCGGAACTCATCGCGACGGCGTTGAATCTGGATGACGATCGGCCTTTACTTGCGACAGTCGGGCATCCGCCGCTGTCGGTGAAGACCGTGCGCGAACAGACGAGCCGCTATGTGCAGGTTTTGTCCAAGATGGGTGTTTCGAAGGGTGTTCGTGTCGCCCTGCTCTCGTCGAACCGGCTCGAGGTCGTCCATCTTATCAACGCGCTCGGCATTCTCGGCGCATTGTCGGTCGCGCTCCATCCTTTGGGGGCGGTGGGAGATTATCTCTACGTTCTAGAGGACGCCGGCATCTCCATCTTGCTGTTTGACCCTGACCACAAGCTGGAAGCGGCACGGCAAATTGGACAGCTGTCACGCCACCCGGTCCGGTTGTTGAGTCTTGGCCCAAGTCCCCTTGGCGAAAATCTGTGTGCCATGGCGGACGCGGAGCAACCCGGGCGATTGGAGGGCGCCAAAGTTGCCGGCAAGGAACTTCATCGGTTGAGCTACACCGGCGGAACCACGGGACAGCCAAAAGGCATCGTCAGCAATTTCGACAGCTATAACGAAATGCTCGCCAGTCTCCTGTCCGATTGGGAATGGCCGCAGCCGCCCAGGGCGCTGGTCTGTGCACCGTTGAGCCATGTGGGCCAGGTGATGTTCATGCCTACCTTGCTCAAGGGAGGCACATTGTTCGTTTTGTCGGGCGGCTTCGACGCTGGCAACGTCTTGCGCGCGATAGAGGACAACAGGATCAACTGCCTGCTGCTTGCGCCTACGATGATCTACGCCCTGCTCGATCACCCCGATATAGACCGGTTTGATCTGACGAGCGTCGAGACGATTTTCTACGGAGCATCGCTGATGTCTCCGACCAGGCTGAAAGAAGCGATCGAACGTTTCGGTTTGGTATTCTCCCAGTTCTACGGCCAAGGCGAGGCGCCCATGGTCGTCACGCTTATGCGCCGGGCGGACCATCGTCCCGACGATCTCAATCGCCTCGCCTCGTGCGGACGCCCTACCCCCTGGGCCTCTGTGGCGCTCCTTGACGACGACTGCGAGCCGGTCGCGGAAGGGGTGCCGGGTGAAATCTGCGTCCGGGGGCCGGTCGTCATGGACGGCTATTTCAACCGGCCGGAGGAGACAGCGGCCGCGTTCAAGGGAGGCTGGCTGCATACCGGCGATATCGCGGTTCGAGACGCAGACGGCTTCCTGCGGATCGTGGACCGGAAAAAGGACATGATCGTTTCCGGTGGCTTCAATGTCTTTCCGAGAGAGGTCGAAGATGCCCTGTCCACCCACCCAGCAGTGGCGCAGGTGGCAGTAATCGGGGTGCCTGACCCGAAATGGGGCGAGGCAGTGAAGGCCTATATCGTGCTTCGTGCCGATGCACCGGCTAGCGAAACCGAACTGATCGCCCTCGTGCGCGAGCGGAAGGGGCCGGTGCAGGCCCCCAAAACGGTCGAGTTCGTAACTTCGTTACCGCTCACCGCCGTGGGCAAGGTCGACAAGAAAGCGCTTCGGCAGCTCGATGTGGCGGGACGCTCACCTGATTCGGAACCGGCTGCCCATTCAATTCCTCATCACGACCGTGAAGCGGAATGAACCGGCCAATACTAGCCCAGAGGTTCTTGAGCGCGCTCAACACCCGCAGCCAGAACTGGGCGGCCTCCGTCCATTTTGTTTGTCAATTCAGCTTCGGAATCGACCATGCATCCCTATCAGCACGCATTGACGCACCCCGACCGGCTTGCCTTTGTCGTTGCCGATACCGGTGAAAAGCTCACCTATCGCCAACTTGATGAACTGACAAACCAGGGAGCCCATCTGTTCCGCAAGCTGGGTCTGAGGCCGGGCGACCGAATTGGCCTTCTGCTCAAGAATTCACCGGCATTTCCTGTGGCATATTGGGCAGGTCAGCGCGCCGGTTTGATCGTGACCCTTCTGTCAACGCACCTCAAGCCTTCAGAGGCGAGCTACATCCTCGCAAATTGCCGGGCGAGGGTGCTGATTACATCCGCCGATGTGGGAGAGACGGCCCAGGTTCTGGCCCGCGACCATCAGGAACTCGTCGCAGAATTGGAGCATGTCATTTCGGTCGGTCAAGAGCCGTTGGCGGGGGCAATCTCCTGGGAAGAAGCCGCGGCGCTCCCCGTCACACCAATCTCGGACCAGATCTCCGGATATTACATGATCTATTCCAGCGGCACGACCGGCAGGCCCAAGGGCATAGTCCTGCAGCACCAGCCGGGTCCGATCGAGCAGGAGTCCAGCATCGAGGAAACGTCGCGCCTGAGCGTCGGGAATCTGGAGCCGCTGGTTACATTCAATGCCGCGCCTCTATATCATGGAGCGCCACTTGTCTCGATGATCACGACGCTCCGCGGCGGTGGGACCGCAGTTGTCCTGCGGAAGTTCGATGCGGTTGCCGCGCTGCGTGCGATCGAGACGTGGCGCGTCACCTTCGCCCAGTTCGTGCCGACGATGTTTGTCCGGATGCTGGCGCTGCCCGATGCCGTGCGCAAATCGTTCGATCTCTCTTCCCTCAGATTGGTGCATCACGCCGCGGCGCCTTGTCCGATATCGGTCAAGCGGCGCATGCTCGACTGGTTCGGGCCGATCATTCATGAATATTACAGCGGAACGGAGGCCAACGGGGTATGCTTCATCTCCCCCGAAGAATGGCTCCGCAAGCCGGGCTCCGTGGGGCGTGCTATTTTCGGCAAAATTCACGTCTGTAACGAGGACGGGGACGAATTGCCCACGGGCAGCGAAGGCCTGATATATTTCGAAAATGATCGCCCGTTCGAGTATCTGAACGACCGGGAGCGCACCGTCGCAGCGCTTCATCCGCGGCACCCAACTTGGTCAACGATCGGAGATATCGGCCGCATCGATGACGACGGCTACCTCTTCCTGACAGACCGCAGGGATTTCACCATCATTTCTGGCGGTGTGAACATCTATCCCCGGATCACGGAAGACGCCCTGATTCAGCACCCGGCCGTGGCGGACGTTGCAGTGATCGGGGTGCCGGACAATGATCTCGGAGAGGCGGTTAAGGCGATCGTGGAACCGAAAGACTGGTCGGCGGCATCACCAGAATTGGAGCGCGCGCTTATCGATCATTGCCGAGCCCTCATTTCCCGGACAAGCTGCCCGCGAAGCGTCGATTTCGTTCGTGAGCTGCCGCGGCTACCCACGGGTAAGCTTGCCAAGCATGAGTTGCGGCGTCCCTATTGGGAGGCCCGCTCTGACACGCAATGAAGATCGCCAACGGCCGCCGCGGCGGGGGAATTCGAGGATGGAAGCTCAATTCACTTTTCATCACCTGTCCGGCGAGGACGAGGTCCTCGCCTTGCCGCTCGAAAAGGTCTCGCTATATGATCGGTCGCGATAGAACGAACAAAGATGATGCGCCCAATGTTGCCATCTCAGATGCGCAGTCGGGCAGATCACCGCCCACGGTGATGCCGATGGATGGCGATCTTGACAATATTGCCGCCCCAACGGTGCTGACACGGTATATCGAGGCCGGAGCTCTCCTCAAATTTGCACATGCTACTGGTGAGACCGATCCGATTTTCACCGGCACCGAAGGCTCGGACAGGGACGCTGAGCACCTGATCGCGCCCCCAACATATGTGGCGACCTTCTGCGAAGTGCTTGCTGGGGTCTTCATGCCGCACCCGGAACACAACATGTTCCTCCATAGTGCGGATGCGGTGGTCAATTACGAGCCGATCCGTCCCGGAGATACCATCACGGCCAGAGCCGAATTGGTCGATATCAAACATAAGATTGGCAGTCGCGGGCCGACTACGGTCCAACGCGGCATGGTTACTCTCACCAATCAGCATGGGCGGACGGTTTCGACGGTGGAGGTCGAGATGCGCAGTTTCAGCACGCATGCGATGGGACGTGAAAATGGTTGAAGTTCAAACACTGGATGACTTCGCGCAGATCGCTCAGGGCATGGACTTGCCTCCGCTCAACGTGACAATCACGCGCGCCGATCTTGTTCGATATGCCGGTGCCTCGGATGATTACGTCCCGCAGCATTGGGACCAGCAGATGATGCTTGCAGCGGGATTCGACGACGTGGTGGTCCATGGGTGGTTGTGCTTCGCGCATATGTGCCGTTGCGTAACAAACTGGGCCGTACCAACCGTCGCAACCATCGACTCCTACCGCATACGATATCTGCTTCCTCTTTACCCAGGCCTGATCACCTGCGGTGGCATTGTCGAAGAGGCGCATGATGACAAAGCTCGCCTTGCATTGTGGGCCTCCAATGTCGCGGGCGACAAGGTCACTATTGCAGACCTGGTCCTGCACCCGGTTTTGTAGAGCGGCTTGCCCCCGATATGTGTTCTTGTTCCCTTGCTTACCCCCGTACGGAGCCGGTGTGATATGAGTGTGGTTGGACTGCCTCGCGGGCCGCTGGCCGGAATTCGGGTCGTGGAATTCGCCGGAATCGGCCCCGGGCCCATGGCCGCGATGCTACTGTCCGACATGGGAGCGGAGGTCATCCGGATTGAACCGCCCCAGCGCGATCCACAGCTTCTATTCGATGTCACGGCACGGGGGCGCGTATCGCTCTCGCTCGATCTCAAGCGGGAAGGTGATCTGGCGCGCTGTCTTGAAGCTCTGAGACTTGCCGACGTTCTGATCGAGGGCTTTCGGCCTGGAGTAATGGAGCGGCTGGGGCTGGGCCCCGAGATCGTACTCCAGCACAATCCTCGCCTGATCTATGGCCGGATGACCGGTTGGGGCCAGGAAGGGCCACGCGCCAAGGACGCCGGTCACGATATCAACTATATCGCGATGACCGGGGCGCTGGCGGCAATGGGCGAAAGCGGGCAACCGCCAAGGCCGCCCTTGAACCTTGTTGGCGATTTCGGCGGCGGAGCGTTGTATCTCGTGTTCGGCATCGCGGCCGCGCTATATGAGCGCGAACGGTCCGGGCGAGGACAGATTGTCGATGCCGCCATCGTCGACGGGACCAATTCGCTCATGGCAGTGTTTCAGGGATTAGCGGCTTCGATGCCCGGGGTGATGGAGCGCGAGCGGATGCCGCTTGGCGGAGTGCTGCCAAATTACCGCTGCTATCGATGCGCCGATCAGCGTTATGTTGCCGTGGGCGCGATTGAACCCCATTTTCACCGCGAACTGCTACGCCGGCTAGGACTGGGCGAGGATCTTCCCTGCACCTCGGAAGAGGCCGCAGACGAGGCCGCCCGCCTCGAGCGGGTCTTCGCCACCCGCACGCGTGACGAATGGGCCGAATTGTTCGTCGGGACCGATGCCTGTGTGTCCCCCGTGCTGGAACTGCACGAGGCTCATGCTGATCCGCATATGGCGGCCCGTTCCTCGCACGTGACAATCGACGGGGTGCCACACCCTGTTCCTGCGCCGCGACTTTCGCGCACTCCTGGCACGATTCAGGGAGTTGCTCCGGCGCCGGATGAGGGAGGCGAGGACAGGTTGGCACAATGGCGTGGAGCGCCGCGTCGCGACCGCGTCGGTTCCGCGTAACGGGGCCATGAACATCCGGGCAAATGGCGTCCAGGCAACGCGGCGTGCCTATCAGCAGGTGACGGTGACGCGATTTGGGGGATTTCCTTGGTACCGTTTTCAGGCCCCTATCCACGGTGGCTCGGCCGGATCAGCCCTGCAAACCCCTATGCTCCGCTCCGAACCGCTAACGCTTCATAGTGACGCATTGCAGATGAGCTGAACAGTCGGAGTTATACTGCATGACTCGTGTGATGGAAGGTGTCCGAGTACTGGAGCTGGCGGAATATGTGTTTGCACCGGCTGCATGCGGGCTGCTGGCGGAATGGGGCGCGGATGTCATCAAGGTTGAGCATCCAATCCGCGGTGACGTCTATCGCACGGTTCGGTGGGCAGATGTTCCCGATCCGGCGATATATCCCCTGTTCGAGGGCTGCAACAGGGGCAAGCGCAGTATCGGGTTGGACGTATCTACCCCGGACGGCCATGCGTTGCTGATGGAACTCGCAAAGACGGCTGATGTGTTCGTTACCAGCTTGCTTCCATCGGCGCGCCTCAAGCTCGGGGTGGATGTATCTGACTTGCGCGCAGCCAATCCGCAGATCATCTATGCTCGCGCATCAGCATATGGCGACGAGGGCCCCGGCCGCGACCGAGGTGGCTTTGATGGCGCGGTGTTCTGGGCCTACAGCGGAATTGCATACAGCTTGACGCCAGCGGAGTTCGATGTCCCCCTCGCTCTGAGTACCGGCCCGCTCGGCGACTCCGTGAGCGCCATGAATCTGGCCGGAGGCATCTCGGCTGCCCTATTTCACCGCGCGCAAACCGGCAAGGCGACGGAAGTCGATGTTTCGCTGTTGAGCAGCGCTTGCTGGTCTGCCTCGGGCGCACTGAATTGCCTGTCCGCCGGAGGGCTTCTGCCTCGTCAGCCACTGCCACGAACGGGTGGAATGGCAGGCAATCCGATGGTCGGTTTCTATCGGACGTCGGATCAGCGCGCGGTCTGTATCTTCGTTCTACAGCCAAGCCCGCACATTCGCAGTTTCCTGGAACATCTCGGCCGGCCCGACCTTCTGCTCGACCCAAGGTATGAAAATGCTGAACGCCTGTTGGAAAACGCCGAAGCGGCAGCACTCGAATTCGCGCGCGTGTTCGAAGAGCATCCGCTATCCTACTGGCGGCGCCGTTTGCAGACATTTTCAGGACAGTGGGCTCCGGTCCAGAGCCTGGAGGAGATTATTGTGGACGAGCAGGCTCTCGCAAACGACCTGCTGTTGAATGTCGATCCCGAAGAGCTCAAGCCTGTCGGCGCGCGTGTGCGGGGACCAGTACGGTTTGATCGCAGCTCGAGCCTTGCGCGCGCAGCGCCCGAGGCGTTCGAGCATACCGAGGCTTTGTTATTGGATCTCGGACTGGAGTGGGAGCGAATCTTGGAACTTAAGGCGGCCAAGATTATCGCGTGAGGGGCGGTGAACGCTTGTTCATGCCCGCCCCTCGAAATCGCCAGCCTATCCTCCAAAATACAGCCGGAAATCCACGCCGAAAGAGCGTGGCCGAGTGCGCGTGGCGCGATCCGCAACGGCCGATTCGGAAACGGAGATGATATGATCGTCGTCGGTGAGGTTCGTCACCCAAGCGGAAAGTTGGAACTGTTCGCTTGGGCTAAGCCAGGTCAGCCTCGCGTTGACGGTTTCATATGAGCCCGTTTCGATGCGGCCGATCACATCGAAAGGATAACCCGAACTGTAGTAGGCCGTGAGATTGCCGCGCAGCGAGCCTCCGAACACCGGTGTTGGCAGGGTGTAGGTAGTGTTGATGCCCGCGGTGAACTTGGGAGCGCGAAGGACTTGGTTTCCGCTCACGTCGAGGAAAACCGTGCGGTTACCGGTGAGGGTCGGCACGCCACTGGCATTCACTATCGGTACCGAAACCGCCGCATTCTTATAGTCTTTATATGTCGCATGCGAATAAGCGGCTGAAAGATCGATCGACCAGTCGCGGGTCGGCGCTAGCGAAAGCTCCGCTTCGCCCCCGTAGATCCTGACCGTGGCGGCGTTCTGAAGCAAGGCAGCGGTGATGGGGACGCCGGTCGGGCTGACGCCGATCTGAACGAACGACGCGACCTGCACGTCGGTATAGTTATAATAATAGCCGGCGACATTGAGGCGCGCCCACGAAGTCATATCCCCCTTATATCCGATCTCATAGGACTTCAGTTTTTCCGGGTCGACCTTCTGGATCGTCGCTCCAGGGACGGGGATGACAAATATGCCTGCCTTGAACCCGGTGCTATAGGTCGCGTAGAGATGCTGCTTGTCGTTGATACTATAGCGTAGCGTCGCTCGGGGTGAAAGGTCGTTGAAGCTTATCGAATCAGCAAAGGTCTGATTATTGACAAGATTTATAGAATTCATTCGGCGGCGCTCGTGTGAATAGCGCAACCCTCCCAGAATGCTCAGCTTGCTCGTAATATCGTACCCGACTTCGCCGAATAAAGCGATTGCACGCGTTTTCTGCGTTGCCGCCGAGAAACTGGTCGGGTAATTAGCGAACAAGGGAACATTGATGTTGTCGTGGAAATAATAACCACCAAATATCCATTTTAACGGGCCGTCTCCGTCCGACGCGGCGCGCAATTCCTGCGTGAAAGTTTTATAGGACTGTTTTGCTTCAAACGCACTGATGAAGACTGGCGTCGCGTCATTGTCGCTTATGAAGCGTGACCGAAACTTGTTGTAGCTCGAGATCGAAGTAACGGTGAAGCCGGGATGCGAGTAAATGGCGGTGAGGTCCGTCCCCCATGAACGGGTGGTCGCATCAGACTGGACATCGCGCGCGAGCGTATAGCCGCTGGTGATGAGCACATTGGGATTGCGGGCGCGGGCCGCGGTGCTGCCGCCGAAGACATAGTCTGAATTGCCGGTATTGTCGCGCGTCCGGGTATAGTGCGCACCCAAGGTCGCTTCGAAGGCGTCCGCGGGCTTCCACAATATCTTGCCTCGGGCGTCCTTGGAGCTCGCTCGCGACGCGCGGTGGTCGGCGAAAATGTCCTTGGCATAGCCATGGTCGTGCGAGCCGGCGAGCGATATGCTTGCAGCTACGGTATCGCTGAGCCCGCCGGTCGCGTAGACGTCGCCCTTGACTTCGGCGAAGCTGCCATAGCCGCCGCCCAGTTCCATTTTCGGGGTGAAGCTCGGTGCGCGCGTGACGATATTTATGGCCCCGCCCAGCGCATTGCGGCCAAACAGCGTTCCCTGCGGCCCCTTGAGAACCTCGATGCGTTCGACGCTGTTCAGCTTAAAAAGGCCGGCCGTGAGGCCAACTTGATAGACCCCGTCGATGTAGATCGGCACGACCTGCTCGTCACCGGGGGTGTTGCCTCGCGATCCGACACCGCGGATATAGGGCTGGGCAAAGGCCGACGTCTGCCCGAAGTTGAGTGCCGGCGTGACCACGCTGAGGCTTTTGGTGTCGGTAATCCCGCTGACCTGGAGTTTGGCGGATGTCAGCGCCGTCACGGCCACCGGGACGTCCTGGAGGCGTTCACTACGCTTCTGCGCAGTCACGACGATCTCTTCGAGCCCCGATGTCTGCGCGTCGGGCTTTATGCCCGCTGTCGATTCCGCGCCGGTTTGAGCGGATGCTGCCCCTGTTGCCGCGAAAAACGCGAGAGCGGAGCACGTAATAAAGCGAGATTTATTCATAGATACTTGTCCTATCCTGCCGATATATTTGTTTACTATAGTTCTATTAAACGCTTTCGATAGAAATAACGTGTAACGTGATCGTTCATACTATAGAAGATGGGTTTTCTTGTTGATGGGCCGGCCAGGCGTCCGCGTGGCGCCGCAGCGCGACTTGCCTGTCAAGTAGCGAGCCATGGTTCCAACTCTGCCTCCCACCTCGTTTTCTGACATGGTTGCCGTCGCGCTCGCTTTTCAACCAACTGCCTATGATACGTTCGATAGGTGGAATGACACATTCCGTAAAGCCGCAAAGAAGGCCTGCTTCTCCGGCAAAAGGCGGGTCATAGGAGGCGGAACAGCCCCATCAAATCACTTGGCAAAGCAAGTCTTGCGGCGGCATATGCCCAAGCCGGCGCCGCCGGCTTCTCGGCTCTTCCGCATTGTGCTGCAGAGCAAGACGCTATCTTCGTAAAGGCGCGGTGATGACTAATTCCGATTCGAAGCGCGCTCCTGTCGGCGCGTTGTCCGGCGTACGCATCCTCGATCTGGGGAGGGTTCTGGCGGCTCCTTGGGGTACGCAAATTCTGGCTGATCTCGGCGCCGAGGTCATCAAGGTCGAGCGTTTGGGCGTGGGCAGCGACGAGCGTGCCTATGGTCCCAAATTCATGCCCGGTCCGGAGGGTCGCCGGTCGCTTCATTCCGCCTTCCATAATTGTGCGAACCGGAACAAGAAGTCGATCGCCATCGACCTTAGTTCGTCGCGGGGGCGTGACTTGGTCCTCGCGTTGGCGGTCGAATGCGATGTGCTGGTCGAGAATTTCGTTCCGGGAAAGGCGCGCAAGCTCGGCCTCGATTACGAAGCCGTCCGGGCTGTGCATCCCGGCATCGTCTATGCCTCCCTGAGCGGATATGGCCAAACCGGCCCCCTTAGCGACCGGCCGGGCTATGATGCCATATTCCAGGCGCGAAGCGGCCTGATGAGCCTGACGGGCATACCCGACGGGCAGCCGGGAGCGGGGCCTATGCGGATAGGACCCAGCCTCGTCGACGTCACCACCGGCTATAATCTAGCCATCGCGATCCTGGGTGCCCTTTACCATCGCGATGCGTTGGGAGGCCAAGGCCAGCAGATCGATGTCGCGCTGATGGATACTGCCATCGCGATCCAGTCACACGCGCTGGCCAATTACCTGTTGAGCGGTGAACAGCCGCCGCGGCAGGGGTCGGCCGGAAATGGCGGGCACCCGTCGCAGGTCTTCGAATGCCTCGACGGCTGCCTCTACATCTCGGCCGGGCAAGACCAGTTCTTCGCTTCGCTTTGCGTCGTCCTCGGTTGCGAGGAGCTGATCGACGATCCTCGTTTCCCGACGATCACCATGCGCGGCGAGAACCGGGCCGCGCTGAACGATATCCTCGAACCGCTCATCGCGCGGTGGCGAACCAAGGATCTTTTCGACGCGCTCGAGGCGGCGCGCGTGCCCTGTTCGCCGATCAACGAATATGCGGCCGTCACAGCGGACGAACAGGTGCGCCATCGGAACATCTTCAGAAAATTCGCCGGTGCGGCCGACGTCGCCGGCGAAGTGCCGACCATTGCCAACCCCATCCGCTATTCCGGCACGCCGATCCGCTATGACCTGCCTCCTCCCGCGCTGGGCGAACATACCGACGAGATTCTCGCCGACCTGCTCCACCTCGACCGAGACGCCATAGAGGCATTGCGAGGGGACGGAGTGGTCAGCTAGCGTTAGTGGCTCGTCAATAATCGCTCCGCAGCGAGGCGATAGACGTTTCGCCCGGAATGAACAGCCTCTATGGCGGCCCGGTGCGGCCATCACAGAAAACGCTTGCGCTCGGCGCCGAAGGAGAGCCGTTCATTCTGCTCGACGATGCCAGGAGCGGAGGGCCCTGGCCGGTCAGGCTGTACAGGCAACCGCTGGCCACCGTCACCGCCGAACGGGTCGAAGACGTCGAGCCCGCGCTCGATCAGCTGCGCCGCGCGTCGCGCGACGGTCTGTATCTGGCGGGTTTCCTAACCTATGAGGCTGGTCTCGCCTTCGAACCCCGGCTGGGGTGCTGTCCAGCGGAGGCGGTCCGACCGCTCCTCTGGTTCGGCCTGTTCGAAACCTGCCAATCGCTCGATGGCGCCGAGGTCGACATTCTCCTCGATGGGGCTGGCCCATGCCGGCCTGGTCCGCTTCGTCCCGCCATCGACATGGCGACCTACGCCCGTCGCTTCGCGCGGGTGAGGGATTATATCGAGGCGGGCGATATCTACCAGGCGAACCTGACCTTCCAGTCGTCGCTGCCCTTCGAAGGCGATCCGGTTGCGCTTTATCGCGCTCGGCGGGCCAAGGCCGGCGCCGGCCATGGCGCACTCGTCGCGACCGGCGATCAATGGCTGCTCTCCTTTTCCCCGGAGCTGTTCTTTTCGCTCGATAATGGTCGGCTTCTCGCCAGGCCGATGAAGGGAACGGCGGCGCGCGGGGCCACCGAAGACGAGGACGCGGAATTAGCGGCGATGCTTGCGGCGGACCCCAAGCAACGCGCCGAAAATCTGATGATCGTCGATCTCCTACGCAACGATCTGTCCCGCGTAGCCATTCCCGGCAGCGTCGAGGTCGCCCGCTTGTTCGCGGTGGAACGTTACCCGACCATATATCAGCTCGTCTCCGATATCGGCGCCGATCTGAAACCGGGGCTTGATGCGTTCGACGTGCTCCGCGCGACCTTTCCCTGTGGATCGATCACCGGTGCGCCCAAGCTCAGGGCGATGGAGGTTCTTGCGACTGTCGAAGGCACGCCGCGCGGTATTTATACCGGCTCGATCGGGCGGATCGATCCCGGTGGCGACGCCTGCTTCAATGTCGCCATTCGAACCCTTTCGATTGCGGTCGGCTCGGGAGAGGCAACGCTCGGCCTCGGTTCGGGAGTCGTCGCGGATTCGACGGTTGGATCGGAGTGGCGCGAATGCCTCGACAAGGCACGCTTTCTCGATCCCTGACGCATAAGGTCAGCCGACGAAAATCCCGGCGAAGGCTACCTCGGTCAGCGGCTTGCGATCGGTTGGCTCCTCCTTTTCCCGAAGGTTTTCCGGAAGAAGCGAACGATCGGCCTGCCGCCCAACGGCGGCGGCGGCTTCGATGCGGAAGTCCTGCGGCACGCCCAGCTCCCTCGCCGCCGCCTCGAAATCGACACCGGACATGCCATGGGCGCGCAAACCCAGATGCTCGGCCTGGAGCGCAAGCGACATCCACGCTGCGCCGGTGTCGTAGCTGTGCGTGTGCGACAGCTTGCCGCGCGAGGTTGCAGCGGAAACGAAGAATATCAAGAGCGAGGCGTTCTTGGCCCATAGTTGATTTGCGGGCACGAGCAGGTTGAGAAAGCGATCCCAGTTGCCGTCGCCGCGACGTGCATAAAGCAGTCGCCAGGGCTGGGCATTGAAAGCGGAGGGCGCCCAGCGTGCCGCCTCGAACAGGGCTTCGACATCTTCATCAGCGAGCGGCGAGCCGTCGAATGCGCGGGGCGACCAGCGATCGAGGAACATCGGGTGGACCTTCGTGGCGGAAATGCGCTCCGTCATGGATGGACTCCTGTCGATTGGCTTGGAGGCGATTCTTGCAATCGGTAAGCCGGACCATAATGGCGGAGGCGGCGGCGGATCGCCATCGATTGTGGCGACCTAAGTCCGTCCCGACCGCGCCAGCTCCGGCGAACGGGCCTGTGAGTTCGATTGACGGTCGCTCAAAGGCCGAAGGTGACGAAGCCCCGCTCGTCGATGGACCAGGCGGGGTTCCACGCTATCTCCCAGGCATGCTCGTCCGGATCGGCGACATAGCCGCGGAACCCGCCATGCGGCGGCGCGTCTGCCGGCCTGAGCAGCGTTCCGCCCGCCGCGACGAGGCGCTCGATGGCGGGGCCGACTTCCGCCTGCTCGGCGACATTGTGCGCGAGCGCAAAGGCGCCACGCTGCCGAAGGCCATTTCGATTCATGTCGGTCTCGAGCGCCCCGACCAGAAACGTACCTAAAACCAGGCCGTTCATCTGGTAGAAGATGATCTCCTCATTCTCGAAGACCGGCGACCAGCCAAACCCATCGACATAGAAGCGCCGGGAGCGCGACAGATCGGCGATGCCAAGGGTGATGATCGAAATTTGTTGCTGCATGTCAGACCCTCGTTCGGCGCGTGCGAAGCGGCAGCATGATCGCCTCGAGCTGGTCCAGAGGCATGGCGCCGTAACCCAGCGCGAGTTGGTGGAACTGGCGGAGCGAGAAGCGCCGGCCCAGTCGCGCCTTCATAGCGTCGCGCATCGCAAGGAGGCGAAGCTGGCCGAGCTTATATCCCAGGGCCTGACCCGGCCAGGCCATGTAACGCTCGACCTCGGCGACGACTTCGCTCATCGGCGACCCGCTATGCTCCTGCATATAAGCGATTGCCCGCTCGCGGGTCCATCTGAACTGGTGCAGGCCGGTATCGACGACCAGCCGAACGCAACGGAACAGGTCGTCGGATAAACGCCCAATATCGCCGGCAGGGTCATCAGCATAGGCGCCGAGCTCCGCTGCCAGCCTCTCCGCATAGAGCGCCCAACCTTCCTGATAGGCGTTGAAGCTGGCGATACGCAGCAGCAGCGGCGCTTGGGACAGTGAGAGCATTGTCGCCCCCTGCGTGTGATGGCCGGGAACGCCCTCATGATAGGTGAGGGTGGGCAGCGCATAACGGTGGATGCCCGCCATATCGCGCAAGTTGATCCAATAGATGCCCGGCCGCGATCCATCGAGCGAGGGACCGTCATAATAGCCGCCCGGCGCCGATTCCTGTGTCGCCTGGGGTACCGCGCGGATCTCCAGCCGTTGCGAGGGGATCATCTCCGGCGGCAGAAACTCGGCCTGACGTTTCTCCATCGCGGCAACGAGCCCGCGCAGATAGTCGATCACCTGGCGTCGGCCCTCGGCCGTATCGGGAAAACGCTGCCTGGGATCCGCCCCGAGCGCACCGAGGCGTTCACGCAGAGTTCCCCGGCTGTAGCCGAGCTGGCGTAACCGCGCATCGATGCGAGAGCTTACGAGCCGGACCTGCTCCAGACCGGTCCGGTGGATCTCGGCAGGTGCCTCGGTGCTATCGGCTATCGAGCGGATGTTCGCCAGATAGAGCGCCTCCCCATCGGGCTGTGCCCAGATGCCCGCTTCCTCGCGGCCGTCTGGCAGCAGCTCGCGCACCCGCGCGCGCAGCTTGGCAAAGGCTGGGCGCGCACGCTTTTCCAGGGCCGTGATCGCCCGTTGCTCCGCCGCGGTGCGGGTGCGCGCATCTAGCCCGGCCGCCGCGGAACGATCGCGCAGCGCGGTGATCAGCGGATGGTCCTGCGGCGGTCCGGCGAGGAAGGCTTCGAGCACCGGCAGCGTCTTTTCGAGCAGCGCACGAGGGGGCACGCAGCCGAGTGCCTGGTCGGCACGGCTCTTCTCCAGAACGCCCGCGAAGCCGGGGCCGAAACCGTCCAGTTTTTCGATCCACGCGTCGACCTCTATCGGTGAGGACAGCGCCTGCTGGGCAGCCATGATGTTGGGCGTGGTGATCGCAGGGCCCGAAATCTGGTTGAGAATGTAGGGCTCGTGCCCCGAAAACCAGAAGGGATTGGGCCGGCCATAGCCAATCGCAGCGCTACGGGTGCCATTCTCGATGATAGCTGCCGCTACCGCGAGCCGGACTTCGCTCAACCGGTCGCCCGAGCAGCGAATTGCCTCGATGGCGATCCCGGCTTCGCCCAGCGATGTCCGCCAGCTTTCTTCTCCTGCAGGCGAGTAATCGTCCATGCGCCGGGCGAGCGGTCCGCCGCCCAACGATCCCGGCACGCCCGAATAGGTGGCGATTTCCGGCGTCTGCTCGAGCAATATGTCCGCCACATGATCGAGGGGGGTCTGGATAGGGCAGGGCGCGGGCCGGTTGGAAGCCGCCGCGGCGAAGCGCGGCACGATAGCCGTGATCGAGGTCGCTCCCACGAGGGCGGTGAAGCGGCGGCGGGAGAGGGCGGGGGCCGGTGAGGTCATGATGTCGGTTCGCCGTCGTGACATTTTCGATGCAAGACGGCAACAGTCACCCGATGTTCCCCATCGATTCGTCAGGTCGCACCGTCCGATGACAGGGCTGCTGCTGATTGCCGATCACGCCTCGAACCATGTGCCTGCCGATATCGATCTCGGCATCGATCCTGCGCTGCTCGATCAGCATATGGCCGTAGATATCGGCGTCGAAGAGCTCGGGACGCTGTTGTGCGAGCGGCTCGACATGACCGGCATCTTCGGGACGGTTTCGCGTTTGGTCATCGACCTCAACCGCGAGGCGGATGCGGCCGGACTGATTCCGCTCGATAGCGACGGCTTCACTATCCCTGGCAACACGTTGCTCGACGCTGAAGCGCGCGCTGCGCGGATCGAGCGCTTCTGGCGCCCCTATCATCAGGGCATCGCGGCGCGCATCGCGAGCTGCCGGCCCCGCCTGATCGTCTCGCTCCACAGCTTCACACCGCGCCTCGCCGCGCGACCCCAGGAAGAGCGGCCCTGGCAGGTCGGCATTCTCTACAACCAGGACGATCGTGCGGCCCTTGCCGGCATGGCAGCACTGCGGGCGGCTGGCATCATCACCGGCGATAACCAGCCCTATTCGGGTAAGGTGCTGAACGCGACGATGAATGCTCATGCCGAGGCGAATGCTATTCCCTATCTGGGGCTCGAGGTGCGGCAGGACCTGATCGGCGACGCGGTGGGAATAGCCCTGTGGGCCGATCGGCTCGCGCCAGTGATTGTCTCGACCCTGGCCGCGGTGGAGGGTTGCGGCTAGTTCACTGCGATGTTGGTTTCCACGACCCGAAAGCCGAAACGGCCTCGCCATCACGGCTGACGTTGCTTGACTTTCTAAGGCATTGCGCCCATCTCATCGGCGCTAACGTCGCCTGCGACGGATTTTGAGGCCTGACGGCCGATCTCTCCCTTCACGCGCTATTGCTCCGACCGCATTCTGCGGGCGAGTTGCTCAGGCCATTGCGAAAGGATCACCATGCCGACCGGTACCGTGAAATTCTTCAATGTCGACAAAGGCTATGGCTTCATCGCGCCGGATGAGGGCGGTCAAGACCATTTCGTGCACATCAGCGCCGTCGAACGCGCCGGCATGGCGAGCCTCGATAAGGACCAGCGGCTCAACTACGAGCTCGAAGCCGACCGTCGTGGCAAGCAGGCCGCCGTCAATCTGCAGTCGGCCTAGGCGCGTCGCCACCGAAAGGCGGCGCACTTTTTTCCTATCGGCGTTCGCGCCAACCATATAAAGATTTCTATATTTTGCGTAAATTTTTCAGGTTGTTATCCCTCATCTCCCCTTTCTCTTCCAAATCGGTACGCGGCACCCTGAGCCGCCGGGACCTCGAACGCATCGTTGCGGAGATGGTCGGCTGATCGCGGCTAAGATCGACAAGGAGCAAAGCCATGTCAGCAACAAGCGATTTCTATTTCACCCGCGCGGCGGAGAGCGCGCGCGAGGCGGAGCAGAGCGGGCTGGTCAACGTCCGCGAACGCCATCTTCGCGCCGAGGCTGCCTGGCTTTCAATGGCCAGGCGGATCGAAAAAGCCGAGCATGACCGCGCAAATCTGGCCGCCGAAAAAGCGGCGCGGGTCTCGTTCAGCGAATAGCCGGTTTACGAGGTCCTGATAATAACATCATCCAAGCATCAGGCATATAACGGACCATCGATGCGGGCTTCCGGATTTTGCGGGGGCGGCCGATATATGATCTGCTTGTGAGCGGCGTGCGCGCTACGATCATGGAGCGCCGGCGACGCGGACCGGCCCTTCCACCTTGTTTAGCTGTCTCCACGGTCTTACAGGCCACCCGACAGCAAGGAAGGCCCGATGACGCAGACGTTCGATAAGTCCAAGCTTCCCAGCCGCCATGTCTCGGTAGGTCCGGAGCGGGCGCCCCAACGCAGCTATTATTATGCGATGGGGATGACGGCGGAGGACATCGCCAAGCCGTTCGTGGGCGTGGTCTCGGCAGGCAATGACAGTGCTCCGTGCAACACCACGCTCGATGCGCAGGCGGATATCTGCCGCGAGGGCGTGATCGCCGCCGGCGGCACGCCGAGACGGTTCAACACGATCACGGTCACCGATGGCATCGCGATGGGCACGCAGGGCATGCGCTCGTCGCTCGCCAGCCGTGAGGTGATCGCCGATTCGATCGAGCTCTCGGTGCGCGGCCACAGCTATGACGCGATCGTCGGCTTCGCCGGCTGCGACAAGTCGCTGCCGGGTATGATGATGGCGATGCTGCGGCTCAACGTACCGTCGATCTTTGTTTATGGCGGATCGATCCTGCCCGGTCATTATCAAGGGCGCGACCTGACCGTGCAGGACGTGTTCGAGGTCGTCGGTCGCTATTCCGCCGGTGCCTGCCCGCTGTCCGAGGTCGATGCGATCGAGCGCGCAGCATGTCCGGGTCACGGCGCCTGCGGCGGCCAATTCACTGCCAACACCATGGCATGCGTCGGCGAGGCGATCGGGCTGTCCTTGCCGAATTCGAACATGATGCCGGCGCCTTATGAGGGGCGCGGTGATCTGGCCAAGGCGGCGGGCCGACAGATCATGGAGCTCGTCGCCAAAAATATCCGGCCCCGCGATATCTGCACGCGCGAAGCATTCGAGAATGCGGCCCGGATCGTGGCAGCGACGGGCGGATCCACCAATGGCGGCCTTCACCTGCCGGCGATGGCGCATGAGGCTGGCATCGATTTCAGCCTGTTCGACGTTGCCGAGATCTTCAAGTCGACGCCCTATATCGCGGATTTGAAGCCCGGCGGCCGCTATGTGGCCAAGGACATGTACGAGGCAGGCGGCGTCTACATGGTGATGAAGACACTGCTCGCGGAGGGCTTCCTCCACGGCGATTGCCTGACCGTGACCGGCAAGACGCTGGGCGAGAATATCGATCAGGTCACCTGGAAGCCTGACCAGAAAGTCATCCACGACGCCCGCACGCCGATCACCCCGACCGGCGGCGTCGTCGGCCTCAAGGGAAGCCTTGCGCCCGAGGGTGCGATCGTGAAGGTCGCCGGCATGGCGCGACTGCAGTTCAGCGGCCCTGCCCAGGTGTTCGAGTGCGAGGAGGACTGCTTCGCCGCTGTGGAAGAGCGCCGGATCAACGAAGGCGCGGTGATCGTCATCCGCAACGAGGGGCCGAAGGGCGGCCCGGGCATGCGCGAGATGCTGGCAACGACCGCCGCACTTTACGGACAGGGCATGGGCGAAAAGGTGGCGTTGATCACCGACGGGCGTTTTTCGGGCGCCACGCGCGGCTTCTGCATCGGCCATGTCGGTCCGGAGGCAGCCGATGGAGGGCCGATCGCGCTGGTCGAGGATGGCGACATCATCTCGATCGATGCCGAGGCGGGGACGATCGAGCTCGACGTGGCGGAAGAGGTGCTCGCCGCGCGCCGCGCCCGATGGCAACCCCGCCGTAACGACTATCAGTCTGGCGCGCTGTGGCGATATGCGCAGAATGTCGGTCCGGCCTGGAGGGGGGCGGTGACGCATCCTGGCGCCGCGGCCGAAACCCATGTCTATGCCGATCTTTGAAGCGACAGCCGGAGCTCGGCCTTTCGGGGCAGAGGGCGGGGGCGGCCCTCGTCAACACGCATTGAACCCAGATCGGAGATCTCGCCCCCGCCCCTGGTCGAGCATCATGGCGCTTCTCCTGCTGACGGCCTGCTCGAGTGCTGACGAAACCGTGACGCGGGATCCGATCGCGTGCAGGGTGAAGGGCGCCGTCTTCCAGGAAATCTGTACGCGCGAGGACATTTCGGGCAGCGAGGGGACCGAACTGATCGTCCGGGCGCCGGATGGCGAGTTCCGCCGCTTGCTCGCGACCGAAAATGGTCACAACGTGGTGGCCGCTGACGGCGCCGAGCCGCTGCTCGTCGAAAAACACGGTGTCGACAGCCTCTATGTGACGGCTGACTCGATCACCTATCGCCTGCCTGTTCCAGTCGGCTCGTGATCGGCCGGCCCATCCTCACCGCAGCCCAGACCCGCGCGGCCGAGGAGACCGTATTCGCGACCGGGGTGACGGTGGACGAGGCGATGGAGAAGGCGGGGGCGGCCGTGGCCGAAGCCGCATGGCGCTTTGCCGGCCGGCTGCCGACATTGATATTGTGCGGGCCCGGCAATAATGGCGGCGATGGCTACGTTATCGCGCGTCTTCTGCGCGAACGGGGTGTCGACGTCCGGGTCGCATCCTGCGGCGAGACGAGGAGCGGCGCGGCGCTGGCCAATCGCGAGCGCTGGATCGGCCCCGTGGAGCGGCTGGCAGACGCGGTACCAGCTCCGCTGATGATCGATGCTCTGTTCGGCACGGGGATGGCTCGGCCGCTCGACCCGCCCGTGGCTGCGGCGCTCGGACGACTTGCCAGCGCCGCGCGCTGGCGGATTGCCGTCGATCTGCCGAGCGGGGTCGGCACCGATGACGGCTCGCTGCTCGGGCCGGCGATCGGCTACGACCTGACGGTCGCCCTCGCCTGTCTCAAGCCGGCGCATCTGCTTCAGCCCGCCGCGGGGCTGATGGGGCGCATCGTCGTCGCCGACATCGATATCCCCGCACATTCCGAGCTTCACGAGATCTGCCGGCCCGATCTGCCGGCGCCGGGCCCGAGCGACCATAAATATAAACGCGGCTATGTCGTGGTGATCGAGGGTGCGATGCCTGGCGCTGCCCTGCTGTCGGCAATGGCGGCGCAGCGCGGCGGCGCGGGCTATGTCACGCTGGTGGGATCGAGCGAGCAGGGCCCGGCCGCACTTGTCCGTCGCGGCGACGGCATCGACCCCATCCTGGCGGATGATCGGGTCGGTGCAGCGGTAATCGGCCCGGGCCTCGGCCGTGACGAGGCGTCCTTCGTACGGCTGCAGCGCGCGCTGGAAAGCGGCAGGCCGCTGATCCTCGACGCCGATGCGCTGGTGCTGCTCGCCGAGCGGGGAATCGAGCAGCTGCCGGGCCTGCCGATCATGACGCCGCATGAGGGCGAGTTTTCGCGCTTGTTTGGAGACCTTCCCGGCAGCAAGATCGAGCGCGCGCGGGCGGCAGCGCACGCTTTCGGTGCGATCGTCGTGCTCAAAGGCGCCGACACGGTCGTTGCCGCGCCCGATGGCCGGGCGGCGATCTCGCGACCGGCGGCAGGCTGGCTGGCAAGCGCGGGCACCGGGGATGTGCTGGCCGGGTTGATCGCGGCCAATCGCGCTCGGGGGTTGGCGCCTTTCGAGGCGGCTTGCGCGGGCGTTTGGCTTCACGGCCGCGCGGCCCGTCTGGCGGGGCCAGGGCTGATTGCCGACGATCTCATCGCGCAGCTGCCACAGGCTCTGGCGGAATGCGCATGACCTTCGATCGTGCAGCGGGGCCAGGAATGGCCACCGATCCGGATGGCCGATGACAGATACGAGCATCGAAGCCGTGCCCATCGTCCGGATTGCCGCGCGCGGAGAGGGCATCACCGAGGACGGCCGACATTCCCCGCTATCCGCGCCCGGCGATCTCCTGTGTCCCGATGGCACGCTAATCGAGGGGCCGCACCATGTCGATCCGCCTTGCCGGCACTTTCCCCGATGCGGTGGATGCCAGCTGCAGCATATCGACGATGCGAGCTATGCCGATTTTCTCGCGCAGCGGATAGCAGGGGCGCTCGCGCAGCAGAAGATCGCGCCACCGCCGATTGCGCCGGCGATCCTCTCCGCGCCGTTGAGCCGTCGGCGCGCGGCGTTGCGCGCCGAGCGGCAGGGCAAGCCGATGCTTATCGGCTTCAACGAAGAGCAGAGCCATCGCATCGTCGACATGAAAATGTGCGAAATCCTGGACCCCCGTTTGTTCGCGCTGATCGATCCGTTGCGTAAGTTGCTGCACCCGATGATGCGAGACCGGCGAGCGGCCGGCGTTCAGATGACGCTCGTGGATCAGGGCATCGATTTGCTCCTGGAAAAAGTTGAGGCTGAGGGACTGGCTGCGGTCGAGACGCTTGTCGACTTTGCCGCGCGTCACGGGCTGGCGCGGCTGTCGATGGACGACGGCTTTGGTCCGGCGCCGCACTGGGAGCCAGAAGCGACGACGATAACGCTGGGTGGCGTCGCGGTCGCTTTTCCGGCCGGTGCCTTCCTGCAGGCCACTGCAGACGGGCAAGCCGCTCTGACGGCCGTGGTGGAGGACATCGTCGCCGATGCCGGGGTAGTCGCCGACTTATTCTCCGGGCTCGGGACCTTCGCGTTGCCCATGGCACGAACGCGGCGCGTCTATGCCGCGGAGGGCGCGCGTGACGCGGCGCTGGCACTGAAGGCGGCCGGAGATCGCGCGCGGCGGCCGATCGCGGTCGAGCATCGCGATCTTTTTCGTCGTCCGCTCTCAACCGGCGAGCTTGACCGTTTCGGAGCGGTCGTGCTCGATCCTCCGCGAACCGGTGCACGGGAGCAGGTTGCCGCGCTGGCCGCGTCGAAAACCGGGCGCATCGCTTATGTATCATGCAATCCTTCGACCTTCGCGCGCGACGCCCGAACCCTGGTGGAGGGCGGATGGCGGATCGAGCGTATAACTCCGGTCGGCCAGTTCCGCTGGTCGACCCATGTCGAACTAGTCGCCTCTTTCGTGCGCTGATCTTCGCCTTTTGTAGCATGCCGGACCGCCAAATGGCTCCGGTTAACCATCTTTTATCCCGCTGCCGACATCGTCGCACCCACCGCTTCTGATGGTGATGTGCATGTCGCGTGGCGTATCGTTGCTTCTACTGGGGCTGCTGTTCGCCAGCGGCGCGCGCGCGACCGTGCCGGTGCTCGCCCTGGACCGCCATGTGCTTGATGGCGGATCGCAGGTGGTGCGTTATCCGGACCGGCGAGTGGGATTCCGGACTGGCGCCGTCTTGCGCGGCGGTCGGTCAGCAGGCGCACTCGCCGCTGCCGCTTCGCGCCGCCAGTTCAGTCATGAACTGACCGGCCGGTACCATCCCTTCGGCAATGCCCTCCGGGTGTCGCTCGGGCTAAGGGAGGATGCGAACCGTCTATTGCTGCGCGTCAGCAGTGATCCTGCCGAACTCGGCAGCGGGAGCTACGCACCAATTGCTATGGTCGGCCTGCGCGGTTCGGTAGCCGATGGCCTGACGCTCAGCGGCGATGTGGGGCTGGTGGGGCACACGATTACCCGTCCGCGCGACCGCCGGCTCGTCACGCCCATCGAGCGAAATCAAGGAGCAGATCCCGGAGTCAAAGGCTATCGGCCGATTGTCCAGATCTCCGCTGATTACCGCTTCTGACCAGCCGGGCCAGATCGCTCAATCGTTCAGCCGATCACTATCAACGCAGCCCGGATCGCGAGGCCGAACAGCGCGAACGAACCGAGTGCGAACAGCGCAAATCGCAGCATGACATTATTGATCGTCGCCTGGACGAGACTGTGTGCCACGCGCAGGCCAACATAGGTCCAGGCGAGCTGAGCATTCAGGCCGTCGCCCCCTCCAATCAGTGCAAGCACGATCGCCGTCGCATAGAAGATCGTGGGCTGCTCGTGCAGATGGTTGTAATTGTCTGCCTTCCACCGGACCTTGGCTGGTATCTTGTCGTTGAAGTCACTATTCGGCTTGGTGGGATCGTAGACGATTCCACCTCTGGTCATCGCCGGAATGCGCGTGGCGTAGAGCCAGACCCACATCACGCAGGTCCACAGTATGAGCGCGATCACGGCGCCCAAGATCGGTGCATGCATCTATTATCCCCTGCCTGGTTGCCTGACGATGACTGAGCGGGGAGGACTTGTCAAAGCAGTCTGTGGAAAGGAGGATTAACCATATTCCTCCTCCGCAAGTCGTAGATTTCCGAAGATAAACGGCGATGAATCGACTTTCGGTTCACTGAATCGTGGTCTAGTTTGTGCGACAGAAAGTTATGTACCACTCGCTTATCTATATCAGCCGCAGTCGCCTAGTCATGCCTGCTCAGGCCGGTGAGATCGAGCGGATCGTCGCGGGGTCAGCCGCCCGCCACGCCATGCTGGGCATTCGCGGCGCGCTGATCTTCACCGAGCGTCACTTCGCGCATTTGATCGAGGGGCCATCCTCTTCGATCGATGAATTGATGGAAGACGTCATGGCCGATCCGCGCCATGAGCAAGTGACGATCATCGATCGAAGACCGATCGGTGGTTACCGGTTCCCGGACTGGACCCTCGCTTATTGGGGCGACTCTGGCTACATGGACGAACAGGTCGCGCGCGTACTCGAAAAGGTCGGCGGAGTGCGCCAGGCGCATCGCACCGAACATCTGTCCAAGCTGATTCAGAAGCTTGCGCATGAAAGGCACAAGCAGAATAGCCCGATCGGGCGGCCGTCGGGCCATTAGCCGTTAAACGCGTCTCCCGGATCAGTCGAACAGCTTCGCAAGGCGGCGCTTCGGCCGATCCTTCCAGCAACCGCGATGATAGGCGTCGGAGGCAAGCAGTGGCAACACCGAGCCGGCTTCCGCGAAAACCATCTGCTCGATACCGGTGTTGACCTTGCCCCAGCTCGCCGCCTCCTGCAGCGTCGAGGAAGAGCATGCCCCGTCGCGCACGTCGGCGACGGTGATCTGCACGGCATATTTGTGAACCTCGACATCGCTATGGCCGAGGATCTCCGCGCACACGACCGTGTCCTGGATGAAATTCTTCGGCACACCGCCGCCGATCATCAGCAGGCCGCTTGATCCGGCCTGGATTTTGATGTCGGTGAGTTCGCGGAAATCGGCGATCGCATCCAGCACCATATAGGGCCGGCCGGCCTTCATGCAGTCGACCTGATGCTTCACCAGCCCGAAGCCTGCCGAACTGTCCACGAACGCCGGGCAGAAGATCGGCACGTCGTTCTCATAAGCAAGCTTGACGAGGCTATTCTCCTTCTTGCCGTGCTCGACGAGATAGCGGCCCATCTCGCGAATGAAGGCGCGGCTCGAATAGGGCCGGGGCGGAAGCGAATTGGCGATCTTGTTGATCGTGAAATCGCAGTCCTGCAGCTGCTGCTCATCGATATATGTGTCGTAGATGCGGTCGATATAGAGCGAGCGCAGCGTATCGTCGTCGGGGATTTCGAGCGCCTGATAATGTTTATGACCGAGGCCCTCGAAGAAATCCATGTCGACGATCGTCGCGCCGGTTGCGATAACGGCATCTACCATGCCGAGACGGACCATTTCCGCATAGGCATCCATGCAGCCGCCGGCCGAGGTCGACCCGGCGATCACGAGGAAGATGGTGCAATCCGGATCCTCCAGCATCTGGTTGTAGATGCGGGTGGCGCGGGCGAGATCACGGCTCGTGAAGCTCATCTTACCCATCGCGTCTATGATCGGTCGCGCGTCGAAGCTCTTGATGTCGATATGTTCGACTTGAGTGGAGAGCAGCTCGGCCTTGCGCGTGTCGTTGATGGGGGCGTCCGTCATGATGTCACCTCGAATGAGTCCCTGTGCCAGCGCATACTGGCTCGCCCGGAGATAAGCGCGTGGCCTGTCCCCAGGATCCCGGCCTTCGCCGGCACAATGGTGGATAGTGGTCTGGCGCTTACAGCTTGATGACGTTCGACGGAACCGCATGCGCGGCATCGTCGTCGGCCAAGTACAGGCTGGCCATCGGCTCGTCGTCCATGATCACCCGATCGCCGGCGGTGAAGCCGTTGAAGCCGGTGCGCATCGCACAACCGTAAGCGCCGAGCATGCCGATCTCGATATAATCGCCCGGCTGTATGTCGGCAGGGAGCATGAACGGGCCGGCCATGCGATCCATGTCATCGCAGGTCGGGCCGTAGAAGCTGAAAGCCATGTCGCGCGCGTTGGAGTCGGGCTGGCGAAGCAGCTTGACCGGGAAGCGCCACCCGACATGCGCCGCGTCGAACAGCGCTCCATAGGCGCCGTCGTTGATGTAGAGCTCGTTGCCACGGCGGCGCTCGACGCGAACCAGCACGCTTGCATATTCGGCGCAAAGCGCGCGACCAGGCTCGCACCACAATTCCGACGAATAGGATACGGGCAGGCTTTCGAACGCCTGATGGATCGCGCCGAAATAGGCTTCGAGAGGGGGCGGCTCCATGCCCGGATAGAGGGACGGAAATCCGCCGCCGACGTCGACCACATCGACCGTCACAGCCGCCGAGACGATGGCGGCACGGACCTTTTCCATCGCCTGGACATAGGCCGACGGGCTCATTGCCTGGCTGCCGACATGGAAGCAGATACCGAGCGCGTCGGCCGCCTGGCGCGTGCGCTGGAGCAGGCCCTTCGCCTCGGCGAGCTCGACACCGAACTTGGAGGCGAGACTCAGCTTCGACATCTCGGAAGAAACCCGCATCCGGACGCACAGGGTCAGATCGCTTGCCCCATTGGTGGCACGGACAATCTTCTCCAGCTCCTCGACCGAATCGAGCGAGAAAGTGCGCACGCCATGATCGAAATAGGCCTCGGCAATGGCCTCCTCGGCCTTGACCGGGTGCATGAAGCAGAGCGTCGCCTCGGGCAGCAGCCCGGAAACCAGCCGCACCTCGGCAATCGATGCCACGTCATAATGCGTGATGCCGTTGTCCCACAGGATCCGAAGCAGGTCAGGCGACGGATTCGCCTTCACGGCATACATTGAGCGCCCCTGGAACTTCTCGACGAAGAACCGGGCGGCCCGCGCAGCCGCGTGGGGACGAAGAAGCGTAACCGGTTGAACCGGCTTCAGGGACGCAGCTAGCCCCAGCGCGCTATGATGCTTGTGCAACTCAAGGGACCTCCGGGTGTAACGTTGGCAAGAAAGCTGCCTTGCGGTGGAAGTCCCATGGGGCAGCGGAGGCGCGGATATATGGTGCAGAACTCTCCATGTAAAGTTTGGATGTGCGGTTCAACCGATGCCATCGTCAGCACGCCGCAAAAACCGCTGGGAAACGGGCAAAATTGCCGCAGTACGCAATTGGGGTGCGGGCGCCCCCAATCTGCGAATCGGACCCCGCTTGCCTTCCCCGCGCAGATATGGCTTCCATTTGACCATGACGCTGCATCGCCATGGGCACGATCCCGGCCACAGCCATGGCCATGCTCGGGACCATGCGCCTGTCAACTATGGCCGCGCCTTTGCTGTCGGAGTTTCGCTCAATCTCGGCTTCGTTCTGGTCGAGGGTGCGGCCGGCCTGGTGTCGGGATCAGTCGCGCTGGTGGCCGATGCGAGCCACAATCTTTCCGACGTGCTCGGTCTGCTGATGGCCTGGGCCGCCTATGCGCTGTCGGCACGGCCTGCCAGCCGCCGCTTCACCTACGGTTTGCGCAGCTCGTCGATCCTCGCGGCACTTCTCAACGCGATCTTGCTGCTCGTGGCGTCCGGGGCCATTACGCTCGCCGCTGTTCAGCGCTTCCTGCAGCCTGCGCCGATCGCCAGCAGCACAGTGATAATCGTCGCCGCGATCGGCATCCTCGTCAATCTCGGTACGGCCCTGCTGTTCCTTCGCGGTCGGCGTGACGACCTCAATATCCGGGGAGCTTTCCTCCACATGGCCGCCGACGCGGCTGTCTCGGCCGGGGTGCTCGGAGGAGGTCTTCTTGTCTCGCAGACCGGCTTGCTCTGGATAGACCCGGTGATCAGCCTCATCATCGTCGCGGTCATCGTCGGCGGCACATGGGGGCTGTTCCGGGATTCGCTGCGCCTTTCGCTGCATGGCGTGCCTGGCGGCATCGACGCAGCTGAGGTCGAGGCGCGGCTCGGCGCCCTCCCTGGAGTGTCTGCGGTTCATCACGTCCATATCTGGCCGATGAGCACTACCGAGATTGCTTTGACTGCCCATCTAGTCATGCCGCAGGGTGATGCGGATGACGAATTCCTCGCGGACACCGCGCGACTAGTGGCAGCCGAGTTCGGCATTGGTCATGCGACTTTCCAGGTCGAGCGTGGCGAATGTGCCGATGATCGAGGCTGCGACGATCCACATCATGTCGAGGGCCATCGCCATCAGCATCAGCACCATTGAGCGCGCGCGGTTCGCGCCATTAGGGGCTAGATCATCGTCATGACGGTCCCCGCCATCGTCCATCTCATCGCCGCCGCGCGGCCGAACTTCATGAAGATCGCGCCGCTGTGGCATATGCTCACCGCGACCCAGGATTTCCGGCCGATCATCGTTCATACCGGCCAGCATTACGACGCGGCCATGTCCGACGATATCTTCGCCGATCTGGGACTGCCCGCGCCGGATCACCATCTCGGCATCGGATCGGGGACTCATGCCGAGCAGACCGGCCTGGTGATGATCGCCTACGAGAAGCTTGCCATGAAGCAGCGTCCGGACTGGCTGATCGTCGCGGGCGATGTCAATTCGACGGCGGCTGCGGCGATGGCCGCCGCCAAGCTGCGAATTCCGATCGTCCATCTGGAGGCAGGCCTTCGAAGCCGCGACCGGCAGATGCCGGAGGAACTCAACCGGCTCGTTACGGACGTTCTGGCGGACGTGCTCTGGACGCCGTCGCCGGATGCCGATGCCAACCTGATCGCGGAGGGCATCCCGCCCGACCGGATCACCCGCGTCGGCAACATCATGATGGACAGCTATGAGCTGGTGTACCCCGCGATTGCAGCAGCCGATTGTCCGCGTCAGCTCAACCTCGCACCGCATGGCTACGGCGTCATCACCCTTCACCGGCCTTCGAATGTGGACGTGCCGGAGCGGCTCGACCGGATCATCGCTGCGCTCATCGCGGTCCAGACACATCTCCCGCTCGTGTTTCCCGTGCACCCCAGGACGCGCGACCGGCTCGGTGCTGAGGGAGTAGCGCGGCTCGAACGGGCAGGCGTGATCATGATCGGGCCCGCGGCCTATGTCCGCTTCATGAGCCTCGTTTCCGGGGCAGCGGCGGTGATCACCGATTCGGGCGGTATCCAGGAGGAGACAACCTATCTTGGCATCCCCTGCCTGACGCTGCGCGAGAATACGGAGCGGCCGATAACGATCAGCGAGGGAACGGCGCAACTCGTCAGCGCGGATACGCTGCTCGACCGTTTGCTCGCGGCCGTCGCCGAACCGAGGCGGCACCGCAAGCGCCCGGCGCTCTGGGACGGCCACACTGCCGAACGATGCCTGGCCGATCTGCGTAGGCGTTCGCCGGTCTGATGGGTGTTCCCAGAAGTTGTTTCGCGGTCGTTATCTAGCCGATGAAGTCGATCAACAGAAAAATGTCTATAGGACTTTCGTTAAAGTTATCCCTCCGTAATGAAAATGGCCGAATGGCTCGAAATTGCCGGCAAGTATCTTGGCATATTCTCAAAACAACTTGCATTGATTAAAACGGCAGGTGCGAGCGGGACTCGCGGGAAAAGGGGGCTTCGAGAGATGGCTGAAATGAGCTTCGGGCTGGTCGACGCGTTCGACGCGGAGGCGCCGGTGGTCTCCGCTGACCATATGGGGGATGGTCAGTTCGTGTTGACCGAGCGTCTCGAGGACGGAAAGGTCGAGCGCGTCTGCCTGACGGTCGCGCAGATTGACGAGCTTTATGCGCGCGTCTGCGAGCTATATGGCGACACGAACCTGAGCAGGATCGCCGTTATCTGATCGCGGTCACGATTTTCACGCGCCGGCCGGGCACGACTGGCTGGCCGCCGTTGAGAACCGAAAGCAAAGCCAGCGGATGGGGATCGGCGATGCGTCGGGCAAGCGATGCAGCGCTTTCGCCAGGCGCGACCGTCACGATATGGATGGCGCGAGGATGAAGCGCGGCCGCCTCTTGCGCGTCGATCTGCCGGAACGATCGGAACAGGCGTTCGATTGCCGCTGCCTCCTCCTCACCGGTGCGGGACATTAGCACGAAATGGTAGGCCCGGCCGCCGCCGCCGTCATAGGCGGCGAGCCAGATGTCCGCGGTGCCCTGGCGGGTTGCAACCCTCACCGGTACGGTAATCGCCGGCAGGCCGTTGATCATCCCGGATTGCGTGGTGCCCGGCCGGATGTCGGCATCGCCGACCACCTGGGCCAGCACTTGATCGAGATAGGCCGGCAGCCCCCCTTTCGGGATCATGCCGCCGCTAAACTCACCTCGCACGCCGTTCGGGCCATGAAGGCCGATGGCCTGCGGGCTGTTGGCAAGCGTGAAGCCCGGCGGAGCTTCGAACGCGATGCGGAGCAGCGGATGCGCAAAATATCGACCGATGACGAAGCCCTGCTCCGGGTCGTCGCCGTAGAGCAGGCCATCGACTGCCGCGAGATAAGGCGCCTCGGCTTCGGGCAGGGCATCGTCGGCCAGGCCCGTGGCCCGGGCCAGCTGGCGAGCGCGAGCGATCCGCTTGGCCGTGAGCGGATGGCTGCGGACCCATTCGGGCACGCTGCGCGCTTCGTCACGTCCGCCGCTTTCGCTCAGGAATCGCTCCTGACGCGATAGCGCGTCGAGCATATCGGCGGCCGCATAGGGGTCATATCCAGCCTCGCGCAGATAGCGGATGCCCAACTCGTCCGATTCATATTCCTGGGTTCTGGAATATCTGGTGGTGAAAAGCTGCGCCGCACCGGCCGCAAGCCGGGTCAGTTGTTCGGACCCGGTCAGCGAAATAGCGATCACGCCGAGTGTACTCCACAGCGAGCGGTTCTGCTGGCGCTCACTGTGCCGGCCGGCGATATGTCCGATCTCGTGACCGAGGACCGAAGCCAGTTCGGCCTCGCTCGTGACGATCGCCATCAGTCCTCTCGTTACATAGATGTAGCATCCCGGGACGGCGAAGGCATTGACGACGTCGCTGTTGACGAGGGTGAAGGTGCAGCGATCCCCAAAGCCCGCCGCTCCGGCCATTTTCGCGCCGAGTTGCCGCACATAGCTCTGCTCGTCGCCCCGATACTCGCCGCCGAGTTCCGCCAGCAACCGGGGGTGCTGAGCCGCACCGAACTTCGCCTCCTCCGCGCTGATCTGCGGCACATAATCGGGTGCGGGTTCGTCCTGACAGCCCGACAACAGCAACAGCGCCAGGGCGGTTATGGTACAGGCAGATCGCATGAATTCGGACAATGCACGAAGCACCCCGTTCGTGCCGCGCTTTTTTTGGCTGGCCAATATCCTCCGGATTTTATCCAAAACGGGCTGTACTCAGGCCTGCGAGGACTCCGATAAGTCCGGCACGTCGATCGGGGCGACGGGCAATCCCTCGATCCAACGGCGATGCGAAAGCAGATATGCTTGCTCAAGATGGCGCGTGAATAGCGCGCTATCAAACAGCGCTGTGGTCCGCCGGTTCTTCTCCAGCTTTCCGCGGATCGCGGCGAGCTTCTCCCGATTGGTGGCCAGCTCAATGGCAAGAGCCTCATAGTGGCTGACGGACGATGTTATCAACTCGGGCAGCCCGACCGCGGTCAGCAAACTTGCGGCCATCCGCGCCGGATAGCCCAAGCCCGGCTTGGTGATGAGCGGAAGGCCGGCCCATAAGGCGTTGCTGGCCGTCGCGCCGGCGTTATAGTGAAAACTGTCCAGAAACAGGTCCGCGGCGGCGAACTGGGCCAAATACTCTTCATAGGACTTCCACTCGGCGAACAGGATACGTCCGGGGTCGAGCCCTCTTGCCCCTGCCTGCTGGCGAAGGTTCGCCTCTGCCCAAGGATTGGATTTGAGCAACCAAAGGACGCTGCCGTCCATCCTGCGCAGCAGGCGCATCCAGACATCAAAGAGATCGGGCGTGATCTTGTAGCTGTTGTTGATCCCGCAGAAGACAAAGCTGTCATCGGGCAGACCCAGCATCGCGCGCGAGGGGCGCTCGGCGGCCAGGGCCGTGTCATCCTGAGCCTGGTAGCAGTGCGGCAGATAGATCGGTGCTTCACTGTAGAAGCGTTCGTGACCGCGCGGGATCAACAGCTTGTCGGCAATCACGTAATCTATGAACGAAGCCCCGCTCGTGCCGGGATAGCCCAGATAGGATATCTGGATCGGGGCGGGACGGCATGCGAACAGGCCGGTGCGTGCATAGCTGGTATGGCCGGTCAGATCGACGGCGATATCGATTCCGTCACGTCTGGCAACATTCGCGATTTCCTCCTCGGAGCGCTGCGACATGTCGCGAAATCGGTCGGCACTCGCGACGATCCTGGTGCGGGTTTCGTCCTCCACGACGGGTCCATAAGAATAAACGCAGATTTCAAAGCGGGAGCGATCGTGCAGTTCAAGGACCCGCGCTATCAATCGTGCGACCGGGTGGTTGCGGAGTTCGGCGGAGAAATAGCCGATGCGCAGGCGCTTCGGGCTGGTCGCGGGTCGCGGTGGAGGCGGCAGCGGCGCTTGCTTGAAGAGCTCTTTACTGTAGCGTTCGGACCGTAGACGATGGCGATCCGGGCGATCTTCGAGCGGGAGCAGCGTGAACGGCGACACGATGGCGCCTTCGATGCCGAGCGTGCCAAGCGCACTGGCCTCTTGCGCAAGCGCGCTCCAATCGCAAATATGGGCCTGAAGCAGAAGCTTGAGCGCGCGGATCCGGGACATGTCCGGACGTATCCGCAGGATACGCTCGAAACAGTAGATCGCTTCCGTCTTACGCCCCAGCTCCTGGCAGGTGATACCCATGTTATAGAGCGTCTCGACATGGTTCGGATCGAGGCCGAGCGCCTTGCGGAACCAATTGGTGGCCTCAGCGCGGCGGCCGGCTTCGATGTTCGCGGAGCCGAGCATGTTGTAAAGCGGCAGGGACGGGGCGAAATTGCTGGCCAGCCTCTCGCCATGGGCTATTGCCTCCTCAAGGCGTCGGTGGTTCAAAAGGTCGATCAACGCCATCACCGCCTCGCGGGGCGGGGGGCCGGGCGTCTGTTCACCCCGATCGGTTCCATCGCTGGCGCTGTGCTCTTGCTCCATCAGGGTTGATTAAGCCCCGGGTTGTGCGACGGCAACCGGTGGGAATGTGACGCGGACTTATAGCGCGTCGTGCTTTTTTGGCTGACCGGCGCGGCGCTTCGGGTCTATGTGCGTCGCAGCGAGTAAACCGAGGGCCGGGGACATGACCGTCATCATCAAGGAAGCTGATCTAATCGAGAGCGTCGCCGACGCGCTGCAATATATCAGCTATTATCATCCTATGGATTATATCCGCGCGCTCGGCGCCGCCTATGAAGCGGAGCAGGGGCCGGCGGCGAAGGACGCCATCGCGCAGATACTGACGAACAGCCGCATGTGCGCCGAAGGCCATCGCCCGATCTGCCAGGACACCGGTATCGTGACGGTGTTCATCAAATGGGGCCAGCAATGTTTGCTCGACAGCGAACGCAGCCTGCAGGAGGTCGTCGACGAGGGGGTGCGCCGGGCCTATCTCCACCCCGAGAACCGCCTGCGCGCGTCGATCCTGCGCGATCCGGCCTTCACCCGCGTCAACACCAAGGACAACACACCATCGGTCCTCAATGTTGAGATGGTGCCCGGACATCATGTCGAGGTCGCGGTGGCGGCCAAAGGCGGGGGCTCGGAGAACAAGTCCAAGTTCGCGATGCTCAATCCCTCGGAGTCGATCGTCGACTGGGTGCTCGAGATGGTTCCGAAGATGGGCGCGGGCTGGTGTCCGCCCGGTATGCTCGGCATCGGCATCGGCGGCACCGCCGAAAAGGCGATGACCTTGGCCAAGGAGTCGCTGATGGGCGATATCGACATGGCCCAATTGAAGGCGCGGGGGCCTCAGAACGACATCGAGAAGCTGCGCATCGAAATTTTCGACAAGGTCAACGCGCTCGGCATCGGCGCGCAGGGCCTGGGCGGGCTTGCGACGATCCTTGACGTTAAAATCCTCGACTATCCGACGCATGCCGCGTCCAAGCCGATAGCGATGATCCCCAACTGCGCGGCGACCCGCCATGCGCATTTCCATCTCGATGGTTCGGGACCTGCCTATCTGGAGCCGCCGAGCCTCGATGAATGGCCGAAGGTCGAATGGGCGCCGTCGAAGGAATCGATCCGAGTGGACCTCGATGCGCTGACGCCGGAAATCGTGGCGAGCTGGAAGCCAGGCGACCGGCTGCTGCTCAACGGCAAGATGCTTACGGGCCGCGACGCTGCCCACAAGCGCATACAGGATATGCTGGCCAAAGGCGAAGAGCTTCCGGTCGATTTCCATGGTCGGGTGATCTATTATGTCGGTCCGGTCGATCCGGTCCGCGACGAGGTGGTCGGCCCCGCCGGCCCGACCACTGCCACGCGCATGGACAAATTCACCGATATGATGCTGGAAAAGACCGGTCTCATCGCGATGGTCGGCAAGGCGGAGCGCGGGCCCGCCGCAATAGAGGCGATCCGAAAGCACAAGGCAGCCTATCTGATGGCCGTGGGCGGCGCCGCATATCTTGTGGCGCGTGCGATCAAGGGCGCGAAGGTCGTTGGCTTCGCCGATCTCGGCATGGAAGCGATCTACGAATTTGACGTGAAGGACATGCCGGTCACCGTCGCGGTCGACGCGTCGGGCGAAAGCGTGCATCACACCGCTCCGCTGGTCTGGCGTGAGAAGATTGCGAAGGAGCACCTGCTGGAGACCGCCTGACCTGATTCGTCGCTCCATATTGGCTCTGTTCCAAGGTTGTTCGGAAACTGGATAGGAGTGCTGCGTTCTCCCAAGGGATGGGGTCGGCGGGGAACGGGCGTTCGATGAGCAACGGGTTGCGATGGACAGCATGGGCGTTGCTCGCACTCTTCCTGATCAGTTGTGCGCTCTGGCTCGCCCGGCCTCTCTATCTCGACCGCGTCTACTATAGGGGACCGCCGAGCGACCATTTCGATGGTGCGCGCTTTCGAAATCCGGAGGGGGAGTTCGGCAGCGGAGGGGCCAAGAAGATGGGCGTGGCCCGGCTATGGCGAGCCGCGACGGGCCAGCGACTTGGAGGTTGGCCGGAGTCGATCCCGGTCAGGCCGGGCCGGCCGCCGCCGCGCGTCGATGGCCGGGTGATGCGGGTTACATGGATCGGCCACGCGACCGTCCTGGTCCAGACGCAGGGCCTCAATATCCTGACCGATCCGATCTGGTCGGAGGTTGCCGGCCCCTTCAACCAATTTGGTCCTCGGCGGGTCCGCGCGCCGGGCGTCCGCTTCGTGGACCTGCCGAAGATCGACATCGTCCTGGTTAGTCATAATCACTATGATCATATGGACCTGCCGACGCTCGAGCGGCTCTGGAGGCGCGATCGGCCGCTGGTGGTGACGAGCCTGGGCAATGACAGCATCCTGCGCGATCACGGCATCGCGGCCTTGGCACGCGACTGGAACGGTATCGTTGCGATTCGGCCGGGGATTGCGGTGATCGTCGACCGTGTCCACCATTGGAGTTCCCGCTGGGGCTCGGACCGCAACCGGGCCTTATGGAGCGGCTTCACCGTGACTCTGCCCGGTGGCAATGTGTTTTTCGCGGGCGATACCGGTTGGGGTGACGGCAGCTGGCCGGTCGCTGCGAGGAAGCGGGGGCCGGTCCGCCTGGCCCTGCTTCCTATCGGCGCCTATCATCCGCGCGAAATCTTCAGCGGCAACCATATCGATCCGGCGCAAGCCGTGGCAAGCTACCGGCTGCTTCACGCGGCATATGCCTTTGGCTATCATTGGGGCACTTTCCAGCTCACCGAGGAAGGGGTCGATCAGCCCCGCGACGAGCTGGGGCACATCTTGCTGGAACGTGCTATCGCACCGGGCCGCTTCGTGACGCGCGAGCCGGGGGAGGCTTGGATAGTCCCTGCGATACAAAAATTAGACTGAAGCGGGTGCAAGGGCGCTACGCCCGGTCCAACTTCTGTACGGATGTCCGGCGGTGAGCGGCAGCGCCCTGCGCCGCCGCTTGAGCTGCCTCACTTGAGCTTACGTACCTCCTGCCGGGTCAGGCTGGTCTCAAGGCCCTTGTCGGCGGCCTTCAGGGTTGAGTCGTAAAACGCATCGTCATTCTCCATTATTAGGCAGGCAGGATAGACGCCCCCAACGCTCGCAAAATTGTCCGCTTGGCGTTGGCGTGACACGATCCGCGGCCAAAGGGACTAACGCCATATTAATCCTTAACGGTGACGCCAAGCGTTACATCCGTAACATTTCGATACAGACGCGCGGTGAAAACGCTGGCTTTGTCGGCAAAAGTCGTTAAGCCAATGTTAGGAACCGCCGCTGCGTGGCCGGGGCGCTTCCGCTGTATGCTTTGGGGAGCATTGTATGAGTATGTATCGATCGGTGTTCAAAGGATTCGGGGCTGGTGTGCTTCTTGCTTGTACCGGCTTTGCGGGCACCTCGCCGCTCCAGGCCGCAACTGCGATCACCTTTGCGGAATTTTCAGGTGCCGGCACGAATTGGTTCAGCTATACCGGCGTAGCTCCGAAGGGGGGTACGCTCGCGGGTAACACCACGGTGAATTTCGCGGCGCTCGGCCTGGGCTTTAACGACTATATAGCGGGTACGAAGTTCAAGCTCACCGCGACCTCTAACACCGCGCCCTCCTCCTGGGCTAACAACACCAACTCGACCCAGATCTTCCAGAGCGGTACGCTCACCTTCAAGGCGCCGACCGCTTATGCCAGCACGCATGGCGGAAAGTCGAACTTGCTGACCGTCACCTTCAAGAACGGTGCGTTGAACGTCACTCCGCTCGGCAGCAAGAATACCGGATTTGCGGTGACCGATGGCGAGACCCAGTTCGACGGTAGCACTTCGGAAATCAGCTACTCTTCCGACTTCTTCGATTTCTCCGACACCAGGGACTATGATTTTGCCTTCAGCCTGACCGGCACCAGCAAGAAGGTCACCGCGTCGGGCGGCGCGTTCGTCAACTTCAAGGCGAGCGGCCCAGGCAGCTTCGCGGCGTCTGTCCCCGAGCCAAGCCAGTGGGCTATGCTCCTCGTCGGTTTTGGCATGGTCGGCGCCTCGGTACGTCGTCGTCAGCGGCCGATACTCGTGGCCGCTTGAGCGGTCTTCAAACATCAGTGGGAAGGCGGGCGACCATTGGTCGCCCGTTTCATTTTGGAGCAGGGCCGTCATTCTGCCGGAGAGCGAGCCACCGGTTGTCGGCCGGCGGTCGGCTCGCCCGTGCCAGGAAGCCCGACAGGTGTCTGATGCGTTTGAACCGACACCGTTATGCGTTACAGCCCGATTCCTATGTCGTCGATCTCGATGTTTCGCCGTGCGAAGGCACCGGCGCCCGGTCACAGCCGCATGGGCATTATCGATATCGGATCGAACTCGATCCGACTCGTGATCTATGACGGGCCGGCGCGGGTGCCCGCCGCGCTGTTCAACGAAAAGGTGATGGTGGGTCTCGGCCGGGGCGTGTCGCGGGACGGCACGCTCGACCCGGAGGCCACCGATCGCGCCATCGCCGCGCTGGCACGCTTCAAGCGCCTGGCCGAGCAGATGGGGGTACCCCATCCCCGCACGGTAGCCACCGCCGCGACGCGCGACGCCGCCAATGGACAGGCCTTTATCGATCGCATCACCGATCTCGGCCTGAGCGTGGAGGTGCTGTCAGGCGATGATGAAGCGCGGATGGCCGCCTATGGCGTAATCGCCTCGATACCCGATGCCAACGGCATCGTCGGCGATCTGGGCGGCGGCAGCCTCGAACTGGCGCGCGTGAACGGCGGCGAGGTGCGCGAGACGGCGTCGTTTCCGCTCGGCGTGCTGCGCCTCGATGCCGCCAGGGCGCGCGGCACCCGCGCCTTTCGCACTCTCGTGGCCAAGGCACTGGCCGAAACCGGCTGGACGGGCAGGGGTAAAGGCCTGCCCTTCTACCTTGTCGGCGGATCGTGGAGATCATTGGCCCGGCTCGACATGCATCTGACGCATTATCCGTTGCCGATCGTCCATCATTATTGGATGCCGCCCGAAAACGCCCAGCACCTCGTGCGCGTTCTGTCCAATCTCGACCGCAAGCGGCTGCGCGATGTGGTCGGGCTTTCGGGTTCACGCATCCCGACATTGTCCCACGCGGCACTGCTGCTCAGCCACCTCGTTCGCGAGCTCGGGTCGAGCGAACTCATCATATCGGCTTATGGATTGCGCGAAGGCCTGCTCTACGACGAGCTGACCGAATATCAGCGCGCGCAGGACCCGCTGATTACCTCGACGCGCGAGGAGGGCGCGCGCCAGGGCCGCTTCCCCGAGCATGGCGATCTGCTCGAGCGCTGGCAGGCGCCCCTTTTCGAGACCGAGAGCGTGCCCGACGCACGCGTTCGCCACGCGACCTGCCTGCTGGCGGATGTCGGCTGGCGCGCCCATCCCGAATTCCGGGCCGAGCGTGGGGTGGAGACGGCCCTGCACGGCAACTGGGTCGGGATCGATTCCCGCGGGCGCGGCATGATGGCACATGCGTTGTGGACAAGCTTCGGGGGCGCCGGCCTGGTGCCGGTGATCAGCAGCCTGTGCTCGGCATCCGAAATCGTCACCGCGGGGCGCTGGGGCCTTTCGCTGAGGCTCGGTCAGCGCTTTTCGGGCGGCGTGGCCGATGCGCTTGTCGGCAGCCGCCTGGCACTGACGCAGAAGACGCTCGAACTTCACGTCGAGCCTGACAACGCCATCCTTTACGGTGAGGCGGTCGAGCGCCGGCATCGCACCCTGGCGGGCGCGTTCGGGCTCGAACCCAAGCTGATGATCGGTTAAGGCGCCTGGTGCCGCGTGGCTGCACCGCCGATCCGTTCATCCGTCCAGGGTTGACATCACCAACTTGCCGTTCCTGACACTGAATGCGAGGCGCCCTTCCACCAGCGCGAGCGCGTCGCGGCCGAATATGTCGAACCGCCAGCCGCGCAGCATCGGCAGATCGCGTACCCCGGCCGCGAGCAGTTCGAGATCGTCCGCGCGCGCGATCAGCCGGGGTGCCACGTCGGCCTCGCGCGAGCGGACCTTCAGCAGCAGCTTCAGCAGATCGGCGATGAGCGCGCCTTCCTTGCCGAGGCCGGGCTTGCGGTCCTCGCGCGGCGGCATCTCCGCCTCGTTCAATGGCACTGCATCCCTGATCGCGGCCATCAGACGGGCGCCGATATCGTTGCCGGACCAGCTCGGCGACAGGCCGCGCACCTTCGACAGGTCGGCCTGCTCGCGCGGCGGGTGCGAAGCGAGATCGGCGAGCGTCTCATCCTTGGCGATGCGGCCGCGGGGCAGATTCTTCGAACGTGCCTCGCGTTCGCGCCAGGCGGCGATCGCTTTCAAGCGGCCAAGCACCTCGGCCTTCCGGCTGGGCAGGCGGATGCGGGTCCAGGCGAGCTCGGGCAGATTGGCATAGCTCGCCGGATCGCCAAGCCGTTCCATCTCATTGTCGAGCCAGCCGCCACGGCCCGTCTGGCGCAGCTTGTCCAGCATCCGCGGGAAGAGCGCCGCAAGATGGGTGACATCGCCGATGGCATAGTCGATCTGGCGCTTGTCGAGCGGACGGCGCGCCCAGTCGGTGAAGCGCGCGCCCTTGTCGAGCTTGATGCCCAGCATGGTCTCGACAAGGTTCGAGTAGCCAATCTGTTCACCCAGGCCCATCGCCATCGCGGCGACCTGGGTGTCGAACAGCGGATAGGGCGTCTTGCCCGTCAGGTTATGGACAATCTCAAGGTCCTGTCCGCCGGCATGGAAAACTTTCAGCACCTCGTCATTTTCGACGAGCAGGTCGAGTAGCGGCTTCAGCTCGAGGTCCTTGGCCTTGGGATCAATCGCCGCGGCTTCCTCGGTATTGGCGATCTGGATCAGACAGAGATCGGGCCAATAGGTGCTTTCGCGCATGAACTCGGTATCGACCGTGACGAAGGCCGAATGCGCCAGTCGCGCGCAAAGGTCGGCGAGCGCGGCACTGTCAGTAATCAACGGATGAATGTGCATGGAGTCGCTGCATAGAGCCTGATTGCCGGACGTCAAAGCGCTACGCATTGCGCATCGAGCCGGGAATCCGGGTCGGAGCCTGCCAGGACGCTTGACAAGCATATGCACGCGCGCGAAGCGCACCGCTCGCAAAATTGGCCGAAAGTTGAAGACACATCATGCACGCCTATCGCACGCACCATTGCGGCCAGCTTCGCGGCCAGGATGTCGGCTCGCGCGTCCGCCTGTCGGGCTGGGTCCATCGCAAGCGTGACCATGGCAATCTGCTTTTCGTCGATTTGCGCGATCATCATGGCCTGACGCAAATCGTCACGGACATCGAATCCGAAGCGTTCCGCCAGCTCGAGCGGCTGCGCGTGGAGTCAGTGGTGACCATCACCGGCGACGTCGTCGCCCGTGCTGGCGAGGCGGTGAATCCCAATCTAGCGACGGGCGAGATCGAGGTTCGCGCCCGCGAGGTGACGATCCAGTCTTCGGCGCAGGAATTGCCGCTGCCCGTGGCCGGCGAAGCAGATTATCCGGAGGATATCCGCCTGCGCTATCGCTTTCTGGACCTGCGGCGTGACCGGATCCATGCGAACATCGTGTTGCGCTCGAACGTCATTGCCTCGATCCGGCGGCGGATGATTGATCAGGGCTTTACTGAATATCAGACCCCAATCCTGACCGCGTCCAGCCCGGAGGGCGCGCGCGATTATCTGGTGCCCAGCCGGGTCCATCCCGGCAAATTCTACGCGCTGCCCCAGGCGCCGCAGATGTTCAAGCAACTCCTGATGGTGGCCGGTTTCGACCGCTATTTTCAGATCGCCCCCTGCTTCCGTGACGAGGACGCGCGTGCCGATCGCTCGCCCGGTGAATTCTACCAGCTCGATTTCGAGATGAGCTTCGTCACCCAGGATGACGTGTTTGCCGCGATCGAGCCCGTGCTTCACGGCGTATTCGAGGAATTCGCCAATGGTCGGGCGGTTACTCCGGCGCCATTTCCGCGCATCGCCTACAAAGACGCGATGCTGCGCTATGGTTCGGATAAGCCCGACCTGCGCAACCCGCTAGAGATCACCGATGTCACCGAGCATTTCCGGGGCTCGGGATTCGGCCTGTTCGCGCGAATTGTGGAAAGTGGTGGCGTCGTTCGTGCGATCCCGGCGCCGGGCGCCGGAGCGAAAAGCCGCAAATTCTTCGACGACATGAACGATTGGGCGCGTAGCCAGGGTCATGCCGGACTCGGCTATATCAACATCAAGGGCGGCGAGGCGGGCGGACCGATCGCCAAGAATCACGGCGAGGAGGCGACGAGCAAACTGATCGCGGCGCTGCGCCTGGGCCCGGACGACGGCGTCTTCTTCGCCGCCGGCAAGGAGTTGACGGCTGCGAAGCTCGCAGGCGCCGCGCGGACCCGCGTGGGCGAGGAGCTGGAGCTGATCGAGCAGGGCGTTTTCAAATTCTGCTGGGTCGTCGACTTCCCGATGTTCGAATATGACGAAGACACGAAGAAGGTGGATTTCAGCCACAATCCATTCTCGATGCCGCAAGGCGAGATGGAGGCACTGGAATCGCAGGACCCGCTGGAGATTCTGGCCTACCAATATGACATTGTCTGTAACGGCGTGGAACTGTCGTCGGGCGCGATCCGGAACCACAAGCCCGAGATCATGTACAAGGCATTCGAGATCGCCGGCTATACGAAGGAGCAGGTCGAGGAGAATTTCTCCGGCATGCTCAACGCGTTCCGATATGGCGCTCCGCCGCATGGCGGCTCTGCTCCCGGCATCGACCGCATCGTCATGCTGCTGGCAGACGAGCCCAATATCCGCGAGGTGGTGATCTTCCCGATGAACCAAAAGGCGGAAGATCTGATGATGGGCGCGCCGTCGCCAGTGAGCCTGAAACAGCTTCGCGAGCTGAATATCCGGATCGTCGAACCTCAAAAGGGCTGAGCCCGATCGGCCTCCTTATCGCCCTGGAGCGCCGCGCACTCGCCCTGCTCTGCATCTGGCGGAGTTCTTGACGCCCAATGACGAGTTCCGGGCCCCTGTGCCCAGATCGAGCAGGTAAATGGCTCTATTTGGGACGAATCGTCCCATAGCAGGACGCGCCAGGGCCCATTAAGCATCAGCTGCGCTTAAACCCGCTTTCGGGGTCGATTATGTGAAGATCGGGGCAAGGAGTTTGCGTAAGCGTGGCGATCGATCTACGGGATTTTGAGCGTGCGGAGGCGTCCGACGGCGACTACGACGCCGCGCTCGCGGCTCTTCAGACGCGCCTGGCACGGATCCAGGTCGCGCACATCGTCACCAAACAACGCAGCATGATCGTCTTCGAGGGTTGGGATGCTGCCGGGAAGGGCGGCGTCATCAAGCGGCTGACGGCGCGCTGGGATCCCCGCTATTTCCACGTCTGGCCAATCGCCGCGCCGACCGCCGAAGAGGCCGGCCGTCACTTCCTCTGGCGCTTTTGGAACAGGTTGCCGGGAAGGGGACAGATCGCGGTATTCGACCGCAGCTGGTATGGCCGCGTGCTTGTCGAACGGGTCGAGGGCTATGCCAGCGAGAAATGCTGGCGGCGCGCCTATGACGAGATCAACGAATTCGAGGCGCAGCAGCTGGCCGACGGCGTCAACATCGTCAAGCTCTTCCTCCATATCACTCAGGAGGAGCAGGACAGGCGCCTGCGCGCGCGAATCGATCACCCCTGGAAGCGCTGGAAAGTGACGCCCGAAGATTTCCGCAACCGCGCCCGGCGCGCCGACTATCTCGATGCGATGCACGAGATGTTCGGTGAGACCGATACCCGCTGGGCACCGTGGAAGGTTATCGACGGTAACAACAAAAAGGCCGCGCGCCTCGCGGCGCTAAGTCATGTCGCGGAAATGCTCGAGAATGTCGTACCCATGGATTCTCCACGACTCGATGTCGAGTTCGACCGATATGCGCGCGCGCAACTCGATAAGGCAAAAGACAGCTGACGCGGAGAAATCGGGGCGCAGCGCCCTTGCGGTTGTTACGCCTTTGTTGCAGCATCCGCGGCGCGGTCGCTCGCCAGCCAGCCGCAGATAGAATCATAGAGATTTGCTGAGGGGATGAAGGCATGAATAAACAGGAGCTTATCGGAACCGTTGCCGATACCACTGGCATGACGAAGAATGACGCATCGAAAGCGGTCGAGGCGGTGTTCGATTCGATTACCTCGCAACTGAGGAAAGGCGAAGAGGTTCGCCTTGTGGGGTTCGGTACCTTCTCGGTGAGCAAGCGCAAGGCCTCGACCGGCCGCAATCCCCGCACCGGGGAGCCGATGAAGATCGGCGCATCCAGCCAGCCCAAGTTCAAACCCGGCAAGGGGCTTAAAGACGCTGTGAACTGACCGGGGACCGGCCCCCACCAAAAGGGACCGCTCATGCCGAAGCTCGATTACGCCCGCATGCGCCGGATGCGGGCGCAAGTGATTGCATCTTCCCTTGGCCGGGTGTGCCATCGGCTGATCGACAAGGCATCGGGGCTCCAGGCTCCGACCGTCCTGGGCGCCGGCCATGAAACGCCGTTGCGCAGGTATCATTACGGCGAGGCGTGCGCGCGGTCTGAAGACCGCTAGTTTGGGGCTGGACAGCGCGCACGCCTCGCCTTATCCGCACTCGCCTGACGGGTCGACGCGCCCGCGCTGCGGTTCAGAGTGGGCGCATAGCTCAGCGGTAGAGCACACCCTTCACACGGGTGGGGTCGCAGGTTCAATCCCTGCTGCGCCCACCACTCCGATCCGCTCGCACCTGTCGGAATCGTCGATCTGCCAGCAGCGCCTGACGATCGATATGGCTTGGTCGGATCAGGCAGGAAACGGCGACCGGCAGCCACCAGCGAGCCAGATGTGCCGCCGACATGGCCGTCCGTGCGAGGTAACGGCGCAGATAATGACGCGCAGCGAGGATGCGCGACAGCCGGAGCGGCGGGACCTTGCGAAGCGCGGCGCCAAACCGGCCGTAACGGAGCAATATCTCGGTGCGCACGACATCGGCGGCGGGATCGCCGGCCGAGGCATTGGCCCAGTCGATCGGCGCGAGGCATTCACCGACCCGGATGACGTTGCCGGGATGGAGGTCGCCATGGCAAAGCCGGTCACCCTCGGCGAGCGCCTCCAGCTCGGCGAGCGCCCGATCGCGCAACAGCTCGTCCACCTCTGCGCGCTCGATCCGGACTCGGAGCAACGCGTGCTGGCGGTGGGGGAGATTCGTCGCATCGCAGCGATGCATCCGCACATGGCAGCCCGCGAGCTGGTCGAGACCGGCGCGCAGACGGTCGAGCCGCCAGGTCCAGCGGCGGCCAATCAGCGGCGCGCCTCCGAGCTCTTCGAAGATGATGCCGGTGCGGCCGTCCACCGTCTCCCATCCGACCGGGCGGGGAACCGGTAGCCCCGTGGCATGTGCGCAGCGCGCTCCGTCGAATTCCCGGGCGATCAGCGCGCGATGAACGTCTGTGCGGAAGAGCTTGATGACGAGCCCTCCGGTGAGGCGGAACACCTCAGCACTATGGCCGCTGCCGATATGAGTGAGCAGATGGCTGACGTCCATGCTGGTAACGACGATCTAGCGCGCGCGGATGCGGGCACTTGACAGGCGGCGCAGCCGCACTAACGCCCCGGCCTTTCGGGAGTTCAACGACTATGAGCGGTCCGGCCGCACTGACGCTCTCGCTCCTGATGCTGGCGGCCATGCTGCTGGGCGGTGCGGGCATCTGGCTGATCACCGCGAAAAAGGATGTAAGACGCGGCTGGCTGATGATCGTTGCGGCGTTGGTCATGCTCAGCAATGTCGCGATCTGGACCGTCTGAAGCCTGGCTTCAGCGCCCGTCCCCCGTCAGTCGCATATCGAGATAATCATCGACCGATTTCATGAGCTGCGGCATCTCATCGGCGAAGAAGTGGTTCGCGCCAGGGATGGTGTCGTGGTGGATGGTGATGTGCCGCTGGGTGCGGAGCTTGTCGACCAGCTTCTGGACGGCGCCCGGCGCGACTACCTCGTCGCTGTCGCCCTGGATGATGATGCCCGATGAGGGGCAGGGGGCGAGGAAGGTGAAATCATACATGTTTGCGGGCGGCGCGATCGAGATGAAGCCCTTGATCTCGGGCCGGCGCATCAACAGCTGCATGCCGATCCAGGCGCCGAAGCTGAACCCGGCGATCCAGGTCGTCTGGGCCTCCGGATGAATTGACTGGACCCAGTCAAGCGCCGAGGCGGCGTCCGATAGCTCGCCGATGCCGTTGTCGAAGGTTCCCTGGCTCTTGCCGACACCCCGGAAATTGAAGCGCAGCGTGGCGAAGCCGCGCCGCACGAAGGTCTGGTAAAGAGCCTGGACGATGCGATTGTTCATCGTTCCGCCGCCCTGAGGATGCGGATGAAGAATCATGGCGACCGGCGCGCGCGGGCGCGGGCCGGGACTGAAACGGCCTTCTAGGCGGCCTTCCGGGCCGGGGAAAATGACTTCGGGCATCTAAATCCTTCTGCACATCGCATGACGGGCCCGGTGGATGGTGCGCCGCCGGTCGTGAGCCTATATAGAGCCGGGCATCTTCCGCGCAACAAATGGAGCACTACCCGCGTGGCCCTGTCCCGCCTCTACCTGGACCATGCCGCGACGACACCGTTGTTTCCGGAGGCCCGGGCGGCGGTTGCGGCCGCGCTCGGCCGCTGGGCCAATCCTTCTTCGCCTCACGCCGAGGGCCGCGCCGCTCGGGCCGAACTAGAGGAAGCGCGTGCCAGGATCGGTGCGGCGCTGGGCTTTTCGGGCACGATCATCTTCACCAGCGGCGCGAGCGAGGCGATCGAGATCGCATTGCGCCGCGCAAAGGCGGGACCGAGGCTGATCTCGGCCATCGAGCATGACGCCGTCCGCAGGGCCGCTCGCCACGCCGATCTGCTTGCCGTCGATCGGGACGGAATAGTCGATCTGGAAGTGCTCGGCGACAAGCCGCTGGTGGCGGTACAGACGGTCAATAACGAGACCGGGCTGGTCCAGCCGTTCGAGCGGGTTGCGGCTGTAGTGCGCGAGGCGGGCGGGCTGTGGCTGGCCGACTGCGCGCAGAGCGCTGGCAAACTGCCGCTGCCCGATGCCGACTTCCTCGCTATCTCGGCGCACAAGCTTGGCGGACCACCCGGTGTCGGTGCGCTGCTGGTGCGGGACCTTGCCATGCTCGACGCGACCGGCGGACAGGAGCAGGGCTATCGCGGCGGCACCGAGAATCTGCCCGCGATCCTCGGTTTCGCGGCCGCGCTCGAAGCGAGCCGCGACTGGCTCCATTCCACCGCAGCCCTTCGCACCCGCCTCGATGCGCTGATCGCCGAAGCGGGCGGCGAGCCCGTCGGCGCTGCTGAGCGGCGCATAGCGACAATTGCCAGCTATCGCATGCCGGGCGTCGCCGCGACTACGCAGCTAATCCGCTTCGACATGGCCGGGATCGCCGTCTCCGCCGGCAGCGCATGCTCTTCCGGCAGCCTGCGTCCCAGCCATGTGCTGACATCGATGGGCTGGAGCGCCGACGCCGCACGCGAGGTGGTGCGGGTAAGTTTCGGTCCGGAGACCTCGGAGGAGGATATCGACCGCTTCGCCGACGCATGGCGGGGCATCGCCAAGCCGGTTCGGGCGGGCGCCGCATGATCTATCTCGATTACCAGGCGACGACACCGCTGGCGCCGGAAGCACGCGACGCGATGCTGCCGTTTCTCGATGCGAAATTCGGTAATCCGCACAGCGCGCACCGACTTGGCCGGGAAGCGGCCGCGACGGTCGAGGTGGCGCGCCAGCGCGTGGCGGCGCTGATGCCGGCGGGAGGCAGCGTCAGCTTCACGAGTGGGGCGACCGAAGCGCTCAACTGGGCGATCAAGGGCACCGATGGCCCGATCGTCACCGTCGCCACCGAACATGCGGCTGTGCTCGACACCGTTCGCGCAGAGGCGGCGCTCGGCCGTGAGGTACGCATCCTGCCGGTGGCGCCGAGCGGTCTCGTCGATCTCGACTTGGCGGAGGCGGCGATCGTGCCGGGAACCGGCCTCGTCGCGGTCATGCTGGTCAACAACGAAATTGGGGTGATGCAGCCGGTTGAGGCACTTGCGCGCCTGGCCCATCGTGCCGGAGCGTTATTGCTGTGCGACGCGGTTCAAGGCTATGGTCGCGTGCCCGTTCCTGAGGCGTGCGACCTGGTCGCGATATCCGCGCACAAGATCCACGGGCCCAAGGGAATCGGCGCGCTTTGGCTGCGCGATGGCGTAACGCTCGTGCCGCTGCTTCATGGCGGCGGGCAGGAAGCTGCGGGCCGCTCGGGGACGCTCGCGCCGATGCTATGCGCAGGGTTCGGCGTGGCGGCTGCGCTGATGGCTGCAAGGGCCGAGGAGGATCGGGCCCATGTCGAGCGGCTCTGGCATATTGCCCGGCGCCGGATCGGTCCCGAATGGACGATCAATGGTTCGGCTGAACAACGCTATCACGGCAATCTCAACATCCGCCGCAAGGGTGTTGATGCCGCGCGGCTGATGTCGAGCCTGCGCGAAATCGCCTTCTCGGCCGGATCGGCCTGCGCGAGCGGCTCCGGCCGGCCGAGTCACGTGTTGAAGGCGATCGGCCTCGGCGATGCCGAAGCGCGGTCGAGCATCCGCCTGGGCTTCGGGCGCTATACAAGCGAGGAGGAGATCGACCGGGCCGCCACGATGATCCTCGACGTGGGCTCCCGCCAGGCTATGTGGACCGCATGACGAAGGTGGTCTTCCTCTCCGCCGACGGCGAACGCCGCAGCGTGGTCGAGGCTGCGGCGGGGCAGCGGCTGCTCGAAGTGGCGCAGGCCGACGGCCAGCCGCTCGAAGGAACCTGCGAGGGCCAGATGGCCTGCTCGACCTGCCATGTCATCGTCGATCCGGCCGATTTCGCGAAGCTGCCGCGCGCCTCCGAGATGGAGGAGGATCTGCTCGACCTCGCGAGCCATGTCAGCCGCACCTCACGGCTCGCCTGCCAGATCCTGCTTACCGAAAATCTGGAAAGCCTCACGGTTCGGATGCCGGGCGCATCCCGGAACATGCAGGGGCGCTGACCCTCGCCGCCGCCGCTTGAGGCGAAGCGAGGGGCCGACATCGACCTTCACGATCCCGGCGGAGTTGCGCAACTGGCCACTGCGCTTATCATCCGATCATGACCCGGGTCCGCAACATCGTGATCCTGACCGGCGCCGGCGTTTCGGCGGAGAGCGGCCTCGGCACGTTCCGCGGCCCTGGCGGTTTATGGGAAGGACAGCGGGTCGAGGATATCTGCACGCCCGAGGCTCTGGCGCGCAATCGGTCGCTGGTGCTCGGTTTCTATGACCAGCGCCGCGCGGCGCTGGCGACGGTCAAGCCCAACGCCGCGCATCATGCCTTGGCGCGTCTGGACCGGGAGTGGCGGGGGGAGGTCCTTCTCGTCACGCAAAATGTCGACGATCTTCACGATCGTGCCGGGTCGACCAAATTGCTCCATATGCATGGCGAGCTGACCTCGTCGCTCTGCGAGGCCTGCGGCATGCGCGCGCCCTATCGTGGCGCGATGCTTGACGGAACGCGCTGCGCGGCGTGCGGCGCAGCCGACCTGCTTCGACCCGACATCGTCTTTTTCGGCGAGATGCCCTATTATATGGAGCGGATCGAACGCGCGGTGAGCCGAGCCGATCTGTTCATTTCGATCGGCACTTCGGGCGCGGTCTATCCCGCGGCGGGCTTTGTCCAAAGTGCCCGCTATGCGGGCGCGCGGACGATCGAGCTCAACCTCGAACCATCGGCCGGCAGCCACTTGTTCGACGAGAGCCGGATGGGACCGGCGAGCGAGCTGGTGCCGGCCTGGGTCGAGGAGATACTCGGCCAAGCGGCCGACTGACCAGCCGTCAATCGACCCAGTCCAGCCCGATCTCGCGGTAGAGGCCGCGATCCTCTTCCCATTTCTCCGCCACCTTGACGTGGAGAAAGAGGTGGACCTTGCGATCGAGCAGCCTTTCGAGCTCCTCGCGCGACCGAGAACCGATTTCCTTCAGCCGCGCGCCGCGCTTGCCGAGGACGATGGCTTTCTGGGTATCGCGCGCGACGAGGATCTGCTGGTGGATCGCGACCGATCCATCCCTGCGTTCCTCATATTTTTCGGTTTCGACGGCTGAGGCATAGGGCAGCTCGGCATGAAGCTGGAGGAAGAGCTGCTCGCGCGTCACTTCGGCGGCGAGCATCCTGTCGGTCGCGTCCGAGACCTGCTCCTCGGGAAAATGCCAGGGTCCCTCGGGCATGCGCGCGGCAAGGGCCTGACGCAGATCCTCGACGCCATCCCCGGTTGCTGCCGAGATCATGAAGATGTTCTCAGGCGCGAGCTTGTCTCTCAGGCGGACCGCGAGTTCGAGCAGGCTTTCCTTCGAGCAGATATCGACCTTGTTGAGGATGACGATCTTCGGCTCGCGTCGCGCCGCCAGGCTTTCGAGCAATTCGCCGATCCTGTGGGTGACGCCGGTCTTCGCGTCGACGACAAAGGCGATCAGGTCGGCATCCTGTGCTCCACCCCATGCGGCGGCGACCATGGCCCGATCGAGCCGCCGGCGCGGCGCAAAAATGCCCGGCGTGTCGACGAGCAATATCTGGCTTTCGCCCGCGATCGCGACTCCGATAAGACGGGTGCGGGTCGTCTGCGCCTTCGGGCTGACGATCGCGACCTTCTGACCGACCAATGCATTGACGAGGGTCGATTTGCCGGCGTTTGGCGCGCCGACGACGGCGACGAAACCGCATCGTTGGCTCATGCGAGCTTCTCCAGCAGCGCCTTGGCCGCCGCGGTCTCGGCTTCCTGCTTCGAACTGCCTTCGGCGCTGACCTCGGCCTTGCCTGGGATCGCGACCGTGACGGTGAAGCGCGGCGCATGGTGCGGGCCGCTCCTCGCACCGGTCGTATAGATTGGCGGGCGGCACCGATTGGCCGCCGCCCATTCCTGGAGAGCCGATTTGGGATGCTTGGGGGCCTGGCGCTGCCCGGTTACGCGATCACCCCAGGCCCGCCGGACGAACCGGTCGGCTGCGGCGAGCCCGCCTTCCAGGAACAGCGCGCCGATCAGCGCCTCGACGACATCGCCAAGCACATTGTCGCTCTCGATCGCGCCATCCTCGCGCGCCTGCTTGCCGAGCCGGATCTGGCCGCCGACGCCGATCTCGCGGGCGATTTCTGCGCAGCTTTCCCGGCTTACGATCATATTGAGCCGGCGCGACAGAGATCCTTCCGGTTCGTCGAGAAATTGCTCGTAGAGCCAGGCCGCCGCGACCAGCCCAAGGACGCGGTCGCCGAGAAACTCAAGCCGTTCATAATGATCGGGGCCATGGCTGCCATGAGTCAGCGCGCGGCCGAACAGGCTAAGATCGCGCGGTTCGTGGATCAGCTCCGCCAGGATCCAGCTGCGCAGGGCGTCGTCGTTCATCGCGCGGGCCTTAGCCGATCGCGGGGATTGCGTCACCCTTATCGGAGGGGCAGATTGAAGCCGTGGGCGACGTGATCAATCTGAACAAGGCGCGCAAGGCGAGGCTGAAAGCGGAAGCCCGGGGCCGGGCCGACGCGAATCGTGCGAAATTTGGCCGGACGAAGGCCGAGAAGGAAAAGGAACGGCACGAAAAGGATCGTCTCGACAAACTCGTCGACGGATCCAAGATCCAAATTCCACCGGAACCCTAGGCTTCCGCCATTCCGCGCACCCGATCGACGATCGGAGCAGCCCGCTTCGACCTGATCGAGACCGGCGCTGCGCTCATCCGCGGCATGCCATGATAGGGATCGGGATCGTCTTCCCAGTTGAGCAACATGTTCACGTTCGAACCATCCCGGCGCGGATCATAGTCGCGATCGGGTTTGGGGCCAAAGCCGGGGGTCATGGCGACGACGCCCTCGCGCATGTCGGCATCGCCTTCACGCCGGTTTGACGGCGCGGTGCAAGGCTATCCGCGGTCCGGAAGCAGTTTGCCGGCACCGCCCTGAGGTGCACCCGACGAAGGGCTTCGCTTCGGCGGTTGGGCAGATATGCCGATTTCAATCTAGCTACAGGCAGATCCAGGCGAGCGGCCGCCTCTCGCCGTGCCGCTCAGCCGACTCACCCGCTGGACGATGCACCGAGACGGCGATCATAGTCGGTTGTCCGCTTCGCCACTTGCACGGCTCGTGCTTTCGCGTCCAGCCGCGGAACCGCGGCGGGTATTCGGGTCGGAATATCGGATAGCTTCATCACCTCGACCTGCCGGACCAGCGCCTGCGCATCGACCTGTGCCGGCATCCCTGCCCAGCGCAGAAGCAGGAATCCGTGTTGCAGCCCCCCGGTGTCGATCCAGTTGGCGAGGCCAGGATCGCTGGGCGACAGCGCATAAGTGACGCTTCCGTCCGGGTTCCGGGCGACCTGTGAGTTGTTGAGGCTCAGATTCCCGTTGCGGCTGTCACGCGGGATCAGCATCCACGGATCGGTGATCTGGAAGCCGGTATATTTACCGCCACCGTCGGTCGTCGAAATGACGAGTGCATCGTCCCGGCCGAGGTTGAAGCGACCGGCGCCGAGATAGCCCCATCCTCCTTCGCGCGCCACCGGTCCGACCAATATATTATCCGAGAGGCCGCCCAACCAGTTGTCCTTGAAGCTCGACCAGAAGCGCATATAGCCGGGCAGATCGGCGACGAACCGCTTGAGGATGTCATCCTCGGTGGGCGGCGGCGAGGAGGGCTCGCCAAGCAGTCTTATATCCAGCGTAGCGGGAATCTGGCTCCAGTCGGACAAGATGTCGCGAACGATGATTGTCATCGGGCCCGGATCGGTCTTCATGAAGTTGGCGTTGCCCGGCTCGTTCTCCGGACCGATCAGGATCGTGAAGCGGCCGTCGGCATCGAATGTCATCTGGCTGTCCTTGAGCAGCGAGACTTGCGCGCCGAGATCGGGTGACTTGTTCGACTGGGGCCGCAGCGGCGTGGCGCCCGGCGTGCCTGGAATTATCTCGAAACTGAGCTGCGCCGGTGGGTTGGACGATAGCCGGCCTCGGACCTCGTAGCGGCAGCTCCCTTCGATGAAAGAGGTGCGCGGTATGTGGTCTGGGTTGTCCCCAGCCACGCCGGCGCCGGGAAAAGCATGTCCGAACCAAATATGTGCCGCGTTGTCCGCACGCCAGACGAATTGCGGCCGCTGCGTGTCTCCGATCGCCTCACACACCGCCAGGTCCATCGACCATAGGTCGATCGCCCTGTCGATGAGCTGCGCGGCATCGGGCAGGCGTGCGGCGGGATCCGCTTCGAGCATGGCGCGGAGCGCGGGACGGAGCGCCGCCACTTCCGGCGCTTGTATCAGCCTCAGGGCACGCTTCTCGGCCGCGATCTGCCCTGGCGTACCAAGCGGGCCGTGGCCGTTCGTCTTGACGCCGCTCGTGGCGCCGGAGACTCTACCGGAATCGGTCATATATGCTTCCTTCCGTCGATTGGGGCCATCGCGAGACATCGCGGCCCGGCATCTCTTCTGGCGGTTCAGCCGATAAAGGCCGCAAATCTCTTTCTATATTCCCGAAACCGCGAGGTGATATCCTCCGCGCTCATGCCGAATTCCTCCAGCGAATATTTATGCGTCGTCGTCCGATTGCGTGCGTCCTCCGCGATCCGCGCCTCGATGTTGCGCAGATGGGCGTCCGAGACGGGCAGCCGGAAATGGGCGTGAATCCGACGGACCGTACCGATCGGATCTTTGACGGTATCGGCGTAAGCGATGTCGAGGATCCGCTCGTCGACCGATGGGTCCGACCGGGCCTTCATGGTCAGATCGATCCCATCGGCCATCATCTCGAAGACGTCGCGGCCGGTTGCGTGAGGACTGGCGTGCGGATCCATCCCGGCGCGCATCGTGTGAACGAGGCTGGCGTTCGACGGCAATGTCTGCAGCGGATCACGATGGGTCTGGACGAGCCGCGCATCGGGATAAACGTCGAGAAGCGCCGGCAGCGTGAAGATATGATTCGGAGACTTGAGCGTCCAGCGGCCGCGCGGCCCCTTCCACTGATATTGCTGCAGCATTCGTCGATGCCATTCGAACAGGCCATCGGATGCTCCCGAACGAATCCAGGCCGCATAGCGCGGAAGCGGGAAGCTCGCCCAGATCGCGATCGTGTTGAAGTGGTAGGTGGTAAAGGCTTCGCACTCAGTGGGATCCTGCGGTTCCATCGGATGTTTCTCGAGAAAACCTGGAGCCATGGCATCGATAGCCTTGAGCTCCTCACGCGTTTGCTCGATCCGCGGGTCTGTGGCGAAGGTCGAAGCGACTGGCGGTGGCGAGGGATGCATCGATTCCCAGACCAGCGGGCTGCGTGCCGCCGGATCGAGCGCGAGCAGGCCGTGCATGTAGGTCGTTCCGCTGCGCGGCAAACCGAAGATGAAGAGCGGCTGCTCGATCGTCTCGCTGAGGATCGCGGGTTCACGGCGGCCATCCTCGATGACCTGAAGTCGAATGGCCAATGTGCCGATCAGCGTCTGCCGAAGCGCTTCCCGCTGCGGCGGCGCCATGCGCAGCATATCCTCGATCTTCTTACGAAGGCCTATCCGGAAGGTCTGGTCGCTTCCCCACCCGGCCAAGCCCGTCGCCTGCTGCGCGGCCTCCAGCACGGACGCTTCCTCGCCCAGAACCCGATCGTCCTGATCGTCGATTGTCGCATCTGTCCCCAACACCTGCATCCTTGACCTCCCGTGCTCGCCAGCCACTCTTCACCACCGCACATCGCACGTGCGGCATTTCTCGCAACCTGCGGTCAGGCCGTGGCGTGCAGACCCTCGTACATTCTCTTCAGACCGTCTTTCCAATGGACCTGGCAAGGGCCCGTGATTGAGCGGCGCTTCGTGGGATCGACATTGAAGGATGGGAAACCGCCGTGCTTGACGATTTCCCATTTGGGTTCGACCCCAGCCAGCTCGGCCAGATATTTGACCATCTCGATTTGTGAGACATTGACGTCTCCGCACCAGTTGACCGTCGGTGCAGGCACCGCGGCCGCATTCAGCAGCGGCTCGATGAACCGCACGATGTCCTCGTTGTTGATCAGTGCACAACCGGTACTTACCCCTTCGCGCAACACGACTGGCCGGCCTGCGAGAATGTCCGCGAGATACATCGCCGGCATTCCCCCATGTTCAAACCGGGCGTATTGCAGGTGAATGGGGGAAAGGCGAGACTGGTCTGTGGGCAATTCTGCCAATTGAAAATTGCCATATTGAACGGCCATGCGGCAGATGATCGTGGGTATGTTGAATACCGCGGAAAATGCCCGCGCCGCGCCCTCGCCCGCCAGCTTGGTTCCCGTATAGTGCCCCAGTGAGCCCCCGCCGACTGGATCATCCTCGCTGTAGAGCGCTTCCGGATCGTCCTTATGCGCATAGACGCCCACAGTCGACGTATGCAGGAACGCCTTGGCCTTGCGGCAATGATACATCAGCCGGCCCACGCCTTCGGCATTGTCGATCATCCCCTCCTCGTGGCTATTCGGCTCGCAGTTCGCGGCGATGTGCACGACATATTCGCAATCGTCCGGTACGGCGGCGAGATCACCGCGCCCATAATCCCCGACAATCGTGCGAACGCCCGCAGCCTCCCAATATTCCTTTTGCCCCGCACCGCTATACCGCGCCAGGCCCCAAAGCTCGTTGTCGTGCGCAAGCGCCTTCGCGACGGCGCCGCCAAGCCGGCCAGTCAACCCCGTGATCAGAATTTTGCGGCCCTTCAACATGAGCGATTCCTTTCCTATTTCCGTTCAGAACGTGCATTTTTCCGGGGACTGCATGGTTATTGGAACAGCACGCCTCCGTTCACGCCAATCACCTGACCTAGCACCCACTCGCCTTCCTCAGACATCAGCAAAGCCACCATCGACGCGATATCCTCGCCGCGCCCTAGTCGTGGACTGGGTGTCACCTGTCTTTGCAGATCAAGGAAGTCTGGCCCGAGCTTTTCGGTCGTTGGCGTTACAACCAGCCCCGGCGCGATCGAATTGGCGCGAATGCCCTGTTTGCCCCACCGCGTGACGACGTGGCGCATGAGCGCGTTGACCCCGGCTTTGCTCACGGCATAGGCGAGGCGCTCGCCTTCGCCGATGAAGGCGGCCGCGGAGCTCATGTAAACGATCGAACCGCCGCCGCGCTCCAGCATGTGCGGCACCACTGCCCGCGTGCAATAGAAGTAGCCGGTGAGATCGACCTGGAGAAGCTGGTCCCAGATGTCGAGATCGATCTCTACCGCGTCCAGATCGAGATGCTGGATCGCGAGCAGCGCCGCGTTGGCATGAAGCCCGTCGATCCCTCCGAACGTCCGGATGCCGGTGTCGACAAACGCCTTGACCGAGTCGATGTCGCCGATATCGAGTTCGACCGCCACCGCGCGACCGCCGCGTTCCGAGATCCTTCGGGCCACGTCACGAGCCTCATCGGCGTTGATATCGCCTATGACAACAGCAGCGCCTTCACTGGCCAGCCGTTCGGCCGTGGCGGTGCCGATACCCCCGGCGCCCCCGGCAAGCAAAATGACTTTGCCGTCGAGTCCCTTCATGCGTTCTTCTCCAGCTCGAATTGATAAAGGACTCCCAGATTTTGGTCGGGAACGATGGCCACGGAGTTGGGGCGATCCCCGCCGATAAGAGGAATATTCTTGGCGGCGAAGAAGCTCCGCACGGCATCCATATCCTTCACCGTGAAGATCATGGCACGGATGCGCTCCCCATATCGATCGATGAAGCTCTGCACCGGACCGGCTCCGGACGGAGCCAGGAAATCGACCACGACATTGCCCATTTCTATGCCGACGGCCGTGGCGGATATGCCGGGCCGATCTTCCTGGTAGACCAGTTTGCCGCGGCATATCCGCTCCATAGCTTCGGCGGAGGACCGATTGTCGCTCAAGGCCACCGAAAAGCGGTACCCCGTAATCCCCAATGGATGTTCGCTGCCCCAGTAATCCTGGCGCTTCAGTTCACCGGCGTAGAAAGGCCATGTCGGGTCAGCATACCAATCCCAAGTGGTGAGCTCGAGCGATATGCCCTGGCACTGTTCGCTGATTGTGAGGAAAAAATCCCATTCGCTCTGGTCGAACACCCGCAGGCCTTGTTTTCGGGCAGCGTCAATGGCGGCGGGAAGGTCCGGGACCATGAACTCGCAGCCGGCAAAATGCGGCCCCAGTCGATCCCAGTCCATGATGAATCCGGTCGTACCCACGCAGTACCAGAACGAGCCGGGGTCATCGGCCGCTGGTGTGACATTCGCCGGCTTCTGGCCCATCGGCCGCCGCTTTTCGACGAGCTCGATAATTGCTCCGCCGAAATTGACGAGGCAGGCGTGGGTAAACGGATTGGCTGGAGTTTCCCAAAGAAACTGCCCCTCCAGGACATCGCTGAAGTGTGCCACGGCAGCTTCGTAATTCTCAACGAGCTGATTCATATGGTTGAATTGCACAACATGCATGGGGGGCATTATGTCTGTTTCCTTCGAACGAACGATGGCCGAACTTACAGCTCCAACGTTAAGTCGACGCCGAACTGCCGGGCCCGTTCGAACGTTCCTGCATAGACCAGGCTCAACGACAGAGCGTTGTCCAACTGCTTGTTGTCGAATATGTTCTTGCCCCAGAGGGCGATCTGTCCCTTGAGCCGGCCGAATTCCAGATCGCGCAGTGCGATCCTGCCATTCACAATCACCCGGCCCGGAACGGTCGTCAGGTCGCGGATAGCCGCCGTTGGCGGATCGCCAACAAAGTGCACCTTCGAACGGTAGTTGGCATCGATCCGGAACGCCAAGTAGGCGTTGTCGAGTAGCGGGCTGGTTTGATACTGGACGGACCAGTTGGCCGTCCACTTCGGGCGATTTTCCGGGAGATAGGTGGCGATGTTGCCCACAATCGGATTGACCGAGATGTAGCGAAAGTCCGTGTAACCGAAATTCGCCTCGACAGTGAGGCCGTCCATGAGCACTGCTGTGGTCTCTAGCTCGAAACCCTTGGCCCTTGCGTCGCCGCCGTTGATGATGACCTGCGATGCTGCCGGGACGCCGGCGCAGGCGCCGCAGGCGCTGTACTGCAGGGCGCCATATTTGACCGTGAATAGTGCGAGGTTGGCTCGCAGCCTGCGGTTCAGCAAGTCGGCCTTGACGCCAGCCTCCCAGGATTTTGCGGTCTCGGGGTTGAACGCCCTGGTCGCCAGAAAACCGCCGGTGATGAAGCCGGTGGCATATTTTCCGTAGACCAGAATATTGTCGGTCGGCCGATAGTTCAGGCTTGCCAAATAGGACCATGTGGTCTTGTCATAAACGATCGGGAAAGTCGGTATCCCGGTCAAAGTATTGTCACCGCCTCGCTTTCTGTCTTTTGTAACGCGGGCCCCCGCGACAAGGTCGAGCTGGCTGGTCAGGTGGATTTCGGGCTGGACGAACCACGCGTCGGACCTCGAGTGCACGTCGGTCGGAAGCTCGGTCCCGTTCCCCGGAATGATATAGCCGGGAGTGGTCGTGAACGCGGTGAGGATGGGCGCACCGAACATGCCGCCGGTGAGCGACTTGTCGTCGAAGTGCAGGTATCCGGCCGTGAGGTCGAACAGGTGAGTGTTCCAGTTGAACTGAAGTTCATTGCTCCACTGCTTCGAGGAGATCGCCGGAGCGTTTTCAAGCAGCACATAAGGGTCGCCCACAGCGCCCAAAAAGGGCTGGTTGTTGATCAGCCCCCCAAAGCCGCTCAGGTTGTTGGACAGGCGCACCCGCATTCGTCTGGACGCCAGGATGTCAGTCAGGGTGATATCGGGCGTCACGTCCCACTTCGCGGTCAGGCTGTGGCCACTGTGAGTGGTCGAGCCCGGCGTCGTGAAGGAATTGTTGACAGCGGACGGCCGGGTGTGGGTCAGCGGCGACATCTTCGCGGGATCTTGGCCGGCGATCAGAGCCGTTATGAGCCCGCCGAAGCCCGGACCCAAGATACTGAAATTCGTTGCGACCGGAGTAACCGCGTCGGCCGAATAATCGTTCCGTGAATAATCATAGTGGTAGGTCATCCGGAAATTATCCGTCGGCTCGAACTTCATCGCGCCGGCGAAGGCTTCGATGTTTTCGTCACCGAGATATTTGGGCGAAACCCTCACGCCCTCGACCCCCTTGGTGGCTGGACCATAATCCCATCGCGTGCCGGCCCCCAGGTTCCGGACATCGCCTCTCCTTTCGGAATGGACATAGCTGAGCGACGCCGACAGGCTGTTCCATTCCGGAAGATCGATGCGGGTCTTGCTCCGTAAAGTATCGTGATTTCCGTATGTCAGCGTCTGTTCGACGTGGAATTTGCCGGTCGGCTGGCGCGTGGTGATGCTGATCGCGCCGCCGGTGGCATTGCGTCCGAACAGGGTCCCCTGCGGCCCCTTGAGGACTTCGATCCGCTCGACATCGGACAGCTCGAACACGCCGCCGTTCGCCGATTGCACGTAAACCCCGTCCACATACAGGGAGATGCCCTTATCCTGACCGGCGGTAAAACCGCTGCTCACCAGGCCGCGCATGGAAAACGAGGCGTTGCCGGATCCGCCGGCCTGGACGCGGACCGTGAGGTTCGGCGCAACCGCGCTCAGGTCGCGAACGTCGACAATCCGGTTGGCGGCGATCTTATCGGCGCTCAACGCGGTGATCGAGATCGGCACCTTCTGAAGGCTCTGTTCCCGTTTCTGTGCGGTGACGACGATCTCCTGAACGCCCGCGATCGATGCGGTATCATTCGGCGTTTGAGCCTGTTCATCGGCGGCGTGCGCCCCGTGGGAAATGACACCTGCGCCGAAAAAGAAAGTGGTAGCCAGCAAGTGGCGCAGCGAAAGCGTGCGTTGTTTAGTCATGTTATCAGGCCCTCTCTCCTTTATTATAGTAACAAAGTGCTACTTAGCTCAGTATACTTTGAATTAGGTCCTGGGTGCCCATCAACATTGCACCTCCGTCGATCAGATATTCACCACCCGTAATGAAGCTCGCATCATCGGACGCCAGAAAGGTGATGAGTTTCGCTACCTCCGCAGTGTCGCCGATTTTCTTGAGCGGCAGGAGTGGCGCGACCTCGTCGAGCGGTGCCACTTCGGAACTTGGCGTGCGCATCCAGCCAGGATGGACCGAGTTGACCCGAATATTCCTCGCGGCGACGGCGTGCGCGACGCTCTTGGACATACCCCGGATCGCCCATTTCGAGGCGCTATATGCTACGCCGGAAGCGGGTTGCATGCCGGCGATCGAAGAAATGTTGACGATCGATCCTCCGCCGCAGCGCTCCATCGAGGGAAGCACCGCCTTCATCCCCAGAAAGCAGCCCAGTTCGTTCACTTCGAAGACGTCGCGAAATTCCTGTTCGGTAAGGTCGTCGAATGGCTGGCCCTCCATCTTCACCGCATTGTTCACAAGAACGGAGACAGCGCCGAAAATGGCTTCAGCCCGAACTATGGCAGCCTGCCAGCTATCGGCGTTGCGTACGTCCAGATGAACGAACTCGGCATTTTGTCCGAGTTCGCGAGCCAATGCCTCGCCACGCCGATCCTGCACATCGGCAATCATCACCTGGCCGCCTTCCGCGACCATGTCTCTGGCAATGCCGGTTCCCAGCCCCTGCGCGGCGCCCGTGACGATCGCGACCTTGCCCTTCAAACGGCTCATATTCTCTCCTAATTCGGCGTGGCGAGGTGGGGGGATCTATATCCCTTCCAATCGGTAGACTTTCGCCGCCGTGCCGCTGAACAAAGCGCTCTTTTCGTCAGAGGAACAGCCGTCGGCGAGCCGCTTGAACGCGTTCCAGAGTACCGGATAGCTGCAATGGGACTTATCCGCGGGGTAATTGCTTTCGAACATGCACCGGCTGGCCCCGAAATGTTCGATGACAAACTCGACATAGGGCCGGTACGCCTCGGCCAACACTTCGGAGGACGGGGGAACGGGGTCCTCGTTGAAACGCCATCCCGAGAAATGTCGGTTGTTCAATCCGCCCAGCTTCATGATGATATTGGGGCAGCGGGCGAGAGCGCCGATGCTCGCTTTCCAATCGGCCAGCGCCTCGTCATGGTGTCCCGCACGTGCGCCGAGTTCCGAGACGCCCCCGAGATGGTTGACTATAATCGTGGTGCCGGGAAACGCGTCGGCGAAGTCGGGAAGTTCGGGCAATTGCGGGTGGAACAGCATGAGATCGCACGTCAGATCATGGCGTTCGAGCATCGCGAAGCCGCGGCGCATCGTGGGCGACGCCAGTCGGTTCGGGCCGAGATCGGACCAACCGAAATCAGGATCCCACATGGCGTTGAGACGAATGCCCTTGAAACGACCCCGGCCGGCCGCTGCCTGGGCACCAAGTGCCTCGTCCACCAGTTCCGGCGGGTCATCGAAATGCACGGACCCGACAATGCCTGCACAGATGTCAGGCGATCCCGGCGCCGTGAGCAACGAATCGTCGAGCAGCGATAGGACGAACTCGATCTCTCCGACAGACCGGAGGTGTTCGGGTCCGGCCTGTCGGTATGACAGGCCGCTTTCCATGTAGATCGTGGCCCGAACATTATGGCCTGCACGCAGATCCGCCAGAAATTGCGGTACCATGTAGTTCGACCACGGCCAGAGATGATGGTGGGGATCCACGATGGGCAGATCCGGATCCAGAATGGGCTCTTGATGGCGGCCAAGCCAGTCGGGATCGAAATAGTTCGCCCAGTCGACCTCCGTCGTGGTGGAAGGGGGCGTAATGTTCATTTCTGATTCCTCGCCAACATCGCGGGGAGGATTCTTGCCGGCCGACCACCATCAGCCGTCTCCCCCTTATTGTGACACTTTGCCCGAAACCCCGATTGCGATAAGGTGAAAAAACTGAGCAGTTTTCACGGCTGCCCCGAGCTCATAGGAACGGGCGATGTAAACCTCGATTGCGGAGGGGCGCATGTGAGATCGCAAGCACCAGTAACGGGCGGATATCCGCCTGCTGGAAGGATGGTCATCTCGCAGTGCGCGATGCAGGAGCGCACGCTCCTTGGATCGGGGAGAGGCGACGGCATATGACCAAGTTGGACAATATCGGCGACCGAAAACAAGATCCTCGATATTTTCGGATCCTGGTCGTTGCGATAAAAATATTCGCCGAGCAAGGATATGAGAATACAAATCTCGATATGATCGCGGATCGCGCATTGGTTTCTAAGGCGACAATATATAATTTTTTCAGGGATAAATCTGATCTATTTAAACACGCTGTTATTGAAGTATTCAGCAAAAGATTTGTAGATATTCGGAAATCACTTGAAGGCGATGGAGATATTCTAGATATTTTATCCGGATTTGCTTATCGATATCTCGATGCCGTATTCAACCCAGTCACAAGCGATGTGGCATATTATGAGACATTAAGACTAATCGTTGCGGCGACTTATAGAGACATTGGTACAGTACGCGAATTTATCGACGAATTCAATTCGTCATGTTTTAATCCCATCAAGGAATATTTGTCATCGCAGATAGAGAAAAATCGCCTGCCCGCCATGGACACCGATGCGGCAACCACACTTTTCTTCCAGATCATTTTTAATTCTTATCACCTCTATTACGATCCTTCGGCGTCGCCGGCCAAAGAGGATTTGCGTACCGAAGTGACAAAACGAACCCGGATATTTCTTCGCGCTTGCGAAGTTCTCGCTGAAGAGCAAGTCTGAACCGATTGCAATCGGCTTCTGCGCATGAAATCGATGCGCCCAGGCTCCCGCCCTCGCTCACGTCACGGGGGCGCCCTGCGCAGCACAATCCGTCGCGTCGAGGCGCGCAGCTTCAATCTCCCGCGATATTCCCAGTCCGCTGGCTCAGGGACGCCTGCGATAAGGGTTGGGGGAGGGCGGTCATGACGGTTCGAACTCCTGGCAACGTCCCACGATCCGCACGGGAACAAGATCGAAGCGGTGACTTTTTTGGCCCACCGAGCTTTCACGCGCACGAGTGGAGGGCTGATTGTCACTTCGTCCTGACATACGGATCGGCTGTTCGGGGTGGAACTATCGGCACTGGCGAGGCGCCTTCTATCCGGCCGGGCTTCCGGTGAAGCGATGGTTCCAATTCTATGCCACCCAGTTCGATACGGTAGAGATCAACAACAGCTTCTACCGGCTTCCCAAGGCTGAGACCTTCGACGCCTGGCGATGGCAGGCGCCGCCGGGCTTCTGTTATGCGGTAAAGGCCAACCGTTTCATCACCCAGGCCAAGAAGCTCAAGGACTGCGCCGAACCCATCGCCCGAATGATGTCGCAAACAGTTCACCTGGAGCCGGTGCTCGGCCCCATACTTTATCAGTTGCCACCCGCCCTTGGGATAAATCTCGACCGGCTCGAGGCCTTCCTCGGCTCGCTGCCGGCCAATCTCACGCATGTGTTCGAGTTTCGCCATAAGAGCTGGTATGTCGATAAAACCGCTGCGCTGCTTGATCGTCATGGTGCCGGGTTCGTCTGCCACGACTTTCCGGGGGTAGCTTCCCCTCGCTGGGCGACAGGCCGGGTCTGCTATCTGCGTTTTCACGGGGCGACCGGCAAATATTTCGGAAGATATTCCGATGCGGCGCTTGTCGGCTGGAGCGATTGGCTCGTCGAGCAGCATCGTAGGGGCCGCGCCATATGGGCGTATTTCAACAACGATATCGAAGCTGCGGCGCCCGCGGACGCGCTCGCGCTCAAGGCGATGGTCGGGCAGGTGCTGGGCTAATTCGCCCAGTCGGATGGGCCATCATATCGATCATGCATCAGGCGCTCCGCAGGTGAGTTCGCCACCTCTGACCGCGGATAGTGTCCGTCTCTACAATGTCGCTCCGCCAGCATCAAGCATGACACAAGTTCCACGGCTCTAAGCTACACGCAATAAGCTGATCGGCCACGCGCCGGACGGCTCTTCAGGCGGGCCTTTCGGCGACAGCCCCGCTCTTAAGGAGTTCATCAATCTCCACGGCGGCATAGTCGAGTTCGCGAAGCATCGCGATGGTGTCGCGGCCTGGATCGGGGGCGGGGCGACCGACCGCCAGCCGGTAGGTCTCCGCCGCGACTGACGCGATAACCTGACGGACCGCCCCCAACCGAGGATGCTGAACCTGGACCAGCGCGCCGACGCGGGCCAGCCAGTCGACCTCTGGCAGTTGGTCAAGCTCCCGCACAGGGGCACTTATTGCCCTTCCGTCGCCGTTGAGCTGGCCATTCGCACCGACATTGGCGGGGTCTACAGCAAGCCAGCCTTCGGCGCCGTCTACCAGCGTCGCCTCCGGCACTATGATCGGTGGACCGCCACGGTCGGTGCCGAGAAGAAAGGTGGCGGTCTGGGTGAGCGAACACTGGACCTGACCGCCGCGCCCGGTGCGATCGCGCTGGATCAGCGCGAGCAGCGCGCCGAACGCACCCAGCAGTCCCGTCCCATAATCGGTGAGCGGCAGAGCGAACGGCTCTGGCCGGTCGCAAGCGGAACGGAATATCATCATGCCGGTCGCCGCCTGTGCGCTATGCTCCCAGCCCGGGCGATTGGTCCATGGGCCTGCATGACCAAACGCCCGGACGGATACGATTACCAAGTGCGGCAACCTGTGGGCGACGACCGTCGGATCGAAACCCAGGCTAGCGAGCTTACCGGCGCGAAAATTCTCGACCAGGACGTCGGCACCCTCAAGCAACCGCCACAACACTTCACGCCCTGCCGCCTGCTTAAGGTCTATCAGAATCGACCGCTTGCCCCGCGAGACCTCCAGCCAAGTCTTTAGATCGCGAGGAGGACGGCCAGGACCATCGACCTTGACGACCTCCGCTCCCAATTCACCCAGTGTTCGTCCAGAGACTGGGCCTGCAATTACGAGGCCGAGATCTATGACGCGAAGGCCGGCAAGCGGCGCGGCTGGATCGGCGACAGCGGCGATGCGATCACCCACGGCCGAGCCGCCCTCACTCGTGGGCCGGATGATGACAACGGGTACACCTGAACAGTTATTCCTATTGTCGTGCATCGCTTTTATCGCGAGCGCTTGCGGGGTCCGCAGCCACTCGTCGGCCGCCAAACAAGGCGTGCAGCCTCCGCCTCGGCTGGTGATCAACTCTTCCCACTCGGTGGAAGGCCGTTCGCCGAACAGATCGGCGAGACGCTGGCGCCAGGCTTGGACAGCGTCCTCATCTGGCAGCCCTGCCATTGCGCTTAACATCTCGGGACGCCAGGCTGGCTTGTCTGCAACGGACAGGAGTATGTCGGCGAACTGTGTCGAAGTCAGATGAACCAGGATCCACCGTCCGTCGCTGCAGCGATAGACGTCGTACATTGGCAAGCGAAGCGTACCATAGGCATCGGGGACTTCGACATCGAGCGGGCGAGTGAGCGCTTGCCCCAACAGCATCATGACCGCGGAAGACATGGGAACCACGAGCGATTGGCCGCCACCGCCATTCTGCCGGATCCGTATTGCAGCCGCGACATGAATCGCGGCGAGGATCGCTGCTAGTCCGGTCGCTATCGGCAGCGGTTCGCCGCGCGGCGCGCCGGACCCGCTTCGGTACAGTCCGAGTTCGGCAGCGACCAGCGAATCCGCAACACGACCGCCGCCGCCCCCACGCTCCGGGGAGAAAGCGGGAATATGGCAATGGATGAGTTGCCGGTCGAGCGGTCGCCTAATGCCGGCCTCCGCTAGCGGGTCACCATCACCTGCGGTCAAGAGCACATCGGCGTCAGCAATCCGACCAGCCAGGTCTGCAAGCGAGAAGGCTTTCGCACCTTGCTCTTCCAACAGCCGGCACAGTCGCTCCGTGACCGGTGCAGTACCAAGCCGGATCACCTTGATGCCCTCAAGTGGCGGCGCCACAGTCATAAGCTCACTCCTATCTTTAGTCGGTGCAGAGAGCCGGTGCCGCGCTCTGATCTAGTTCCTGCTTGTCCGGCCGTGAGCGGTGCCATCACCGAGGCCCATATCTACTGGAGCTACCTGCCGAGGGAGCGCTAACCGGGCCAGTTCGTACCGGCGGAGACTAGAGAAAACCAAAAGAAGCGAGAGGGAGAGCGAACCCAACACTGCGACCATCACCGAATATTGTAGCAGCTGTTCATCCCTGAACACGTGCTCGGTTATGAAGGCCACCGCAGCCGTCCCACCCCCGAGCCCGAAGATACTTGTGAGGAATAGATATACGGCGAGGGCGCGGCCCCGCATGTCGGCCGGAACCACGTCATAAATCGCGGGATAGCTGACAGTGGTCAGCACCCCGCTCGCAAAGAACGTCAAGCCTAACCCCACCAGATAGAAGTTGGCCGACGGCACGCCTAAACAGATCCCGCCGATGAATCCCGGGACTAGCCCGATCGCAAAGAGCTGCAGCCGGCCATTGCGGACTTTACGCCGGATCATGGCGTCACTTGCAACACCGGATGCGAAGGCACCCGCCACCGAACTGAGAAGCTGAACGCTGCCCGATGCCATCCCGGCCGCACCCGCCGCAAGCCCGAAGCTGCGGACAAGGACGGCAGGCGACCACAGGGCGGTCGCGTAAGAGAAGAAGAAGAGCAGCGAAAAGCCGATGTAGAGAGGAACGAGCAAGCGCCAATGCTGGCCTAGATAAGAAACGAAGTCGCTCGCTGTCGCCCCGGGCGGCGGCGGCGGCCCGCGCTTCGGCTCCCGCACGGCCAGCAACAGGAACGCTACCAGGAAGCCGGGCAAGCCAGCCACCAGGAAGACCGCGCGCCAAGGCGCGACCGTGCCAATCAACGGCAGATGGACGAAGTCCGCACCATGCCATAGGGTCAGCAAGGCACCGCCGATCACTGTCGACGATCCTCCGCCGATGGAGGTGGCGACAGTCAGGATGCTCATCGCACGTCCGCGCATATTGTTGCCGAAACTGTCGGCGACCATCGAATAGGCAGCCGGCAGGAGGCACGCCTCGCCGACACCTACCCCGGCACGCGCAAGGAAGAGCTGCCAGAACTCGGTCGACAGCCCGCACAGCAGGGTCATGCTACTCCACGTGAGGATGCCAATGATAATGAGGTTCCGTCGGTTCCAGCGATCGACGGTCCGACCGAGCGGCAGTGCGGCCAGAGAGAAAAAGAACGAGAAGGCGATACCCTGCAACAGGCTCACCTGGATATCGTTGAGGCTGAAATCCAGCTTTAGAAAGGGGACGAGGACGGCGATTACGCCACGATCGAGATAGGCGACGAAGATCGCCAGCGAGAGTATCGCCACCATATACCATAGCGCGAAGGCCGATCCCGATCTGGCAGGACGCAACTCGCTGTTCATTTCGGCTCCATCAGAATAGCCCCACTGCACAGGGAGCGAAGTTGAAAGGCATTTGGCGAGGGCCGACAACACCGACGCTGCTTCGCCCCTAACGGGGAAAGCACAGGATTACTCTGCCAACCAGCGAAGGCTCCTCCATCATGCGATGCGCCTCCGCGGCCTGTTCAATTGGAAAGGAAGCGGCGATCACGGGCAGCACGCCGTCTCTGCCCAATGATCCGAGCACTCGCTCGATCGAGTCCGACAATAGGTCCTGATGATCACGCCACAATTTGCCGAGCGTGAATCCGCCTATCGTGATATTGGTCTGAAACAATGTGTTCAGGCGGATTCGGGAACTGCCACGCCCCGAGGCAGCGCCCACACAGACCAGCCGACCGCCGGCAGCGACGCAATCGATGGTTGAGGACAGGACGTCGCCCCCGACCATCTCGATCGCAAGATCCACACCTCGTCCGCCCGTGGCTGCCAGAACCTCGTCCGCCCAGCCGGGCGAGGCATAGGAGATTACGAGATCCGCGCCGAACTCGTTCAGTCGGCGGAGCTTGGCTTCCGACCCCGCGGTGCCGATCGTCACAGCGCCGGAAGCACGTGCCAACTGGCATGCCGCGATGCCGACCGTGCCAGCGGCCCCGTTGATCAGGACGGTGCGGCCGGCCACGAGATTGCCGAATAGCCTCAACGCGACTTCGGCGCTGAGATAGGAGCCCAGCGCTCCGGCCGCTTGATCGTCACTCAGCTGCCCCGGCGCGCGCCGCAGCCAGCGCGTTGGAACCGCGACATATTCCGCACAGGCACCCGGCCTGCCCAGCAGACCAATCACACGCGTACCGGCGGGAAGCTCGGCGTCGCCCTCAGCCGCTTGAATAATCTCGCCCACGAACTCCGAGCCGGGAATATAGGGCGGCTTCGCTCCGCCCGGATAGGCTCCGGCACGCATGGTGATGTCCGCCCTAACGATCCCGCTGGCGCGGACGCGGACCAGTGCCTCGCCGGGTGCTACGCATGGCATTGGGACCTCGACACAACGGAGCACCTCCGGTCCGCCATAATCGTTGACGATAAGAGCCTTCACCGGTTCACCTTAGATTGCATGCTGCCGCTTCGCTCGCCGCGCGCGCGTCGGCCCCCGCAGCGTTAGCAGGAGCATCTGCTCGCGAAACCTGCCTCGGGGGCAATGCTGCAGCGTTTTCGGAGTGTGAGGCCAGGCACCACATTGCCCTAAATTTTGAAGCGAATTTCGGCTCCGTATGAAATCGGCCGCACCAAGCTGACGCGATCCCCACCGGTTGACTCGGTAACCGATTGCAACCGATGACTATTCGCCAAATTGCTGCCCCAAACCGCCAGGGTATAGCGTTCGTTGCGGCTGGTCCAGGCGACGCGCGCATTCAAGTCTACATAGTCTCCAGTCCCGACGCGCTCGTTCGGGTCGAAATACCAGCCCGAATTATAGAGCGCATTACCACTGAGCCGCAGTTGCCCACCAAACACCTCGTTCGGTACAGTATAGCTCACATTGTAACCCACAGCGAAGTCAGGCGCGCGCTGCACGTGCAGGCCCGACACGTCTTGTTTTGCGGGCATGTTACCAAGTCCATCCGGTCGGGGTATCTGAACCGAGGCGTTGGTGAAGTCCTTGTAGCGAGCATGCACCCAGGCGAGCGCCAGCCCCATCGTCAGATCCCGAGTAGGAGCATAGGTGAAATCGGCGTCGATGCCATAAATTTCCTCCTTCGCAGCATTCTGCAGGGAGGAGGCGCTCACGCCCGTAGGCAGAAGGCTCTGGGAGGTGACCTGCACATTCCTGTAGTCGTAATAATATGCCGCCAAGTTTGCCCGAAAAGTTGAGTTGACGTCGCCCTTGACGCCAATCTCAAACGATCGAAGCTTCTCAGGATCTACGACATTGACGAAGTTGATCGACGCCGTCGTGATCGGCTCCACAATCATGCCGCTTTTAAACGCCTCGCTGTAGGTGAAGTAGATGCGCTGGTTGCGGGCGATCTCGTACTCCAGCGTGATCCTGGGCGAGACGTCGTCAAACGTCCGTTTGTCGATCAAGCGTCGGTTGAGGGTCTTGTCGAATGTATTGACCGTCCGCTTCTCAGTGGAATAGCGAAGCCCGGCCTTGGCTGAGAAGTCCGGAGCGATTTCGTACTCCGCCTCGCCGAATACGGCGAATGCCCTGGTCGTGCCGCGGTTGATGACATCGAGGCCGGGACTAAAACGGAATACCGGGTTGTGCAGAATGTCGCGGAAGAAGAAGCCGCCGATCAGCCACTTTAACGGGCCACCTGTGCCAGACGTCGCGCGCAGTTCCTGGGTAACCGTGTAGTGCTTGTCGACGCCGTTGAACGATGCCTTCGTCGTGGATCCGGCCACGATCGACGCTGTGCCATCGTTGTCAGTCAGAAAATTGCTGGTGAAGTAGGCGTAACTGCTCAGCGAGGAAATGCTCACTTCGCCCATTTGATAATCGATGTCGAGAGATCCTCCATAGGTCTTGGTCTTAGCATAGGGCGAGAAAGAATTGGACAGGTTGTAGCCGCGTCCTAGAACCACGGTCGGGTCGGTCCGCCGCGCGGCGGTGTTGCCGTTCAGAGGAAAGGCTGCAACTCCCGTCGCGTCGGCAGCTTTCACGAAAAAGCCCGTGACTTTCGCGGTTAGACCCTCCGTAGGCTCCCAAAGAAGTTTCGCACGGATCGAGGCCGTGTGGGACTTGGCCTCGTCCGTCCCCCGCAGCACGTCGTGCGAATAGCCGTCGTCTTGGTGACGCATCATCGAAATGTTCGCGGCCAGATTTTCCGTCAGTGGCCCACTCGCGTAGAGATCACCCCTGATTTCCTTGAACCTGCCATAACCAATCCCGATCTCGGCGCTGGGTTTGAAGCCGGGATCACGAGTCAGGATGTTGATCGCACCACCCACGGCGTTACGGCCGAATAGCGTACCTTGCGGGCCGCGCAGCACCTCGATCCGATCGATGCTGTTCAGCTTGAAGAAGCCCGCTGTCATGCCGATCTGGTAGACACCGTCAACATAGATCGGGACGATCTGCTCATCGCCGGGTGTATTGCCGCGCGAACCCACGCCGCGAATGAACGGCTGCGCGAAAGAGGCCGCCTGCGTGAAATTGAGGGTCGGCACGACTGTGCTAAGTGCCTTGGAGTCGGTGATGTTGGCGTTGATCAGGCTCTCGCCAGTTACCGCCGTAACAGCGAGCGGGACGTCTTGCAGTCGCTCACTCCGCTTCTGAGCGGTCACTACTATGTCATCGAGTCCGCCTTCTGGTGATGCTGGTTGTCCTGCCGCGACGGTCGCGGCGCCGACTTCCCCCGAGGAGGGCGCGCGCTCAATGACGTATGCACCCTGTGGTGTTTGTCGGGCCGCCAGTGCCGTGCCCTCAAGTGCGATGCGAATTGCCTGTTCCGCTGTGAAGTTGCCATGTACAGCAGGAGCGCGCCGCCCCTGCACGGCAGACGACAAGAAGATGATCTCCGAACTTGTCTGCCGGCCGATCTGATTGAGCGAAGATGCTAAAGATTGGGCTGGAATGTCGATGGTCTTCGCGACTGCTGCCTGGGCTTGCGCCGGCTGCGCCAACAACGCAGCCGAGGCCGCGAGCGAAAGCGTTCCGACCGTGGTCGAGAGGTTTTTCCGGAATGCTTTAATGGTGCTTGCCATGTGCCCCCTCTGCCTTTGGTGCTTTTTGTGCCGGCTTAGCCGGTCACCTGGACCCAGAACGTCGCACTGAAGGAAACCCATACTTGCGAGCGCAAATTTATTTCGGCGACATATCCGAGTTCCCGCGAGGGCGGGCCAGTCCGAGCTCAATGTGCTCGTTGGGCAACGCGCGCGAGCGAATTGGCAAGAGTTCGCTCACGATGGCGGCAAATCTTTCGGGATTCCCAGTACGGAAAACGCCACTCAGCCGAAGATCGCCGGTAGCTGCATCCTGCAGCACCAGCCGCCTGCTTGAATAGCGGTTCATTTCGCCGACTGCGCTTGACAGCGGCACATTGTCGAACTCGACGAATCCCTCGCGCCAGCGTAGTTGTTGGTCGACATCCACTTTCGCCAGCTGGGGTTTTTCGCCGAGCACGGAGACGAGCTCCTCGCCCGGCATGAGGACCGCCGGCACGATGACGGGTCCGCCAGTTCCAGGCCGATCCGGGATGCCGTCGACAACAACCTTGCCTTTCACGAGCACGACCTTCAATCGATTTGGATCCAGACGGACCTCGAAGATTGTACCTAGAGCGGTGACCTGACGATCCGCCGCCTGCACCACGAACGGGCGACTATGGTCCATAGCCACTTCGAAGAGAACTTGGCCACGAAGCAGTCGAACCAAACGACGTCCTGGCGCATATGCCAGCCTGATCGCGCTATCGGTGTTGAGAGTGACCACCGTGCCATCGGCGAGCCGCACGGTTCGCCTTTCCCCTTTGGCAGTGGCGAACTCACCATGGTCGAGGATTGATGCGGCGGCTGATGCATGGCGCGGTGCATCGGACTGAAACCTATTCGATGCGACGAAGTCGGTTTGAGTTATCAATACTGCAGTGAGGGATGCGGCCAAACCGATGCCAATCCCAAGCCAGAGACCTCGCTCGGGCTCTGACTTCAACTCCAAAGCGGAGTCCCGCAATGCCCCGAGGTGGGGATTGCCTTCGGTGTCCTCGAATAGGCTCCAGACAGAACATGCTCGTTCGTATGCGGCTGCGTTGGCAAGAGATTCGCCGTGCCAAGCCTCAAACTCGGCGTGAGCCGAGTCATCGAGAGCGCCACTCTCCAACCGGACATGCCACATTGCCGCAGCTTCATCCGCACTGAGACCCGGTGGCAAGAAGCTGGCCTTCGGCCTAATCATTCCTGATCTAGCCTTCTCATCAGATGAACCATGGCGCGTTGCATATGCTTTTCCACCGCACTAACTGAAATGCCCAGCCGCGCGGCTATGTCCTGAAATTTCATTCCCTCGAGCCGCCTGAGCACGAATATCACTCGGGTGCGTTCCGGCAGTTCGAGCAGCGAAGCGGTCGCCTGAGCCAGTCGCTCCCTGCTCAGCAGAACGTGCTCGGGCGAAAACTCCACACCAGAATGGACTTCCGGATCAAATTGGTCGTGTGCATTTTCGTGATGGGTCTGAATCTTCCGCAGACGGTCTTTCAAGACGCTACTCGCGGTTTCGAAAACATAGGCGTTCAGATTTTCCAGCTTTGCCACGCCCCCACGGCGGATGAGACGAACGAAGACTTCTTGGACCATATCGTCGATTTCGGCTACATTCTGGGCGCGCCGGGTAAAATGCCGTCGAAGCGACCCGCTGAACGTTCTGCTGAGATGATCGAGCGTCCGCCGATCATCATCGCTTGAGATCGATTGTTCAACAGTCATTAGCCCTCTCTCAGCATGGCGGCGCGTCTGTAAGGTAGCTTGTCAAAGCAACGACGTGACACATGTAGATGGAGCTGCCCAACTTATACGCGGATTTGGGGGCGAGCGCCACGTCGCGCGGACCGTCCAACCACAGCCGCAGGTAGGACAGAATAGTGGGACAGTTTCGCCTGAAACCTACCGACAAACCCTCGGAAAACAAGGATTGGTGACCCCTACGGGACTCGAACCCGTGTTTTCGCCGTGAGAGGGCGACGTCCTGGACCGCTAGACGAAGGGGCCGCGGCGGAAAGAGCGGCGTCCTTATGGGGTGGAGAAAGCGGTGTCAAGCGAACCGCACGTCGCAAAGCTCTGCCGACATGCCGCACCGCAAAATTACGATATGGAAGTCTGCCGCTGCATTGCTAAATCTGCGATCATGCATCTTGGATCGGCCTGGCAGGAGGAGGTTGATCGGCTCATCGCCGTTCATGGGGCCGACGCGATCGGAAGCCTGGTCAAGCGCATCGCGGATGCGGTGTGCATGTGTGACGATCACGCCGTGTGGGAGCTCGATCATCTTCTCCAGCTGGTCGAGGCCCGCGTTGAAGGATCGTGGCGAGCGCCCGAAAGCAGGTCAGCATCGAGCAGCGCCGGCGCGGCGGGGCCCTTATCACGAGCACGAGTTGGATTTCCGCGCTGACCGTCAAAGATGACCGTCATTGCGCAGGCTGCACCAGCCATTGCGGCCGACGATGATATGATCGTGAACCGCAATGTCGAAGAGTTGCGCGGCTTCGGCGATGGCGCGGGTGGCGGCACGATCACTTGCGCTTGGCCGGGCATCGCCGGACGGATGATTATGGGCGATGATCAGCCCGGTCGCGCCGAGTTCCAGCGCGCGACGAACGATTTCGCGGGGAAAAATATCGGCGCGGTTGATTGTACCCCGCGCCGCGACGTCGTCGCGCAGCAGCCGGTTCTTGGTGTCGAGATAGAGGACGCGGACCTGTTCTGCGGGTTCATGCGCCATGTGCGTGTGAAGATAATCGAGTACCGCCTCGCCGTTGGGCAGCACCGGCTCGGCACATAGCCGCTCGCGCCGCTCCTCGCGGATCAGCGTGCCGACGGCGCGGATCAGGCGGCACAGATCGCGGCGGTTGCCCAGCACCCGTTCCAGGGCAGGCAAGGAGGCGCGGAGAATTGCTGGCACCGAACCGAAGTGATCGACGAGGCGAGCGGTCACCAGCGGGGCCTCCGCTCCGCATAATGACGTGAGGATCGCGGTTAATCGCCGTTTACTGTCGGGATGATCGTCCGATACCGCACACCCGGCCATTGCGTTGCGCTTTGCCCGCGAAGGTGGAAGCGTGCATTCGTGGAGCGTCGTGCGATCGGCACCGGTCTCAGGCGCCGGGAGAAAGCTGGTCCGCTCATATACGGAATCGCGGGCCGGCGCGAAAAGCTGTCTGATCCCGGTAATGCGCCTGACCCAAAGCAGCCACGACATCGCTAGCATCGGCGCGACCGGCGGAAGAGTCGATGATCCCGAACCAAAACATGCCCCCGGCGGCCGGGCGCTGGGCCCGTTCATGGTGATGCGGCGGTCAGCGAGACAGTTCCGTGATGAGAATCGACAGATTCGTCAGGCCCGAGAGCAAGATCCCGGTCGCGACCGCCAGCCCGATGATGAGCGCCATGGTCCAAGCCAGGCGCTGCAATATGGTCAGGTCATTGTGTCGCTTCCTCCGTGTCGGGAACGGCAGAGGAAAAGTCTGGCCGTCGGCTTGGTCGGGGTAGATCTGCTGATCTTCCCGGATGGTTGCCGCTGCCATTTTCCTATAGCCGTAACCCTGTTCCGATCTGACGGTGACTGAGCCCGGACGCGCGAGATTTTCTAGGTCCGATGATTGGGGGCCCAAATCCCGGACCCGGTTTTCGGCCTCCGCGCACTCGAGGATGCGCGCGGCGTCGACCCTGCTCGTGACGCCGAGAATCTTCATCGCCTCTTTCAGGCGCTTGTCGACGGTGTGCGCCGAAATTCCAAAGTGCTGGGCGATTTGCTTGGAGGAATTATGCGCGAGCACCAGCCGCAGGTAAGCGCGCTGGCTTTCGGTCAACTTTGACAGACGGTCTGCGTGCATTTCGGCCTTCTAGCGCAGCTTGGGGGGCGTTGCCACGGTCGAGCGGACGTTTCCGGACGAATCGCCCGAACCTCCGCACGCCAAAAAAAGAGAGCCGGTCACCTCGTCAAATTTGACGTTTTGCATCGTTCTTGAACCGAAACCGACGCAGGCTCTGACGATTGAACCGCAGCTGGTCGACACAATGCCCATGCGCTCATCACGGTGCCTCGCCCGCCATGGCCTCGCTTTCCGCAAAAGCTGCGCCGCAGGGGTCCTGCCCGGCGGAAAAACCCTTCTGCGCCAAAAAGTTCAGTTTGCCGATCGGACAGGCCGACGGCTGGCGCTGCGGCTCACGCTCCTTCTGGCGCTTGCGGCGCTTCTCGTACCGGTTCGCCCGCACGCTGTGTAGCCTGATGCTTCCCGCCGGGGCGCGGGGGCATGATCGTCAGGCCGCCGCTTTGTCGCGTTCCTTCATTTCCTGGTTGAGCATCTCCGCCAGCAGGAAGGCGAGTTCGATGCTTTGGCCGGCGTTCAGCCGGGGATCGCAATGGGTGTGATAGCGATCGGCGAGATTCTCGTCCGTAACCGCCATCGCGCCGCCCGTGCATTCGGTGACGTTCTGCCCGGTCATTTCGGCATGGATCCCGCCACCATGCGTCCCCTCGGCGCGGTGAGCCGCGAAGAAGCCACGGACTTCGGCGAGGATCCGATCGAACGGGCGCGTCTTGTAGCCGGTCGCGGCCTTGACGACATTGCCGTGCATCGGGTCGCACGACCAGACGACCGGGCGGCCTTCACGCTTGATCGCGCGGATCAGGCTGGGCAGGTGTTTCTCGATCTTGTCATGCCCATAGCGGGTGATCAGGGTGATCCGACCGGGGTTGCGCGCTGGGTCGAGCGTGTCCAGCAGGCGCAGCAGCACCTCGGGATCGAGGCTCGGCCCGCATTTGATACCGATCGGGTTACCCACGCCGCGCAGAAACTCGACATGCGCCGATCCCTCGAAGCGGGTGCGGTCGCCGATCCACAGCATATGCGCCGAGGTGTCGTACCACTGGCCGGTCAGGCTGTCCTCGCGTGTCATCGCCTGCTCAAAAGGGAGCAGGAGCGCCTCGTGGCTCGTATAGAATTGCGTGCCCTTGAGCTGCGGCACGGTCTCGGGATTGATTCCGCATGCGGCCATGAAATCGAGCGCATCGCCGATCCGGCTCGCCACCTCGCCATATTGCGCGGCCCAGGGGCTGCGCCCCATGAAGTCGAGCGTCCAGGCGTGGACCTGGTGGAGATTGGCATAGCCGCCCTGGGCGAAAGCCCGCAGGAGGTTGAGCGTTGCCGCCGACTGGCTGTACGCGCGGATCATGCGCTGCGGATCGGGATTGCGCGACGCTTCGCTGAAGCCGATGTCGTTGATGATGTCGCCGCGGTAGCTCGGCAGCGAGACACCATCGACCTCTTCGGTCGGCGCCGAGCGGGGCTTAGCGAACTGACCGGCCATGCGGCCGACCTTCACGATCGGCAGCTTGGATGCATAGGTCAGCACAACCGCCATCTGCAGGATGACGCGGAAGGTGTCGCGAATGTTGTTCGGGTGAAATTCGGCGAAGCTCTCGGCGCAGTCGCCGCCCTGCAGGAGGAAGGCCTTGCCCTCGGCAACCTTGGCAAGCGCTGTCGTCAGTTCCCGCGCCTCGCCGGCGAACACCAGCGGCGGATAGCTCGACAATTCCTTTTCAGCCGCGTTCAACGCAGCGATATCCGGGTAGACTGGCATCTGCACCGCTTCGTGCTGTCGCCAGCTCCCGGGCGTCCAGTTCGTCGCCATCAGAGTCTCGTTCCTTTTCGGGCGCTTCCCATGCGCGCGGGCGACCCGAAAGGCAAGCGGTGCCTGCTTCGGCTCAGCAAAGTTGCGGTTTATCCGGATGCTGAGGACCGCATTTTGGCCTGAGCCACCCGGCGCGCATAGCCGTTGGCGAAGAGGCCGAGCAGGATCACGCTCGCCAGGCACAGGGCAATATAGGCGGCGTGGAACGAGAAATATTCGATCCACAGGAAGCCGGCGCCATAGCTGAGAGCGACCGAAACGACGAAGGTCTGAAGCGAGTTCGAACCGATCATCGCGCATTGCCGCATCAGCCACAGCTGCTGGAGACGCGGCCACATCCAGAGGACGCTCATGATCGCCCAGCATACCGACAGCGCGTGGATGACGCGCATGGGACCGATCCGGATCTTGCTCTGATAGAGAACCTCAAAGGCAAACCAGCCCTGTGCCAGGAACAATATGGTCAAACCCGCAAAGAGCAGCAGCGGCGCGATCAGCCACAGCCAGTCTCCTTCCGCCTTGGCCTCGAGTCTGGCGAGCAGGCGGAACCGGCCTGCCGCCATCGCGCCGTAAAAGGGCAGCTGCCATGAGGCGGGGTTGAAATTCCAGAGCCAGTCGCCGACCGGGGAGCCCCCTGGCAAGTTGAACCAGGAATGTTCATGCGCGAACCAGTAGAGCGCCAGAGAGGCGGCAAGGGCGATCAGCGGCTGAAAGCGCAGCAGCATGGCGAACAGCGGCGCCGCAAAGAGCAGCACCATATAGGTCGCCAATATCTCGAGGCAGTAGGGCTGGACATGGAGCAGCAGGAAGTCGACGAGCGAGGCCGGCCCGCGGACGATGAACCAGCTGTAAAAGCCCAGCGCAGCGAGTTGCGTCGATGCCAGGCACAGCGGCACGAGCGCGAGGAACAGCAGCAGGTTGTAAAGGTAGAGCTTTCCCGCGCGGCGCCAGACCTTGTCGGTGAAGACGCGCATGGGCGGGGTCCGGTCCGCCCTGAAATAGACGGCCCCGACCAGATAGCCCGATAGCAGGAAGAATATCTCGGCTGCGCTGGAAAATCCCCATAGCGTCAGGGTCGGGAATTGCATCCCGACCATGTGCATGCGATCGGTGAAACCGGTTATGTGATTGATCGTGATGGTGATAAGCGCCAGCCCCCGCACGATATCGATCGTGGCGTCGCGCTGGCCGGCGGCTCGAGCGTCGGGTGGTGTGGCGGCGGCGGAGGACACGCGCTGCCCTTAGGGTTCAAATCTGATCGCCGCAATGGCCGGGTCATTAGGGGGACAGGCCGGGAAATGCATCTCCCGACGCTCGCCCGAAACCGACATGTGTCGCTATGGCGCAATGCTATTCATTGATCCTCAAGCCACCCCCGCCCATATAGTGGTCGAAGGAGGGCTTATTGCCCCCGGGACGGAGTATAAATTGAGCGAGACCCTGCCCGTATTGCCGTTGCGCGATATCGTCGTTTTTCCGCACATGATCGTGCCGCTGTTCGTCGGCCGCGAGAAATCGGTGGCCGCGCTCGAAAGCGCGATGGCTGCCGACAAGGCCATCTTCCTGGTCGCGCAACTCGACCCAGCGGAGGACGATCCCGATCGCGACGCGCTCTATGATGTCGGCGTGGTTGCCACGGTGCTCCAGCTTCTGAAGCTCCCCGACGGGACCGTGCGCGTGCTCGTCGAGGGCAAGCAGCGCGCGACGCTGAACGAACTGCGGCTCGACGAGACGCACCTGACGGCTGCTATCGATCTGATCGGCGAGGTTGAAGCCGAGGGGGCCGAGGTTTCCGCGCTGATGCGCTCGGTGGTCGATCAGTTCGAGAACTACGCTCGCCTCAACAAGAAGCTGCCCGCCGAGACGTCGGTCCAGCTCGGCCAGATCGACGATGCGTCGAAGCTTGCCGACGCGGTCGCGGCAAACATCTCGATCAAGGTCGCCGACAAGCAGGCGCTGCTTGTCGAACTCGATCCGACAAAGCGCCTGGAAATGGCGTTCGCGCTGATGGAAGGCGAGCTGGGCGTGCTCCAGGTCGAGAAGAAGATCCGCAGCCGGGTCAAGCGCCAGATGGAAAAGACCCAGCGCGAATATTATCTGAACGAGCAGCTCAAGGCGATCCAGCGCGAGCTCGGCAACGGCGAGGGCGAAGAGGGCGGCGACGAGCTTGCCGAACTCGCCGCCAAGATCGCCGGCCTCAAGCTGTCCCGCGAAGCCCGTGCCAAGGCCAATGCCGAGTTGAAGAAGCTGCGGACGATGGCGCCGATGTCGGCCGAGGCCACGGTCGTGCGCAACTATCTCGACACGCTGCTCGCGCTGCCCTGGGGCAAGAAGTCGAAGCTCAAAAAGGATATTGCCGCCGCCCAGGCCGTGCTCGACGCAGATCATCACGGGCTCGAGAAGGTCAAGGACCGGATCGTCGAATATCTCGCGGTCCAGGCGCGGACCAACAAGCTGAAAGGACCCATCCTCTGCCTCGTCGGTCCGCCCGGCGTCGGCAAGACCTCGCTCGGCCGCTCGATCGCCAAGGCGACGGGGCGTGAATTCGTGCGCCAGTCGCTGGGCGGCGTGCGCGACGAGGCCGAGATACGGGGCCACAGGCGCACCTATATCGGATCCCTGCCGGGCAAGGTCGTTACCAACCTGAAGAAGGCCGGAACCTTCAACCCGCTGTTCCTGCTCGACGAGATCGACAAGCTTGGCCAGGATTTCCGCGGCGATCCCGCCTCCGCGCTGCTCGAAGTGCTCGATCCCGAGCAGAACAGCCGGTTCCAGGACCATTATCTCGAAATCGACATCGACCTGTCGGACGTGATGTTCGTCTGCACCGCGAACAGCCTGAACCTGCCGCGGCCGTTGCTCGACCGGATGGAGATCATCCGGCTTGAGGGCTATACCGAGGATGAGAAGATCGAGATCGCCAAGGCGCATCTGATCGGCAAGCAGATCGAAACCCATGGGCTGAAGCCCGGCGAGTTCGAGCTCACCGAGGCGGGGCTGCGCGATCTGATCCGCTATTATACCCGCGAGGCGGGTGTCCGGACGCTGGAACGCGAGATCGCCAAGCTAGCGCGCAAGGGCCTGCGCCGGATCCTCGAGGGCAAGGAGACCAAGGTCGTCATTACGCCCGAAAATCTCGCCGACTTCGCCGGGGTCCGCAAATTCAGGTTCGGCATCGGCGAAGAGGAGGACCAGGTCGGCGCCGTCACCGGCCTCGCCTGGACCGAGGTCGGCGGCGAACTGCTGACGATCGAGGCGGTGACCGTGCCGGGCAAGGGCGCGATCAGCACCACCGGCAAGCTCGGCGACGTGATGAAGGAGAGCGTGCAGGCGGCCTTCAGCTTCATCAAGGCGCGAGCGCCCGCTTATGGTGTCAAGCCCAGCCTGATCGCGCGGAAGGATGTCCATATCCATCTGCCCGAAGGCGCGGTGCCCAAGGACGGCCCGTCGGCCGGCATCGGCGTCACGACCGCGATCATATCGACATTGACCGGGATTGCAGTCCGCAAGGATGTGGCAATGACCGGCGAGGTAACGCTGCGCGGCCGCGTCCTCCCGATCGGCGGGCTCAAGGAGAAGCTGCTCGCCGCGATGCGCGGCGGGATCACGACCGTGCTGATCCCGAAGGAGAATGAGAAGGACCTCGTCGAGATTCCGGCGAAGATCACCGAAGGATTGAAGATCATCCCGGTCAGCCATGTCGACGAGGTGCTCGAGCTGGCGCTGGCCGATCATCTGACGCCGGTCGACTGGACCGAGGCGGACGAGCTGGCGCTGACGCTGAAGGGCGCCACGAGCCCGGATGGCGCGGAGACTGCCGTGAGGCATTGAGAGGTTGGTAGGCACTCAACTCTCGTCAGGGCATTCTCCCCTTGCACCGCGGTTATGGTGACGAATAGCGAAGGCTAAGATGACTATTATAAAATAGCTCCATATAGCGTTTGAGGTTTGGTATATCCATGAACCAAATGGCCGTGGGAGCATGAAGGCAAAGTGACACATAATGGTGACGCCCTGTAGGGCAGCGACCCACATGGGCCAATAATTATGCGATCGAACAACTATGAGCATAATTCCTACGAAGTAGAGGACGTCTATAGACAATACGTCCCATTCGATATGGCTGAAGCTCGTAGGATCGAATATGGCTGCGCAAAGTGTGAGATAGGAACTTGCTACCAGTCCGGCAGAAACTAATTTTTCGTGCGTCCCACCTCGTCTGAAAGCATAGATGGTTACCGCCCACATAAGAGCGCCGTAGATAATTGGGCGAGTGTAAATTTGCATTTACGCGACCCAGCGGCATACCGTCGGTGAAGTTCCAAATCTGCCCAGATCCCGGCAATAAGAAATTGGAACAGATAACGATACTATTAACCGAGATATCGGCCAACCCATCCCACGGCATAGTATAGATGAATGTAAAATACGTAGGGGTGTTGCATAATTAAGTCTGAGAGACATGTTTTCGCATCGTCCATAGGAACCGCTTGAGTCAATAAAAATCCACGGGCTTATACCATGGCTCTTCATTGCGCAGTGTAACCTGGTTCTCCGGCTGTTTATGATGATGCCGATAGGTGGCAAAACCTAGTAGGATCGTCATTGGATATGCCCAAAGTACGGTGGCGTTATAGTATGCCCAAGGGATTACATGGGGGACGAATGGAGCAAAGTGCGAGAACAACGTCAGTCCGTGCATCGCTGATAGCCATATTGGCCAAAATTTGCGCGACTTCAACGCGATACAGACAAGGATAAAGAAAAGGATCAAATCAACCGCGGCAACCGCTAGATCGGGGTGATCATATCGGACGGCCCGTGGGCTTCGTACGAGAACGGTCAGATAGGTGGCCGCAATAATACCTATGGCTGTTAGTCGCTCCTCCCATCCACCACGCCATATGGCGTAGAGACAGGCCCCCCACATCAGCGCACCATAAAGGATTAACCGGATCACCCTCTAGCGTCATTCACGTCGACCGCCTGTGCGTCAAGGGTGATCCGACAAATCAGGCGACCTGGCGGGGCATCTGCTCGATGCCGCCGGGAACCGGCGGATATGGATCCTTGTCTCCATAGGACACCACCGGTAGCTTGAACTTCCGCTGGACCACCGCCAGGTGGCGATGTCCTTCTACGACTTGTCCTCGGGCGGCGACGATCGTCGAGAGCGAGTTGAAAAAGTGGGCAAACGCATCCTGCGCCACCTCCATGGCAAAATTGCCGTCGAGGCGGGCCTGCGGCAGCTCGGCGGCGAGCAGCGCGCCATGCTTGGCGGCCATGTCGAGGGCGCGTTCATATTGCTCGAGGGCGGCGTAGACGCGGAGCGTCGCGGCATCACGATCTTTGGACATAATTCTCCCCTTGCGCCGGAACGGGCGCTTCGATCGGTTGGTGGAAAATGCCTAGCGCGAAAGCGCCAGGGCGATGTTCGACAAGGCAGCAAAGCCGGACAGAAGAGCACCGGCCCCCAAGCCCATTCCAAAGATCAATACCGCGATCCAGAACAGGCGTTGGGCAATCGTCAGGTCATTGCGTGGCTTCCTTCTAGTAGGAACCGGCAATGGAAATTCTAACAAGCTCGTCTCGCCATAAGCCCGGTAGGGCATCTGGTCTTCCCGAAGCGAACCCATCATTTCCTCTTGCCTCTCACCGACATGGGCCGGTGGAGCCATGATGGGTCGTTCGGGGCGGGAAACAACGGTTTGCGGTTGACTAGTCAAACGCTGACTAGGCTCCTCGGCCTCGAAAGACTGGAGCAGGCGGGCCGCTTCAAGCCGCGTCGCGACGCCAAGCGTCTGGATCGCGCTGCGCAGATGATTGTCGACCGTCATCGGCGAAATGCCCAGTTCGCGGCCGATTTCCTTCGATTGCATATGTTGCAGGACGAGCCGCAGGCAGGCGCGCTGCCGGCTGGTCAACTTGGTTATGGCCGCCTCATACCCCATCCGGCAAAACTACCCGATCAACGGCGCGAGTCGATCCAAAAATCAGCCCGCCCTATGCCTGACACCCAGCCAAACTCGCGCTCTGTATCATGCATCAGGATAATGAATCGAGATTATCTCCTGTTCCTTGATACCGCCTGGCAGGTCGACGCGACGTATGTCGCCGATCGCGGCGCCCCTTAGCGCGACGGCCAGGGGCGAACGCCAGCTGATCCGGCCCCGGGCGGCATCGGCCTCGTCCTCGCCGACCAGCGTCACCGTCCGCCTGGCGTCATCCTCGTCCGCGATCGTGACGGTCGCCCCGAAATAGACCCGGCTCCGGTCGGCCTGGGCGGCGGGGTCGACGACCTTGGCCGCTTTCATCCGCCGGGCGAGATGGCCCAGCTCCCTATCGACCTCGCGCAGCTTCTTGCGACCGTAGATATAATCGCCATTTTCAGATCGGTCGCCGTTCCCCGCCGCCCAGCTGATCACCTCGACGAGCGCCGGCCGCTCCTCACCGAGCAGCTTGGTGTACCGCGCGCGCAGCGCGGCAAGCCCGGCGGGCGTGATGTAATTGAAGCGTTGCTCGCTCATCGCCCGTTCAGCGCCGGCGCCGCTGGTTGAGCACTTCATAGCCGACAACGGCGGTGGCGACCGCGGCATTGAGGCTGTCGGCCTTGCCCAGCATCGGAATCTTCACGAGCAGATCGCACTCGGCCTCATAATCGGGAGGCAGGCCCTGGGCCTCGTTACCCACCAGGATGAAAGTGGGAGGCGAATAGGCCGGCGCCTGGTAGTCGGCGGTTGCCTTGAGGCTCGTACCGACAAGCTGGCCGCTGCCCTTGCGCAGCCAGGTGACGAAGTCCGGCCAGCGGGCCGTCGCGATCCGCTGGGTGAACAGCGCGCCCATCGTCGCGCGAACCGCCTCCACCGAAAAAGGATCCACGCAGTCGTCAACCAGGATAAGCCCGCCCGCTCCGATCGCATCGCCTGTCCTTAGAATCGTCCCGAGATTGCCGGGATCGCGAAGCGATTGGGCGACGATCCAGATGTCCGCGCTGGCAGCATCGAGTTTGTCGAGAGCAGTGTCGAACTGGCGGAAGACGCCGACAACGGTCTGCGGATTGTCCTTGCCGGACAGCTTCGACAATATGTCCGCGTCGGTTTCGATCGCTTCGCCGCCATGGGCCTCGACCGCGTCGACCAATTTCCGGGTCAGGACATGATCGGCGCCATTTTTCGCGAAAAAAATCAGTTCAGGGAGGAACCCCGCCTCCGCCGCCTCGGTCAGGATGCGCAGACCTTCGGCGAGGAATAGCCCCTCCTGACGCCGGTGGCGCTTGTCGCGGAGCGACCGGACCCGTTTGATCAGCGGGTTCGAAAAGGCGGTGATCTGGCGGGGCAGGGGCGCTTACCTGAAACGAGATCGAGACGCCGCGACCGATGAGCCGCTCATTCCTCGCCGAACTTGCCTTCGACGAGCTCGACAAGCGCTGCCAGCGCCTTCTCCGCCCCGTCGCCGCTCGCGGAAATCGTCACGCTGTCACCCTTGGCGGCGCCGAGCATCATCAGGCCCATGATCGAGGTCCCAGCGACCCTTGACCCATCCTTCTCGACCTCGACCTCGGCGCTGTGCGCGCTCGCAAGCGTCACGAATTTCGCGCTCGCACGGGCGTGCAGCCCTCGGATATTCGTGATCTGCACTTCACGCCGTAACTGCGTCATGCAGCCGCTTCCCCCAACACCTCCGACGCGACCGATATATATTTACGCCCCGCGTCCCGAGCCGCCGCCACGGCCGCCTTGATCTTCATCATTTTGCGCGCGCCCTCAAGACGAATCAACATCGGAAGGTTGATGCCTGCAATCACTTCGATGCGGCCGGGTTCCATCAACGAGATCGCCAGATTGGATGGTGTTCCGCCGAACAAATCGGTGAGCAGGATAACGCCCGAGCCGTCGTCGACCGTCTTCACCGCCTCGGCGATGTCCGCGCGCCGGCTTTCCATATCGTCGTCGGGACCGATGCAAATGGCTTCGATCGCGGTTTGCGGACCGACGACATGTTCCATCGCGGTCACGAATTCGGCCGCAAGACGGCCATGGGTAACGAGCACCAATCCGATCATGCGATTAACATCCAACAATCATGATCCCACGCCCGGCAAGGTGCTCCCCTCGGTGTCGGACCTCTGCTGAGTCAGATCACGATGCCGGACCGTGGGCGAAAAACCAGCCTCGCGCAACCGGGTTGCGAGTGATTCTGCGAAATGTACCGATCTGTGACGACCCCCTGTGCAGCCGATCGCAACGGTCACATAGCTCTTCCCCTCGGCCTCGTAGCGGGGAAGCAGGAGCAGCAGCAGCTCCTCGATCCGCTGTTTGGCTTCGGGATAGACCGGATCCTCGGCAATATAGGCGGAAACCTGGGGATCGAGCCCGCTGCGGGGCCTGAGCTCGGGCACCCAATGCGGATTGCGGAGGAAGCGCATGTCGAACATCAGGTCGGCGTCGCGCGGCACGCCCCGCGAAAAGGCAAAGGACATGATCGTGAGCGTTACGCCGGCGCGCGCCGCATCGCCGAAGCGCAGCCGCAGAAGCGCTTGCAACTCATTGGTCGAGATGTCGGTGGTGTCGATCAGCTCCTCGGCGCTCTCGCGCAATGGCGCGAGCAATTCGCGTTCGTAGAGAATGCCGTCCTCGACCCGTCGGTCCTGCGCCAGCGGATGGCGGCTGCGCGTCTCGGAATAGCGCCGGCTGATTTCCACGCCGGAGCAATCGAGGAAAAGCGTCGAAGCATCGATGCCGCTCTCCCTCAGCGAGCGCGCGCGCGCGATGAGCCGAGCGCTGTCGAAATCGCGGGTCCGACTGTCGATCCCGAGCGCAAGCGGCCGCGCATCGTCGATGCTGCCTTCGGGCGGGCTGGCCGCGAGCAGCCGCTCGATCAACGAGGCCGGCAGGTTGTCGACCGTTTCCCAGCCCATGTCCTCGAGCGCCTTGAGCGCGGTCTTCTTTCCGGAACCCGACATTCCGGTGACGAAAAGAATCCGGCGGGGTGCGGAGGACGATCTCATCGCAGCTTGCGTCCGAACAGGCGGAGCGCCCATTCGGCCTTGATCGGCGCAGAAGCCTCGAAGGCCGCCAGCGCGATCGTTGGCACGGCCACCCCGCACAACCGGGTTTCCCCCGCCTTGTCTTCCGGCATGCGGGTTGGCTTTGCGTCGAGATCCACGATCAGCGCCACAGGGCCCTCCTCGGCATATTCGACATCGACGATGCCGATCCCCCTGATCTCGAGGCGACCGGCGATCGTCGGCGGCGGACTGGCATATAATGTGCCGTCGCGCGCCTCAACCGCCGTGTAATCGTCTGCAATGAGCCGCGCCCCCCGAACGATCAGACGCAGCGCCAGGTCGGATTTGCCGGCGCCCGGCCTACCGGTGATGAGTAGCGCGGCCCCATCGATCAGCACGCCGGTCGCGTGAAGCAACTCGCCCATTGGCGCTCAGCGGCTCCAGGCCGGCAGGCGGATCACGAACTTCGCGCCTGGGAGAGCGTTGTCCCGGTCCGTTGCGACGATCGTTCCATTATGGCCCTCGACGATGGCTCTCGCTATGGCGAGCCCCAAGCCACTATGACGGCCGAATTGCTCCCCATCCGGACGGTCGCTGTGGAAGCGATTGAAAATCGCGTCCCGGGCCTCGGGCGGTACGCCGGGCCCCTCATCCTCCACCCGGATCACCACATCGTCGCCATCCCGAGTGGCTGCAACCTGAACGAGCCCGCCCGGCGGCGAAAAAGAAACGGCATTTTCTATCAAATTCTCCATCACACGGGTGAGGCGCGATCCATCGCCGAACACGACGGCGGTTCCCCGATGCGGGCGGGCGAAGGCAAGGCGGATGTCACGATTCAGGCCGCGCTCGTCCCGCATAGCCAAAAGCCCCTCGATCATCGTGCCGAGGTCCACCGACTCGAAGCGAGCACGCGCCAACTCGGCATCAACGCGTGACGCCTCGGCGATGTCGGTGATCAGCCGGTCGAGCCGCCCCACATCATCGCGGATCACGTCGATAAGTTGCTGCTGCAGGTCGGAATCTCTGACGAGGCTAAGGCTGTCGACCGCCGACCTTAGCGAGGCGAGCGGATTTTTGAGCTCATGGGTGACGTCGGCGGCAAAGGCTTCGGTGGCATCGATGCGCTGGCGCAGTGCCATACTCATGTCCGAGAGTGCGCGAGCGAGCGTGCCGATCTCGTCACGGCGCTCCGGCAGGCGCGGGACCTGGACCTCCCGGGCGCGGCCGAGCCGGACACGGTGCGCGGCCAGCGCGAGGCGGCGCAACGGTCGCACGATGGTTCGGGCCAGAAAAAGCGACAGGCTGACCGAGACAAGCACCACGATCAGCAGCACCACGCTGAGTCGCAACCGTTCGGCCCGGACGATCCGCGTGATGTCCCGCTGGTTCTCGGTGGACAACAGGATGTCCCAGCCGCGTCCGGTGGGCACCTTGACTGCCGCCAGGATCACCGGCGTGCGATCTTCCGCGCGCTCGACCGCCGTCAGGATCGTGTCGGTCCTGGCCGCCTGGACGGCCACCGGCCAGGCGGAGAGCCGGTCGTTCACGGGTTCTCGATAGCGGGTCGGACGGTCCGCGCCGACGATCATGTCGATCGACCTGTCCAGAAAACGCGCCGCGCTCTTCTGCCATTCCTCGGCCGCCGGATCGCGTAATTGGTAGGTTGGACCGCTTATCGACCAGCTGTCGAAGGTGAGCGGAATCTCAATCGTGTTTTCCTGGCCGCGATCGAGATGATAGACGCGGATTCGCGTGTCTGTGAGGCTCCCGAATTTGGCCAGCAGCGCGGGGCGCTCAGCCAGCGGGGTCGCGGAATAGGCTTGTGCGATCAGCTTGACCTGCGTCGTGGTCTCATCGATGCGGGCATCGATCAGCTGCGAGCGATAGCTGTCGAGATAGAAGAATCCTCCCGCCAGCATCGCCAGCGCGAAGATGTTGACGGCCAGTATCCGCGTCGTGAGCGATGTCCGGGCGGCACCTTCGGGCGTTCCGAGCGCTTTGTCATTCCTCGGCAAAGCGATAGCCCACACCGTATAGCGTCTCGATCGCCTTGAACTCCGGATCGACATGCCGGAATTTGCGACGCAGACGCTTTATGTGGCTGTCGATGGTGCGATCATCGACATAGACGTCGTCCTGATAGGCGGTATCCATCAGCTGGTCGCGCGACTTCACGAAGCCGGGCCGCTGGGCCAGCGCCTCGAGGATGAGGAATTCGGTCACGGTCAACGTCACGTCCCGGCCGTTCCACTGGACGCGATGACGGGCGGGGTCCATCGCCAGCCTCCCGCGCACGATCTTGTCGGCAGTCGGGAGATCGGCGGTGTCCTCGCTTTCCGCACGAACCTCTGTCCGACGCAATATCGCGCGGATCCGCGCGATCAGCAGCCGCTGCGAAAAGGGTTTGGTGATATAATCGTCAGCGCCCATGGCAAGGCCCAGTGCCTCGTCCAGTTCGTCGTCCTTTGACGTCAGGAAGATCGTCGGGACGCTACTTCTCTCGCGAAGGCGCCGCAGCAACTCCATGCCATCCATCCGGGGCATCTTGATGTCGAGAACCGCCAGATCGGGTGGATTGTCGAGCAGGGCCTTCAGCGCGGTTTCGCCGTCGGAATAGACGCGGACAGTGAAGCCTTCGGACTGCAGCGCGATCGAGACGGAGGTCAGGATGTTGCGATCGTCGTCGACCAGCGCGATCGTAGGCGACATGGAACCGGATGGCCTCCGCAGATATTGGCCTACCACTTGGTTCAGGCACGCACGCCTTGCCTAGCCTAGTGATCGGGCGTGTTCAACCTAATGCGCTTCTGCTTGAAGATCACGGGCTTTGAAACTATGCGCGATTGCAATTCATGAGGATGTGAGGGGAGGGTCTCGCTACGAGGCCGCCCACTTCGCCTGTTGCATTAGGAGTGGAGCCCCTCACCAGGTCCGCTCAACCAGGAGATAAATGTGCCCCAGCTTACGCCAGCCTATGGACTCGACCAGCAAGGTTTCGACGTTGCCGCCAAGCTCAACTGGAACTTGGGAACCGCGCCGCTGATCGAGCTGGCCGTCCGGCGTGGCGAAGGTCTGCTGTCGAAGGACGGACCTTTCGTCGTCGAGACCGGTGCACATACGGGCCGATCGGCCAATGACAAATTCATCGTCCGCGATCACGAAACCGAAGCTTCGGTCTGGTGGGGCAAGACCAACAAGGGCATGACGCCCGCGAATTTCGCCGCGTTGAAGGCGGATTTCCTGGCGCATCTCAAGACCAAGGACGAGTTGTTCGTCCAGGATCTCTACGGCGGCTCGCAACCAGCGCATCGCGTCAATGTACGTGTCATCACCGAGCTGGCCTGGCACAGCCTGTTCATCCGCACGCTGCTGGTTCGCCCCGATCACGCCGATCTTGCCGCTTTCGTACCCGAATATACGATCATCGACCTGCCGACCTTCGTCGCCGACCCGGCGCGCCATGGCTGCCGTAGCGAGACGGTGATTGCGGTCAGCTTGTCGGAGAAGCTGATCCTGATAGGCGGCACGCGTTATGCCGGCGAAATGAAGAAGTCGGTGTTCGGCATCCTCAACTATCAACTGCCGACTGCCGGGGTCATGCCGATGCACTGTTCGGCCAATATCGGCCCTAACGGCGACACGGCGATCTTCTTCGGCCTGTCGGGAACCGGCAAGACCACCCTCTCGGCGGACGCAAGCCGCACGCTGATTGGCGACGACGAGCATGGCTGGTCGGACGAAGCGGTCTTCAACTTCGAAGGCGGCTGCTATGCCAAGATGATCAGGCTCTCGCCCGAGGCTGAGCCCGAAATCTACGCGACTACCAAGCGGTTCGGCACAATCCTCGAAAATGTCGTGATCGATCCCGACACTCGGGTCATCGACCTCGATGACGATAGTCTCGCGGAGAACAGCCGCGGTTCCTACCCGATCGACTTCATCCCCAACGCCTCGGCGGAAAATCTTGGACCGGTTCCGAAGAATATCATCTTCCTCACCGCCGACGCATATGGCGTGCTGCCCCCGATCGCGAAGCTGACGCCCGATCAGGCGATGTATCATTTCCTTTCGGGCTATACCGCGCGGGTCGCCGGCACCGAGATCGGTGTGTCCGAGCCTTCGGCGACCTTCTCGACCTGCTTCGGCGCGCCGTTCATGCCGCGCCACCCGTCGGTCTACGGAAATCTGTTGAAGAAGCGGATTGCGAAAGGCGGTGTCGACTGTTGGCTCGTCAACACCGGATGGACGGGAGGCCAATATGGCACCGGCCATCGCATGCCGATCAAGGTCACGCGGGCGCTGCTGAACGCGGCACTCGATGGCAGCCTCAACAATGCCGAATTCCGGATCGACCCCAATTTCGGTTTCAAGGTGCCGGTCGCGGTCCCAGGCGTGGACAGCCAGATCCTCGATCCTCGCGAGACCTGGCCCGATCCCGCCGCCTATGACGCGACTGCGCAGAAACTCGTCGGCCAGTTCATCGAAAATTTCGCTCAATTCGCGGAGCATGTCGACGAAGCTGTACGGCAGGCTGCTCCCAAGGCAGCCTGACCCGACCGCTCGCGCGGACGAGGGGCGCTCCGGCAAGGCCGGGGCGCCCTTTCTCGTCTCGGCTACCAAATTTTTACCATAGCCGATTTAGCAAAATTAAGCGGAGCGGGGCTATGTATCCCGCCTGGAATTTACCGGAGTCGCACGGATGTTCGAAGGGAAGCCGCCGTTGTCGGGCCGCCGGGGCTGGAGTCTGGAGGGGCTGTTCAGCCGGGGCGAGGCGCACGCGCCTCCGCAACCGGCTCCAACGGCCCGTGCCGCAGAAGCAGAGCAGCTCGACCCGGCGCCGGCGAATGACCTTTTCGGGCGGATCGGCGCGTTTCTCAAACTGAATCGGCTCGATCCGACGCCGACCAACTATGATCTCGCCTATCGCTATGTGAGCAGTCATGATCCTGCGGTCGTGGCGGCAGTCGACGCGGCCATCTCGGCGGATGGCCTGCTCCGGCCGGACGTCGCCGTCGTCATCCTGGAAAATGCGCTCAATCAGGTCTCGTCGGAATTGATCGAGAAGCTCATCGATCGGGCGCACCAAAGCATGACTCTCGCGGCTGATCTTGTCGGCCAGTCGCGTACCGATGTGCATAGCTATGGGAGTGCTCTCGAGAAGGGGGCTGCCGCGCTCGGGACCGGTCCCGAGCCGGCGGCACGCGCTATCGAACTGATGGTCGAGCTTACCCGGACCATGATTGGCAAGACGCACGACGCCGAGCGTCGACTCGCCGAAATGGGTAGTCAGATGCGGGAAATGCAGGGCAGCCTGGCCGAGGCTCAGGCAATAGCGGAGACCGACCCGCTCACCGGCCTTGCCAATCGACGGGCGTTCGAAACGCGGCTGCAACGCGCCATCTCCCAGGCCCTTGTTGAGGATTACCCGCTGTCGGTCGCCTTTTGCGACATCGATCATTTCAAGTCGGTCAATGACACATATGGCCACGACACCGGTGACCGCATCCTCAAGCTGGTCGCCGAGACGCTTACCGAGGGGGCGGGAGAAGACAGCCTGGTAGGCCGATATGGCGGCGAGGAGTTCCTGATCCTCTTCGACGGGATCATGGCGCGTCGGGCAGCGATGCGCGTGGACGCGCTGCGTGACGAGTTGTCGGGCCGGCACCTCGTCTCAAAAACCACCGGCGAACCGCTGGGAACGGTCACTTTCTCCGCGGGGGTTGCCCAGCTTCAGCCCGGTGAAAGCGCTGATGCTATGCTGCTTCGTGCCGACGAGGCGCTTTACAGTGCGAAGAATGGCGGCCGAAACCGGGTGGTAATCAGCGGCGAGGAATAACCGCTCCGGCGGCTCGCTCGCCCGGGCCTTCCCGCAAAGCGGCAGCCTCGCGCCGCCTTCGCGGGGGCCATCCAGAGGACCGGCTAATCCAGACCCAAAAAGCCGCGAGGCGCCGCCGCGATGAGCAAATCGAACGGCGCGGGCTAGCCGTGCGCGGTCCACCGCAATATATGGCCTCGAATCCTTAATCTCATCGCAGGATTCGACCTATGGATATCAGCCTTGGCCTCACCTTCGACGACGTGCTGCTGAGGCCAGCCGAATCCGAGGTGCTGCCAAGCCAGGCCGATACCGCTACCCAGCTGACCAAGGCGATCCGCCTCAACATCCCGATCCTTTCGTCCGCGATGGATACCGTAACCGAAGCCGACATGGCCATCGTGATGGCACAGCTCGGCGGGCTCGGCGTGCTCCACCGCAATCTTTCGGTCGAAGAGCAGGCCGCTGCCGTTCGCGCGGTGAAGCGTTTCGAGTCGGGCATGGTGGTCAACCCGATCACGATGCACCCCGAGCAGACGCTTGCCGAGGCTCTGGAACTGATGGCGCGCCATCGTATTTCCGGCATTCCGATCGTCGAGAGCGATGGCAAGCTCGTCGGCATCCTCACCAATCGCGACGTCCGCTTTGCCGAAAATCCCAAACAGCCGGTGTCGGAGCTGATGACCAGCCAGAACCTCGCGGTGGTTCAGGTCGGGGTCACTCAGGAGGAAGCGCGCCGGACGCTTCATCAGCGCCGTATCGAGAAGTTGCTGGTGGTCGATGCGGAGTATCGCTGCGTCGGTCTGATCACGGTCAAGGACATCGAAAAGGCCGTCAACTATCCGAGCGCGACCAAAGACGCGAGCGGGCGGCTGCGCGTCGCTGCGGCGACGACAGTGGGGGACAAGGGTTTTGAAAGAACCGAAGCTTTGCTCGACGCCGAGTGCGATCTTATCGTGATCGACACCGCTCATGGTCATAACCGTGACGTCGCGCGCGCGGTGGAGCGGGTGAAGCGGATCTCGAATTCGGTCCAGGTCGTCGCCGGCAATGTCGCCACTGCGGAAGCGACGCGGGCATTGATCGGTGCCGGCGCCGACGGAGTCAAAGTCGGAATCGGGCCCGGATCGATCTGCACGACGCGGGTCGTCGCGGGGGTCGGCGTTCCTCAGCTGACGGCTATCATGGAGTCGGCGGCAGAAGCCGCCAAGTCGGGTGTGCCGGTGATTGCTGATGGCGGTCTGCGCACCTCTGGTGACATCGCCAAGGCGCTCGCGGCGGGCGCCGGGTCGGTGATGGTGGGCTCGCTGCTCGCCGGGACCGAGGAGGCGCCGGGGGAAACCTTCCTCTATCAGGGTCGCGTCTATAAAAGCTATCGCGGCATGGGATCCGTCGGCGCCATGGCGCGTGGGTCGGCCGACCGCTATTTCCAACAGGACATCAAGGACCAGATGAAGCTGGTGCCGGAGGGGATTGAGGGGCAGGTGCCCTATAAGGGCTCTGCGCGCGATGTAATCCACCAGCTTGTCGGCGGGGTGAAAGCGGCCATGGGCTATACCGGCGCGCCCACGATCTCCGAGCTGCAGCACCGTGCGAAGTTCGTTCGGATCACCAATGCCGGCCTCCAGGAAAGTCATGTCCACGACGTGGCGATCACGCGCGAGGCGCCCAATTATCCAACACGGTAGGACGCGGTGACGCCGGGTGCACGTGCTCAGGCGGCGATCGAGTTGCTCGACGAAATCATCGCCTCGGCGCGGATCGGCGGGGCCGCGGCCGACACGCTGATCGCGCGATATTTCAAGACTCGACGCTATGCGGGATCGAAGGATCGTCGTGCAATCCGTGACCTGGTCTATCGGGCGATCCGGCGTGCGGGCGACCCGCCCGCCAGTGGCCGAGCCGCGCTGGTCGGCCTCGCGCGCGAAGATGAAGAGGTGGCGACCTGCTTTATCGGAGCGCCGCATACGCCTTCGCCGATCGCTCCGGGTGAAGCCGGCGCGCCGCGGGCGACATTACCGGCCTGGCTCGCCGAGCGAATCGAACCCGAGCAGCATACGGCGCTGCTCGAACGCGCGCCGCTCGATCTGCGGGTCAACACGCTGAGGTCGGACCGCGGGGCTGTAGCCACGCTTCTGCCCGAGGCGCGCTTTACAGCCCACGCTCCTCATGGCCTGCGCCTTCCCGAAGGAACGGCGATAGAGAGCAGTGCGCCATGGCTGCAGGGCCTTGTCGAAATTCAGGACGAGGGCAGCCAGCTTGTCGCGCTGGCCGCCCGCGCGCGGCCGGGAATGACGGTTCTCGACCTCTGTGCAGGGGCCGGCGGCAAGACGCTGGCGCTTGCCCAGGATATGGCTGGGGAAGGGCGGCTCCTCGCGACCGACAGCAATCGTGCCCGGCTTGCGCGCCTCGCGCCAAGGGCGGAGCGCGCCGGGACAGGGTTCGTCGAAAGCCGCTTGCTCGATCCCCGTCGCGAGTTGGCGGCGCTCGCGGATCTGATCGGCCGTTGCGACGTCGTTCTGGTCGATGCGCCTTGTTCGGGCACCGGCACGTGGCGCCGGAATCCCGAAGCACGGTGGCGCCTAACCCCGGCACGACTGCATCAACTGGTCGATCTCCAGGCGCATCTGCTCGATGTCGCCGCCCCGCTGGTGCGTCCCGGAGGCGCGCTCGTCTATGCGGTCTGTTCGCTGCTCGACGAGGAGGGGACGGACCAGATTGCGACGTTCCTGGCGCGGGAAAATGGCTTCCATCCGGTGCGCGACCTATTCTCCGCGGGCCGCCCGCGTGGTGCCGGGCGGCGGCTTACCCCAAAGGACGACGGCACCGACGGCTTTTTCGTCGCAAGGCTGGAACTGTCATGATAAAGGGCGGCTATGGTCAAGCGTTGGAGATATTGATGCGTTTTTCGCCTGTTGCGATGGTTATGTCGATGGCTCTGCTCACCGTTTCGAGCGGTGTCCACGGTCAAAAGGCCGACGACCAGATCAATCCTCGCTCGCTCGCGCTGCTCGCGCAGGGCCAGGCGGCGCTCAAGGCCGGCAATTACGAGGCGGCCAACGATGCGCTCGAGACCGCACTGGCGGTCGATCCGCGAAACCGGTCGGCGTTTGTCGCCCTGGGTCGGGTCGCGCAGGCACAGCAGCTTCCCGGCAAGGCGATCCGAATGTATTTCGAGGCGCTCGCTCTGGAGCCCAATGACGTCAATGCCTTGTCGGCACAGGGGCAAGCCATGGTCGAGAAGGGTGCCGTTGAACGCGCGCGTGTCAATCTCGCCCGCGTTCGTGCGCTGTGCAAGTCGGAATGCGCTCCGGCACAGCAGCTTGCCGCAGTGATCGCCAAGGGCCCGCCGCCCGCCGTCGTGGCTGCGCAAAACAACGCCAAGGTACCGCCGAAAGGTGAGGAGCAGAGCGCGGTCGGCGCGAAATAGGACATGCTTTGCTGCGATCGTCGAGGGCCACAGTCGACGATTGGCCGGTCAGCGCGAAGGCTCGAGCGCTCGCCCGAGCGCGATGAACTCGCCGATAGTCAGGGTCTCGGCGCGGCGCTCGGGGTCTATGCCGAGTTGTGGTAGCGTCTCGACCGCACCGGGCACGCTCTTCAAGCTCTGCCGCAGCATTTTCCGCCGTTGACCGAAGGCCACCGCGCTGAGCCGCTCGATCATCGCGAACGACACCCCCGCGGGCTGCTCGACGGGGACGAGATGCACCACCGCCGACATGACCTTCGGTGGTGGCACGAACGCAGACCGGTGGACGTTCATGGCTATCACGGGCTGGGCACGCCATTGTGCGAGCACGGCCAGGCGCCCATAGGCGCTCGTCCCCGGCTTCGCGACAATCCGCTCCGCAACCTCCTTCTGGAACATCAGGGTCAGCGAGCTCCACCAGGGCGGCCACGCGTCCGACGACATCCAGCGGACGAACAGCGCCGTCCCGACATTATACGGCAGGTTCGATGCGATATGTGCCCCGATCCCGGCCTCCGCAACCTCATCGATAGCCATTGCGTCGCCAGCGATTACCCGCAGCCGTCCGCCGAAGGCCTCGCCGAGCTCGGCAAGGGCAGGCAGGCAACGCTCGTCGCGCTCCACCGCGACGACCGACGCACCCGCGCGCAGAAGCGCACGGGTCAATCCGCCCGGCCCCGGACCGACTTCGTAGACGCGAGTACCGTGAAGATCGCCCACAACGCGGGCGATGCGGTCGAGCAGCTGACTATCGAGCAAAAAATTTTGGCCGAGTGACTTCGAGGCGCGCAGCCCATGCCGGGCGATGACATCTCGCAGCGGCGGCAGATCCGGAAGCTCCTCGATCGTCATCCCTGGATGAGGCGATTCCGTACTGCCTCGCCCGCAAGCGCGATCGCCGCGATCATTGCGCCCGGATGCGCCTCGTTCCTGCCGGCGATCGCGAAGGCAGTGCCGTGGTCAGGTGCCGTCCGCACGATCGGCAGTCCGATCGTCATGTTGACGCCTTCGTCGAAATGCAGCGTCTTGAGCGGGATGAGCGCCTGGTCATGATACAGGCACAAGGCGCAATCATATTGCGCGCGCGCGCGCTCGTGGAACATGGTGTCGGCGGCGAGCGGCCCGACGATGTCGATCCCTTCCGCCCGTAATATCGCCAGCGCCGGAGCGACCAGATCGATTTCCTCGCATCCGAACGAACCATTCTCCCCCGCATGGGGATTGAAGCCGGCCATAGCGAGGCGCGGCCGCTCGATACCGAAGTTGCGGACGAGGCCGCGGTCGGTCGCGCGGGCCTTGGCGACGATCAGGTCGATCGTCACGGCGTCGGCCACGTCGCGGAGCGGTATATGTGTGGTGATCGGCACGGTCCGCAGGGTCGGCCCGCACAGCATCATCACGGCGTTGGCTGCGGACACGCCGCATCGCTCGGCAACGAACTCGGTCTGGCCGGGATGTGTAAAGCCTATGGCGTAGAGTTGCGCCTTGCAAACCGGTGCCGTGACCAGTCCCCCGACCATTGGCGAGCGCGCCAGCCCTGCCGCAAGCTCCAGCGAATCCAGCGCACAGCGCGCGCCGGCCAGATCGGGTTCGCCAGGCGTGATCGGGCCGGTATCCTCGATCTGGATCACCGGGAGCGCCTTGTCGAAGCAGCCGGCAGCATCCTCCGGGCTGGTAATCCGCTGAACGGGACCTGACCAAACCGCTTCGATCGAACGAAGATCGCCGACCGCGAAGAAGGGCGAGAGATCGGCCCGCTCGCGATGCTCCCACGCCTTGGCAACGATCTCCGGCCCGATGCCAGCCGGATCGCCCAGGGCCACCGCAAGGGGCCATATCGGCATCGCGTCAACGATATTCTATCACCGCGTCGCGCCGGAGGTCGCGCAGGTAACGCTGGGCGCGTCGATTGACCCGTTCTTCCTCGATCTGCGATTGGATCTGTTCGAACGAAGGGCCGGAACTGGGCTGCGGATCGTCGCGGCCACAGAGTACGAGCGACCGCACCCCGTCCGCGAGCGAACCGAAGGGTGGCGTGGCCTGTCCCACCTGAAGGCGCAGCATCAGATCCTGCAATTGCGGCGGCAGGTCACGGACGCGCATCTGATCGTTGTTGACCACATCCGCGCCGACTTCGGCCGCCAGTTCCGCGGCCTTTCCGCAGCCCTGGAGACGCTGGAGTGCATTGGCAAAGGCCTCGACCTTCGGCGTCGCCTGATCCTGGGTCATGCCCTTGGGAAATTTGATCGTGAGCTGCTTGAGCGACAATATGGCGTCGCGCGGATCCGACCCCAGCACCTGGCGCTTGTCGAGCAGCGCGATGATGGAATATCCACCGGGAACTTCGATCGGCGTGCTGATCTGGCCAGGGGAGAGCCGGGTGACGACCGCGGATAGCTGTTCGGGAAGCTGCTCGGCTCGTACCCAGCCCAAATCGCCGCCGACCGCGGCGGTCGAGGCTTCGGAGAACTGGCGGGCATAGGCGGTGAATGAAGCGCCCCGGCGCACCTGGTCGATAATCCGCTCGGCATTGGCCTGCGCTTCGCCCATCGTCGTTGGCGTTGTCGACAGGAAGATCTCGCCGACATGATATTCGTCCGAGCCCTTTGACGCGTTCAGGCGTGCGATGATCGCGTTGACCTCTTCATCGCTTACGGCGACGAAAGGCTCGACCCGGCGACTGAGCACTCGCCGCCACGCGGTTTCGCCCTGAATCTGCCGCTTGATCGAATTTTCTGACGAACCCTGGTCGCGCAGATATTTGGCAAAGTCTTTCGGCGATTTCCGGAAATTTGCTGCCACGCGTTCGTAGGTCTGCTGAATTTCGGCATTCTCGACCTCGACCTTCTGTGCGGCAGCTTCCTGAATCTGCAGCGTCTCGTCGATGAGATTGCGGAGAACCTGGAGTCTCAGGCGCTCACGCTCGGACTCCTCGATACGCCCGCCATTGGCCGCTACCACCAGTGCCAGTCGCTGCTCGACGTCGGTCTGGGTAATGATCGTGCCATTGACGATGGCGGTGGCGGTGCGGATGTTGGGATCGCGATTGCCAAAGACGGTGATGTCCTTCGGCAGGTTGAGGCCCCCGCCGAGATCCTCGCCATCCTCGATGGTCTGGCCGATCAAGGGAGAGGACAGGATGATGCCTGCCGCCGCTGCTAACAGGAGATAGTTTGCCCGGCTCTTGATCACTCGCACCTCTTCATATTGCCCGATCGGCTGAGAGCCGGCATGTCTGGCACCTCCCCGCTGAACGCACGCTTACGGTCCAAAGATGATGAGGGCAACCGCTACGGTCCGGGCAGGCCCTGTGGAGGACATCGCGAGGGTGCGTCGAAGGGCTAGCGTCCCAGATTTTTGAGCGCCAGCCGTAACACATAAGTGTTGCCGCGACGGGCGTCGCCGATTGCATCATATTCGCGGCGCCAAGTCACCCCGACCTCGATACAATCATCGTCGTAGAGAATGCCGACCCGGTGCCGGATCGGCTTATAGCCGTCCGACAGGGTCAGCGGATCCTCCTTGCGGCTTGTCAGGTCGACGACCGTCGATCCGAAGACCGACCAGTAGCGGGCTAGCTGGAGGCGTCCGCCAAGCCGGAGCTCCTCCCGGTCGCGCAGGTCCTCGATCGTGCCAGATACGTTGCGATTCAGCTTGAGGTAACCGACGGTCACATAGGTCCTGCTCGTGCCGATCGTGCCGTCGATCTCGTTGCGCCGCACGCGGAAGCTCTCATTATCGAGCCGGAACCGGTGCGTGATCTCCAGGAAACGTCCATATTTGAGCGTGGTTCGTCCGACGATGTCCGAGAGCCGATCGGAGAGACCTGTTCCGACCGGGAGCAGGGTCCGCTTCTTCGTCAGCCGGTAGCTTTGCCCGATGATCGTGTTGAAGGAAATACCAGGGAGGTCCACCGACCATTCGGCGCCATAGGTTGCCCGGCTGCCATCCTCCCAGCGGTCGTAGCCGGCGAAGCGATTCAAGGCGAAAAGGTTGGAATCCTCGAGATCGATAGAGCGCGCATCCTCGTTCGGGATGTCGAGATTACGCGTCTCCGGGCTGGCGACGATCTGGAAACGGGGGGTGATCCGCTGCGAGCCGTTGAGGAACGCGCCGATGAATGGCCACTTCACGTCGACCGCCGCCGCTACGATACCGCGCCCGGTCCAGCCCGGATCGCCACGATAGCTGATCGTCGCGGTGCGGCCCGCCTGGCTGGTGTGGTAGATGTCTCCCCGGCCATAGGCGGTGAAGGTCACTTCCTGGCCTAGGGGTGTGTAGCGGCGCAGATCCCAGCGGATGCCGGCGAAGGCGCGTTGCGTATCTTGACCATCGGTGCGTATCAGTGCCAGGCTGTTGGCCTGGACGAGAAGCGTGCCGCCGACCACCGGATCGGTCAGCCGCAGGCGATAATCGATCGCCGGGAGTGCGAAGGGCTGCTGCCCCTGGCGATCACCGGTGCGCAGCGTCTGCACGGCCCATCCCTTGATCGACAAATAGCTGTCCGGCGTGATGCGTTCGGCATTGACCTGGTTGCGCAGCCGATCGTCGCGCGAAATATCGTATCGACGCAGGAAGGTACGGTCGGTCGTGCCCCGAACCGAACCAGTCAGCGTCCAGTAGCTGTCCAGCTGGAAGCGGCCATTGGCGTCGATATAGCCGCGGATATCGCGATTGCCGTTCGCCGGCGCCGCCGCCGCGCCCGAGAAGCGCGAACTGTAGGTAAGCATGCCGGCAGCCTGCCACGCGCCGTTGCCGGTCAATGCCCGATACTGGGCCTCGATCGCCGGTAATACCTTTGAATATATATGCGGGGTGACGGTCAGGTCGCGGTTCGGCGCGAGCTGGAAATAATATGGCAGGGCGAGTTCGAAACCGTTGGTCCGAGCATAGCGTATGTCGGGCAGCAACAGGCCCGAGCCGCCGCCGCCGCTGCCATCCGGATGGGAAAGGCCGGGAAGCCACAGGATCGGCGCGCCAAGGAAGCTGATCCGCGCCCCGTCATAGCTGATCCGGTGCTTGTTGGGATCATGAACGACCCGTACCGCGCTTATCTTCCAGACCGGCTCCTTGGGGCAGCCTTTGCTGTCGATGACGGCGCAAGGGGTATAGACCGCCTTGTCGAGGGTTGTGACCTCGTCTTTACGTTCGCCATGCACGGCCGCGAGCCGACCGCCGTCGTTGAGCACCATCAGAAGATTCTCGATGACGCCGTCGCGCAACGAGTCGGTCAGCTCGACCGAATCGCCATAGACCGTGTCATTGCCCGAATTCACCACCGCGACATTGCCATCGGCGCGAACCACCCCGGTCTTCTGGTTCCACATCACCTTGTCGGCGCGCAGCCGATCTCCCCGCCGCATCATGCGGACATTGCCGGTGGCGGTGACGACTTCGGCATCGCTATCGAATGCCAGCGTATCGGCGGCGAAGGTGACCTCTTGCTCATTGGCCGGGGTAGGAGCATCGCCCTGCAGCGGCGGGCCGGCTAGGGGCGTCGCCAGACTCTGGGCGAACAGCGGCGAGGCTGCGCTGATCAGAGGGAGGGCCGTCGCCAGAAGGAAATGTCTTGGCTTCTTCACACTACCCCACGAGACGGGCCGTTCCGAACGCGCCGCCTATCGCACCCGGCGTCCGGCTGCAACATTCCGCGGTGATCCTTCGGCTGGACCGTTGCGGCTGGCTGCGCGCTCTCCTAGATGAACGTGACGCAGTGAGAACAAGGAAATCCCGTAAATGCGCATAAGCTTCGCGGACAGCCGGCCGGCCGACTCGCATTGCCTGGCGATCGCCGTCGCGCCTGGCACCCTGACCGGTTCCGGTTTGTCTTGCCTGCCCGAGGCCGCGCAGTCCCTCGCCCGGGCGGCGGCCAAGGGGCACCGCTTCGACGGCGAGGCGGGCGCTATCGCGGAATTTTACGGCGAGACCGACGCGTCCCAGCGCCGGCTCCTGCTCGTGGGTGTCGGCAACAAGAACGATTATGAGCGCGCGGGTGCCGCTCTCGCGGCCAGGCTGCTGACGTCGGGAGAGAAGATCCTCGTGATCGATCTGACGGCGATCGGCGCCCCTGACAAGGCAGAGGCCGCGGTCGCTATGGCTTTCGGTGCCCTGCTGCGCAGCTGGCGCCACGACGCCTACCGCTCGAAGCTCGACGCGAAGCAGCGCGTCTCTCTCGAACAGATCATACTCGTTGGTGGCAGCGCCCGAGCCAGCGATCTGTGGGTCGATCGCGAAGCGGTGGCGGAAGGCGTGATGTTCACCCGCACGCTGATCACCGAACCCGCGAATGTCCTCTATCCGGAAAGCTTCGTGGAGCGGTGCCGGCATCTCGAAGATCTCGGCGTCACCATCGATGTGCTCGATGGCGACGCCATGGCCGCCCTCGGCATGGGCGCGCTGCTGGGCGTGGCTCAGGGCTCAGCGCGTCCACCCCGACTGTTGATCATGCGCTGGGACGGGACCAGCGCGAAGGGCCCGCTGGTCGCGCTGGTCGGAAAAGGCGTCACGTTCGACACCGGCGGCATCTCGCTGAAGCCGCCCGCCGGCATGGAGGACATGAAGTGGGACATGGGCGGCGCGGGCGCCGTCGCCGGAACAATGAAGGCGCTGGCCATGCGCAAGGCAAGGGCGAACGTCATCGGCGTATGCGGGCTGGTCGAGAATATGCCGGATGGCAATGCGCAGCGTCCCGGCGACATCGTCACCTCGATGTCGGGGCAGACCATCGAGGTGATCAACACCGACGCGGAGGGGCGGCTCGTCCTGTGCGACGCGCTCAGCTGGGTTCAGAAGACCCATTCGCCCAAGACGATCATCGATCTCGCGACGTTGACGGGGGCGATGATCGTCTCGCTCGGTTATGAATATGGCGGCATGTTTGCCAATGACGACGAATTGGCCGCTCAGCTGAGCGCTGCGGGCGAGGCCGTTGGTGACAAGCTGTGGCGGATGCCGATGGGCGAGGCCTATGACAAGCTGATCGACTCGCCGATCGCGGATATGAAGAATGTCGGGCCTCGCGAAGGCGGCTCAATCTCGGCCGCGCAATTTCTGAGACGCTTCATCGACGATGGCGTGCGCTGGGCCCATCTCGATATTGCGGGGATGGTCTGGGCGTCGAAGCCGGGCGCGACCTGGGACAAGGGTGCCACCGGCTATGGCGTGCGCTTGCTCGACAAGTTCATTGCCGACAATATAGAAATAGACGAGGCGTGAGCGCCGGGCACGCTCGGGGACAGGCCGAACCGGCCCGACAACGTTAAAAGGGGGCGGCTCGCCAGGGGGCAGCTTCCCTCAATGGCGCATTCAAAGCACGGGCCTGGGGCTTAAGGGGCGGGACGTGAAGGAGAGGCATGTTGGCGATTTCGGATTTCCACGGACATGTTGCCGTGATCACGGGCGCAGGCAGTGGCATTGGCCGGGCCGCTGCCCTGGCCTTTGCCCGTGAGGGCGCGTCGATCGTCGTTTCGGACATCAATATCGAGCGCGCCGAGGCCGTAGCCGAAGAGGTTCGGCAGCTTGGGGTCGGGGCCGCCGCGGTTCGCTGTGACGTATCTTCACCTGGGGCGACGGCAGCGCTGCGCCAGGCGGCGCTCGACGCCTTCGGCAAGATTACCATCCTGATGAACAACGCCGGCGTGGTTTATTCAGGGGCCTTCCTCGAAGTTCCGATGGAGAGTTGGCGAAGGTCCTATGAGATCAATCTCTTCTCGGTCGTCGAAGCAACGCAACAGATGCTGCCCGATATCCTGGCGAGTGGCGGCGGGCATATCATCAACGTCGCCTCTGTGACCGCGCTCTATCCGTTCAATGTCGATCGTATGTCTTATAATTCTGCCCGCGCAGCCGTGGTCAATTTCAGCGAAGCGCTCGCACTCGATGTGCGCGCCCAGGGGGTTGGCGTCACGTGCCTGTGCCCTGGACCGACGCGCACCAATATGATCGAGAATGTGCACTTCGTCGGTCAGCCGAACCTCACGCCGCCCGATCTGCCGATGATGGAGCCCGACGAGCTGGCCGATAAGCTTGTTCTTGCCCTCCGTGAGGGGCGATATTTCGTCCCCGGACACGAGCTCGTGCGCGACCATGTCGCTCGCCGTGGCGCAGATCCCGATGCTTTCCTGGCCGAGGCCGCGGCGCAGTTCGCCGCTAATCGCAAGGGCAAGGGCAAGGCGGATCTCGAGGCGGCTCTGGCCGGCAAGTAGACGGTCCCGGCAGGTGGAGAGAAGGTGTCGCGCATTCGGCCTGCCCGCTGATTGATGACAGAGCGACCCCAGGTCCGGCCACCTCGGCCGAACGGATTATTGCGAGGAGTGTCGAGAATGCTGACGTTGGATCCCAAGACCAAATATGACATGCCGGCCGCGTTCGGTAAGTCGATCTATCCCCCCGTAACGCGTGTGCCCGATATCCAGCTTATTGCGACGTCCTTCGAGACCACGCCGGAGGCGATCGAAAGCATTCTGCCCCGCCATATCGCCAAGGGCGACAACAATATCGTCTACGTCAATCGGCTGCGTTACCGCGGCATAGACTATCTGGGCGGCCGTGGTTACGAGGAAATCATCGTCGGGGTGAACGCCCGACATGAACATGATGGGAACGTCATCAAGGCGCCTTATCTGTTTGTCGAATGGGTCGATGATGTTCCCGCAATCCTTTCCGGTCGCGAGGCGCTGGGCTACCCCAAGATGTATGCGGACATTCCGCAACTGGTGGAAGTGGAGGACCGCATCCGTTTCCAGGCGTCGGAATATGGCACCAAGTTCCTCGACGCTGAGGTCCGCAAGCTGAAACCGCTGCCGGAATCGGCCATGCCCAAGATCAATGCGTCGGTTTCGGAGTTCAACTTTGCTTGGAAGTACATCCAGGGTCCGGAGCACACGATCGACGCCGACTATATCACGCTCACCCGGATGACCTGGGATTATAAACAGGCTTGGGTGGGGGAAGGAGAGGCTCGATTTATCGCCAGCAGCTTCGAAGAGACGCCTGCCTCTTATGCGGCGGCCAAAGCCTTGGCGGCCTTTCCGGTGATCGAGTGGAAGCCGGCCTTCGTCGCGAAAGCGACCGCTGTCATTTACCGCAGCGATACCAAGCGGCTTCCGTCGATGAACAGGTCGTAGGCCCGAGCTGCCTATCTCCGGAGCCGGCGGCGCCCGGTCGGGCGGCCCGTCTGCCCGCGGGGTGCGGTACGCAGAATCACGCTTCGTTCGCGCAAGTTCCTGCGGCGTTCTACGAGCAAAAGGTCAAAAAATGGCGCACCCGAAGGGATTCGAACCCCTGGCCTCTGCCTTCGGAGGGCAAGGGATTGGAATTTCTGGCGATGTCTGCGTTTCTCTCTCTGTTCCAATAAGTCCCACAATACTGCTTTCTATGGCGCTCGCGTGTTTCCGTGCATTTCTGCTTTTTTCTGTAAGATGCTTCCACTAAGCTTCCACTCGAAGCTCGGGGGGAGATGTGAATGGCGAAGATCACCAAGCGGGTGCTTGATGCTGCGGATCATCAAGGTGCGGGCAGTTCAATGATCTGGGACGGGGAGCTGAAGGGGTTCGGCGTACGAATCTTTGGGTCCGGTTCGAAAAAGTTTATCGTTCAGTACCGGACCTACGATGGTCAGCAGCGTCGCATGTCGATTGGTGCATATGGTCCGCTTACAGTGGAGCGAGCGCGAGAGTTGGCGCGCAGCATTCTGGGAAAGGTGGCAGAGGGGCAAGACCCAGCTGACGCAAGGCAGCGTCGCCGCGATGCACTGTCTTTATCGGACGTCTGCGATCTGTATCTGAAAGCCGCTGATCAGGGGTTGCTGACGGGCCGCAAGGGTGCGCCGAAAAAGGCCAGCACATTGTACACAGATCGCGGTCGTATCGATCGGCATATCAAGCCCCTGTTGGGCAATCGCAAGATCAATGAGATCGTGCGAGCAGATATCGAAAGCTTCAAGACTTCGGTGGCCTTGGGAAAAACGGCGACCGACGTGAAAACACGGCGTTTCGGCCGGGCCATCGTGAAGGGGGGGCGTGGCACGGCTACGCGAACCATTGGCCTTTTGGGGAGCATTTTCCAATGGGCCGTGGATAACGGCTTCTCCAACAGCAATCCGGTTCGCGGGGTCAAGCGGTTCGCCGATAACAAGCGGAAGGCGCTACTAACTGCTGATCAATATCGGCTGCTCGGTTCGGCGTTGGCTTCGCTGGAACAACGAACGAATGCCAATGGTGCTCTCGCCCACAATTCAGTCGGTTTGACCGCTATTCGATTTATCGCATTGAGCGGCTTCAGGCGAGGCGAAGTCGAGACACTCCGATGGAGAGATGTTATTTTCGATCGGCAAACCATTATTCTGGGAGATACGAAGACCGGCGAAAGCGCGAGACCTTTAACCGTTCCTCTCGCCGAATTGCTGAAAAGCCAACCACAGATGAGTGAATGGGTTTTTCCCAGCCATGTCGACGGTCGAGCTTACAGTGGCATACCGAAGCTGTGGAAGGTGGTTCAGGCCGAAGCTTCTGCGATTGCAGCATCTGAAGAGATACAAGACAACTTAGACCAGATCACGCCTCACTCCCTTCGCCATAGCTTCGCGGGTGTTGCGGAAGAACAGGGAGCCAGTTTGCCGACGATCGCGACCTTGCTGGGCCATAGTTTGGGCGGTGTGACAGCAGGCTATATTCTCAAGCGGCTTGATAAGCCTTTGATCGCTTTTGCCGATCGGCTGGCAATCGAAATCGACAGGACGATGAGAAATGTGGCCAATCCTGGGAACGTTAGCAACATACATGGTGCACAGTGGTAGCTCAATTGGACGCGCCATCGATCCCGCCCTTTGCTCAGCTGGCATATGCGCAGGGACGGAACGTCGATGTCGTTCAGACAACTGATCGCGGCAGGCTTATCGCAGAGTTGCTATTTTGCGGAAGGGAGCTTCCCGAAGGCTGCGCGCCAGCCGTTGCTGAAGTTTTGAAATCATGTCTGGATGCGGGTTGGTCGAAGGGCAGCTTGGAAGCTGTTGCAGCTTCTTACCTGGCGTTGCCAGCATGCATATTGCGACCTTGGTTCGACACGGTCGGCGTTAGCATCGACGATAATGATTTGGCGGGCCTCTCGGCCGACGTCGCCGTGGCATGGATCGAATTCTCTCTTACCACCTCGATGCATGGAAGGCCCCGGACCGAAGGGTGTCCGGGCTTCGGCCCCTCTCAGCTACGCGGGCACTTCAATGAACTCGCATCTTCCATGCGGCGGTTTTCGGGGCAACTGATCGCCCTAGATCGCGAGGCGGCGAGGCAGGGGCAAGCGAATACAGCGCGGGGCCGCGCTGTCCGGCAGTTATATAGAACGATCGGAGAGGACTTTGTCCGGCAGTTAATCAGGGTGTCCGGCGCTAGGAATGACGCGATGTCGGGCCTTCGCACTCTGGTGCCGGACCAGCAAATCGAAGGCGCAAAATATCTCAGCCATCATGCGCCCCTGGTCAATGTGTTTTCCCGGCACGCCGGAGCGCTGGAAGAATTGGCGGCCAAGGTGCGCTCACTTGATGATATCGCTGACACTGCGCTGGTAAACACCGGTCCCAGAGATGCATTGCTTCGGCGCTTGGCTTCGATTTGGACAATCCGGACACGTCGGAAAGCGACTTGCTCGCCTGCTCTAAAAAACGGGTTTCCTTCCCCATTCTTCTACTTTGTTTCGAATGTCCTCAGCTACCAAATGGGGCGTCATCGGCGGCTGGGGATATCTCTACACCAAAATCTTCGATGGGCCGCGCATATGGAGATCTATCCTACGCCAAGTTTCAAAACTGTCCGGAAGGTGATCAGGTCAATGGAAAATCCACCAGCTTAGCTGGATGGTTAAGCGTCCATCGACGATTGCTGGCAATCGATGGGAGATTCTCCAGGTCGCGGATTTGGTCCGCGAAACTCAGGAGAATACAGGATGAAGCTTTACGACGCCAAGCAAGCTAGCGCATTGCTGGGAATCCCTCTTGCCAGCCTCGCGAAGATGCGTTGGGCTGGGAACGGCTGCCCGTTTATCAAGATCGGCTCGCGGATATATTATCGTGCCGGAGATATCGATAAATGGCTTGAAGCTAATGTGAGGCAATCGACCAGCGATGCTTGCGGAAAGGGGCAGTAATTATGGGACGGAAACGTCACGCCTTTGACCGCCACGACGCGACCGGGAGAACCAAGAACAATCACCGGAACCCTAGACACCTTCGTATGTACCACCCGGTCTTCTACTCGGCGGCCTTTCGGAGTTTGAGCCTTACCGCCAGAGCCTTGGTTTTTGAGCTGATCGGACTTCATGATGGTACGAATAACGGAGAGATTTTTCTGTCAGTTCGCACTGCGCGCGACCTATTGGGTTTGGGAAGTGATGCACCGGTTACCCAGGCGTTCAGGGATTTGCAGGAGCATGGGTTGATCCGGCTCGTATCCAAAGGAAGCTTTTGTCAAAAAGCATCCAGAGCGTCGGTCTGGCAGCTGAATTTCCTTGAAGTTGGTGGTCGCGCCGCAACTGCGGATTATATCGAGTGGTGCCCCAAACACGGAACACGGGCGCATTCGCGGTTAGTCCGGTTTTTGCGCTCTGATTTTCGGCCCTGCAAATCGATCAATGCCCATCCATTTTCCGGGGCGGAAACCGATATTTCGGATCCGGCCAAGGCGCTCACGGTCTCGAATTGTGATGATGAAAATATGCAAAACCCCGATAGCACGGCGGTTTCGGGGGAAGCGAAATTCGGGCCACATTTAGTTTACCATACCAGCCCCGCCGTCCGTGCTTCGGTCCAGTCATGTGAAATGCTTCGGGGGAGGGTTCGGCGTTGGCTGGAAGGAGAGCCTTCCCGGACACAGCGATCCCTTTCCAGATCGACTGGTGTTAGTGAAGTAAAAATTTCTAGGTTGATGCGGGGCAAAAGTGGTGGAAAGACCATCCCTCAGAGTGAGTGGAAGGCATTGTTCGATGCTACAAACCAAAACGCTTTTCCGCTAAAAATCGTTCAGACATAGTCGTTTGCTCAAAAAGCGAGCGTTTCGTATTGCGCTTTGCATAGAGCGCACAGAGGTACGTCGCTCGCCGATTTTGGCAGCTTTTCCAGTCTCTCGGTCGCCGGATTCCTAATCGGGATCCATCAGCGTGACATCCTAATCTTCTCATCATATACCTATCCCGCCGTCCCAAGCTTGGTCGCAAGGGGCGGCGCGCATCGTGCGCTGAACTCGGGTCCCCGCATTGTCGGGCGGCCCTGGAAATACAATACCCCCCCCCGGGGAAATACCGGGGGCGTGCTAACCGAGTTCGCGCGCGACCAACCGCCCGGCTCCAGCCGGGCTGCGAACTCGGGGACCTTAATCGTGATGCGACAGACTGCGTTTAGGGTTGGGCTCTCAAACTATTTTTGGCGGCCCATAGTCAAAAACTGTTCTGTTGCTGCCACTTTGATCGTCGGCGTGACGGCTTTAACAGCGTGCTCGGTACATGGAACCGAAAGCGATATGAATGAGACTGCTGCCAATCTCGCATTGCAGGCAAATGAGCAATTGAGCGAGAGCGCCCCACGCCCCGCGCCCGCCCTATCCTTGCCAGCGGGCGTACTGAGTAACGCCGCTATTCTTCCCTATTTGCGTGCTCGCTTCACTTATGCACCTGAGGACGAATTCTCACCTCCCTTTGATGATCAGCCTCTTCGTGGGCGTAGATTTAAGGCGGTTTTTCTCGAATCTTCTGACCTGTCGAAGGTCAGTTATCACTACGATAGCTCTTCTGGGATTCTGTTGCTCACCGTAGCTGACTTCGATTTTATTGACTATGACGGGAAGCAATTTTCCTACCTGCCTCTCGAACAGAAAGAAACAGAAGGGCCGAGTTCGATCGGCGTGAATGCTTTTGGAATAACGAAGAATATTACGAACGAGCGTGTAAATTTTTTGGCGATCGGGCATCGATACAAATATCCCGCCCTTGGTAGTGAAATCCTACAGAAACGGCTCAAAATGAGCTCGGATGAAGCCCGGCAGGCTGTTAAAGATTTGAGCCTCGAATATGAGGGCGAGTTTGAGCAAGGCAGGCGCGGTGCCATTATGACTTGCGTGTCAACGCACCACGAGCCGAATCTTCGGACTCCGCGCGACATCACAACCGAAGGCTGCATAGCGTTCGTGATTATGAGAAAAATAAGCGTCACCTCGCCAGCTGGAGGCGTGCTGGCGACATGGGGCTCATAATCTCGGTCGGAGGTGCTATCGCTGTTCAATATTGATGAGATTTCGAGCAGCTCAAGCCCTCCCATCTCGATTGTGAGGCCGCCCTTCATCGCGCAGAATGTCGGTTGTGATGCCTGAGCACACAAAAGTGGATAACCGATGCGCTTCCTAGAGGACGGCCCCGACATTCCTGATACGCTACTGGAGGCCCGCGACCTCGGAGAGGTCGTGTTCTTCTGCGGCGCCGGCATCTCCCTCCCGGCCGGTCTTCCGAGCTTCGACAGGCTGGCCGACAAGTTGCTCGACGAGCTAGCGGCCGAGAGTTCCCGCAGAGCTCGCGAGGAAGGACAGAGTCTCGACTACGTCTTTAAGGAGATGGTCAAGGAGTTCGGTTCTGCTGCCGTCGATCGAGAGCTCGCCAAGGCGCTCCGTACACCGCGCAACGCGGACCTGCGGTACCACCGTGCGGCGATCGATCTATCAAGGGGACGCGATGGCGTACCCAAAATCGTGACGACCAACTTTGACCTGCTCTTCGCGCGCGTTGATCGGCGGTTGCGGGGCTACGTGCCGCCGAGCCTCCCCGACCTATCCCAACTCCAGCCGATCGACGGCGTCGTTTACCTGCACGGGCGGCTCAATAGAGCGACCGGGATACGGTCGGGCTACGTCATAACGAGCGCGGACTTTGGCCGCGCCTACCTCGCAGAAGGATGGGCGGCGCGGTTCGTGCGCGGGCTGAGCGAACGCTACACTATCGTCCTCCTGGGGTACTCGGCGAACGATCCGCCGATGCGGTATCTGCTAGAGGGGCTCAACAGCCGGGACGACCCAACAAGGCGCTCCCTGATCTACGCATTTGTCCCCGAAGGTTCGCCGGCGGCAGACGAATCCTGGCGCGACAAGGGCGTCACCGTGATTGGTTACAGTCAGCGCGACCGTGCGCATGGCGGCCTCTGGGACAGCTTATTCGCTTGGGCCGAAGCGGCCCGCGACCCTGAAGGCTGGTGCGCGCGACAGGTCGCCTTGGCGCAGCGCCAGCCAGCCGACTTGAAGCCCTTCGAGCGTGGTCAGGTGACGAACCTCGTCAGCACGGCGGAAGGTGCGCAGGCATTCGCGTCCGCAGATCCCCCGCCGCCGGCCGAATGGCTCTGCGTTTTGGACGCGAATAGCCGCTACGCCAAGCCCGGCAAACGGCGCTGGGACGATGAGGCCGAGGTCGACCCTCTCGATTTTTTCGGGCTCGATGGGGACCCCCCGCGGCCGGAACCGAGGGGCGATGGCAGCTTCGTTGCGCCCGGTGAAGACTTGCTGGGCTGGCGGCGCGGCGACGAGCACTGGCCCGAGCGCCAGCGCCTGATGGGTGTCGACCAGAGCTGGACAAACCAGCTCCCGAAGCGGCTAACCCACCTCGCAAGCTGGCTTGGGCGTGTTATGGAACAGCCCGCCGCTATATGGTGGGCGGCGGGTCGCGTTCTCCCCCACCCTGGAATGGCGCGGGAGATCGACTACCGCCTGGAACGCGGTCCCGACCTACCTCCGCTCGTTCGGCATTTCTGGAAATGTTACCTGGCGGCGACCGACGCGCACGCGCGCGACACGCATGACTTCCGGCAATACGATGTTCTCGAACGGGTCAGGAAGGAGGGCTGGACTAACGGTGTGCTGCGCGACCTCGAGGCTGCGCTCGCACCTGCGTTCTCCATCTCGAGAGCGCTGCTCGGCCCGCCCATCCCGCCCGAGGGCGCGTTCGACGATCTCGGCCTGCTGGGTCTCGCGGAGATCGGCGTGACAGTGTCGAGATGGGCGGACGGCCTTGATCCACCCCCCGAGAAGCTCGCCCGTGTTGTCGAGATGGTCCGCCGGTCGCTCGAGCGCATGTCGGAGATGATCGCGGAGAGCACCGCGATCATCTGGCAGACACCGACGCTGCATCCTACCGGCGATCGGGGCGAGGACTTTCAGGGTGATCACGAGAAGAGCCACTTCCTGAAGTTTCGCGACCTGTTCGCCGCCCTCATCACGCACGACACGGCGGCTGCCCGGCGCGAAATGGTGGGCTGGAACGTCAACGACCCAGTTTTCTTCGCCAAGCTCTACCTCTATGCAGCAACGCAGCGGGAATTGATTAAGACCGCTGACTTTACCCACCACATCCTCGCAATGCCGGATGCGACTTGGTGGTCCGAGGACCTCACGCGAGAGATGCTGTTCGCGCTGAGGTCTCATTGGACCGCGATGCAACGCCGCGACCGCGTGGCGATCGAGCAGCGGATTATCGACGGACCGCCCATAATGGAAGGTAATGACGAGGCGGACCACAAGCGTATGCGTGCCGCTACGGCGGCGAGCTGGCTTCGGTGGCTCGAGCTTAACGGCCTTACACTGTCGCGCCCCACGTGTCGGCGGCTGGCCGCCCTGAAGGCCGTAGATCCGCGATGGTCTGATGCCTGGGCATGGGCGGCTGACGATAGTGGCGGCCCGCGCGGCGGCTTCGTCGAGCGGGTGACCGCGAGCTTGGGTCTGGAGGAGGCCCCGATCCCCGACATCGTCACGTTGGCGCACGAGCTGAGCACCGACGATCACCGGCAGCTGCGCGATTACCGGCCGTACATTGGCTTGGTGAAGAAGCGCCCGCTGCGTGCCTTGTCGGCGCTCCGCCTCGTTGCGAGCCGAGGCGAGTACCCCATACATTTCTGGCACAACCTTGTCGACGAGTGGCCTGAAGAAACCTGCGACCGCCTGATACTGCTCTTGGCCCATACGCTGGCTTGCCTCCCCGACGAGGCGTTCCGCGAGCTGCGGTTTGGGATCGCTCGCTGGGCAGCCAACACCCTAGGTCCAGTTATGCGGCGCCGACGAGGACTTGGACGCCGGGCCTTCGACCAGATTGCCGCGCGTTATCTGACGTTTCCACCCGCAATGCTATCGAGCGCAATTGGCACAATGCGCACGGGTGGCGTCGAGCGCGAGAAGTCTGAGTTCTCCCTAATGAAGTCGATCAACGCGCCGGGGGGCAATCTTGCCCGGGCAGTGCTTGATCAACTGGGCAACAGGAAGCGTCCGGGAGCCATGCCGGTCTGGATCGGTTTGCGCCTGCAGCGCCTTCTAACGCTACCGGGAGACGGGGCCGGTCACGTCGCATGCTTGATTATGCGGCAATATCGCTGGATGAACTACTGGTTTCCTGAATGGACGGCGAAGTTGACGCCTTTCTTCGAGCTGGACCATCCCCTATCAGAAGCAATCTGGCACGGTCTCGCCTCGGGTGGCGATTTTATCGGCAATGCCGCTGGCCGCAGGATTTGTCGGAATTTGGCCGCAGTGTTGACGGGAGGCGCCCCGTGGGCACTCGACACCGAAGCTCGTCGCGGACTGACGGGTTTGATGGTCAACCTCTCCGTGCCGCGTGGAGACCAGCCCGCCGCGTTCTCCATGGCCGACGTTCGCCGCATCCTCATCGCTGGCGGCGAGGAGATCAGAACGGAAGCCTTGGGCGTGCTTGCCCGCATCCGCCCCGATGACGACCTCTGGGCAACCCTTTTCCGTCCCTTCCTCACTGAAGCCTGGCCACAGCAATTGAAGTATCAGACTGACGGCACATCACGACAACTCGCGACGATCGTGGAGAAGTCTGGCGCGCATTTTCCGGAAGCGGTGGCACTCATCGTGCACCACCTTCGTCCGGTGGCTCACCTAGACACGTTCGCATATCGAATTAAGAAGCAAAGCGAGTTGGGCGATGGTTACTCCCTTCACCATCCGGCCGAGACGCTCCGGATCCTGAACGCGCTGGTCGGCGATGATCCCCAGACGGCGCCATGGAACTTGCGGGAGGTACTCGAGATCATTGCGACAGCCATGCCCCAACTTAGGCAGAGCGATCCGTGGCGCCGCCTAAAGGCGATCGCCCAATGAGCGGAGAAGGGATGAACCTCGTAGAACATTCAGAAGCCGTGCTCGCCCAACCCTACACGCTGCAGATCATCGGATCGACCGCCGGTGGGGCGAAGATCGACCGCAGCTTCGGCGGCGACGTCCTGCACAGCTTCTACCTTTCTCATGTCGACCGGCGGCGCGGCGACCGGCGGTTCAGCGCCGTGCTCCGGCAAGCGCTGCCTCTGCATCGGGATCGGATCGCAGGTCCCTTGGCGCAGTTGCCGGACGAGCTTGAAACAAGGCTGCTTCAGACTGGCGGGTAAGGCGGTCAGCCGGTTTGCTCATCGAGGAAGAACAGGTTGACGTCATGGCGCCGATAATCGCCATGGCCATTTTCGCGCCGCCACGTCCGTAACCGCGCCGACCAGGCCAGTTTACGGCCCATCGCGGTGGCGCGCTCCTCAAGTTGGCTGCGGTCCAGCGTCGCCCAGTTGCCGCAGCGCGTCTTGCCGTCGTCGTTTGGATAGCGGGGCGTCCAACGGTCGAACCAGAAGCGGGTGCCCCCCAATTCGGTCTGCGCCGAGTGCGTCACGATCCGATCCTCCCGAGCATGCAGCGACACATCTGGGGGCAGCATGTAGCTCCCGACGATTGGCATGCCGGCCGCATAATAATGGCTATGCCAATGGCCGAACGGCACCGGCAGCAATGAGACGCAGATGGCGAGCGCATCGCCCGGGTCGCCTTGGGTCAGGGCAGCGGTAATATCAGTTGGCGGCAGCGGCCGATCGAAATCGAAGCCGTGCGCGATCATGATTTCGACTGGCTCGCGCAGATCGGCATCGCGCGGCTGAAAATCGGGGCTGACGAGATGCGCGGTCAGGGACAGGTCGCCATAAGGTTCGACCTTGGGATCAAGCGGCGCGTAAAGTGAGGCCAGAAGGCCTGTCGCGGTCGCACGATCGTGCCGCGCGATCAGCTCGCGCAGCAGTGGTTCGAGTTGCTCGGGATCGGCGAGGCAGCGTTCGGGCGTGTCGTCGAGCCAGATAGGGCGTTCGGCGGGATCGAGGTCGAACATCCCCCGGATCGCCGGGATCAGCTCGCGGACATAGAAGCCGGCTTCGCTCGGCGGGAAACCCCACTCCGCAACCGCGATCGCGAAACAGCGCAGATAGGCCGAACGGAACATCTCGCTCTGGCGCGGTGAATATTGGCCGACGATCCCGGCACGGACTTCGCCGAAGTCGTCGAAATAATACGGATATTCGCTAAACGGCGCGTTCGTTCGCGCGCACAGTTCCTGCCATTCGAACCCCCATTGCCGCATGAAAGGCAGGCCGGTCCTACGCTCGAGATTGGCGAGATTGTCCGAGAGCATCACCGGCACATGCTGCCGGCGATATTGGCCGAAATAGGCTTTTGGTTCGAAGCCCGGCGGCGGATCGCCCGAATGGCCCTCCCACCACGCCGTCTGACCGCTGGCGTCGTAGATATACTCGATCAGGATATCGGCCAGGATCGAAGGATGATGGATCCGGCTGATCACGGCTTGCGTCTCGGGCCGTGCTGCAGGGTCGAGCATGAACAGGATGGTGAGAAGCGAACAGATCTCGGATTCCACCGCGCATCCGGCGAGACGGGCGAGAAAGGCCTGTGTTACGCGTTCGCGCGTCTCGACCTGTTCGAGCAGATCGCGCAGACCGCGCGCAGCGCGCCACCGCACCATCGGGACCGGCCATTGCAGGCGGTCGAACAGCAGGTCTAGCGCCAGCTCACGCGACTGCTCCGACGTTATCCGAACCATGGAGCCTCCGGAATCGGCTGGTCGCGGACTTCGGCGAGCATGATCCGGACAAGCGCATCGGTTACCTGCAGCGCGGCTTCGGTTTCGCCGACCAGCAGCAGATAGCGGACCAGATATTGCCGGCCGATCGCGCGCCACAGCCCACCGCGCCGACGATACAGGCTCTGCTCGCTGGTATCGCGGACATAGTCCTGCCATCGCTCGGGATAATGTTTGGCGGCCGTTTCTAGCCGGGCCATCACCTCCTTGTCGCCCGCCCAGAAACGCGACCAGCCACTGCGGTGGATATGCGCGCGCACAAGCCAGGGATAGGCACGATCCCGCCCTTCGGCCGCCAGGCTGATGTGGAAACAATGGTCGAGCATCTCCTCGACTCGCAAGCCGCTGTCATGGGCGTCGAGATAGGCCGCGACCGCCGCCAGCGCCTCGCGCGCCCGACCGCGCGACGCCCAATGGTCGACCCACCCGCGCAGCAGATCCGGCCGTGTCTCATAATAGACATCGGCAGCTTCGACATCGCTCAGGAATGTCGCAAAGCGCTTCGGAGCATAGCGCGACGGCGTGACCTTCCGTTCCTTGCGTGGTCGTTTGCGCGTATCGGTATAATCCCGCTCGACGGTGGCGGGCGGCGGCATGCCGCCCAGGAAGCGTATCTGGGTATCGTGCAGCGCCCGGGCGGCTTCGGCCTCTTCGCCCCGCGCCGCCAGCTTGGTCAGCAGGTCCGGATCGATGAACGTCCCCGCCAGGGCGGCTGCCTCGGCACCGGTGAAATCGATCAGCCCGATCGCGGCGGCGGTGCATTCGTCGGCATAGCCCCAATTCTCGGCGGCGAGATGATGCGCGTGCATTCGGTTCAAGCGGTCGGGCATGACGATAGCGAGCGTGTCGATCAGGTCCGACCGGATATGGCCGGTCTCGTCACCGTCGGTGAAATGCGTGATCTCTTCGATCACCGGAACGAGCGCGGTTAGCCAAGCGGCACCCTGGCTCGGATCGACGGCATGGACCGCGCGGATCGATTCGAGCGCATCCATCGCGGTTAGGTCTTTGCGGTTGCCGTAGCCGACGAGGGCATCGGCGGCGCGGTGCAGCCACCGGTGCGGGTCCGGTACGCCATGGAGCCGCGCGACAGCCGCCAGCTGCGTCCATGTCTCGCTTCGCTCGCTGAACTCGCAGACCCGGGCGTCCAGTTCGGCGGCCAGGGTCGTCAGGATGGTGCCGGCCGATGATGGGCTCAAAATGACGACCGCGCTCTCCGCGGTGTCGCTCAACCACAGCTCATCCGACCAATGCAGCGATCCCCGGACGATTTCGACATCCGCGTCGGGCATCAGCGACCGGCGCAGCGGCTCCGCGCCCAGATGCTGCAGATCGATCGCCAGCCGCAGCAGGCTTTTGCGGAAGGCTAGATATTGGAGATAGTCCTGCTCGCGGGCATTGCTGAAGGTCACCGGCATCAGTGACGCCGCTGCCAGGAACGGAGTGGCGAAGCTGGCGGACACCGTCCCGGTGATCAGGTCCTGCGCCATGGTTTCCAGCATGTCGAGGCCGGTGGCGATCCAGCCGAGGGCTGCCCGGTCGAGCCCGTCAAAAGCCGCGGCAAGCCCCGGATCGGCGGAGCGCAAGGCGGCGACCCGCACCCAGAAATAATCGCAGAAGAAGCGTTCGAGGCGGACGGTTTGCTCACCTCGATAGCGGCGGCGGTTGAGTCCCTCGGGCGCCGGTGGCACCTCGACCCTATCGGCAACGGATCGGCCCAGCATCGCCGCGCGGGCGGCGAGGAGCGGCGCCAGGCGCCGGGTGCGGCCGAGCAACTGATCGGGATCGCCGCCGGCCCGCCAAGCGGCCCGCAGCATCGCCTCCTGGGCGAGCCGCCGGCCTTGCCGATGCGACGGTCCCTTGAGGTGGCGGCGCACCGCGTCCAGGGCGTCGAGATCGCCCGCATCGTCGAGATGGTCGATGAAACTGCTATAATGGCTATGTGGTTCGCTGTAGGCGGCGATGAACCGCAGGACGCGGGGCACCACCTCGACCCCGGCCCTGGCCGCGCCGCGCAACAGCGCCGCGGCGAGCAGGTCGAAATCCTGACCGGGCCTGTGGCGCAGCGCGAGCCATACATTGATCCGCCGCCATAGCTCGGTGAGTACGGCCTGCCCGATCTCGGCACGCATCGTGGCCGGCGCGTAGAGCATCAGCGCTGGGAGTTCGCCATCGGCGATCTCGGTCAGGCTGTCGAGCAGATTGCCCGCCTGCTGAAGATTGTCATGCGTCGTCAGGGCGACGGCGCGGAACAGGCCGAAATCGCGCGCTTGGAACTGGCGGACATCGTCGACGCGGGACCGCGCCGAGCGAAGCGTCAAGGCGTGAGGCAGGTCGAGCCGTTCAAAGGCGAGATCTTCGGCGGCCGCGAAAATCTGGCCGATCTGGCGTTCGGGCCAGCCCTGCGCGAGCGATGCAACCGCCCAGTCGCGGGTGCATCCGGTCAGTAGCGGGCCGTCATCGCCGAGCTGCGCCTGGACGAGCCAGAGCCAGCCCCAGCGCCAATAAGGCGGCGCCTCCTGGTCGAGCCAGGCCGCGATGCGTGGGAGCAGCGCGCGATAGCTTGTCCCATGGTCCGGCAGATCGCGCACCCAGGCGAAGATGCTGGCGTGGAAGGGCCGCAAGCCCGAGGGTCGCGGCTCGACCAAGAAGGCGACCTCGTCGTACAGGCCGAAGCATTGCCGGACGCCCTCGCTCGGCCAGAAGAAATCGGCCCCCGCCAGAGCGTGCAATATCTCGCGGGCGGAAGGGCTGAGCCGCACCCATAATCGCGCATAATAAATGCGGATGTCGCCATCGGGGCAGGCGGGTAGCGCGCTGATCCGGTCGTCGCTGATCGGCTCGCCGCTCAGGCGCAGCTGTTCGAGCGTGTAGATCAGGTGCAGCGGATGGCCGGCGCTCGTCCCAAACAACGCCGACCCGATCGCGTCGATCTGTTCGCGTCGATCGGCCTGCTCAAACTGGAGAATCAGCGGGCGAGCTGCGTCCTGACGGCGTACCCAACGATGGACGGCGGCCTCGTCCATCGGCGGGATTTCGAGCCAGCTGTCGGCCGCCGCTTCGACCAGCAGCCGCTTGGGCAGCTGGGCGTCGGGCACACGCTGGGTGCCGAGCAGCAGTACCATGTTGGCAGGCAGGGGCAGGAGCAGGTTGAACAGCTGGTCGAGCTGGTCGACGCGGTCGGTATCGCGCCAGACATGATCGAGGCCGTCGATGACCAGGTGAAGCCGGACGTCGCTTCGGGCGAGGCGGGCCGCGGCATCGGTGAGGACGTCGCGAAGCCGGTTCGGGTCGGCATTGGCGAGATCGATGAGATCGGGATGCCGGCTCGCGAGCTGGTGGAACAGGGATTCGGCGATCTCGAATACCGAGGTGCGGTTGCTGCCCTGGTCGTCCGGAAGGAAATAATGGTGGCGGATGACTGCGGTGCCAGCCTGCTGCAGGCTCTGGGTCAGATGGCTGAGATAGGTGCTCTTGCCGCGGCCGGGCGTGCCCCAGATGACGGTGACCGGTGTATCGCGGCTCGCCGCCCGCGCGCGCAAGGCCGTATCGAACGCGCCGCTCGGCGGCACATAGTCCTCGGGCACCAGAAAATCCTGGCGGATCGGCATGGGGCGTTTTCGCGTGATGAGCTGGACGAGATGCGCGCGCAGGATCCTGCCATCGGGCGGCGGGCTGGCGCGCATCGTTGCCCAGTGCCGCACGGTGTCGCGCAGGCGCAACCAACCGACCTCATCGGTATCGCCGAACAGGAGCGAGTCCCGCAGCTGTCGCTCATAATGGTCGAGGTCGGGGAGGGCTGCGACGAAGGCGAAGCTGACGAAAAAGGCGCGTGCCGCGTCCGCGCCGCCACATTCGGCTTCGATGTCGGTGCGCAGGTCTCCAGACATCTTGTCGAGATCGACGAATCCGCCTTCGAGACAAGCCGCGAAATCGGGGGAGGGCCGGCGATTGGTCCGCAGCTGCGCGCTGGCGATCGGGCCATGGGTCCGTGCGCGACGCAGTGCTCCCGACCATTTGGCGAGCATCGATGTGCCGCGCGTCTTGCTGGCCAGCAACCAGTCCCAGTCGAGCGGATATTGGTCGGCATCGACGGTGAACTTAACCTGGACATAATCGACCCCGCCGTCCTGCCGCATCGCGACGACATCATCGAGCGACTTTATGAGCGGATCCTCGGCTTCGAGCTCGACCCAGGTATAAAGCGAGGGATCGCGAAAATGACGGATCAGCACCTCGATGCCCGCCAAATCCTGATAGTCATAGGCTGCGCGGACGATCGCGGCCGGCTTGATACCGGGTCCCCGTCTCATGGCTGCCGCCATAGCCGATCACCCAGCCGCAGGGCTGGCCGCAGATCCGCGCTAAACATCGCATTAAAGGAAACCGGCGGCCGGCGTCGGTGTTCGCCGTTGTTCATCCCGGTCATGCCCCCCGTAGACCGCATTGTTCCATCACCATGCTCACCAGCCGCAGTGGCTTCAATGTTTGTTACATCCGAGCTGGAGGGTTCGGTTAGCCTTCCGGCACCACCGTTGCGAGTCATCTTGCCTTCGCCGCGCTGAGCGAAACCGAAGAAAGCAGGTGATGGCGGCGATTAACGCTGCCCTGACCGACCCTTTCTACCCGATCCTTCTTGCGCTCGATGGTTGCGCTTCGCTCGGAGGGGCGCAGCGCACGTTTGTGCTGACTGACGAGGGCGGCGACATCATTGGGAACGGCAACGGACAACTTGAAGCAGAAGCCTGGGACGCCTTGTAGTCGGACGGTTAATGCCCGCCTCCCACCTCAAAACCTTCATCACTGGCGTCAGCGTGTAGCCGATAACTGACAATCCGTTTTCAGGCGTCGGTCCAGAGGCTATCAGCGTCCGAGATCAAGGCGGAAGCGCCCTCAACTCTGCTCGGCGAATGATCGATAGCTATTGAACTTCCTTGGCCGCAGTCGAGAGCGTCTGAAACGAGCGCGAATCTGACATTCCGTTAGTTCTCGGTTTGGATTGCTCGACTGCTCTCGGACTCTCTTGTTAAAGGGTCCTCAACCGCTTCCAAATTGGTAATCGCGCGGAAGGACCCGCACCGGGGGGAGGCGGAAGCATTGGTGCGTACACCTGAAGCCAGCTGCTTCCCATATGCTTCCACTTCTGGATTGACGGCGGCATTCGAGCGGCGGCGCGCGCACGATTCAGTCCTATTATCAACCGTTTGAAATGGCGCACCCGAAGGGATTCGAACCCCTGGCCTCTGCCTTCGGAGGGCAGCGCTCTATCCAGCTGAGCTACGGGTGCGTCGCGGCGCGCTTAGCAAAGCCGTCCGGATGGGGCCAGCGCTATTTCGGTGCGCCGCTGATCGGCTGGAACTTGCCGAGACCGCAGGAAGTTCCGCGCTGCGCCGGCGAGCTGTATAGCACGGTGATGATATCGACCGAGCAGAGCTGCGACAGCGACGTGGAATAGCTGAAGCGTTCCTCGAAGCCGAGGCTCGGGCAAGGCTGGGGCAGGCGGTTGCGATAGACGCGCCGGCCGGCCATGTAGAAATCTATCGTACTATCGTCACGCACCCGGGTTTCCCGGATCGACCTGATCGGGACGCAGTTGAGCGGCTTGCCCGCCGGCTTGATCTTCGCCTCCTGCTCCGGCTTCAGCGTGTGCGCATCGGCCGACGCGCTCACTGCCGTGATCGCCAACAGCGCCACCGCCATGGGTCTCGACATCGTCATCTCCTTTCCGCCAGCGGCTTCTATGTTCGGCGCCTCAGGGGCCGCGCTGCGCGCCATGATCGCGCCGACCGCCAATGCAGGTCAAGCCTCGGATCGGGGGTCGGGTGTCTTCGGCTTATAGGCGCACAGGTCGGCCACCGGGCAGCGCCAGCATTCGGGCTTGCGTGCCTTGCAGATATAGCGGCCGTGGAGGATCAGCCAATGATGGGCATGGCTGAGAAAAATTTTGGGGGTAATGGTTTCGAGCTTGAGTTCGACGGCGAGCGGGGTCTTTCCCCGCGCCAGGCCCGTTCGGTTCGAGACCCTGAAGATGTGGGTATCGACGGCGATCGTTTCCGCCCCGAACGCGACGTTCATGACGACATTGGCCGTCTTGCGACCGACGCCGGGCAGCTGTTCCAACTCCTCGCGGCTATGTGGCACTTCGCCATGATATCGATCGACCAGGATCCGCGACAGGGCGATGACATTCTTCGCCTTGGTATTGAACAGTCCGATCGTCTTGATGTGCTGCTTCAGCCCGTCCTCGCCGAGATTGAGCATCTGCTGCGGAGTCGTCACCTTGGCGAAGAGCGGTCCGGTCGCCTTGTTGACGCCGATATCGGTCGCTTGCGCCGACAGGGCGACCGCGACGAGCAGCGTATAGGGATTGACCCAGTGGAGTTCGGTCTCCGGCGCGGGATTATGCTCGGCGAGGCGTCGGTAGAATTCGAACGCGTCGGCCTTCTTCACAGGCCGAGCACGTCGCTCATGGTATAGCGGCCGGCGGGCTGCCCAACCATCCACCGGCAGGCTTTGACCGCGCCTCGCGCGAAGATCGCGCGGTTCTCAGCGCGATGGCCTAGTTCGATCCGCTCCTGATCGGTGGCGAGGATCACGGCGTGGTCGCCCGCGACCGACCCGCCGCGCAGTGATGCATAGCCGATCGTGCCTTCCTCGCGGGGGCGGCCATTACCCTCGCCCATCCGGTCGTAACGGCCGAGCAGCTCGTTGGTCGATCCACGCCCCTCGGCGGCAGCCGCGCCGAGCAGCAGGGCGGTTCCGGATGGAGCGTCGACCTTGTGGCGATGGTGCATCTCGACGATCTCGATATCCCAATCCGGGCCAAGCCGCCCTGCCGCCTCGCGGACGAGATGCGCGAGCAGGTTGACGCCAAGCGAGGTATTGAACGCCTGCAGCACAGGCAGCCCGCGCGACGCTGCATCGTCGATCAGGCGATGATGTTCGGCCAGGAGTCCGGTCGTGCCGATCACGAGCGGCCGCGCCGCGGCGAGCGCCGCTTCCAGATGGTTGGGAAGGGCGGCGGGGGCGGAGAAATCCACCAGCACGTCGCTGGCTGTCGCCAGCGCGACGACATCGGCGTGCGGCCCGAATACCGCCCCGCCGACGTCGACTCCGCCCGAAAGCGTCGCACCCATGGCCTCCGCCACCTCCGCGATGGCGCGGCCCATTCTGCCTTTAGCGCCCAAAATGCCGATGGCCGTCATGCTTAGCCCCAATATTCTTGACAGGGCAGCTTCATGGCGGGCTGCAGATCACAGTGCAAGTTGGTCGTCGCGCGGATGAGTCATACGAACCTATTTCCACCGCGCACGAGCCACCGCCGCAGTGATCATCGTCACGCTATGAGCCTGGGCGTCCATAGCGTCGCGAATCCCGCCGGCCAGCGCGTCGGCCGGACCGACGCTGTCGCGGATTGATGGCGTGCGCGGCCGAATGGCTCGTGTCCCGGCCGATGTCCTTTTCACCACGCAACAAATTTCTTGTCGACGCATTGTCATGCGGGAGGACGAAGGGATGCGGCTGGACGATGAAGCTGAGAGTTCCAATTATGAGATCCGGTCGGGCCGCGGCGGCTTCGGCCTGCCGATCGGAATTCCTCTTGGCAGAGGTGGACTTGGTTGCGGCACCCTATTCATTATCGTCATCATTTCCTTCCTGTTCGGGGTGAATCCGCTGTCATTGTTGGGCGTGACCGAGGGTAGCCCCGAGATCCAGCACAGCGGCCCCGACCTCGCGCCTGCAGAAAAGACGCCGGTTCAGAGTCGATCGCTCAAGGTGCTCGGTTCAACCGAAAGGGTCTGGTCGCAGCTGTTCGCGCGGGGCGGCGGGCGTTACGAGCCATCGACCCTGGTTTTCTACGCGGGTGGCACCCAAGCCGGCTGTGGTTTCGCCAATTCGGCGGCCGGTCCCTTCTATTGCCCGGCCGACCGGCGTATCTATCTGGATACCAGCTTCTTCGAAGAGCTTTCGAGCCGCTATGGTGCGCCGGGTGATTTTGCCCAGGCCTATGTGATCGCCCATGAGGTCGGCCATCATGTCCAGAATCTCGAAGGCACGTTGGACAGGGTCCATGCCGAGCAGAGCCGGCTGAGCGAGCGCGATGGCAACGCTCTTCAGGTCAAGGTCGAACTTCAGGCCGACTGCTATGCGGGGGTTTGGGCAGCCAATGATCGCAATCTGCTTGAACCCGGCGATGTGGAGGCCGGCATGCGCGCGGCTGCAGCGGTCGGCGACGACACGCTTCAGAAGGCGGCGGGCGGGCAGGTGGTCCCGGAAGGCTTCACCCATGGCAGCGCCGCCGAGCGCCAGAGATGGCTTCAGGTCGGACTGACCAGCGGCGACCCCTCGCGGTGCGATACCTTCGGCGCGCGCTGATGGAGCAGCATTGGCCAGATCGACTCTGGATCATCCGCCATGGCCAAAGCGCAGGCAATGTCGCGCGCGATGCCGCGCACCGCGAGGGCATAGATCGTATCGGGATCGGGGGACGTGACGTCGATGTGCCGCTCAGCTCGCTCGGCGAACGTCAGGCCGACGCCTTGGGACATTGGTTCTCGCAAGCCCCGGAAGAGGAGCGGCCCGATGTGCTGATCTCCTCGCCTTATCGCCGCGCGATGCAGACGGCGGCGCGTTTCCGCGATGCCGGCGGCGCCGCTGCCGATGAGCGCATCTGCATGGACGAGCGGCTGCGCGAGAAGGAGTTCGGCGTCTTGGACGGCCTGACCACGCGAGGGGTCGCCAATGTCTTCCCGGAACAGGCAGGCTTCCGAAAGCTGCTTGGAAAATTTTACCACCGGCCTCCCGGCGGAGAAAGCTGGTGCGACGTCATTTTCCGCCTGCGGTCGCTGCTGGATACCGTCTCGCTCCATTACCCCGAGCGACGGGTGATGATCTTCGCGCACCAGGTGGTTGTGCTCTGCCTGCGCTACGTGGTCGAGAATTTGAGCGAGGAGGAGATATTGGCGATCGACCGTGAGGCCGATGTCGCCAATTGCTCGGTCACCGAATATCGCTTTGATCCGATGTCGGGCAGACGCGGCGGCCTCGTGCTGGCTCGATATAATACAACCGCGCCGATGGAGGATGAGCAGATGCCCGTCACGCGTGCGCCAGATCCGATCGTTGCCGCACGGGGATGAATGGAGCCGTGGCGCTCGACGCGGCATGGCGTGCCGCGCACCCGCTGCCCGACCACGGGCAGGAGACCGACAAGAATGCGCGGGGCCGCGTGCTGCTGGTCGGCGGAAGCATGTTCGTGCCGGGTGCGCTCGGCCTGACCGGCGAGGCTG
>Ga0070668_100000008_pt1 | contig 137948 bp, 156 predicted proteins | sample KBSS43metaG_FD_64661 | JGI IMG/M metagenome (GOLD analysis project Ga0070668, IMG submission 64661) | Switchgrass rhizosphere microbial communities from Kellogg Biological Station, Michigan, USA - KBS S4-3 metaG | ecosystem: Host-associated > Plants > Roots > Rhizosphere > Soil ...
TATCAGGCGCGGAGCTTCTCATCCGCCGCCGAATTTCTGGCGGCCAGGGCACTGTTGCGGCCGGGTGCGGTCCTTTTGGATCTGCGCTTGCCCGAGATAGACGGCCTGAGCGTCATCGCTCAGTCTCCGGAAGAGGTCAGGATATTATATCCAATGATCATGATGACGGGCCACGGCGACCTTCCCACCGCCGTCCAGGCAATGAAAATGGGAGCCGTGGATTTTCTCGAGAAGCCATTTGATGCCGAGGCCCTGATAAAAAGCCTCGATCAGGCCCTGAGCAAGGTCGACGCCTTCGTGACACGCGAGGAGAACCGACACCAGTCACGCATCGCGATCGACAGGCTGACGCCGCGCGAACGGGACGTGCTCGGGCTGTTGGTGCGCGGAATGTCGAACAAGCACGCCGCGCTGGAGCTCGGCATCAGCTTCCGCACCGTCGAAATGCACCGGGCCCGCATGTTTCAGCGCTTGGGTGTCAAGACTCTCACGGACGCGGTGAAGCTCGCGATGCAGGCCGGTGTAGAGTTCTAGCGAGCACCAGGGCGCGCGCTTGTTGTCAAAGTCATCCGCTGCAACCGCTATTCCTGTCAGCAGCGGTTGCAGGTGCGACGAACATGTCGCCTGCTTGGGCGGTAGCCGCACCACCGGCTCATACCAGGGTGGGCCATAATCGCCATCATGCTGTGCTACTCAATGAACCGGCTTTCATCGCGAAAGCCGCATGTCTGTCGTTGGCCTGTACAGTGGAAACTCCTGCAGATCCCACCGATTGACTTGGCCCTCCGTGGTGCGCGGCAGAGCAGTACGCGATAGCGTCATGTTGGGCGCGCCTTTTCACATGGCGCTCAACCACGGCGTCGCGGGGCCCGGGGGCTACTAGTCTCTGACGAATTCCTGTAACAACGCCCGGATGAGGGAGCCAGCCGTGGGCAGCCCGATCTTGGCGTCTAGGAGCGAAGCTTCGAGTTGCCTCGTCACAAACGTTGCGGGGCCGGCATAGGCAAGACTCCAGGCGTCGAAATGCCGCGAACCGATAACCCCCTCAGCAAGCGTGACGATTTCATGGTGCCGCCTATCCCGCATGATGCTCGCGCGCAGCTCGCTAAGCGCTGGCTCGGGCCCCTCTATGCACTGCGCGAACCGTTCTCCTGTGAACAACAGCGCGCCGGTGACCGAAATGGATAAATTCCGGGTCCGCGACGCATTGACAATGTGATCGAGTTCCATCTCGGCAGCGGCCGATTTTATACGGCTCTTGCTGACGTAGATCCAAGTGGCGAATAGCATGGCGCGAAAACGTTGTTACGGGGCCGGCTTCTCTAGATGGAGTCGGTGCCGCCCGCAATTCCTCATCCCTTTTAGCGAGACCGTACGGCCTTGGTCTTTCGGCGGGACGCCTTGTGGAGCTATCGTCGCGGCGGGATCCGCCCCCAACGCGAATTCGGCGCCAAATAGCAGCATCCGGTTTTTCACGTAATGTAGTTATAGGTTCCGTGACGTTCTGCTAACCTCTGCCGAGGAGTGCAGCCTTTGCGGGATGACATTTATTGCTTAAAGTCGGTCCCTTCCGAATAGGCGAGCTCAAGCACGGGCACATTGACTATCGTCATGATGCCTGCCTTGCCGCCGTGTGACCACCGGATCTTTCCAGAAAGCAATGGTCTGTTTCCGATGCTGACTAGCACATGCTGGCCCGGAAGCATTTCCAGCGCGGATTCGACGCCCAGACCCGTGCGCGAGACGTTCACCACCGTCGCCGTACACGCCTCCTCGGAGGTATAGAGCCTTGCCGGGATGTGAAGGTTTCTGCTCGCCTGTAGCATTTCGCCGCTGCCTTGGGACCGCAATCCGTCCATATCCGCGTGCAGTTCAAGGACAATCCGGTTGCCAAGCGTGCCTTTCACCGTCGCCGAGTGATAGGCCTTACCGTCGAGCGTCAAGTGAACCAACTGCCCTGCATCCACCGCCACGTCCACATCCGCGACCAGGGTTTTTCCCGACACGTGCTGGATGATCAGCTCGCGGTACAAATCGAGCGGATAGAGAAACGCGCCCAAGGATACCGGGTGCCGGCGTTGACAGCGGCGTTCCAACCCGCGGGGCGGCGTTCCTAGAGGCATACGCAACTTGCTGCGCAGTTGATTGATCATTTCGACTCCTTCCCGCGACCCTCGTGGTGTCAGCGCTACTCAGTGCGCGAAGGATGGAGCGATTCGCCGCGTGGCTGAATATCTGAAATCTACTCTAGTATCCGTACGGTATAAGCGGCCGCACGCTCGCGCCCGCCAAGCGTGGCCCGAAACCGAAGATTAGTGGAGTGGCACCGAATTCAGGAACGACAACAAATCGCGCGTTCGCATCAGAGCTGCAACGGCTACAGCTAGGCGCACAATCATGCTATCGTTGTTAATCTGGACGGTCGGGATCGATAGTTTGGAGCGAGAGCATGACCTACTGGAAGCTCAAGGGCCGCGAACTGGCGAACTGCAACTGCGAATATGGCTGTAATTGCCAGTTCGGCGGTCTCCCCGACAAAGGCGGTTGCCAGGCCGTTTTCGGCATGGTGATCGACGAAGGCTTTTACGGGGAGGTTGATCTGACTGGGCTGAAAGTCGCTGCCGTGTTCCGCTGGCCTGGCCCGATTCACGAAGGCAAGGGAGAATGCGCCGCTTTCGTCGACGAGCGTGCCGATGCAGCCCAGCGCAACGCCTTGCTCACCATCATGACCGGCGGAGACACCGATCCCATGGCGACGGTTTTTGCCGTCTTCGCGTCAACGATTGAGACCATGCATGAGCCGCAGTTCGTTGGGGTCGATTTTGAGGTCGATGTGGAAGGCCGCACGGGGCGTCTGCGCATCCCTGGCTGCGTGGAGATGGACGCCGAACCGATCCGGAGCCCCGTCGACGGATCTGAAATTCGCGCCCGTATCAACCTCCCCGACGGTTTCGAGTATGAAGTGGCGGAGGTAGGTTCGGGAACCAGCCGGTCCCTTTCCCCGATGAAACTCGAACATTCGGCCAGTTACGGCCAGTTCGCCTATCTCCACATGGACAGCCACGGGATCGTGAGAGCCGCGTGACGAAGCCGGCAGTGGCCGCATTACGCCACCACCGCACCGTCACCATCGGTGCACTGATCATCCTCGTCTTCCTGGCGTGGGCATGGATGTTCGCGGGTGCCGGGATGACCATGGCCCCGGCGGGCTCGCTGACTCCAAATTCAGCCAAAGAGATGGCTGTTTCGGGCACGGACATGACCATGGCCCCGGCATTGAGTTCGGGACAATTCGTGCTCACCTTTGCCATGTGGTGGGTAATGATGGTGGCGATGATGCTGCCATCGGCGGCGCCCACCATATTGCTTTACGGGCAAGCGGCGTCGAATTCCGCGAACCCGGTCCGTCCGGAAACCGAAAGTTTCCTCGCGGGATACCTGCTCATCTGGGGCATGTTTTCGCTTCTGGCGGCGCTCCTTCAATTGCTGCTCAGCCAGTTTACGCTGCTCGCTCACCCGAGAATGGCATCCGGCAGCGGGCTGCTGTCATCTGCCATCCTGATCGGAGCGGGTCTGTATCAACTGAGCCCGCTGAAGCAGGCTTGCCTCAGACATTGCCGGGGGCCGGCGCACTTCATCAGCCGGCATTTTAGGCCGGGCAGGGCCGGTGCCTTGCGGATGGGGCTCCTGCATGGTGCCTATTGTGTGGGCTGCTGCTGGTTGCTGATGTCGTTGCTGTTCGTGGGCGGGGTCATGAACCTCGCGTGGATCGCCCTCCTCACGCTGTTGGTGGCGACGGAAAAGCTCCTACACTTCGGGCCTCAGATTGGACGAATCGGTGGCGTGGGTCTCATCGCTTGGGGACTGATCATCCTGGCCAGTTGAAGCGGGATGACTTTTAATTACGGTGATGGTGTGGACGGTGCTCCCTGGGCTGGGTCTTCGACGACCACACCATCACCGTAATATAGAACCGGTTCCCGGCACACCTGTGTTGGTGTTACCGGGCGGTGAGCATCTGGCCGCGATGTCGGGCCTTGCTCCGAGGTGAATGGGCCGGCTTCGTTGCCACGACGCAATTCGGGGTGCTGGCCGTGTATGCGATCGTGTTGTAGCCTCGTCCAGGGCCTCGCCCACCCGCTGCCCAGGCAGGGGATATGAGCAAGGTTCCGATAAGAGCGGCGATCAAAGGCAGAATGGGTATCCCCGACATTCGGGGAGGAGTGGTGTCGTGACGCATATGATCTCCGTGCTAGCTGCGGCGACGGATCAGACTTGAGGCGAGTGCCTCGGTATGCGCGCAGCGACCATTCCGTGTTTCGGAATCAGTCGCACGAGTGCCACCCCACGACCCAATTCAGGTGAGAGCGTACACGCAATAGCACTGATCGTGCTTCGCCATATTTTTTTGAAAAAGGAGCGCCGTTGCCCCCGCGCGGCAAATATACGCATCCATAAGTTATGACAAGGTGCATTATACAACGTAGAAACGATGCAACTATCATGCATCGGTTACACGGTATCAATTGAAATTATCCAAAGTAGTCTACCGTGAAGAACGCACAAACCGTTGCTATTAAAAGATAATTTGTCTGAATGAAGTGGCCGATTTTGCCGGATTTTGGGGTTATGCGGCAGTTTTATTTCAAATTGATTTTATCGGTGAAGCATGATTCCTTATTCTTGTGACAAGGTTTTGGGAGGAGCCGATGAAGCCGAAGGAGCGGCGTGAGACGGGGCAGCGGGACATGTTCCGCTCGCGTCTCGACCAGATCATCGACCTGGAGTGTCACCCTAATTACGTAATTACGGTGTAATTACGTAATTAGGGTGACACTCCACTAATTGACGCGGCCGCGCCGCCTGCGCCGGGGGTCGCCCCATGGCTCGCTTGCCGCGCGCGATATTCCCCGGCCTCCCGCATCATGTGACGCAGCGGGGAGATGGCCGTGCGCAGACCTTCTTCTGCGATGCGGATTATGCGCTCCACCGCGATCTGCTCGCCACGCAGTGTGCGCTCGCCGGGGTCGAGGTCTGGGTGCTGATGCCCAATCATGCCCATCTGATCCTGACGCCGGGCGATGCCGAAGGCCTTCCCCCGCGCGCTCGCGATCGTGCATCGGCGCTATGCCGGCCATATCCACCCCCCGGCTCAAGCGGACCGGACATTTCTGGCAGGGGCGGTTCGGCTGCGTCGCGATGGACGAGGCGCATCTCGGCGCGGCGATGCGCTATGTTGCGCTCAATCCGGTGCGGGCGCGGCTGGCCGATGCCGTGACCGACTGGCCATGGTCGAACGTCCATGCGCAGCTCGGCACCGTCGCGGGCGATGGCTTGACGGCGGTGGAACGGGTCCGCGGCCTGTTCCCGGACTTCGCGGCGATGCTGGCCGCCGGCGAGGACGCGGCGATGGCGCAGCGCCTGCGCCGCGCCGAGACGACCGGCCGTCCGATCGGCGGCGAGGCCTTCCTTGGCGCGCTGGAAGGCCAGCGGCCGCACGCTCGCGCCCGCCAAGCGTGGCCCGAAACCGAAGATTAGTGGAATGCCGTAATTCGACCGTAATTCGTAATTGGACACTCCACTAATTGACGCGGCGCCTCGCACTATCTCAGTCGGCAACGATACTCCCTTTCATGCCGAATGACGCGTGCAACAGATGCGTGCACTTGACCTGATAGCTACCGGCGGCCGGCACAAGACGGATGCTCAACGCCTGACCCTTCGCCAACGCGACCGTCCCCTTTTTCACGTACCGGCGATCCTCCGGGTCAATGGTTGCGGCAGCGAAGAAGGCGGGGGCGGAGTAGTTATGACCGCCCGAACCAAGGTTCGTGAAACGAAGCTGATATGCGCGACCGGCGTGCAGATGCAGATTCTCGGGCGAGAATGCGAAGTTGGAAAGCTCGATATTGACCAGTTCGGGCATCTGATTTGCTGCCTCGCCTGGGCTCGTTGCTGCACCCGCCATCAGCAACAACGGCAGGCAAATGACTGTCGTAAACGAGGTCCGCATGGACTTCCTCCGCCCTTGAGCCGCTCCGGGCGATTAACTTAACATTCGACGGCAGACTACACGATCGCATCGATTGGAGTGTCCAGGGCTCTGTCCTGTTGGCTGAGGCGGCAACGGATCGACCCCTGCGCTTGATCCGCAGGGGAGTCTGTCGCATGAGCGCCGCCATGTCGCTGCTCGCCCGCCCCGCCGCGCCGGCCCCGCGCCCGAGCGCGCTGGCCCGGTGGATGCTCGTTCTCGCCGCAATGGTCTTCGCGATCGTCGTCATCGGCGGGATCACGCGGCTGACCGAGTCCGGGCTGTCCATCACCGAGTGGAAGCCGATCCGCGGCACGATCCCGCCGCTGACCGAGGCCGAGTGGCAGGCCGAATTCGAGAATTACAAGCGGATCCCGCAATATGCGGCGTTCAATCTCCACATGACGCTGGACGGGTTCAAGGCGATATATTTCTGGGAATATCTCCACCGCCTGCTCGCGCGCGGGATCGGGCTGGTGCTCGCGGGAGTGATGCTGGCCTTCTGGTGGAAGCGCGCGGTCCCGGCCGGCTATGGCCGGCGGATGATCGTCATCTTCCTGCTCGGCGGGCTGCAAGGGGCGATCGGCTGGTGGATGGTCTATTCTGGGCTTTCCGCGCGCACCGAGGTCAGCCATATCCGGCTCGCCGTCCACCTGGGCGCGGCGCTGCTGATCTTCTCGGTACTGGTCTGGACCGCGCTCGACCTGCGCGCGCTAGCCGATGACGGCCGCGCCCGCGCCGCCCGGCTGACGGGCGCGGCGGCGGGCGCGCTGCTTGTCCTCGCCATCCAGATCGTTTTCGGCGCGTTCGTCGCGGGGCTGCGCGCCGGCTATGCCTATGCGAGCTGGCCGAAAATGGGAGACGCGTGGTTCCCGACCGGCGGCTGGAACGCCGCGCTCGGCCTGGCCAATCTCCACGACAACCCGATCGTCGTCCAGTTCGTCCACCGCTGGTGGGCATGGGCAGCGGCGATCGCCGCGCTGCTGCTCGCGCGGCAGGCGAAAGCGCGCGGCGCGAACGCGCCGGTGATCGCCGTCGGCGCCGCGCTGATCACTCAGATCACGCTCGGCATCGCGACGCTGCTGACCGGCGTCGACATCGATGTCGCGGTCGCGCATCAGGGCGTGGCGGTGCTGCTGCTGGCCGCGCTGTTGTGGACGGCGCATCGGCTGGGGCGCGGGCCGGCCGGTATGAACCGCTTGGTTTGAAGCTGACGTCCTCGCCTTCGCTGACGCCCGAGCAGGCATTGAGCCTGGCGAAATGCCGTATCGAAGGACGCCCTTCGATACGGGCCTTCGCCTTCGCTCAGTCCCTTCTCAGGGTGAGCGGTGAGCGGGTGATAGATGAAGGGTATTATAGTACCTCATTAATTCAGGCCCATTTTTCTTGACTTATTTGGGACTCATGCGCATTAGCGCCGCTTCAACGCCACTCCTGTCGGGGTGGCGTCGTTCATTTTGGAACGATCGGAACAAGAAGGTCCAGGCCCATGAAGGCGCTTATGAAGACCACCAAGGTGGCAACACCATATACGGTGGAAAAGAAGTGGCACATCGTCGATGCGGACGGGCTGGTCGTCGGCCGTGCCGCCTCGATCATCGCCAATATCCTGCGCGGCAAGCATAAGCCGAGCTACACCCCGTTCATCGATTGCGGCGACAATGTCATCGTGATCAACGCGGACAAGGTGCGCTTCACCGGCAAGAAGCTGAAGGACAAGATCTATTATCGCCACACCGGCTATGCCGGCGGCATCAAGGGCGTGACCGCCGACAAGATCCTCGAGGGCCGCTTCCCCGAGCGCATCCTCGAAAAGGCGATCGAGCGGATGATCCCGCGCGGCCCGCTCGGCCGCCAGCAGATGCGCAACCTGCGCATCTTCAAGGGCGCGGAGCATCCGCACGCGGCCCAGAACCCCGAAGTCCTCGACATCGCGTCGATGAACCGCAAGAACAAGGTGGGCGCATAATGTCCGACAATCGTCAGTCGCTTTCCGATCTGGCCTCGCTGACCGGCGCGGCCCCCGCCCCGGCCGCCCCCGCCGATCATGACTCGACCGGCGCGCAAGCGCCCGCAGCGCCCGTTCAATCGACCACGCCGCTCCGCGCGCAGGAGATCGACGCGCAGGGCCGCGCCTATGCCACCGGCCGCCGCAAGGACGCCGTTGCGCGCGTCTGGCTGAAGCCGGGCACGGGCAAGGTTACTGTCAACGGTCGCGACCAGGAGGCCTATTTCGCGCGGCCGACGCTGCGCCTCGTCATCAACCAGCCGTTCAGCGTCGCCGAGCGCGAAGGCCAGTATGACGTGATCGCCACCGTCAAGGGCGGCGGCCTTTCGGGACAGGCCGGCGCGGTCAAGCACGGCATCAGCCAGGCGCTGACCAAATATGAGCCGGTGCTCCGCGCGCCGGTCAAGGCGGCGGGCTTCCTGACCCGCGACAGCCGCGTGGTCGAGCGCAAGAAATACGGCAAGGCGAAGGCCCGCCGCAGCTTCCAGTTCTCGAAGCGCTAAAGGCCGATCGATTCAGTACGCGAAGGGGTCGCCGGCCACGGCGGCCCCTTTTTCGTGCCCTGCGCCGTCGGAGCCTTTCAGCCCTTTGGCTTGGTGTACGGCACGAACTCGCCCAGACCGACCGACCCGCTCTGCATGCGGGTGCCCTGGTCGAGCAGGTGGACGATGTCGACATTGCAGAGATTGGGGCTTCGCGTATCGGTCACCATGACGTCGTCGCGATCGAGGAAATTCGCCCCCGACGCCGGGCGGTTCACATAATAGGTCGTGCCGACCTTGTAGAGGATCGCAGTGCGATCGAAGATCTGGCTCGACTGAATGCGATGCAGCGGAATGCAGCTGACCGGCTTGCCGGGCACGCGGCCGGCCAACGCCTTGCTCAGCCTGGCTTCCTGATCGACCTTCGCGGCCTGGGCGGGCAGCGCGGCCGATATCAACATGGCGCCGATAAGGCACGTGATAGCGCGCATTGTTCATCCTCCATAAGTGCGAGTCATATGTGGTTCATCGCCTTGACCCGCAATGAGCAGACGGAGACCCGCAGCGATTTCCTTGACGGGAGATGAAGGCGGGAACCGCGACTGCACTGGCCCGTTGCGGGTCCACATCGATCAAGGAACAAATGTCATGAGGAAGTTGCTCATTCTCGCGGGGGCGGCAGCGCTGTCGATCGGCGCGGCGGCACCTGCTTCGGCTCAGAGCGCCGGTCATATCCTGCGCGGCACCGGCATCGGCGCCGCCGGCGGCGTCCTCGCCGGCGCGATCATTCCCGGCCTGTCAGTCGGGGAGGGTGCGCTTATCGGCGCCGCCGCCGGTACATTGCACAACACGCTGATCGACAAGGGACACCGGCGGACATATCGGTCGAGGCACTATCGTTCGACGACCCGTTCCTATGGTCCGCGCGCCTATGCCAGCGCCCCGCATTATCGCAGCTATCGCCGGGCGGACTGAACCTCGCACCGGGCGTCCGGTGCTGCGGGCGACCGCTCTGCTCGCATCGGCGCTGATAGCGGGAGCCGGCCCGGCCGCCGCGGCGAAGATCAAGGGTCCGCCGCCTCTCCGGGGCGAGCTCGTCCTCGACATGGACGATCCGGTCATCGAGCTCCGCGTCGGCAAGGTTCCGCTCCGGTTGCGCGTCGCGCTCGAGCAGAAGCGGCTCGTGGAACTCAATCCCGATGCCGCGGAGCGACTCCGCCGCGAGCCCCCGTCGCGCGACTTCGCGTTCGAGCCGGGCTTCGAGGCCGAGGTCGGGCGGGAGGTGCTGAAGGGGATGCAGGCCGCGATTCCGATCCGGATCAACGGGCTCAATATGCTCGTGACGGCGGCCGCGCATGAGCGGCCCTGTTGCCCGGGCGTCGACGGCGAGATCGGCGTCACGCTCCTGCCTTATGCGACGATCCGCTTCGTCCGGCCGAATCGCGCGCCGGCCGAGCAAAGCGCGCGCTTCATGATCGAGGACGATGACGAGCATGGCCCGGAGGCCGGCCTAAGCTACGGCAAGGACAGGGTCTTCGCGCAATTCTCGCTGAGCCGCAGCGAAACCATCGCCACCTTTTCGGCCGGTGTCATCCTCGCGCGCAGCTATGGCGGCAAGCTCGAACTCGGCGGGCAGGATCGGGCGGCCGCCTTCGGCGTGATGCGCCCGACCCGGATGCTCGCCTTCGCCCGGCCGGCGAGCATCGCCGGCTTCAGCTTCTCCCGGCTTCCGGTCCGCACCGCCGATTTCGCGGGCAGGTTCGATTTTCCGCCCGATCCGGTGGAAGCCGACGACATCGTCGTCGCGCGGCGCATCGAGCAGCAGCGGGCATGGCCGGTCGTGCTGATCGGACGCGATAGGCTCGACCGGTGCAGCGAGGCCATCTATGCGGCGCCCCGCCACGAACTGACGCTGCGGTGCGATTTCGGAGCCCCGTCGTGAGACGCGCGCTCGCTGCCGCTGTCGCCGTGCTGGTTGCGGCGTGCAGCGCCGCGCCGTCGGCGTCTGCGCCGCTGAACCAGCGCGTGTTCGACAAGGCGTGGCTGGTGGTCGGCAAGCGCTATTGGGATCGGACGATGGGCGGCAACGACTGGCCGGCGCTCCGCGAGCGTTTCCGCCCCAAGGCGATGGCCGCCCGCGACAGCGGCCAGCTCTATGACGTGATCAACAAGATGCTCGATCAGCTCGACGACAGCCATGTCTATGCGACCGGCCCCGACGATCTGCACCGCGTCCGCGAACCCGAGCCCGGCGAGGATCGGTTTCCGGACGCACGACGCGCCGTCAGGCTCGACGGCGATATCCTGCTGCTGGCCTTCAACCAGTTCGATCCGGGCGACGAGCGCTGGATCGCCGCCGAGATGGAGGCCATGCCCCGGCTCGCTGGCCTGATCCTCGATCTGCGCCGCAACGGCGGCGGACGCGACGACATATTGGACAAGGTGGCCGGGCTCTTCACCGATCGGCGCGAGCTGCTGATCCGGCTCAACGGACGCAGCACGATCGACGAACGGACCCGTCCGAGCCGCAAGGGCGCCTATACCGGCCCCATGGCGGTCATCGTCGGCCCGAATACCGCGAGCGCGGCCGAGATTCTCGCCTTCTTCCTGGCCGAGAGCGGGCGGGCAGATTCGGTCGGCGAGCGGACGGCCGGGGCGGTGACCGGAGGCGTCGATTACAAGCTGCCCGACGGCGGACGACTGACCGTTGCCGAATATGACATCCGCACCGCCAATGGCACGCGCCTCGAAGGCAATGGCTTCACGCCTCGCCATCGCGTTTCGGCAGCGACGCGCCCGAACGACGCCGCACTCGCCAAGGCGCTGGCGCTCGTCCGCGCACGGCAATAGCGGCCTTGCATAAGGACCGCCGCCATGCTTGGCGGGGAAATGGCCATTCGCTCGCTGTTCGTCACCCGCCTCTACGAAGCGCTTGTCGAAGCGCCCGCGCTGCTCGACGACCTCGAACATTCGGTCCGCACCCTCGCGCGCGACGACCGGGCCGGCCGCGCATGGTGCCGCGCGAACGGCTATCAGGGCTATACCTCCTATGCGTCGCTCGGCGATCTGCCCGCGCGCGATCCGCTGTTCGCCGAACTGGTGCGGCTGCTGAACCGGCATGTCCGCACCTTCGCCCAGGCGCTGCACTTCGATCTCGCCCGCCCGCCCCGGCTCGACAGCCTCTGGGTCAACCTGCTCAAGCCCGGCGGCACCCATTCGGGCCATATCCACCCGCACAGCATCATCTCGGGCACCTTCTATGTATGCGTGCCTACGGGCTCTGGCGGTCTGAAGATCGAGGACCCCCGCCTGCCGCTGATGATGGCCGCTCCGTCGCGCCGCGCCGATGCCCCCGAGGACAGCCGCAGCTTCGTCTATGCCGAACCGCAGCCGGGCCTCGTCCTGCTGTGGGAAAGCTGGCTCCGCCACGAGGTGCCGCCCGGCACCGGCAAGGGCGACCGGATCAGCGTCAGCTTCAATTATCGGTAGACTGCGTGATGCGGGCGGGCGGTAAAGCCCCTTCTTCAGAAACCCAAGGCTCTCGCCAGTCGGATATAGGCCTCGCCTGCGCAAACCAAGGAGATACCAAGCCGGTCTCGCGCGATGCAAATCGCATCGCTCGGAAGGCTAATTTAGGCTGGCTGCTCCTCTCCAACTCCGCACCGGAATTCTGCTTTGAACCATGAGGATGGGCTTGGGATCTCGCCTCGCGGAGGCAGGGCGCGAGGCTCATCGCACTCCTTTATGACCGGCAGCACGAACCCGATCGCCATCTTCACCCACCGAAAGCCCGCGCCGCTCTTGACCCGTGGCCGCCGTTCACGGCGGCATGCTTGCAAACTGGAGGCTCAATAATGCTGGCCGATGCCCCCGCCATGTGCAAGCGAAGCGCCCGTGACCAAAGCCGATTCGTCCGATGCCAAGTATATATAGGCGAAGGCCGTCTCGTCAGGTGTTCCGCTGATCTTCAGAAGGCTAGCCCCGCTGATCTGGTCCATCGCGTCTTCCTCCGATGCGAACATCCCGCGCTCCACATAACCGCTGAATCCCTCCCGCAGCAACGGCGTAAGAGTCACGCCGGGATGGACCGAGTTGACCCGGATTTGCTGAGGCCCCAATTCGATAGCCGCGCACATCGTCAGCATGCGCGCTGCGGCCTTGGAAACCTGATAGGCCAAGTCCTCACCCCTGGGCATGTAAGAGGCCATCGATAGCGTGTTGATGATCGATCCGCCGCGAAAACGCGTGCGCGCGGTTTTCAGCAACGGCGCACATGCCTGGATGCCCAGCAGTATCGAATCATGATTCACAGCCATGACTTTCCGCAGCTCGTCAAGGCTGGTTGTCATGACGTTGCTGTGAGCACCGATACCGGCATTGTTCACCAGGACGTCGAGTTGACCGAACCGTTCCATCACCAGTTCCGTCGTGTTTTGCCATTCGGCAGGAGAGCATATGTCCTGCGCCTTGAAGCAGAACCGGTCGCCGTAGCCGGCAAACTTCTCCTCGATCTCGGCCCTGTGCTCGTCGCGCAGATCAGTCGCGAGCACTGACGCACCCTCGCGGAGGAAGGCTTCACATACTGCGAGGCCGATATTGCCCGGGCGCCCAGCCCCGGTCACGATCGCGACCTTCTGATCCAATCTGCCCATGCCTTGTTCGCTCTCCCATGTGTTGAACTTATACGTGAGGCTTCGTGGACAAAGGTTTACAAGGGACTCGTCGGTTGATCCAACGCTGTCTTTTGGAGGCGGGTGTTGGGCGAGCGGATCGGGGTTTCGGACGAGGAATGGGCGATCATCGGTGGGCTGTTGCCATCGGAACGCGGCCGCGGCTGTCGTCCGGCACAGGACAACAGGCTATATTTCGAGGGCATGATGTGGATTGCCCGCACCAGCTCGCAATGGCGCCATCTTCCCGATGAATATGGCAAATGGAACAGTGTCTCTCGGAAGAGGTCGGGAGCGTATTTCACGCCCGGAGACGTGAGCGCGGCGTTGGATCGCCCCCCGGCTGATTCGCAGCCAAGGGGGATGGCGAGCCTTTTCAGGCGCAGGCGGCGGCCGATTTGCCGCGGCGGCGCATCGCGCCGCCCACCAATCCGAACCCGGCCACCATCATCGCCCAGCTCGTAGGCTCGGGCACCGCGCTGTTGTGGGTCAGCTTGACGAGATAGGACTGGTTGGGCCCGTCGCCCTCATCGCTGACGAGATAGATGTTGCCCGCTTTGTCGAGCGTCACGCCCTCGAACTTGCCCCCGGCGTTCGTCGGATCAACAAGCGACTTGAATCCCGAGAGATCATAGTCGCTGACGATAGTACCGCTTTGCGTGACTTCGAGAAGCTTGAATGAGCGGCCGCTGAGGATCAGCAGATTATCGCCGTAAGATGTCCCCGCGAACTTACCGTTCGAAAGCACCGCGATATCCGACAGACGATTGAGCCCAAGCGCAGCGGGATTGAACAGGGACGTGACGGTGGCGGTTTCGGTGACAAAGTCCACGCCCGAGATCTTCCACACCGTCTGCGACGAGGTTGCCTTTACCCCGAAATAATCGCCGGTCATCCTATTGTAGGCAATGCCTTCGAGCCCGCTATTGCCGGCGTCGGGTCCGATGCTGATCGTCGGGGCGTCCGGATAGGCGGTATAGGTGCGGGTGCCGCCACTGCTGCCGATCTGGCTGAGCAGGGCTATGTCCTGGTAGCGCTCCTCGGCCACGACATATTTCCCTTTGCCGACATAGGTCAGCCCCTCGGGATCGCACTGCGCCGAGCCGAGCGAGAGACAGCCGGACAGGACGATGTCAGCGGTCTTGTTGCCGTCCAGATCATATTCGCCAAAGCGGCTCGTGCCATCCTTCTCTTCTTCGTCATTGGTGACCATCAGCCTATTCGTGTCCCAATTATAGGCAACGCCGCTCGCCTCCTTGGTGTCGATCGCCTTGGCGAAGCCGACAGTATAGTTACCGAGCAGGCCGGCCGCGTTGGCCGACGCGGCGGTAAAGGCAAAAATGGCTATGCCCGCGCGAAGCAACGTCGTCTTCATGGTAATCCCCCAGCTGAGTCAGGATCGATAAGAATCACGCCCCTCGCGGCCGGAGGAGGCAGCGCGACTATCGCCAGCCAGCATGACACGATGATTACGGCGGTGTTACCTTCGCACGACAAAGGACTCGCTTATGTCGGGCGGATATCTCGCCCGCGCGATGCTCTACCTCTTCGACGCGACCAGCGAGAAGAAGGCGCCTTGCGGATCGGTGGCATTCAGGACCCACATACCGCCCGGCACTTCCATCGGGCCCTGAACCACCGTGCCGCCGCCCTTTTCGATCCGCTCGACCGCGGCGTCGATCGCGTCGACATGGACATAGAAGGTCCAGAAGGGATGCGGCGCCTCGGCATTGTTGAACATCGCTCCCGCGGTATTGCCGCATTCGCCCGGCACCGGGGTCGGCTCCATCGCGAACATCTGATAGGTGCCCATCGGCCCCATCTCCATGGCATCGGTCTTCGACCAGCCGAACTGAGACTGGTAGAAGTCGAACGCCTTCGCCCAGTCGGTGCTGTGGAGCTCGTGCCAGTCGACCTTGCCGACGGTGCCCTGCGGCAGCGGCGGCATATCGCCCTCGCCTTCGGGCTGGAGCATGTTGAACATCGCCCCCTGCGGATCGGAGACAACCGCGAAGCGACCGATCGTGGGGATCGAATCTGGGGCACGGTGGACCTTGCCGCCCGCCGCGGCGACGCCGGCGCAGGCCGCATCGATATCGGTGACGTGGATATAGCCGACCCAGCATGGCTGCATGCCCTGCGCGCAGCCCTCGGGCGGGATCGTCATGATCCCCCCGACGCCCTGCCCGCCCGCCTCGACGATCATATAGGGGTCAGCCGGATCGCCGAAGGGCGACAGCGTCCAGCCGACGACATCGCTGTAAAAGGCCTCCGCCGCCGCCCGGTCGCTAGTCATCAGCTCGTACCAAAAGAATTTGTTCGCCATCGTCATTCTCCCTTCGAGGCCTCGGCGGCCGCCTTTTCGAGCACCGCGATGTCGATCTTCACCATCTTGAACAGCTCGGTCATGACTGCCCGAGCGATGCCCGGATCGCTCATCCATTCGCCCATCCGGTCGGGCACGATCTGCCAATATTGGCCATAGCGGTCGCTGAGCCAGCCGCATTCCTGCGTCTCGCCGCCCTGCACCAGTGCGTCCCAAACCCTGTCGAGCTCCGCCTGATCGCGCGCGGGAAACACCATCGAAACCTTCAAGCTGCGCTCGGCGTCGATGCCGCCGTTGAGCGCCTGGAAATCCTGCCCCGCGAGGGTGAATTCCGCCATCAGGACATCGCCGACCTTTGGGCCGGGGCTGTCGACGGTCGCGCGATGGACCTTGACGACGCGCGAATCCGGAAAGATCGAAGTATAGAAACGCGCGGCCTCTTCGGCCTGGTCCTTGAACCAAAAGCAGGGGGTGATGCGGGTCATGCCAACTCCTCCTGGACGCAGCGGCGCGCGGCGCCCTCGTCCGGAAAGACGTTCGGGAGCGCGTCGTTCCTACGCCCGTCCGCAATTTATTACGGGCGGTGCCATCGCCGCGCTCATTCGACGATCTCGCCGGGATCGACGCCCCAGATCCGCTCGACCTCGATATATCCCTTGCGTCCGTCGACGTCGAAGAAGCACCAGCCGCCAGCACAGCGGCTGATCCGGCCGACGACGCCGGGCTGGGCGCGCCAGTTGAGCGGTGACCCGCTGCTGGGATCGGCGTGCATCGGCGCCGGGCCGGTGCCGGTGACCACCGCGGTTCGCTGCGCACTGAGCAGCGTCGCCAGCATCCAGCCTTCGGTGCCGTCCTGCTCGCGAATGCGCCGCCAATTGCCGTAAACCTGGACCACCCGGATCGGCAGATCGCGTCGCCGATAGCGCCAGATCGCCGGATAGGTGCGCTCGGGCCCGGTCCGCATCAGCGCGTCGCCGGTCGCGATCGAAGCCCAATAGGGTATCTTGCGATCCTGCGCCTCGGCGCCCGCGCCGACCAGCGCAGCCGCGATCAGCAACCAGCTCAGCTTCCTCACATCAATCCCCGTCGGCCGACTCTCGAGCCACGGCTTCCGCCGTGCGGCGGCCATAGTAGGGGCGCCCCGATTTGTGACAAGAGCTGCGCTTGCGCTGCGCCGGCCCTGGGATTAGCGAAGAGTCATGGCCGCGCCCGACCGCCCCCGCCGTCCACGGATCATCGTCACCCGCCGCCTGCCCGTGCCGACCGAAGCGCGCATGACCGAATTGTTCGACGTCGAGCTGAGCGCGGAGGATATCGCGCCGACCCACGGGCAACTGATCGCCTTCGCGGCGCGCTGCGACGTGCTGGTGCCCACGATCACCGATCGAGTCGATGCGGACGTGATCGACGCCGGGCGCGGAAAGCTGCGCCTGATCGCCAATTTCGGGAACGGCGTCGATCATATCGATCTGAAGGCCGCGCGCGCCGCGGGGATCATCGTCACCAACACGCCGGGCGTGCTGACCGAAGACACGGCCGACATGACGATGGCACTGATCCTCTCGGTGCCGCGCCGGCTCGCCGAGGGCGAGAAGCTGGTCCGCTCGGGAAGCTGGACCGGCTGGAGCCCCGGCTCGATGCTCGGGCATCGCATCAACGGCAAGAAGCTCGGCATCATCGGGATGGGACGCATCGGCCAGGCGGTCGCGCGCCGCGCGCGGGCCTTCGATCTGTCGGTCAGCTACCACAACCGCCACCGCCTGCCCGCCGTCGTCGAAGAGACGCTGGGCGCGCGATACGAGCCCGATCTCGACCGGCTCCTGCTCGGCAGCGACATTGTGTCGATTCACTGCCCGCACACGCCCGAGACCGACAATCTGATCGATGCGCGCCGCGTCGCGCTGCTCCCCCCGCATCTCTATCTGATCAACACCGCGCGCGGCACGATCATCGACGAGGCGGCGTTGATCGCGGCGCTCGAACGCGGGCAGATCGCGGGCGCCGGTCTCGACGTCTTCGCGCATGAGCCGGCGATCGATCCGCGTCTGCTCTCGCTCGACAATGTCGTGCTGCTTCCGCACATGGGCTCCGCCACCTTCGAAGGCCGCGCCGCGACGGGCGAACGCGTGATCGCCAATATCCGGGCATGGCTCGACGGCCACAGACCGCGCGACCAAGTGCTCGAAGGCTGGGCCTGATCGTTCAAGATGAACGATCGTTTCAGCCCCTGTTCATCGGGCGCAGGCGAGAAGAACAACGTCAGATGAACGCCGGAACCTAGTTTTTTCGATGACGTTTTTCTGGCACGGATTTGTGGAGGACGATGTCATGAAGACCAATAAGTTCATTGCGGCGGCCATTGCCGTCAGCGTTGCGGGCGCAAGTACCGCTCCGGTCCTTGCGCAGAGCACCGAGCATGTGCTTCGCGGCGCCGGTATCGGCGCGGCCGGCGGCGCCGTCGCGGGCGCGGTCATCCCCGGCCTTTCGGTCGGCGAAGGTGCGCTGATCGGCGGCGCAGGCGGCGCGATCATCAATGCGCTCGACAAGAAGAAGCGCTATTATCGCGACAGCTATGGCCGCAAATATTATATCGATCGGCATGGCCGGCGGCATTATAAGTAAGCCGTGACCGCATGAGATCAGGGCCGTCCCGAGGGGCGGCCCTTTTCATTTGCGGCCGCGGCGCAGCACAAGGCGAGGCTCGCATGGCCGGCGGAGCATCAGCTAGGCTTCGTGGACAAAGGTTGACAGGATACTTGCTGGTTGGTGCTGTGTGGGCGGTTGGAGCCGCGTTAGGACAATGGCATGATTCATCTCTCTGGGATGCGCACCAATGTTGCCACCGACGGTGAAGGCCCGTGCGCGGTGTTCATACACGGCCAAGGCGGCGACCTACGGAGTTGGGATCGCTTGTGGCCCTATCTAATAGGCAGCCATCGCCTCGTGCGTTATGACTTGCGCGACTACGGGGGCTCGTGCAGCACATCGGAGCATGAATTCACGCACAGCCAGGATTTAGCGGAGCTTATAGAAGCTCTTACGGTCGATAGATGCGATTTGGTTGGCGTCTCGATGGGTGGCGGTATCGCGCTGAGCTTTGCGCTCGATCACCCCGAACGGGTTCGCAGCTTGACCCTGATAAGTCCTCAAATCGCGGCATGGGAATGGTCAGAGGATTGGCAAGCACGCTGGCAGCCGATCATCGACGCGGCTCGAGGCGGGAAAATGGAACAGGCCAAGCAACTGTGGTGGGAGCACCCGATGTTCGCGACAACGCGCGCCTCCGAAGCCGCTCGGGATCTGCGGGAAGAGATCGAACGGTTCACCGGACTGGCCTGGCAACTCGACCGCCATGCGCTGGTCATGCCGGACATCGAGCGTGTGCATAAGCTTCACGTACCGACCCTTTTGCTATCAGGCACGGAGGACATGGAAGACTTTCAGCTGATGTCCGACATTCTCACCGGCAGTTCGGAGCTTGTGCAGCAGGTCTATGTGCCGGAAGCCCGCCATCTGGCGCACTTGGAAAAGCCCCAGTTCTGCGCTGGTCACATCATCGACTTTTGGCAGCGCACCAGCGCGCCGCTTTGACAAAGGTTGAATGCCGATTTGGAGGCTGATTCAACGCTGACTTTTGGAGCAGCGTTGGGCGAGCGGATTGAAGTTACGGACGATGAGTGGGGGGTGCCCTGCGGCGCTGACGACGCATGTGACCGTCAAGGTCCGGTTCGCCTGATTGTCCCCGGGGGCTGGCGATGCGGGCCGGGCGCCGATGACAGTGCGGTCGTGATCGCCGGAGCCGGCAAGCGCCGGCAGACGGTCGTTCCTCAGCTTTTTATCTTCCAGCCCTTGTCGAGAAGCGCATAGCTGACCGCCGCCAGCACGGCGTTGAGGATGAGCAATGCGACGGCGCCGACCAGGATCGGCGAATCGGACAGGCCGATAAAGCCGAAACGAAAGCCCGAAATGACATAGAAGAACGGGTTGGCATGGCTGATCGCCTGAAATCCGGCATGCAGGCTATCGACCGAATAAAAAGTGCCCGACAGCAACGAAAGCGGCGCGACGACGAAATTGGTGACCGCCGCGGCATGATCGAATTTGTCGGCCCAGATCGACGTCATCACGCCGAGCAGGCTGAGCATGATCGCCCCCATCAGGCCGAACCATAGCATCGCGACCGGATGCTGCGGCATCACGTCGACGCCGGGCCAGAAGATCATCACCGCCCAGATCGCCAGCCCGACCAGCACCGCACGCGTGACCGCCGCGCCGACGATCGCGGCGAGCAGCTCACCGCTGGACAGCGGCGGCATCAGATAATCGATGATCGTGCCCTGCATCTTGCCGGCGAGCAGCGAGAAGCTGCTGTTCGCAAAGGCGTTCTGCATCATGCCCATGACGATGAGGCCAGGGGCGATGAAGCTGGCGAACGGAACGCCGAGCACCTGCCGTCCGCCGCTGCCGAGAGCGACCGTGAAGATCACAAGATAGAGCAGCGTCGTGATCGCCGGTGCCCATATCGTCTGCAGGTGGACCTTGAAGAAACGCCTCACCTCCTTCACATAGAGGGCTCGCATTCCTCCCCAGTTGAAGAACGGGATCACCGGCTCGCCTTGTGGGGGGAGCATGAATTTTTTGGGCTGGTCGGTCATGGGTATTTCGCCTATCGGCTCACCGCCCTGCCCGCAAGGCTCGGCGACGCCCGGCCGGCGGGCGAGATCGAAGGTAGAAGCATGTCCTGGACCGACGAACGTATCGAACAGCTGAAGCGCCTGTGGGGACAGGGCATGACGGCGAGCCAGATCGCCGAGGAGCTTGGCGGAGTCAGCCGCAACGCGGTGATCGGCAAGGCACATCGCCTCGGCCTCGAAGCCCGCCCCTCACCGGTCAAGGGCGGCGAGAGCGTCACCCCGGCGCCCGCCCCGAGCAACGCCGCGCCGCTGGTCGGGAAACCCGCGCCCACGCCGCGCGCCGCTCCGGTCGCGCCGCCCGCGCCGGTCGCGCCGCCGCCGATCCAGAGCCCCACGCCCCAGCCTATCATCCGCTCGATCGGGCCAGGCGGCTTCCAGCGCCAGACGCCGGGGGAGCAGACCGCGCCGATTACCCCCGCTCCGCCGCGCCGCCTGGTCCCGGCCAAGCCTTCGGCCGAGATGGCCGACAAGACCAGCCTGCTCGATCTCAACGACAAGATCTGCAAATGGCCGCTCGGTCATCCCGGCGAGCCCGATTTCCATTTCTGCGGCGAGCCGATCAATCCGGGCTTTCCCTATTGCCTCCAGCATTGTTCGGTCGCCTATCAGGCGCAATTGCCGCGCCGCGACCGCCGGCCGCCGCCGCCGCTGCCGTTCGGCGGTCCGCGCGTCCGCTGACGGGCCGGGCGACGGCTGGTTTGCAAATATTATCATGTCGGCGAAGGCTGGCGTCTTGGGAGATCGGGCCGGGCCTTTGCCTTCCCGGCGTCCCAGCCTGCCGGGATGACGCGAAGGGGGGAATTTTGATGCGTATCGTCTTGACCGGGCTCGCCAGCATCGCGCTCGCGGGTTGCACGCCGACGGTATCCGACCGAGGCCAGGCCGTGCCGGAAGCCAATGCGGTCCCGCCCGCCGCCTGCAGCCAGAGCCGCGCCGAAGCCTATATCGGCAAGGATGCCGTCGCCGTCGCCGACCAGGCCCGCGCGGCGGCCGGCGCCGCATCGGTGCGGGTGATCGGCCCGGATCAGGCCGTGACGCAGGATTATCGCAACGACCGGCTGAATCTCGAGACCGACGCGGCCGGCACTGTGGTCCGCGTCCGCTGCGGCTGAGGATATCCCCAGCTTTTTGGGAGCCGCCCTTCCTTTACGCGCCCTGGCCGCCCTATAGATGCCGGCAATGGCCGACGACGACGATCTCTTCGCTTCCGCTCCCTCGACCAGTTCCGGAGGCTACGACGCCTCGTCGATAGAGGTGCTCGAGGGACTGGAGCCGGTGCGCCGCCGCCCTGGCATGTATATCGGCGGCACCGACGAGCGCGCCTATCATCACCTCGCCGCCGAAGTGCTCGACAATGCGATGGACGAAGCCGTTGCCGGCCATGCCACCCGGATCGAGGTTTCGCTCCAGGCGGGCAATCGGCTGACCGTCGTCGACAATGGACGCGGCATCCCGGTCGATCCGCATCCGCGTTTTCCCGGCAAATCCGCGCTCGAGGTGATCCTTTCGACGCTGCATTCGGGCGGCAAGTTCAGCGACAAGGCCTATGCCACATCGGGCGGGCTGCACGGCGTCGGCATCTCGGTGGTAAACGCCCTGTCGACCGAGACGGTGATCGAGGTCGCGCGCAACAAGGAGCTGTTCCGCCAGCGTTTCTCGCGCGGCGAGACGCTGGGGCCGATCGAGAAGCTCGGCGCCGCCCCCAACCGCCGCGGCACCAGCGTCTCCTTCACCCCCGATCCGGAGATCTTTGGCCCCAGCGCCCATTTCCGCCCCGCGCGGCTGATGCGGCTCGCGCGATCGAAGGCCTATCTCTATGCGGGGGTAGAGATACGCTGGAAGTGCGATCCCGCGCTGATCGGCGACGACACGCCGCCCGAGGCGGTCTTTCAGTTCCCCGGCGGCCTGTCGGATCATCTGCGCGAGCAGATCGGCGCGCGCGAATGCGCAACGAGCGAGTTCTTCTCCGGCAAGCAGGCTTTCCCCGACCAGCAGGGTTCGGTCGAGTGGGCGGTCGCATGGCCGCTCTGGTCCGAGGGTTCATACAGCTATTATTGCAACACGATCCCGACCCCCGACGGCGGCACGCATGAGGCGGGGCTGCGCGCCGCATTGGTCAAGGGCATCCGCGCTTTCGCCGAGCTCGTCGGCAACAAGCGCGCGAGGGACGTGACCGCCGACGACATCGTCACCGGCTCGGAGCAGATGCTGTCGGTGTTCATCCGCGATCCGCAGTTCCAGAGCCAGACCAAGGACCGGCTGACCTCGCCTGACGCCGCCCGGCTCGTCGAGAATGCGGTGCGCGACCATTTCGACCATTTCCTCGCCGACAATATGGATCGCGGCAAGGCGCTGCTCGGCTTCGTTCTCGACCGGATGGACGATCGCCTGCGCCGCAAGGCCGAACGGGAGATCAAGCGCAAGACGGCGACGTCGTCGCGCAAGCTGCGCCTGCCCGGCAAATTGACCGATTGCGCGAACGACAGCCCGGCCGGCACCGAGCTGTTCATCGTCGAGGGCGACAGTGCCGGCGGCTCGGCCAAGCAGGCGCGCGACCGCAAGACCCAGGCGATCCTCCCGATCCGCGGCAAGATATTGAACGTCGCATCGGCCAACAGTGCGAAGATCGGCGCCAATCAGGAGATCGCCGATCTTGTCCAGGCGCTCGGCTGCGGCACGCGCGACCGCTGCAACGTCGATCTGCTCCGCTACGAGCGCGTCGTCATCATGACCGACGCCGATGTCGACGGTGCCCATATCGCGACGCTGCTGATGACCTTCTTTTTCCAGGAAATGGCCGACATCGTCCGCGAGGGCCATCTCTACCTGGCGCAGCCGCCGCTCTATCGGCTCACCGCAGGTTCGAAGAGCCGCTATGCGCGCGACGATGCGCATCGGCACGAGCTGGAGGCCACCGAGTTCAAGGGCAAGAAGATCGAAGTCTCGCGCTTCAAGGGCCTGGGCGAGATGAACCCGCAACAGCTTCGCGAAACGACGATGGACCCGAAGACGCGGACAATGCTGCGCGTCATCCTGCCCCAGGAATATGAGGAACGGGCGAGCGTGCGCGATCTCGTCGACCGGCTGATGGGCAAGAACCCCGAGCATCGCTTTGCCTTCATCCAGGCCAATGCCGCGCAGGTCGCCGGTGAGGAGATCGACGCCTGATCCCGGCGTCGCAGGAGCGATGCCGACAGCCGGGCGTTGAAACGCATGCGGAGAGAAAATCGCCGGCGTCGGGCCGCCGGAGTGCACTCGCTGATAGGTTTGGCTCGACAATCGGCGCCGCGGTTCGGCGGCGCTTACTTCCTCACACGGCAAGGGCTAGACTACGCGCATGACCGCCCATATCCACGCCATCGGCACCGCCGTCCCCGGACACGACGTCCACCACGTCTTCATCGACTGGGCAGCGGACCGGCTCGAGGGTCGCGACAAGGCGCTGTTCCTGCGGATGGCGGGGCGATCGGGGATCGAGCACCGCTGGAGCACGCTGGGCCCTCCGCCCGATGGCGGCACCCAGACCGACCCCGGCGCCTTTTACGGCCAGGGCATGCCGCCGACGTCGGAGCGGATGGCGACCTATGCCCGCGAGGCGCCCGAGCTGGCGATGGCGGCGGTCGAAGATCTACGCGGCCGCGCCGGCCTCGGCGAAGTCACCCATCTCGTCGTCGCGAGCTGCACCGGCTTCGTCGCCCCGGGGATCGACCAGATCCTGGCGCGGCGGCTCGGCCTCGCTCCCAGCGTCGAGCGCACGCTGGTCGGTTTCATGGGATGCTATGCGGCGGTGGCGGCGCTGAGGGTCGCGCACCATATCGTCCGATCGGAGCCGGCCGCGCGCGTCCTGCTCATCACCGTCGAGCTCTGCTCGCTTCATCTGCAGGAAACGCCCGAGGTGGCGGCGCTGATGGCGCAGCTCCAGTTCGCCGACGGCGCCGCCGCCGCGCTGCTCGGCGCCGAGCCGCACGGATTGGCGATCGATCGCTTCTTCGCCGCGACGCTGCCCGAGAGCGATGACCTAATCCGCTGGGACATCGGCGACCATGGCTTCGTGATGCACCTGTCGGGCGAGGTGCCGGGGCGGATCGCCCATGCGCTGGAGAGCCCCGAGCTGCGGCAGGCGATCCTCGGCAATCGCTCGGCCGGCGACATCCCGAACTGGGCCGTCCATGCCGGCGGGCGATCGATCCTCGACGCGGTCGAGCACGGCCTCGGCCTCGGCGCATCGGCGCTCACCACGTCGCGCGAAGTGCTGCGCCGCTGTGGCAATATGTCCTCGGCAACGCTGATGTTCGTGCTCGCCGCGCTGATGGCCGAGCCGGGCGAAATCGACGGCGTCGCCCTCGCCTTCGGCCCCGGCCTTGCCGCCGAGGGCTTCCGCATGACGAGCGCCTGATGCGATCGCTCGCCCGCCCGGCGGACGACAGCGAGCAGATGGACGCCATCGACCTCGACCCGGCGACCTATGCGGCGATCCTGACCGATCTCGCGAAGGTCAATCGCTGGACCTTCGCGGCGCGGCCGACGATCGGCTTCGTCGCGCGGGCGATCGGCGATCGCAGGCGCTTCACCCTGCTCGATGTCGGCTTCGGCGACGGCGATCAGCTGCGCGCGATCGCGCACTGGGCCGAACGGCGCGGCATCGAAGCACGGCTGACCGGGGTCGACCTCAACCCGAAAAGCGCGCCGGTAGCGCAGGCGGCAACACCGGGCCGTTTCGCGATCGACTATGTCACCGGCGACTATCTCGACCTCGTCGACCGGGACTTCGATCTGATCGTCAGCAGCCTCGTCGCGCATCATATGCACCGCGACGAGCTGCTGAGCTTCCTGCGGACGATGGAAGCGCGGGCGCGGATCGGCTGGCAGATCAACGATCTTCACCGCCACCGGCTTGCCTATCATGGCTTTCCGCTGCTCTGCCGGGTCATGGGCTGGCACCGCATCGTCCGCGAGGATGGGCAGCTATCGATCGCCCGCGCCTTCCGCCCGGCCGAGTGGCGGCCGCTGCTGGCCGAGGCCGGTCTCGACGACGCCGCCCGCATCCGGCGCCGCTTCCCCTTCCGGATATGCGTCGAGCGGCTGCGCTGATCGCGGGCGGCGGGCCGGCGGGTTCGGCCGCCGCGCTGCTGCTCGCGCGGGGCGGCGCGAGGCCGGTGCTGATCGAGCGCAGCCGTGAGCCGCACGACATGGTCTGCGGGGGCTTTCTGGCAGCGGGCGCGCTCGACATGCTGGCGCGGCTCGGCGTCGAGGTGGCGTCGCTCGGCGCGCAGCCGATCGGTCGCGTGCGGCTCATCGCGGGAAAGCGTGTCGCCGAGGCCGACCTGCCGTTCCCGGCCGCCGGGCTTTCGCGCCGCACGCTCGACGCGGCCCTGCTCGACGCCGCCATTCGCCATGGTGCGACGATCGAGCGCGGCGTCGCGGTTCGTCGCGTCGATCCCGACCGGCTCTGCCTCCATCTCGGCGACGGCGGCATGATAGCCAGCGATGCGCTGTTCCTCGCCAGCGGCAAGCATGACCTGCGCGGCGCAGCGCGGGCCGTGGGCGCGCAACCCGATCCGGCGATCGGCCTGCGCGCGCGGCTCGACCCGTCACCCGGTCTCGCCGCCGCCATTGACGATCATATCGAGCTGCACCTGTTCCGACGCGGCTATGCCGGGCTGCTGCGGCTCGAGGAGGGCGGCGTCAACCTCTGCCTGTCGGTCGCCCAGTCGCTGCTGCGGCGCGCAGGCGGCGACCCGGCCGTGCTCATCGCGGAGCTCTCCCGCGAAAACCCGCTGTTCGGCGAGCGTATTGCCGCCGCCCGCGCGACGGGCGACTGGCTGAGCATAGCGCGGATCCCCTATGGCTGGCGCGCACGCCGAACCCGCCCGGGGCTGTTCCGGCTCGGCGACCAGGCGGCGGTGATCGCGAGCCTCGCCGGCGATGGCATCGCGATCGCCCTGTCCAGCGCGGTCCGCGCCGCCGAGAGCTTCCTGCGCGGCGGAAGCGAGGGTGCGCTCGCCTTCCAAACCGACTTTGCCCGACATGTCGAGCGGCCGGTCGTCTGCGCCAGTGTTCTGAAGTCCATTGGAGAAAGGCCGTGGATCGCGGGGCCGCTGGCGGGGCTGCTCGTGCAGATGCCCGATCTTCTGCGTCGCATGGCGAGGATGACGCGGATCAAGGCCGGCTGATCCTCTGTCGGTGCTGTTTCGAGTTTCAAAGACGCCTGGAGCCACTACTCCGTCCGCAAGACGCCACGGCGCGCCCCCGCCCGCAAGTGACCCCGACGCCACATTCTCGTGCGAGATCGACAAAGCCGTAAGGGTAACTCCTGACCGTTTCGATAGCCATGCTATCTGCTAGCTGCCATGAGCGGGAACGATCGGCGGTGGCGCGCCGCTCGCCAGAAGGGGGTTGTAATGCGGTTTTCCACTTTGGGCGTCGCCGGTTGTGCCTTCGCGGTGCTGTGCCCAGCTTCGGCTTCCGCAAGGATCGCGCCCGCGCCGGTCGGCGAGGCGGACCCCGATGCCGGCCAGGAAATCATCGTCACCGCGCGCAAGCGCAGCGAGACGCTGCTCGACGTGCCCGTCGCCGTCACCGTGATCAGCGGCGACGCGCTCGCCAGCCGCGGCATCCAGTCGGTGCGCGAAGCGGCCGCACTCAGCCCCGGCCTCAATATCAGCAGCGACGGCGCCGGACGCGCCTTCGTCTCGATCCGCGGCGTGGGCGTCACCCTGGTCGGAACCGTGCAGCCGGGCGTCGGCATCTTCGTCGACGGCATCTACCGCCCGAACACCGCCTATCTCAACACCCCGCTGCTCGACGTCGAGCGCATCGAAGTTCTGCGCGGACCGCAGGGCACATTATACGGCAAGAACACGCTGGGCGGCGCGATCAACGTCATCACCCGCCAGCCCGGCAACCGTTTCGAAGCGCGCGGCCGGGCGAGCTATGCCGGCCCCGATAATAGCTGGCTCGTCTCAGCGTCGCTAGCGGGGCCCATCGTCGACGACAAGCTCGCCGTCCGCGTCGCGGCGTCGCACCGCGAGCGGAACGGCTTCATCAGGAATGTCATGATCGGTGGCCATGCCGACCCGCTCAACAGTGATTCGGTCAACGCCACCATCCGCGCGACGCCCGGCGAGGCGGTGACGATCAGCGTCAACGGCTATCATGACCGGATCAAGGGCGCCAACACGCCCTATGCCCGGGTTAGCGGGCCGACCGACTATCTGCGCATCAACGGGTTCAATGCGCGGGGCATCACCACCTATCGATATCGCGGCATCAACGCGAAGATCGAGGCGCCGATCGAAGCGCTCGACACGAAAGTGACGCTGCTGGCCGCATATGACCTGCGCAACAGCGGCGCCCCCGATAATGACGCCGACTTCGGCGCCGCCAACATCGTTCGCTCCAGCGGGACCGACAGGCTGAGGACCAGGACCGCCGAACTGCGCTTCGACACGATCGTCAGCGGCACCCTCTCGACGCTCGCCGGTTTCTTCCACAGCCATGAGCGGACGAGCTCAAACCTGGTGCAGAATATCGTGCCGCTCAATCGCAGCGTGCGCAGGACCGACGAGCGCGACGGCGACACGTCCGCGCTGTTCGCTACGCTGTTCTGGAAACCGAACAGCGACTGGGAACTCGCGGCCGGCCTGCGCTACGACCATGAGAGGCGCCGGGCGACCGGTTCGATCGCCGGTATCGTCATCCCCTCGGCCCGGATCAAATCGGATGAGGTCCAGCCAAAACTGACGATCACCCGACGCTGGGACAGCCGCCTGATGAGCTATGCGTCGGTCGCGCGCGGCTATCGCGGCGGCGGCTTCAATCCGCCGAACGCCCCGTTCCGTACCTATAGGGGCGAGTCCGCCTGGACCTATGAGCTGGGCACCAAATATGCGTCACCCGGGCTGACCGTGTCCGCCGCCCTCTTCCATAGCGAAGACAAGGATTATATCGGCCTGAACTCGATCGCGCCTGCGGTGCCGGCCGGGCTCGTGACCGTCGATCTCAACACCGGCGACGTCGAAAGCCAAGGTTTCGAGCTCGAGTTCGTCGCGAAACCGACCCCGCAATGGTCGCTCTCGGGCAACCTGACCTATCAGCACGCCCGCATCACCGACAGTTCGGCCTATAGGCGGACGACCAATCGCACCTTGTCGAGCGACCGCCTGACCTTTCAGCCCGACATCATGCTCAGCCTGTCGAGCGACTATGTCGTGCCGATCGGCGAAGAGTCGCTGATCTTTAGCGCCGGGATCACCGGCAAGGGCCGGCGGCTGGCGGCCACGCTGAACGAGACGACGCCGACCTTCCTCAAGGGCTATATGCTGGTCAATGGTTCGATCGCCTTCCGGCACGAGCCGTTCGAGCTCGCGATATTCGCCAGCAATCTTTTCAACGCGAAATATTTCGAGGCCTATATCGAGAAGACCACGCTGGCGCTCGCCAACCTGCCACCTTCCGATCTGGGCATCATCGGCGACCGGCGCCGCTACGGCGTCCGCGCCAGCTTCGCCTTCTGAATCAGCCGCGATAGAGCGCGATCCGTTCAAGTTGAGCCGGATCACGCTCTATTTGTTATTTGTTCTCCGCATTTTGCGAGTCGTCAGGTGATTCCACCTGACTTCAAAATGCTATAGGCGAGCGCCACCGCGCCGAGCGGCCCCGCCCTGTCGCCCAGCCCCGGTGGAACGATGATCGCGTCCAGCCGGGCTTCGTCGACCCCGGCCGGATAGCCGCCGAGGATCGCCGCCGTCCGTCGCCTTACCGTTGCCAGAACATCGCTCCGGTTCTGGAACACCCCACCGCCGATCATGATCCGCTGCGGCGAAACGACCGCGAGCAGCGTCGCCATCGCCTCGCCGAGCTCGGAAGCCACCTCGTCCCACACCGGATGATCGGCGGGAATCCGTTCCCCTGCTATTCCGGTTCGGGCGGCCAGCGCGGGGCCCGAGATCAGCCCCTCCACGCAATCGCCGTGAAACGGGCATATCCCTGAAAAACTCGATCGCCCCGTCCGCCGTACCCGGAAATGGCCTATTTCCGGATGAATCAGACCATGGACCGGCACGCCCGCGACGACGAGCCCGCCGCCGACCCCCGTCCCGATCGTGATATAGATTGCGACGTCGCATCCGCGTGCGGCGCCCCAGCGATATTCGGCCAGCGCCGCCCCGTTCACATCGGTATCGAAAGCGATCGGCAGGCCGAGGCGTCGCGCGAAATATCCGGCGACATCGCTGTTGGACCAGCCGGGCTTGGGCGTCCGCGTGATATGACCATAATCGTCGCGCGACCGATCGAGCCCCACCGGCCCGAAGCTGGCGATCCCGAGCGCCGCCGGCTGGCTATGCTGGGCGCGCCACCCGGCGATCACATCGCCGAGCCTCGCCAGAGTCTCATCCGGAGCGGTCGTCGGCACCCGTGCCATCTCCAATATTTCGGTCCCGCGCGCGATCAGCGCGATCCCCTTGGTTCCGCCGAGCTCGATCCCGGCCACCAGCTTGTCTGTAGCGCCCATATCGTTCCGCACCGATCGCCCCTCTGCTCGGGGAGTGGCCCGAGAGCGTTACAGCAGGCCCGGCCTAACCATCGCCTCGCCGCCTGTCACGCTACGAAGCAAAGAACGCGCGCCACCTTCGATCGTGCCGAACGATTCCCGGTTGCGCTTGCCGTGCGGAGGTGAGGACGGTCGATACAACCGCGCCATCAGGAAGGGTTAACGCTACCGCCAGGGAATGTGCGATGGTGCACGATCGTCAGCTGATTCGGCTCTGGCGCTGCGGCTCAGGACCGCCCCAGGCGATTGGCCGGTTGGAGACTATGATAAAGACGATATTGCTCCTCTTGATAGAGGATGAAGGGTTGATCCTGGACTTTGCGCGATTGGCTCTCGAAGACGCCGGCTACGAGGTGGTGACCGCCGCCGAGGGCGCGGCAGCCTTGGGCTTGCTCGACGCGCGCATCGAGCAGATCGCCGGACTGATCACCGATATTCGGCTATCCGCGCCGGGCCCGGACGGGTGGGAGATTGCCCGCCACGCGCGCGAGCTCAAGCCGGCGATCCCCGTGATCTACACGAGCGGCGACAGCGCCGCCGATTGGTCGGCTCAGGGCGTACCCAAAAGCGTGATGCTGCAGAAGCCCTATGCGCCGGCCCAGCTGATTACCGCCGTGTCGCAGCTCCTCAATCAGGCGGATAGCGGCTTGGCGTAGAATGTGATCCGCTCAAGGCGATACAAATCGTGCCCATCGTCGACCCGGCGGCAGGGACCGCATTGCTGGAGGAGCACATAGCGGGGGCAATGCATGTTCGCATGGCATCATGCCGTAACCAGCCACCGCGTCGAGAATTCCAAGGGTTTTTCAATTCTCCCCGGAAACATTGCTGCACTGCAGCGTTACATCGGCAAAATAAGGCGTACCACTCTCCTAAATTCGGGGCGACATCGCCCCTTTTTTGTCGGTGCTTACGGATCGTTTCGCTCGACGAACCGTTCCTTTTTGGCTGCGAGCTGCGGAGGCCTTCGGGCTGCTTTAGGAGAGTGGTGCGCCGGGGTCACCCGGCAATCGCCGTCAGCACGCGGTGGCCACGGCTGGATGGCTGCGAGTTCTTGCCGACCCACGCAGCCCCGACGGGATCGGTGTGGGTGCCGGCCGTGGCCTTATCCGAGGCTTATGGCTCGCGCGAGGCAAATGGGGTCCAGCAAGAGGACAGCATGGCTGTCCGCCTCCACCGGGACGGTGCGAAATGGACCGCGGCCGGCCCCGGCCGGGCCCCGCCGCCTCAATGATTCATCGACTTGACGATTTCCTCGACCATCTTCTTCGCGTCGCCGAGCAGCATCATCGTATTGTCCATGTAGAACACGTCGTTGTCGACGCCGGCATAGCCGACGCCCCCCATCGACCGCTTGACGAACAGCACCGTCTTGGCCTTTTCGACGTCGAGGATCGGCATGCCGTAGATCGGCGAGGTCTTGTCGGTCTTCGCGGCCGGGTTGGTCACGTCGTTGGCGCCGATCACGAAGGCGACGTCGGTCTGGGCGAACTCCGAATTGATGTCCTCGAGCTCGAACACCTCGTCATAAGGCACGTTCGCCTCGGCCAGCAGCACGTTCATATGCCCCGGCATGCGGCCCGCGACCGGGTGGATCGCATATTTCACGGTGACCCCGGCTTCCTTGAGAATGTCGCCCATCTCGCGCAGCGCATGCTGCGCCTGGCTGACGGCCATGCCATAGCCGGGAACGATGATCACCTGCTCGGCCTGGCTCATCAGGAAGGCCGCGTCCTCGGCGGAGCCGCGCTTCCACGGCCGGTCGGCTTTGGCCGCGCCGCCGGCCGCCACCTCGCCACCGCCGAAGCCGCCCGCGATCACGCTGATGAAGCTGCGGTTCATCGCCTTGCACATGATGTAGCTGAGGATCGCGCCCGAGCTGCCGACCAGGGCACCCGTGACGATCATCGCGGTGTTGTGGAGCGTGAAGCCCATCGCCGCCGCGGCCCAGCCCGAATAGCTGTTGAGCATCGAGACGACCACCGGCATGTCCGCGCCGCCGATCGGGATGATCAGCAGGAAACCGATGACGAAGCTCAGCGCCGTGATCGTGAAGAACACCCAATGCGCGTCGTCGGTGACGAAATAGCCGACCAGTCCCACGATCGCCGCCAGCGTGCCCAGGTTGATGACATGGCGGCCCGGCAGCATGATCGGCGCGCCCGACATGTTGCCATTGAGCTTCAGGAAGGCGATCACCGAACCCGAGAAGGTGATCGCACCGATCGCGACGCCGAGGCCCATCTCGATCCGGCTGACCGTCAGTATCTCGCCGGTCGCGGCGTCGAGGATGCCGAACGCCCCCGGATTAAGGAAGGCCGCTGCCGCGACGAGCACCGCCGCGAGGCCGACCAGCGAGTGGAAGGCGGCGACGAGCTGTGGCATCGCCGTCATCGCGATCCGCCGCGCGGTCACGAAGCCGATGACGCCACCGATCGCGATGGCGATCGCGATCTCGACGAGACCGGTGCCGTGCAGCACCAGCGTGGTGACCACGGCGATCAGCATGCCGATCATGCCGAAGCGATTGCCCCGGCGCGAGCTGGTTGGGCTCGAGAGCCCGCGCAGCGCCAGGATGAAGAGTATTCCCGAGACCAGATAGGCCAAGGCGGCCCAGGCGGGCGTGGATGCTACTTCGTGCATTCTGTGTCCCCCTGCCGAGCCTTAGCCCTTGCGCTCTTTTTTCTTGTACATCGCCAGCATCCGTTCGGTGACCGCGAAGCCGCCGAAGATGTTGACGCTGGCGAAGACCACCGCGACAAGGCCGAGATATTTGGCCGTGGCACTACCACCGGCCGCGCTCGCGATCAGCGCGCCGACGACAATCACCGACGAGATCGCGTTGGTCACCGCCATCAGCGGCGTGTGCAGCGCCGGGGTGACCGACCAGACGACATAATAGCCGATGAAGCAGGCCAGCACGAAGATCGACAGGATCGAGATAAAATCCATGGAGACAATCCTTTCCGGCGATCAGCCGAGCAGCCGTTCGTTGACGACCTTGCCACCCTGCGTCAGGCGCACCGCATTGCCGATCTCCTCATCGAGGATCGGCTTGCCGGCGTCCTTGTCCCAGAAGGCACTGAGGAAATTATAGAGGTTGCGTGCGAACAGCGCCGAGGCGTCGGCGGCGAGCGTGCCCGCCATGTTCCTGGCGCCGATGATCTTGACGCCGTGGCGGATCACGGTCTCTCCCGAGACCGCGCCTTCGACATTGCCGCCGCTCTCGGCCGCGAGGTCGACGATCACCGAACCCGCGCGCATCGTCGCGATCTGTGCGTCCGAGATCAGCCGCGGCGCGGCCCGGCCCGGAATCAGCGCCGTCGTGATGACGATATCCTGCTTGGCGATGTGGCTCGAAACCAGCTCGGCCTGGGCCTTCTGATACTCCTCGGACATCTCGGTCGCATAGCCGCCGGCGCCCTCGCCCTCGATGCCCGCGACCTTCTCGACGAAGATCGGCTTCGCGCCGAGTGACTGGATCTGCTCCCTGGTCGCCGAGCGGACGTCGGTCGCCGAGACCTGCGCGCCCAGCCGCCGCGCGGTGGCGATCGCCTGGAGCCCGGCGACGCCGACCCCCATGATGAAGGCGCGCGCGGCCGAGACGGTGCCCGCCGCCGTCATCATCATCGGGAAGGCGCGGCCATATTCGCCCGCGGCCAGCAGCACCGCCTTATAGCCGGCAAGGTTCGACTGCGAACTGAGGATGTCCATCGACTGCGCGCGGGTGATGCGCGGCATGAACTCCATCGCCAGCGCCTCATAGCCGCTCGCGGCATAGGCATCGACCCGTGCACGCTCCACGAACGGGTTGAGCCCGGCGACGATCCAGGCGCCGGGCTTCGCGCCCGTCAGCGACTCAGGATCCGGACCCTGGATGCCGAAGATGATGTCCGCATCCTGGAGCACTTCGCTCCGGCTGCCGAGCTTGGCACCCGCGGCCTCATAGTCGGCATCGGATATCGACGCACCGGCCCCCGCTGCGCGCTCGACCGCCATCTCGGCGCCGAGTACGATGAATTTCTTTACAGTTTCCGGCGTCGCGGCCACGCGGCTTTCGCCTGCTGCGGCCTCTTTCAGGATAGCGATCTTCAACGATCAGCCCTTGGGTGCGATTAGGAAGATGACCAGTAATCCGGTCAGGGCGGTGACGAGCGCACCCCATTTCAGCAGCGCGAGGAAACCCTCATAGGTTTGGTTCGCCTGCTTGTAATCCATCGGTGCGCCATGATCGTCGGCCATAATTTCCCCCGGCTGAGGCTTTTTTGTCGGCGCCGTCTTAAGCGCAACCTTGCTCGTATCTCAAGCGTAAATGGATTATGGTTCCAGGCCTGTTCCGAGTTTAGGGTTGCTTAGCAATTGAGTGCTACGCCCAAGGTTAGAGTGCCAATCCCGCGTTCAAGGGGATGTTAGTATGCGTCGCGATACCCCTCCGGGGCTGCTTTTAATCGATAGCGAGCCCGCGCAAGCCGGGCTGATCAGTGCAATTGCCCAGCGCGCCGGTTGGCGGGTCGTGCGTGCACCGGACGTCGCAGCAGCCTGCAAGCTGGTCCATTCGACCGCTACCCGCCTTTCCGCCGCCCTGATCGATCTCTGGTCGCCGGAGGCATCGGCGACGAGCGCCGTGGCCGACCTCAAGGACGCCTTTCCCGAACTGCCGGTGATTGTCGTGACGGCGCAGGACTCGGTCGAACTCGCCGTCCGGTCGGTCCGCGCCGGCGCCTGCGATGTCGTCATCAAGCCGATTGCGGCCAGTCGCCTGCTGGCGGCGCTCGACAACGCCATATCGCATCCCGCAACCACCGGCGAGTTGCGCCCTCTGGCCGAGAAATGGGCCGAAGCGATCGATTTCCATGAGCTTGTCGGTCGCGCTCCTGCGTTCCGCATCGCCATCGAGACCGCGATGCGCGCCGCAGCCACCCCCGCTTCGATCCTGATCGAAGGCGAAAGCGGCGTCGGCAAGGAAGTGCTCGCCCAGGCGATCCATCGCGCATCCGATCGCAGCAGCGCACCGCTCGTCACTGTCAACTGCTCGGCGATCCCGGCCAATCTGGTCGAGTCCGAGCTGTTCGGCCATGAACGAGGCGCCTTCACCGGAGCGTTCGAGAGGCGGCTGGGCATGTTTGCCAGCGCCGACGGGGGCACGATCTTCCTCGACGAGATCGGCGACCTGCCCGCCGAGGCGCAGGCCAAGCTGCTGCGCGTCCTGCAGTCGGGCGAAATCCAGCCGGTCGGCGCGTCCGCACCACGCAAGATATCGGTCCGGGTCATCGCCGCGACAAACCGCAAGCTCTCCGAAGACGTCTCCCGCGGCCGCTTCCGTGAGGATCTCTATTACCGCCTAGCCGTCGTGCCGGTCACGCTGCCGCCGCTTCGGGACCGCGTCGAGGATATTCGCGCGCTCGCCGATCACCTGCTCGTGCGCATTTCGCGCCAGCTCAACATCGCCCCGCTCGAGATCGACGACGAGGCGCTGGCGCTGCTCGAAAGTTTTCCCTGGCCCGGCAATGTCCGCCAGCTCCACAATGTGCTGTTCCGCGCCGCGATCTTCTGCCGCCGCGGCCGGCTTAGCGGCGCCGATTTCCCACAGGTCGCCCACGCTCAGCAGCCGGCGAACGACGATTTACCGATGGTAGTACCGTCCGGGACGCCGAACCGCAGCTGGCAGACGGTCGCGCTGTTCGGGCCCGATGGCCATGTCCGCCCGATCGAGGCGATCGAGGCCGACCTGATCCGCTTCGCCATCAGCCATTATCGCGGCCGCATGACCGAGGTGGCGCGGCGGCTCCGCATCGGCCGCTCGACGCTATACCGCAAGTTGAGCGAACTCGGGATCGAATCCCAGGACATGGGAGCGGCGAGCGAGCCGCCCGCGCGCCCGGCGCTCAAATCGGCGGGGGCGTCAGCGCCTCGTCCCTGAGGCCGCGCCAGATCCGGACCGCCTGCACCGTTTCCGGCACGTCATGGACTCGCAGCAGCTGGGCCCCGGCCTGCGCGCCGTGCAGCGCGAGCGCCAGCGAGCCGCCGAGGCGGCGTTCGACCGGCGCCTCGTTCGAGAGGGCGCCGATGATCCGCTTCCGGCTCGCGCCGAGCAGCACCGGGCACCCGAGGCCATGGAACAGCGCGAGCCCGTTCAGGATCTGGAGATTGTGGCGCAGCGCCTTGCCGAAGCCGATACCGGGATCGACGATGATCCGGCTGCGCGCGATGCCGGCCGCCTCGGCGAAAGCGATCCGCGCCGCCAGCCAATCATAGACCTCGATCAGCGCGTCGCCATAGCTCGGCTGGCGCTGCATCGTCTCGGGTTCGCCCTGATGGTGCATCAGCACGACCGGACATGATCGGCCGGCGAGCAGCGCCGCCGCCTGGCTGTCGTAGCTCAGTGCCGAAACATCATTGACGATTGCCGCTCCGGCCGCGAGCGCGGCCGCCATCACCGCCGCCTTGCGGGTGTCGATCGAGACGATCGCGCCCGCCGCCGCCAGCCGCCGCACCACCGGCTCGACGCGCAGAATCTCGTCACCTTCCCAGACGGTCTGGGCGCCAGGTCGCGTCGATTCGCCGCCGACGTCAATGATCGTCGCTCCCGCCGAGGCCATCGCCAATCCGGCCTCCGCCGCCCCGTCGACGTCGCCGAAGAGCGCGCCGCCGTCGGAGAAGCTGTCCGGCGTCATGTTCAATATCCCCATCAACTGCGGCTGATCGAAGCGCAGGACGCGCTCACCCAATTGCATCGGCGCGCGCGGCGCCAGGATCCGCGCGATCGTCGCCCGCGCCTGCTCCGCCTGCTCGTCGCTCAGCGAGGCAAGGAAACCATCGATCTCGCGCAGCGGCACGAGCATAGAGGCGATTCGCGCGCCGCCATCGACCGCGATCACCTCATAGGCCGAGAACCAGACCAGCCCGCCCACCAGCCGCGCGACGGCCTCGTCATGGCCGAACGGCGCGTTAATGAAACCGGTTGGCTGGAAATAGAGGCGGGCCTGAGGGGGAATGCTGGTCATTTCGGCTTTCTGGTTTGGTCTCGTCGTCGCTCGACAGGTCGATATTGAGGAGCGCCGCTCCCGACAATCCATTCGCGCCACGCTTGTCGATCGCTTCGAGCAGCTTGCGCGCCGGATTGTCGGCCGGCGCGTGCGGATCAAAGGCCAGCGGCATCAGCACGATGCGTGCTTCCTCATATTTGTGATCGTGGAGATATTGGCTGACCAGCATCATCCGCAAGCTGGCGTCCTGCGGCACCAGCGTCGCCGCGCGTTCGAGCGCGGCGACCGCGCTGCCTGTGGGATCCCTCCCCTGCTCGCGGAAGCTGCGATAGAATAGGGCCAGCGGCCAGGCAGCGTCGGGCTCGATCTGGTTAGCCTTGACCAGCAATCTCCGCGCCGTCCGCCAGGTGACGTCGTCGAACTGGTTATCATGGCTGGCACGATGCATGATCGCCATCGCCTTGAGAATCAGCGCGTGCCGATTATTCGGTTCGGCAGCCACGGCACGATCGGCCGCGGCTTCGGCCGCGTCGAAATTGCCGGCGTCGTCCTCCGCCTCGGCGAGGGCCACCTGGGCTCCGGTATCGGTGGGATAGGCCGCCGCAATCCGCCGAGCCTCGGCCGCCACCGCGGGCGCAGTCTCGGAGTTGACCGAGCGCTGTGACTGGAGCCGCACCTTCATCATCGCATCCTCACCCGGTGACAGCTGGCGGATGCGAAGGGCGTCCGGCGCGATATCGGTGACGGGCACGGAGAGAGAGGCGAAGCGATTACGCCTCAGATAGGCCTCGACCTCACGGTTCAGCGCGTGGAGATCGCCGAAAGTCTCGTCGGCGGCGGCCGCGCTCGATTTTCCCGCATTGATCGCTTCGAGATAGCGGGTGAGCTGGCGATCCCGTGTCGTCGCGAAGGTCAGATAATGGGTCAGCAACCAGGCGCGCGCGTAGAAGATCGATGTCTCGGTCGAGCCGAGGGTCGACGGATTGGCGGTGAGCAGATCGCGCACCGGCATCGCGGCTTCGGCGTAGAGCGCCGAGGCGCGGCTGTTCGCGGGAAGGCCGATGCCGACCACCCCCTTCTGATCGAGTTTCGCGTTCGAGACGAACTCGGCAAAGCCCTCGACATACCAGGCCGGATAAGCGGCGCCCGAATTGGCCAGCATCAGATGATGGGCATATTCGTGGAACAGGATCGTCGTCGCATCGAGGCTCAGTGGGCCGCTACCGGCCATACGCGGCACGAAGGCGACCGAACCGGCCGCCCGCGCCCGATAGAAGCCGGCGACCCAGCGGCACTGCTTGCCAGCCTTCGCCTTGTCAGCCGGTTCGTTCCCGCCTTTGCACAAATCGCTTATTTGGCTGACGCTGTCGACCAGGAACACCGTCACCGGGTTGGGATCGTTGCCCTCGACGTCAGGGAAGGCCAGCAGCTTGCGAACCGCCTTGTCGAAGCGCTCCAGATTTTTCGCGAACTTGCGCGCCGCATCGGGCGAACCTTCCGAATAGATGATGAAATGAGGGCTCCGCACCTCCAGCCACGCGGCCTGCAACGGCGTGGCGATCCATAATGCAGCCAGCGCCGCCACTATCCCGCCGAAACGCATCAGCCTCCCCCACATCGCCGAAGCTGACGAACATCAGTTAAATTCGTCCCCGAATCCAGCGCACTTTGATCCGTTTCGAAGCGGCCGGCTATTCACCAAGCTGCTGGAGATGGCGCTGGCGCATCGCATCGATCGGCTCGAGCCCGCCCGGCGTGTCGAGGTGCCAGAAGCTCCAGCCATTGCACGACGGCGCGCCCTGGAGCGTCGCACCGAGGCGATGGATTGATCCGGTCGCGCCGCAACCGCTGGCCAGCACGCCATCGGCGCGGACCTGCGCGCTCCAGCGGCGCTTGGCGTCGGTGAGCATCGTGCCGGGCGCGATCAGGCCGGTCTCGACGAGGACGCCGAAGGCGATGCGCGGCGCGCCCTTCTTCTCGGGGATCGACATCATCGCGCTCTCGTCGAGCGGCAGCGTCGCGGCGATCCGCTGCTCGGCGACCCTGATATATTTGTCCTCCCGCTCGATGCCGATCCAGCGGCGGCCGAGCCTGCGCGCAACGGCGCCGGTCGTGCCGGTGCCGAAAAACGGATCGAGGATGAGGTCGCCCGCCTCGGTGCAGGCAAGCATCACCCGGTAGAGCAGGCTCTCGGGCTTCTGAGTCGGATGCGCCTTGTGCCCGTCATCATCCTTCAGCCGCTCTCCCCCCGAACAGATCGGCAGGGTCCAGTCCGACCGCATCTGGATATCGTCGTTGAGCGCTTTCATCTTGCGATAGTTGAAGGTATATTTCGCTTTCTCCGCCTTCGAACACCAGATCAGCGTCTCATGCGCGTTCGTGAAGCGCGTGCCCTTGAAATTGGGCATAGGGTTCGCCTTGCGCCAGACGATGTCGTTAAGGATCCAGAAGCCTTCGTCCTGCAGCGCGGTGCCGACGCGAAAGATGTTGTGATAGCTGCCGATCACCCAGATCGTGCCATCGTCCTTCAGGACGCGCCGCGCCTCGCGCAGCCAATCGCGCGTAAAGCGATCATAGGCGGCGAAGGTGTCGAACTTGTCCCACTCGTCGTCGACGGCGTCGACCTGGCTGCCGTCGGGTCGGTGCAGATGCCCGCCCAGCTGGAGATTATAGGGCGGATCGGCAAAGATCATGTCGACGCAGCGATCGGGCAGTGCTGCCATCGCCTCGACGCAGTCGCCACGAATGATTTCGTTGAGCGGCAACCGGCCGGTCACCACTTCCTTGCCGCGCAGCCTTCGGCGCGCCGCCGGGATCTTTTCGAGCACACCCATGGAAAGACAACCCCCTGTCGAACGACGGCGAACCTGAGTCATCACCGGACTCCCGTCAAGAACAATGGCTTGGCCTTCAGTGCTGAGATATTCCTGCAGCTTCGCGAACGAAAGGAGTCCGCTACCTTATATTGAGTCTCAACATGGTGGACAGCCTCAACGGATTGTGGTGTGGCCGCGCGGACTCACCCTCCGCGCTTTCGGCGGAACGGCAAGGCCGAGCCGTCGTTTTGCCGACCATGAGCGTTTTCCGAAGCCTGTCCCCGCTCGCAATATGCGCCGCCGCCGCACTCATCGGCGGCACGTTCGCGGGTGGCGCGGCGGTCTACGGACTTCACCCCAAAAGCTATGGGCCGACCGAGGCTCCAGCCCTGATCAGCGCCACCGGGGAAGCGGCAGCCACTGAGGGTGCCCTGTCCGACTGCGAACAATGTTCGGAGCGCGATCTCGGCTATCGATGGGCGGTGCTGCAGGACGTGCGATCGTCAACCGAATGCCCCAACGACAGCTGGGGCTTCCGCCGCGGGTGCCTCGACTATACCGGCGGCGTCTGAGCAGGCCGGCCCGGCCGGGTTCAGATCCGATGAGAAAAGCGAATATTGTGCGACCGGTGCAAAGCTCCTGCGATGGAGCGGAGACGGGCCGAGCCTGCCGAGCGCTTCGAGATGCGCGGGCGTGCCATAGCCCTTATTCTGGGCCCAGCCATAGCCGGGATGAGCGGCATCATGCTCGATCATCATCCGGTCGCGCTCATATTTGGCGACGATAGAGGCGGCCGCGATCGACAGGCACAGGGCATCGCCGCTGATTACCCATTGCGAGGGGCGGTTCCAGCGCGGGCAGCGGTTGCCGTCGACCAGCACCATGGCCGGATCGACTCCCAATGCCGCGACCGCGCGTTCCATCGCCAGCATCGAGGCCCACAGGATATTGATCGCGTCGATCTCCTCGACGGTGGCGATGCCTAGCCCGACGGCGGCGACCGAATGGATCTTGCGGCAGAGATCGGCGCGGGCCTCAGCTCCGAGTTTCTTCGAATCATCGATCCCGCGCGGCACTCGTCGCCGATCGAGGATAACCGCCGCCGCCACCACCGGCCCGGCCAGCGGACCCCGGCCTGCCTCGTCGACGCCGGCGAGCGGCGTCGGATGCGCCTTTTCGAACTTGAAGGATGGCCTCGCCATCGCGCGAGCATAGCCGGGCCGGGCGGCGCCTGAAAAGGACAAAGACGCGGACGGTCCGCAACGGCAAAATATCTGTGCGGCGATCCGTATAACCGTCTGTTCGGCCCGGATCTGACGCTGGTGGGCCCGGCAGGACAGACAATGGGTTTATTATCAATTACTTGTTGATACGATACCGTGATTCGGTACCGTGAAATCGATGGGCTTCGTAGACACCGATAGGGACCGCTGGGGAATCACCTAGCCGCCCGGTCGATCCGCGCCTTGTAATCCTCGGCCATGATCTGGCCGGCAATTTCGGTGAAACAGCGCCGCTGGAAATCCTCGTTGCTGGGAAACTCCGCCTGGCACTTGTCCCTTAGTTCCTGCTGAGGCGACTTCGCATAGCCATCACCGTTCGGCCCGGAGCAGCCGGCCAGGAGGAGCAGTGCTGAGCTTATTCCTGCGATCTTCATACGCCACCCGAATCCATGAGCGTCATTATGGGTCGGCGTCTCTTATATCGCTATCCGTTCTGAAAACCAGACGAGCCCAGTCGACCGATCCGGACGCCATGTAATGGCAAGAAATGGCTAAAACCGACTTCGAATTAGCTGTTAACGAAGCCTGATGCGGTTATACGCCCTCGGCGGACGCCGCCGATATAAAATTCCCACTCACTGGTTCCGCGGTTGAAAACCATGTAGTCATTGGAGTCATAGGCTTCGAGCGGGTTGTTCCCTGAAAAGGTCGAGTAACGCGTTCCGTCGCGGGCCGTGCCACTCCGCCACGTCACACCTCCGGTTATGTCGCCACCTAGATTGTTCGCGAACCATGGCTCACAAGCCGAAACACCGGCCGGCGCATTGATCCCGTAGCGGCCGTTGTTTCTTACGTCGGGCCCGACAATCTGCAGTACGGTAGGGAGGCCGCTATTCATTCGAATGCCGTCACGGTTGTTCTTGTAGTAGGTGCCGCCTACGACCTGGACAGTCGCATATCCGAAATTCTGAACGAACAAGGCGTCCAAGGTGTTCGAGCAATTCCACGTGCCAACGAACGTACACCAGCCGGTTCCGATCAGGCTGTCGTTGAGGAGAACACCGTAGCCGTAATTACCATCGATTGAACAACCCTTGCCAAACATAAACTCGCGGTTCTGTACCCCGACCATGGCATTGTCGATTTTCACACCGCCGGATGTTCCCAGAAGCCCGCACGCAATGATATCTAGATCATCGATATAGACCCCGCCCAGGCCGCCGCCGAAATGCATTCCCCAGCCACCCATGCCGCCGATTTTGCCGTGGTGAAGAAATAGACCAGCTGCAGCCGCGCTGGTATTGTTACGAGCTGAGTTGGCTCTGATGCCGGTACCACGTCCGTGATAGTCCATGCCATGGATGTAAACATAGTCCATGCCGTCAAGCCATACGAGATCGAAAAGCTTCTCATTCCCGTCCTGGCCGCCCAATGTTACATCATTTAGGCGGCTACGACAGAAATTATATGCATGGATTCCACAGCCTCCTGACATGGTGGTGTTGGAATCAATTCTGAATCCTTCCAGAACCCAGTTGATCGAATTATAAGACTGGTTTCCAATTGTTATTACATCGCTGGTAGAACTCGCGCCATTATACATCAGCACCGACTGATAGTCGCGACCTTCAATAGCGATATTGCTTGCGGCTTTGCTCAGCGGGGTCGTGAAATTGTAAACCCGCGAGTCCAGGCGCCCGACGTAGCCTGACTGTAACGCTGCGAACCAGCGCGTGACAGCTTGATCATCAGTGGTGCTGTTCGACCCGGTATATCCGAACCGCTCTGGCGTCAGGCCAGACATCTTTACATAGTGCGTCAGCGGTAGCGTGACTTCGTTAGTCAAGCTGCTGCTGTGGCCAACCTGTGCTGCACCGCCTGCGCCAGCCAAGGCTCCAGAATTAAGCGGAGTGAACCCGAGGGCGGTAATAATTGCACTTTGTGTTATCGTTGCAGCACTCCCGTCCGCGCCCTTGATATCCGAGAGGGCGACCAGGTTGATCCAAGAGGAATCGCCAGCATAGCGCCACTGGATATGCGTTGCGCTTTTCTGAATCTCGACCTGTTTGCCTGGGTCACCTTTGCCGAATGGCACACCGTCGGTCCATTCGCCGGCCGGCCCAAGGCGGAAGTACAGGGTGCCGCCATCTACATCGGTAGCGATATAAGCGAACGGGGGCTCTTCGGCATCGTAAAGATCCCGCTCGACGAGCGTACCGACCTGGTCAACGGTGAATGATTGTCCATCAGCACCAGCCGAGCCGCGGATGTTGACCGCCTCGGCTAGGACGCTGGTCAGCCCGTCGGGCCCCACATAGGAGCCGATTGGAGGCTTGGTCGTACCAGGCGGACCGCCAACCCAGTCCGCGACTGTAAGAACGCTGCGCGCGCCGTCCGTATGGATGGCCAGGAGCGGCGACCAGCCGCGAAAGTTCTTGGCCAGTTTCGCTAGTGACGGGACGGGACCTGCATCAGTGCCCTGATCGAAATTGTCGGCACCGTTCACGATACCGTCGAGGCGGTCCATGTTGACCGCCGCTTTGGTGACTTTCGCTTGAAACTCGGTCGCAGTGGTCACGCGAATGTGTCTCCGGAAGCAGCGCCTCCGGAGATCAATATCATTTCATCCGAAAATATTCAACCTTATGGTGAAATTCACCCCTTCACAGTCGATGAGCAAACGACTCGATCCGGTTCAAGCTCTCGACGGGTGCGGCGAGCTCGGTCGAGCCGCCGTGTAGTTTCCCGTGCTCACTGATGACCTCATCGGCAAGTTCGAAAATCTGGAAACTGAAGCCCTCCCGGACTACCCCAAGAACGACAATATTCGTATGTTTGCTGGGTATAGAACCGTGGAAGAGGCCGTCGCTCACCGTGCCACTCACGATATGAAAGTCGTATTTTGCGCCGCGGATGATCGCATGGAGATCAATAACTTCATCTGATTCCGGAAACGCCGGGTTGCCACCATCCATCTGGATCAGCCCTGCGACCACGTTAACGACGCCATCCGCGATCGCATTCCGAACGCGACGTTCCTTCAGGTCCATTCCGGAATTATGTCCCATCAGAAGCCAAACGTCATCGACATCAAGAACCTTCGCGAGCTTCTCACCCCTCGCAGGAAGTGGTCGAGCTTCACCCTTCAGCCACTTCCGGATTGTCTCGTAGCTCACATCAACGCCCTGACTGTGGAGCTGCTTGCGCAACCATTGAAGCCTGCCGTAATTGAGCGCCGGGCAGTGGGGATGCACATCGCACGCATGTTCGAGCCGCGTTGCAAAAGCCGGATCGCGAACGATTGATGAAACGCCCATGGTAGTCCCTCTTAGGTATATCAACTCGTGATTGCAGCGATATGATAGCCTTTTGGGTGACTGTCAACCTACAGTTGAATTTATTTACACAAACGGTTGAGAGAATCCACTGCTTCGTGAGGTGAACGGGCGAGAATATAGATCCCGCCAGCTAGCGTCCATGCGCGCTCGTAGTTGGTCTGAACGGTGGACTGGCGACCGATGGCGGCCTTGATTTCGATGTCGACGGCGCGGCCGCGGAATGAGCCTTTGATGTCGCCCGACCCCGGCAACCCGAACCGGATTATACGGGCATCCGCCAATATCATCATACCGGGGACAACCTTCACGTACTGCCCTACCGGCGGCGTGACATTCCTGCCCTGCCATGCCTGCCCCGTATTGTTGCGATAGAACAATGAACCTGTAAGCTTGGACACCGCGACGAGGGTGTCATTCAGAATTTTCTTCTCCGATGCTCCGGACATCTCTACCTCCAACGTGCTGCCGCTACCGAACGGCCGCGGCAACGCGCCGACGCCCACTTGCCCGGCTCCGGGTAGCCTCGCGCCTCACCAAGCCGCTTGAAATCAAGCCAGGATTTACACGCCTTCTCCTCGCGCTCGCGTTGAGCACGGATACGACGCTTCATCTCAGCCTGTTCGAGTTTTTTGAGCTTCCCATCGGTAACCTCGACCTTACGGATTTGAGCTGGAAATTCGGTTCCGCAAGCGCAGGTTTTCACGCCAGAGTATGATACCCTGAAACATACGAGACACTGTCTAACGGGTGTCGCATCATCGTTACACCCGGATGCTGCCCGACGCGCCGCGCGGCCGAGCAGGCTCCACTCTCGATCCGAATCCGGGAGACCGAGATTTCGCGTGATCGCGTTACCTGCGTGGTCACAGATGACAGCCGGATCGGGCGGCCGAAGTCCGCGGCCACACCATTGCAGATGATTGACAAGCGATCGGGTACCAGCTGCGATACCGACATAGCGGATGTTCGGCACGTCATAGCCTTCGCCGAAAAGGCCAACATTGACGCCGAGCAGAAGGTCACCGGCACGAAACGCGTCGTCGAAATAGTCGCGCTGCTTGTCGTTCATTTCCCCATCGACGTGCATCGCAGGAATGCCGTGAGCATTGAACTCATCGGCGATGTGACGACTATGCCTGCGGTTCTGGGCAAAGACTATGCCTTGGAAGCCCTTGGCGAGCCGTAGATAATGCTCGACAACACTGCCCACGATCTTAGGCTTGTCCACTACCTGGGCCGCTGCCTCGCGCGCGAAGTCGCCAGCGACGCTCTTGACCCCTGTGAAATCTGGCGTGTCCGGCGCAAAATATTCGTACCGGGCGAGATATCCCTGTTCAATCAGCCAGGATACGGGAGGACCGGGGACCATCACGTCGAACTGGTCATCGAGGCCACGACCGTCGAGCCGTTCCGGGGTGGCCGTCAGTCCGAGAATATAGGCGTCGGGATCGGCCTCAAGTATCGCCGAATAGGTGTCGCTGGTTGCGTGGTGAGCCTCGTCGACGACGCGGAGGTTCGATGGGAATGCGTGCGACATGCGACGGATCAGCGTCTGGATGCCGACCAGGTGCAGCATGGCATCCGGGTCGTAATCGAACTTGGCGGCAATGAAGCTGTGATCGAGTCCAGAGCCTGTGAAGGATTTGCTCGTCTGCCTGATCAGTTCCTTGCGGTGGACCAGAAACTGGCTGTGCATGTCGCGAGCAGTGGTGCTGAGCAGTGCGGCTTCGGCCATCTTGGTCTTACCAGAGCCGGTCGGCGACTGCAGCAGGACTCGCCTGTAACCCTGGCGCATGTAAGCCGCGGCGGCGGTGAGCATGTCGCGCTGAAAGTCGCGCAACCATGGTGGCAGCAGCTCCTCGACGATCGGTACCGGAATATGCGCGATTGCTGGATTGAGAGTAGCGATCGAGAAGAGGAGCGCGTCGCGGGGGCTGAGGATCATACAGCGATCGCGAAATACGCCGGCGCTGACCACTTGAAGATCCTGACCGGCTTCACGAGCTCTGGGCGCTTGTCGAACCCTATGTCCATGAGGATCTCGCGTGCCTCGGCGACATAGCGATCATAATCTATGTCCGCAGGCAATTCGTCAGGTAGGTCCATTAGCGGCCGGCAGCCGTCCGTCTTCGAGACCTTCTTGTAATTTCCGGTCGTCTCGTGCGGCGTTTTATAGAGGATCTCTTCGCCGTCCTTGGCCCAGTAGTAGCGCACCACCTTGCCCAGATAGTCACCGCGCCAGGTGCCGCCGCCTTTCACGTTCACCACGGTGACGAAGTCCCGGATATCCGTCTGGGCGCGGATATAGTCCTCGATATCGGTGCCCTTGGTGATGAGCTCTACCACTGCGTCTGAGCACACGCCGGCGTTTGGGTTCTTCATCAACTGGGTTCTGGTGCCCTCTTTGTAGGGATTCGCCAGGGTGCCCTTGCGTTTGACCTTTCCGTCCTCGGTGATCGCGATATAGGTGTTAACGGACAGGCTGTAGAGGGACTGGTAGTATGTCGCCTCAAGGTTTATCCCGGTGTCTTTCTCCCACTGTCGCGATATCGCGTCGAGGATGTCGAGCTTATCGCGCGGGCAGTTGAAGACAACGCCGTCTGTGTTAGCAGATACAACCGGTATGCCTGCCAGTTCTGATCGCTCAATCAGCATGAGCAGGAGCAACTGCCCAGTCAGCGTGACAGTTACCAGAAGATGCGGTGCGTACAGGACAGAATAGGGCGACCCGCTCTTCCCGAACAAGGCCCCGTTTAGCGCGATTTTAAGACCTTCATTCGTGACAGTATCACCGCTGCGCTTGGCAATAACGCGGTCATCGAGCATCTTCTGAGCGACTGGTAGATAGCTCGGTCCACACGACTTCGGATATAAGCCAGAATTGATGATCATCGTCGGATAGAAGGAGGTCCCGTCCTGATCAACGAGCTGATTGTCGTCATCGGAGTGAACTGCTCGATTGGACTCAGTCGAGTGAAGTCCGCCGATACCCATGCGGTACGTGGAACCACCTAGCGTGATCTGTTTATCGGTCAGCCAGTACGGTAGATCGACCTTACCGTTTGGCTGGACGATGAAATCGGTCGTCCGCAGCCGCTCCAGCACGTCACGCAACTCGGCGGTCTCGAACCGCATGTTTGCGGGCACTTTGTATTTGAACATCGTACCCGCAGGTGTCTGGACTTTCTCGACCCGTTCGCCTGTAGCCTTCTCGACGCGGCTCTTGACGATAGCCTCACCAAGCTGCGAATCGCTCTTGGACATAAAGTTCAGGCCGTACTCGGCGCCCAGGGCGGCACGAAGCTCAAGCGCCGGTTCAAGCGCGTAGAACAGCTCCATCGTGCCGGCGAGGTCGTTGCCCATGTACGCCAACGTCTTATCCATCTCATCCGGCGTGAGACAGGCGTCGGGGCTGTACGGGAGATCCTGGAGCTTCTTGCTGTGCATCCGCCCCATCAGGGTCTTGAGACTGGCGAAGGCGTTTGGCTGCGGCTCGATGAGGTCGATGATCTGCCAGTTGCGCGGCACCTCGACGCCGAGAACTTCGCGGGCGTGCCAGTATTTCATTCCGCCGAGGATGATTCTGTCATTCGCCTGCTTAAGCGACGCATTCGAGGCGCCGCTGATCCACATCGCGATCATGGGTGCGTCGTAATTCTGAAAATTGTAACCGACGACAGTGTGGCAGCGCATGATGCTGGTGATGTGGGCGCGCTCTTGCTCTGTCAGCGGCTTCCGTTCGGAATGTTCATATACTACCGTCTTTCGGTCGCTCAGGCGAATGAAGCCGATTGACGCGAAGTTAGGATGGCATTCGGTGTCGCAGACAACTGTCTTGGCTGGATCATAGAAGGTCAAGCCGGGTCTCCGAGAAGATTTTCGAACGTAGCGGCAGGCACTTTGCGCCAGACATAGCCACGGTAAGTGGGCTTATGACCACTACAAACGCTGTATATGTTCTGCCATTTGAAGGTTGGATTGGCTGCGATAATATCTTCAACGCTGTCCCAACGGCGAACGAACTCCCCTGCTCTTGTGAACTGGAGAAAATCATTCTTGAGCTTCTTGGTTACCGAGACACTTCGCGCTACTGCACGGCGATTGGCAGGATCGGACCAATACTGCTTCGAGGCCGTACTTATCCGGGAACGCCACTCGTTACCGTAGCAGCCAAGCATGTGTCGGAACTTCGCGTTGGCGCGCATGGCGGCTTTCTGCGCGTCACTCCAATAGTTGCCGTAATTAGGATTGGCTGGACCGGTGACGCTTGCCGCCATAGTCGCGCGAGTCTCATCATGTACGATCATTCTGGTCGAACTGTCCCGGCGCAGATTGAAGCCGTGGGCTCGATCGCATGTCTTAAAATGATCAATCCAAAAAAGCTCGCGATCTGCGATGAATTGTTCATCAACCGACCGAAACGATTCTAGGATCTCAACCTTGAAGGCGACCCAACCGTACTTTTGAACAGCGTTCCAGAGATGGCGGTTGCAATCTTTAGGTCGTGGGGACTTTCCGAGCGTGTGCCGGTGCGTCCATATCCGGCCTTCGACCTTCACCGACTTGCCGATGTACCGTTTGCCGCTGGTGATGTGTCGGATGCAGTAGATACCAATCGTCATCCCAGCAGTCCCCTCGCTACGTCGGTCCCCGCGAGCCCGCGATCAAAGGCGACCCGGTCGGCGGCAATCCGGCCCATGAAATATTCGGGTTCTAGGCTGCGGCTGCCGCGCGCGCGGCCGTCCTGGAGATCTAGCCCCGCGTCCTTCATCGCCTGGGCGACCAGGGCGTCATGGACGACGATCAGTCCGTTCCCTGCCGGCTGTTCGGGCTTCAGCGCGCGAATGCGCTCAGCCAGGCGGTCCGCCATGCCGTCGAGGAACGGGAGAACGGTCCGGCGCTGGCGTGATGTCAGGAACCCAAGCGCGTCACCGACCAGGCGACGCTGCTGCCGGCGCATGGCGCCCGTGCAGATCTCCAGCATATAGCAGGCGACCTGAACCTCGTGGGCGAAGCCGAAGAAGCTGACCTCGGGAACCTCGCCTGGGCGGGCGCCCCAATAGCGCGCACCAGTGAGGTAGGAGACGGCCGCTGCGACTTTCCACAGCCGCGCACCAACGTGATCTTCATGACGTTCGCTGTGCCGCTCGAACGGCGAGCTACGCAGTTCAGCTTCGTCGAGGGTCATGTTATATTTTTCAAGCAGGCGCGCGAGCATCTCCGCAGCAGCGATCGCTTCTTCTTCGGTACAGCCGTTCCCCACCGTTTTCGCACGCAACGCACGAATGCGGGCGGCGATTTTCTCGCGCTCTCCGTTCATTCAGATACCTTCGCAGACGCTTCCGAACTTCATGCGTGTATTTCACCACATAGTTGTATTCCCCGGCAGCCGAAGCCACCGGGGTGTACGAAATCAGCCCAAGGGATCGTCGTCGTCAGTGGTGGCCGGAGACGCAAATGCGTCGTCCTCGCCCTCTTCTTCGTCCATGGCCGAGTTGGCGTCGACACGCTTGGCGCCGAATGGTTCGCCGTGGCGCTTATGTTGAACGACTTCGAGCGAAGCGTTGATGCGATCCGGGTTTTTGTCCTTCGACCCATCATACGCATAGATGCGAATGATCGCGTTGACGTAGCAACCGCCGTAGAGCAGCGCGTCAGCCGGGGTCAGCTGGCGGAACTTCTTCTCCCCGGTGCGCTGGTCGACCTCCTTACGCGGGCCAATCAGCTGCAGCGGGTTCGGCGCATCAAGCGATTTCACCTTCTTCTTGGCGCTGATATACATCTGCCCTTTGTAGCCGTCATAGAGCGGCTCGCGGGTGCCGTCGATCTCGGGCTCACCGTCGCGCATGCAGCGGCGCTCAGCGGGAATCTTCTTGTTTTGGCCAGGCCATTTCGCTTCACGGGCCGCCACCATTGCTTCCGTGACCGCCTTAATTTGGTCTGCGTGCGTAACCTTGTCGAGAAGAAGCACACAGTTGTAGCTGATGTCCTTGACCTTCTGGCCCGTATTTGGGTCGACCTTATCACCCTCCTGAACCTGGGGTTCGAACAGATTGTCGAAGCTCAGTCGAACGTCCTTCAGTTTGATCTCAATATTGGTGTCAGCCATTCTTCAGTCCTTCATTCTTCATCCATCGTGATCTCGACCGGCTTTACTGCTAGGCGAGCATCTGTCTCCGGGACCATTGAGTGTCCGTGCTGGCCGAACTTGATGTGTTCGGAGAGCTTCTCATAATCGTCGGATGAGATTTGCTTACGCGCTTGCGCGGGAGAAATCAACTTTTTGGTGAAACTTCTATCACCAAGAATCGGCACCAGCACCGCCTCGGCAGCAGCCTCATCTTCATATGTATCTCTACTGCCCTTCCGAGTGTCGACAACGCATTTGCGACCGGGCGTCGGCCGGCCGGCGAGCGCGTCCCTGAGTTCCTCATTCGCGAGTTGATCCAACCAGTGTTCGAGCATGGAACGATGCTGCAGGATGTAGCTGCGGCGCTCGGGCGTCATGGCGCCTGCCGGCACAATGGGATTGTCGATCATGATCTCAAGGTCCAGTTCGCTATAATCAGTGCCCAGCAAGGCGAGATTGAAGTCCTCGAACTCGCGGCATCCGCCTGCCGCGCGCTTACGTCGGCACCAGATGCAACCCTTCTCCGAGGCGACACGCGGCGGGTTCGGCTGCAGGGTCAGTTCGGCCCGCTCCCTGATCCAGTCTCCGAATGCCAGCAGATCGTCTAGCGTCGTGTGCCAGACGCCGCCGCCACCTGGGCACCGAGGCTGATCGATTTCGATGATGAACCGCACCGGATCGGTGCCGACAATCTGCTGGGCGATCGTCTGCCAGAAGCCGAGTAAGTAGAGCATCACTTGCTTGTTCTGGACCGGACTGATCGCTACTCCCCTGCCCCACTTCAGATCGGAAACGTAGACGATCCAGACGCCGTCGATTTTTACGATTACCGCGCGATCAAGCGTGCCGAACTGCCCAGGCAACACCCAGTGCGACACGTCGACCCGGTGTTCGCTGAAAAAGCGACCGCCCATGCCACGGACGCGGTCAATGCCAGGCTGCAGCAGCAGTGCATCGTCGACCGTCCAGGTGAAGGTCCAATCGTGCAGGCGGGTGCGCTGTCCGACGAAATCGAGCGCGTCGAAGCCGTAGCGGAGGCAGTCGTCAGAGATCCCGTGCGCCACCGTTCCTTCGGCCGCAACTTCGGTCGGATCGTCCGGCAAACCTCGGTTGGCGTTGACATAGTCGAGACATGTCGACCAGCCTTCGGCGCCGGACGGGCCGTGTGAGGAGTGCGCCAGCTCGCTGTCGAGGCGATCGTCGATCACAGGATCACAGGCTCCATCTGTAACCCCTTCCCCAGACCACCTCCACTGGCCACGGAGCGCCAGCATCAGCGAGCGTCTTTCGGATTCTGCCGAAGATGACGGACATCGTGTTGCTTACGTTATTCGACTCGCTACCAACCCTATCAGCGAGCACGTCCCGCCTCACAGGGCGTCCGTAGGAGGCTGCCAGGGTGTACAACAACTGCACATGGTTCTTGGGCAGGGTGATCGCTTCGCCATGAAACGACACTGCGCCGCGGGGATCGAGTATAAAACCATCGCGTTCGATCACCTGGTCTTGCTCAAGATTGAAGCCGCAATGAGGACAGTGAGCGGTCATGCGCAATCATCCCGCTGTTCGGCCTGCATCACCGCGAAACGATGGCGCGCGTCGATCACCGTCCGTTCGAGTATGCCCATCGAAATCCGCAGCGTGCGCTCGTTTGCCGAGAGGTTGCGCATCTCGCTCACTCGGGAGAGCAAGGTTTCATGATCTATCGTCATGACAACAGCTCCTTGAGAGCGTCGCGCCCGCGGGCGACGCGACTCTTGATGGTGCCGACGGCACATCCGAGATCCTGTGCGGCCTCTTCATACGAAGCTCCTGCACCGACCAAGATCAGCGCCTCGCGCATGTCCTGCGGCAGCATGGCGAGCGCCTTAAGCGTGTCGGCAAGGTCGACCACTGCGCCCTGTGGCGCAGGAACCCATGGAAGCGCGCTTATCGCCAGATCCTCAGTGCTGCCGCCATCCCAACGCTTGCGCCGCATCTGGGTGATGAAGCGGTTGCGCAGGATAGTTTGTGTCCAGGCAGGGAGGTTGGTGCCGACCTGAAATTTATCCCGATGCTGCCATGCTTTCCCCAACGTCCACGCCGCCAAGTCTTCGGCCGCGTCAAAATCGCCGCTGACGAGGTGCATGGCATATCGGATCAGCGGCTTGCGTTGTCCCGCAAGCGCGGCAGCGAAATCGCTCACTCGACATGCTTCCGATAAGCGTCTCTGAAGACGTTAGTCAGGGCGATGTTCGAGCCTTGGCCAGTCCGCGCAATCCACTCGTTCATCTTCCGGACCCATTGCTGTTGGGTATTCATCGAAAGGCGGTCAACGAACGCTTCCAGCTTAAAATCAGGATCTCGACCGTCGGTCGCGAGAAAGACGAACAGGCTGCGGAGAATTTGCCCGGCATATCGCAGGATGTTGCCGTCGAATGCATCCGCCAAGGCACTCAGACCTTGATCTATCGTTAGTGGACCGTAGCGCCTATAGGCTGATGCGATGCCCGGAACGCAGTAAATCATCCTTGGCTGCCAAGCCGTGTAATTGGAGTGCGGTGCGAGAACCAATCCTGATTTCTGGATCAGTGCCATGACTTCGGATGATTCGGCAGAACCTGCCGCTATAGATGCACGGAACACGTCAACTGAATTGAGTGATCTGCGTCTCTTGTTTAGCTTGACGAAGGTCTTCGCTTCGTCTTCAACGCTAGGTTGATCGAATATTACACAAGGTAGCCGGGGTATATCCGAGCGCATCTTCGCCGCTGTCAACCGGTGCTGCCCATCCATGACCGCGAGCGTGTCATCAGGCCGGCGGCCAACGGAAAGCGGCTGGCAGAGCCGCCAATCCCAGTCCTTCGCGATGTTGCGAATGAGTTCCTGGGATGAGCGGGCTTCGATTTTCCGCTGGTAGCTTTCGTCGACATACAGTTCGTCTAGCGCTACCCACTCCATTGCCGGCGGATCGCCTATGGCAGGATTGAAATCCGTCACGGCTTCAGCCCTCGATCTTAAGCAACACGTCGCCGCTGAACCACTCAGAGGATTCTGGCGCCATGTTTGGAAACATGATGAGGTACGAGGCATTGCCCTCCGCATACTCGGCTCTGCCGATGACGATCCCCGTTGCTCCGCTGGGGTGAAACCGCACGGTTTCCTTCAACTCGAACTCGAACATTGGTCGATCTCCTTCGGGAAGGCGGCTCAATTGCGCGCCGCCTACCGGAAGACCGGCCTCCGAAGAGGCCGGGCAACCTGCTCAGCCCAGCGGATCATCCTCCTCGGCAGGGGCTGCGCCGGCCTGCGCCGGATCACCGTCAAGATCGTAATCGGCCGACAGATCGACCGTGCAGCCGGCCAATAGCCGCCTGAAGAAGAACTCGGCTTCCTTGCGCTGGTCATCATCGAGCGTCGCATCTGGGCCGACCAGTTTGGGCGTATTGTACCGCGCGAGCAGCGACGCCATGAACTCAGCGCACTTTTTCTTCTGCGCGTCGGTTTCCGCGCGCTCGCGATATTGAAGTGCTACCTTCTTCACGTCGTCGTCGCTGACACTCCGCTCAACAACAGCTGTGGCAGCGGCCTCCGCTGACCCCGTGCTGGCAGCTTCGGCGGCGTTTCCCGCGGGTTCCTCTTCCTTCGGCTTGCGCGTGCGCGTTGCCTTGGGCGTCTCGATCTTATCGATCGCGGCCTGCTGCCCCGCGATCAATCGCTCATGGTTGGCGGCAAGGACGGTAAGTTGTGCCGTGTTGGCGGCGAGCGCCTCGATCAGCGCATCCAATTTGGCTTCGATGCTCATGGTGATCCCTTCGATCTCTGTACGTGCCCGCTGGGTCAGCGAGTCGGGCCACCTTAAAACACAGAGTTATTCCAATTTCAACCTTATGGTGAAATATTCCCACACCGAGGTTGATTTTACCCGTGCTGGAAGGTAGAACCGCCCCAGACAGCATCGGAGATTCTTATTCATGAACCAGCCCGCCAGTGTGAACCGTACCTGGAGCAGCGGTCCACTTTACAAGCATCTGGTTGCCGTGCTCCCGGCCTTTGTTGACAACCCCTTCTCCGACGATCCGGTGCTAAACGTGCAGAAACTGCGCGAGGCGACGGGGCGCAGCCATGAAGGCGTCTATAAGTGGCTCCGGGCTAGTCGGCTGACGGCCGCCGGCGCGAAGAAACTCGTTACCGTCGCCAACTCGGCCGAAAATCGCCGCGCGCTGACCGCCCTCAACCGGGAAATCCCGACGATCGATAGCTTCGCGAGATTCGTCTTCGCCGACTGAGCTGTTGATCGACGGGAGTACCGTTTTTATGAATTCGGTCGTCTCGATCGACGCCATTCGTCCGCTGGTCGAAGCCGGTTTCGCGGTGCATTGGCTGCATCCGCGCACCAAGCGGCCGATCGGCGATGAGTGGCAGCACGCCCAGGTGGCATCGCTCGCGTGGCTCCGGGCAAAACATCGCCATGACAACAATGTCGGCGTGCGCCTTGGCCAACATTCGTTGCTGACATCAGGTGGCTATCTTCACGCATTCGACATCGACATCCGGGTAGCTGACCTGGCCGACGAAGCATGGGAATCCTTCGATCGCCTGCTGCCCGGCGTCCGCGATACGCTTCCGTCGGTTGCGTCTGGGTCCGGTAGCACGTCCGAGCACCTCTATTTCGTTACCGACGCTCCATTCTTCGGCAAGAAGCTTGCCGTGTCCGAGGGGAAGCACCGCGGCGCCGACGGTAAGTGGCATTACGACTGGGAGATCGAGCTTTTCGGCACCGGTAAGCAGATCGTCCTCCCGCCATCGATCCACCCCGACACCGGGCTGCCGTATCGCTGGAAGCGCGAGTTCGACTTCGAGGGGATGGATTTCGGCCTGCAGCCGCACATCCCTGTCGATCAGATAGAGGCGCTGGGTGTCGCAGAAACCGCGGAATATGAGTTCGAAAAGCGCGAGCCGCTGGAATTCAAACCCGGCCAGCTGGAAGCCGAACTCGATCTTGTGCCGATCGATCGCCTCGACGACTATCATGACTGGATCACACTCGGCCAGGCGCTGCATCATCAGTTCGGCGGATCGACCGGCGGGTACGACCTCTGGATCGCTCATTCTAAACGCTCCGCGAAGTTCGAGGGCACCAATCAGCGCGAACTGCTCCGCAAGTGGCGCGGCTTCGGCCGCAACCGCCGGAAGCCGGTTACCATGGCGTCGGTCCGACTGTGGGTACAGGAAGCAAGGTCCGCCGCTCTGCTGGCGCAGTTCGACGAGGTCGAGGACGAAGAAGACGACGCATTTGGTAATTCGGGTGATGCGCTCGCGGATGATTTCGAGACACTTCTTGGCGGAAATGAGCCAGAAAAGACCGATTCTCAACGTGACCCTTTCGATGACGATGTTGCGGCGGCGCTAGCGACCAGTCCTCTCGACTGGGTTTCACTGCTTGACCTAAACGAAGAAGGCGCGATCAAGCCCACTTTGCATAATCTCCGCTTGATCGTGGAGAATGACGTCTGGACGAAAGGTGTTGTGGCGTTCAACCAATTCACCCAGGAAATCGTCCAGCGTGGTCAGCCCGGAACGAAAAATCCCCGCCGCGCAAATTCCGCGAAGAAGCCGCTCCAACTCGACGGCGAATCATGGGTTCTGCGCGATCGGGTCAACGGAGATTTTTGGACAGAGGACAAGGACAACGCGATCCGCGCTCTGATCGAAGCACCAAAGAGCCAAGGTGGATATGGTATCAAGGTTCCAGACCGAGATCTGCGCGCAGCAATAGACATCGCCGGCCGGAAGAACGGCTTCCATCCTGTCTGCGAATATCTTGAGGGTCTCACCTGGGACGGGGTGCCGAGGGTGCGCACGCTTTTTCAGACCTACATGGGAGCGCCCGACGACGCCTATCACCGACAGGTCTCAGAAATCATGTTGGTGGCCGCGGTCGCGCGCGTCCACGAGCCCGGTGCGAAATTCGATACCGCAGTCATCCTCGAAGGCGTGCAGGGTAAGCGAAAATCGACCTTCATCTCCATTCTCGCGAAAAACTGGTTCGTCGAGCTCGACTGTGACGTGACCGACACACAGGCCGTTGTCGAGCTCCTGCAGGGCGCCTGGTTGGTCGAGCTGAATGAATTAGGCGGCTTCACCAAGGCCGACGTGCGTCACGTCAAGGCGTTCATCAGCCGGCGGTCTGACAAGGTGCGCCTCGCCTATGCCAAACGTGCACAGGAATATCACCGGCAGTCGATCCTCGTCGGCAGCACCAACGACGATGTGTATCTGCGCGACTCGACCGGTGGGCGCCGCTTCCTCCCCGTCCGCTGTTCAATCGAGGGTGAGATCGACACAGATCGCCTGCTTGCCGAGGTTGATCAGTTGTGGGCCGAGGCTCTGTTGATCTATCGAAAAATGCGCGAGAATCAGCCGCGCGGCACGTTGCCACTGTATCTGTCCGACGCCGAAGCCCGCGACATTGCCGAGAGGCTGCAGGAATCGCGGCAGGTCGAAAGCAGTGAGGATGCAATCGCTGGCCAGATTGCCGAGTGGCTTGAGCGACCGGTATACACCGGTTCCATCGACGATCCAATGGACGGCAAAGTCCGTAACGAGACCTGCCTGCTTGAGATCTGGTGCGACTGCCTCGACCGCGATGCCGCCCAGTATACCGGCATGTGGCCAGCGGCGCTTGGTCGCGCGATGCGGATGGTGCCGGGCTGGAGGGAAAGCGCTCGGAGGCCCCGCTTCGGTAAGTATGGGCAACAGCGCGCATTTGAGCGCGTTGGTTGGGTGAGAGACCACCTGCGACTGTGAAACGCATTCGCTACGTCGAAGGGCGACCCTGCAGTTCATGCGGGCGGACGAAACGCCTCGCTTCAAATCGCCGGTGCGTCTTCTGCCTGTTTTGGGATGCCTGTCGCGTAGTCGAAGGTGAAATCATCCTGTCACGCCGCGAAACCGCGCGCGCCTGGAACACCTATATGGAACTCGGTCGGGATTATCGACATCGAGAAACTGCGCGACGGGGAGCTAACATTCGAAGGGGCCGTATGGCTCAAGCCGCAGGCTCATTTACGAGCGCTCAGGCGGCCGCGATATTGAAGCTCCAGAACGGCAGGTGCGCCTATTGTGATGCCACGGTGAATTTGCATCTAGACCACGCAATTCCACTTGCCCGAGGCGGTTCTAACTGGCCTTGGAATTTACAATGGCTGTGCGCGCACCACAATATCTCGAAAGGTGCTCGCACTGACGCGGAGTACCGCGATATCATCGGACTGCCTGCGGACGAGCCGGTCAGCCTGCAAATTTGGCGAGAATTTTTCAGGGTTTCCCTGGTGCCGATTCTGGGCTGAATCAGCCGAAAAAAAAACCTCCGAAAAACTTCGGGAAATTTTACCCGGAATCGGCGAAAACGGGCTGAATCGACCAATTTAGTGTGACAGCCCATAAAATTCGGCGATCCTGTCACAGGGCTGTCACAGCACCGTCAACCTCAATTTCTCCAGGTTTTCCGCGGTTTTGCGGAACCTTGTGACAGGTGTGACGGAAATACCGGTCTCCCTATAAGTTCTCCTCGTGCAGACCCCTCCATGGGTAGCCGTCAGGCCCCTTGAATCGTCGGTTTTGGGGCTCTTGCTCAACGACAACTTATAGAAATGCTGTCACTCCTGTCACAGTTGTCACATCATTTATAAAATCAATGACTTAGCAGGTGTGACAGCCCTGTGACAGCTTTTACCCTGTCACAAAATTTGGAAAAAGTTTCAGAGGTCGCCGCGATCGAAGGCTTTGCACCCTGGTGTGGTTTGAGATGTCTGGAAAAAAGGGGCTCAGCGCCCCGCGCCCGAGCCACAGACACTAACTGGGACCCGTGGGGACCGCTGGGGAAAACCAGCGCACCCGCAACGCCAGCGCACCCGCAGCTCACCAGACACCAATAGGGACCGCTGGGGAAAAGCAGCTAGCCAGGCTCAGGGTTTCCCTATCGGTCCCTAGCCGTCTCTAGCGGTTGATTATGTTTCACTATTTAGTTGAATATGCGCGCCAGTTATGGTGTGATGATGAGAACACTAAGGAGTGATTCGATCATGCGTAACTGGGCAACCCGCGAAGCCTATGGCACCCCGTCACCTGGCGCCTTCGAACTACCGGATGATGGGTTCGCCTATGGTCCGGTTTCGATCGCCTACATATTCGGCAGGCGCCCCCAGGAAAGCGTGCGGGAATATCATCTCGACCGTGCAGCTCGGAAAAACGAGCGCCCATAGTTTCAACTTACCATAGGATATTCAACCGTGGCGAAACGCAAAAAGATTATCCGTATGATAGTGGAGGTGTCCGCACCGCAGTGGTTAACGGCCGCCCAGGCGCGCCGCGAAGTCCGTGCGCTGATCAATGATCAATGATCAGTGTTTCTATGGGCACTGCGGCGCCGCCTGGGCGACGGAGGAAATAGGCGACGATAATTTCCGCGCTCGATCGGTTCGGGCGGTTCCTGAAGCCGCGGCGCGCGCGCAATGAGCATCGCCCCATGGCGCCGCGCCGCCATCCCCTACGTCGCATGGATATCGCGCGTCCTGACATGGGCGGCCGTGTCGCTCTGTCTGGCTGCTTTCGTGATTATCCCGATCATAAGATCATAAGGAGCCTGTGAAATGTCGAACCTGGACGATTATGCCGGCCACGGCGCGGCACAGATTTACCGCTACCATAGGCAACGGTGCACCCCGGCGGCCGCGCTGCAGGCGACGCGCGTCAACCTGATCGCGGGCACGTCGCGCTATCCCAAATGCTCGAATAAAGCGGGCGCCCCGTTCGGATCTAGCCGGCTGCGGTGGATCGAACGCCCCGAGGATGCGGGATTCCGGTTCGTCGGTTTCGCCGATGAGATCGCGGGCCGAGCGATCGACCATACCGGATGGTATACGCATCCCGACGGCGATTTTGGCGGAACGCTGCGCGGCGCGATCTACCAATTGCCAGCCAGGCGCGGCCGCGCTCGCTATGTCGCGGGATATCAGGAAATTGGTTTCGGCAGTGAAGGCGCCGCGCTCGCATTGGGAGAGATATTTACAGGCGAACCGGGCGGCATGGGTGAAACCCCATATCGTGGCCGTTACGCCAGCACCTACGGCGACACATTTGGCGCCCACCGTGACGCCGCATTCCGCGCCGATCGGATAGCCGAGATCTACGCGGAAAGAGAGCGCGAATATCAAGAGGCATGCCAACAGGCGGCGCGATGGGAAGAAGCTGCCGAGGACATGAAGCGCGAGCGCGCGGCCGCCCGTCAGCTCGTCCACGATATGCGCCAGGCGATCAAAGCCGGTTTAGCCGCGGCGCCAAGTATCTGCAACGCGCTACGGTCCGAATTGCGGCGCCGGCTCGATCGGTGGGAAGAATTGCGCGAGGAGCGCCGCGATCTGGCCGATAATTTCCATTATGAGCGCCAGGATATCGCGGAATTCGCCGCAGGTAATTTGTAGTAACGGTTTCACGTTTTACGGGAGTTATCAATATGCCTCGCATATATGTCGCTTGCCTCGCGAGTTATAACAACGGCCGGTTGCATGGCGCCTGGATCGACTGCGACGGCAAAGACGCGGACGATATACAGCGCGAAGTAAATCAGATGCTGCGCACCTCACCCTATCCGAACGTAATGCGGCGCCAGTGCATCGATTGCGAATATATTCAGGATGACCGGGGCGCCGATGATACCTGCGATGAATGCCGCGGCGAACTGTCGCCCGCGTTCCCCTCCGCTGAAGAATACGCGATTCACGACCATGAGGGCTTTAGCAATCTGATCGGCGAGTCCACGTCCTTCGAAGACGTTGCTCTGATCGCAGCGGCCCTAGATGGCGATAACGCAATGGCGTTCAAATGGTTAATTTCAGACATTGGCATGTCCGCAGCGGATGCGGCTGATAAAGCTGACGAAGTCTGTATTTGGGAAGATGATCGCGGTCAGTGGGACGAAACAATGCTGGCGGAGTATGCGGAAAAATTCGCGAACGACTGTTATGATTTGCGCGAAATTCCCGAGACATTCCGTAATTATATCGATTGGGAAGCAATGGGCCGCGATATGCGAGCAGGCGGCGATATTACCCTGGCCGAAATTGACGGAAGGCGGTTCATTGTCACGAACCCGTCCGAATTCTGATTATAGTTTCACTATATTGTAGGAATTAAACATGTATATTTGGAAAACCCCGGATAGTTACGCCGGTTATAATCCAGACGGCCATATTCTTGTCGTTTCAACGTGGCGCGACGCGGACGCACTGACGCGGACGAATTGGGACGCTGCAATTACGCGGTTGCTGAAAGCCGCGAACCTGGAAGCCGTTGGAAGCCTCGAAAGCGAGCGCGGCGGATGGTGGAACGCACCTGATCCTGCAAGCGCGCCAATGATTTACCAATGGTCGGCCTCACATTGGGCAGGCGGATGGATTCAATATCTCATGGTCCGGCCGGACGCGCCGCAAGCTGTGCTCGATGAATGCCAGGCAATTGCGGACGATTTGGCAGCCTATCCCGCGCTCGATGAAGACGCATGGTGCGAGCTCGAATATGAAGAAAATTCGAACCATTGGCGTGATTCAAGCGTCCGCGATCGAGCCGATATCATCAAGCATAGCGGTTCCGACGCTTCGATATTTGCCGCGCGCCGCGACTACCTGCCGTCCGACAATGGCGCTGTGGAGCAATATTTGAACGGATAGGCCGCCGATGATGCTTGCTTATTGTTTCAACCGTAACGTGGAGATTCAACCATGAAACGCCTGCCGATTATTTTTCGCGCCGATAAATCCGAGGTCACTGCGATTTTCCCGACATTGCCGCACGATTATCACGGCCGATTCATGACCTGTTACGCCCACGTCGGACAGCATGGTTCCTGCTCGCTCGATTGGTATCGTGGCACGCGGCCCGCCAAGCCGGCGGAATATGCGGACCTATTAGCCGAGCTGCGCAGGATCTATTCGCGGCCCGGCGATCCGGACGCGGTGGAATTAGTTATCTACAGCCGCATAATGCCGCAGCATCGGGCCGCCCTGCGCCAGGCTGTCGCCGGATATCAGACCGCGGTGGCCGGCGAGTCCGCATGGGTGCAAGGGCGCATCGGCGAGTCCGTCGCATGATATTCCAGCCAATCGGGCGCCAGGCACCCTGGTCGCCCATAGCCGCGCTGCGGACCGCTATCCGGGCATATCAGCGGCGCGAAATAACGTTATCCGAGCTCAAGGAAATTACGCTCGAATGCCGCGATTTGTATGATTGGCAAAGCGAAGCCATGAAGGCATATTGTCGCGACGATAACGCGACAGGTGGCGAGTAATGCCGGCGCCCGGATTTATCATTGTTGCGTTGCTTATCATCTGCGTCGCGAGCTCCACGCGCCAGGCACGCAGTGAAGCCCGGCAACGGCTGAAGCGCTGGAACCCGATTTTCTGGAGCGCCGCGCTCATCTTATGGGCGATTATCCTGATACCGGAGTTATTCCGCCACCGCTGACGCTCCGCCACAGCAACGTCATCTAAACCCGCCGGGCAACCCCCTGGCGGGTTTTTTGTGCGCCCCAGGTTGACCGACCCGTTCGCCGCGGCGGGCCGCTTTCCGCGATTGATCACGGTCAGTGGGGCGCCCGGTTCCCACATCTCTTCTGGCACGCCAGCTAGGGCGTGAACCGTACTGTGCCGCTGTGATTGCGGCGCGTGGGGAGGCTCTTCCCACCTCGACCGTGAAAACCGAAGACCGAGGCAGTGTGCGTCCATGGAGAGGCCGCCCCGGTTCGATTGGTCCCGATATATCCGAAACCACGCGTCCCTGCAACCGGACTCCGGGACTCGAACCTCCTCGATTTATTCCGGACTCCGGGACTCGAACCTCCTCGATCTATTCCAGACTCCGGGACTCGAACCTCCTCGATTTAGTTTCAACTTTTTGTTGACTTTCATGCTACGACTCGATAGCAGCAGGTATGATGAACCGTTCGGAGCGCGGCTGCGGGCTACAAGAGGTGGTGAGAGATGAGTGACGACACCCCCATGACCGAAGCCGAGCGCGGTTATTCGAAGGGCTACGCTGCCGGGCAGAGACGGATCGCAGCCAACATGACGAGGGAAGAACGACAGGCCGCCCGCGACGAATTCCGACGCGCCGTCTTTCTCGCGGTCATCCCGCACATTGGCGACGAATGGAAGCAGGGCGAAAAGCATATCAGTCTCGATGTCGCTGGCAAGGTCGAAATCGCATGGGACTTCGCTGACGAAGCCATGAAGAAAGCGAGGCTCCCATCATGACCGACCATGGCGACGAGTGCCCCTGTGATGAGCATGGGGAGACGGCTTACGGCATCGAGAAATGCACGTGCGGCGACAAAGCCTGTAACACCTATTGGCTGACCGGCATCGGTAGTTTTTGTCAGGGATCGGGCTTCAAGAAAGATGAGGCGGAACAAATTGTCGCCGCCCTCCGCCAAGGTGAAGTCGACCGGGCGCGGGTTGTGGAGTTGGAGGCTCTGTGCCTGGCCCTCGAATGTGAGGTGAGCAATAGTGCTGCTGACAAGGCCGCAGCCGAGGCCCAACTAGCCGAGGTGACGAAGGAGCTTGAGGAGGCGCGGGCCAAGATGCGGATGATCGTCTCGCACGCATCCGGTGGATGGACACAGGACATCGAACAATCGACCAACGACATCTGTGTGCAAATCAGCGCCAACCGCAACACGGTCTACGAAGCTGGTATCGAAAAGGGACGCAAGGAAGCCGAATCCCGCCTCAGCGAGGCGGTTAAGGCGTTGGAGGATATCGCCAGCGGTCGAGCGTTCCGTCAGCAGCGGTTCGCCGAGGACGATGACGCAGACTATTTTTTGCGAGCGCAGCGCTCCGTGCAGAAACTCGCAGCCGAGGTCGTGAAGTCGACCACGCTCTCTCAGCCCGAGGGTGGGGAGGAAGCATCTTATACCGGGTCCGACTGGCGGCTGCACGCGCAGCAGCATCAGGCAGGGTCGGAGACTGGAAGTGAGCAGCAGAGCGGCCATGGTAACGCTTCTGCCAGCATGGACAGTTTGGAGGGTTCGAATCCCTCTCCCGGTGCCCATCCCGGCGATGCAGGGAGCGAGGGGTGATGATCTGTTATCGTGACATGACGTTCTGTGCCGCTCAATGCGCCACGAAAGAATGCCCCCGCCAGTTGAACGAACGGCAACGCGAAGGTGCGCGCAAATGGTGGTCACACGATCCCAATAATGCACCGATCGCGGTTGCGGATTTCCACCATAACTGCCCCGATTACGCACCGGAGAGCCGGATATGACCAACACCCCTGATCTCACTGTGACGCAGGAGGCGAGAGAGCAGATCATGCGTATCATCGGAAGTGTCTGTTATTCCGAGCGCTCGATCCCGCAGGCTACTGATGACGTTATAGCCACCATCCCCTCCCGCCCAGAAGCGCAAGCCAGGGAATTGGTCGAGCGGTTGCGGACACAGGCTGACAGCGCAGATGAAGCCTTCATGTCGCGAATGGGCATCACCTCAGTCGAGGCAGCAACAATGCGTCAGGCCGCCGACCTGATCGAAAGCTTGAACCGCAGCAAGGCGCAGGTTTTGGAGCGCCACAGCCTCGCACCGCGCGACGGCGGGGAGGATCAGGACACGCGCGACAGCATAATCGCCGGCATGTGCATGACCTGGGATCACAGCTTCGGCCTGATGTCCGGCGACAAACAGAATGCGCTTTGGTCGAGCATGAGCCAGCTATACGAGCATGATGTAAAGCCTGCGATCGACAGGGCCCTAGCCACCCTCGACCGGGGGAAGGCGCAGGTTCGGGATGGGGCGCTGGAGGAATGTGCCTTGGCCTGGGAGGCGTTCAAAGGGCCATATCTCAAGCGCTTCGGCGGTTGGGGTGATGGCGCCGCGATCGACGCCATGCAGACGCTCAACCGCGTTTTGATGCCGATCTCGACCGAAATCTGCGCACGCCGCGAGGGGAAATAGGATGAAGGTCACAAGGCTCAAGCGCGGCTACCGCATCAACCTGTCCGACGCTGAGTTCGAAGCGCTTGAACATCTCGTCATGCTTGGCAAAAGCGACATGGAAGGCGCGGATGAACAGCTTGATTTTCTCAGCCATCGAGCCCGCCATGCCATGGAAAAGTATTTCCTGTCAGGCGACTGTCTGGCAATTGATGAGGATCGGCGATGACCCCGCCCGATCTAGCCGCCTTGGTGCGGGGGCTCAAAGCCGACGAGATCAACTTTCTCAACCGCGTTGCCCAGGAACCGTCATGAGACTCGCAGTCACAGGCTCCCGCCAACACGGTCACGAGCGCCGGGTATTTGAAGCGCTCGATATCATTCACGCTGCAGAACCTGTCGACGTACTGATCAGCGGACACTGCCCAAGCACTCGCTATAAGCCACGATCGTTCGACATGATATGCGAAGATTGGGCGCACGCCCGCGGCATCCCAGTCGATGAGTATCCAGCCGACTGGGACAATATCGATGCGATGCCGTGCCGAATCGAGATCAACGCGCGCGGAAGGCCGTACAACAAGCTCGCCGGCATGAACCGAAACCACAGGATGCTGATGCTCGGAGTCCCACACCTACTGGCAGTCGGTCCGATCAGGGGCCCAGGCACCGAGCATTGCCGATCCCTCGCACTGAGCCGAACCTTCGAGATCCCGATCATCGACATCGACCTGTGATTGAATTTTCACCAATTTGGTGATATACACGCCACATGTCGATACAGACGCTCAACAACTCAGAATCCAAGCTATCGTTCAGAACCAAGCTGAACGCCATGTTCACCGAGGTGTATGGCGGCTCCTTCCTGAGCGCAGGTAGCCTCGGCGCGCTATCGTTCGCTTTTAGCGTAGATGTCGATACCGGACTCTATCGCCCTGCCTCAAACTCGATCGGCCTGGTCGCAGGCGGAACAGAAATTGCCCGCTTGACTCTAGCCGGCTTTGGGATTGGGGCGGCACCATCCTACCCGCTTGACGTTGTCGGCGAAGTGCTCGGACCCGTGGTCGCGAGGGTGAACAACCTCAGTGCCGATGCGAGCGCGATCAGCAAATTCCGCGGCCAAACCGGATCACCGAACAGTTTCTTCGATCTACTCATCCAGGACGGTGGCGGCTCGGCAACCGTCTATCTTCTGACAGGTTCGGCCGTAGGAGCAATCCGCAGCCAGGCTGCCGCCCATGTCTGGCAGGATCAGATAGGTACCACAGAATTCGGGCGCCTGACGGCAAACGGTCTATCCATTGGAGTGACGCCACCCCCGTGGAACAGCGCGGTCAACGCCCTTACGCTCACCAGCTATCTGGCCTTCACTGGGACGACCGGTAACATTACCTCGAACGCCTATCTCGCGACTGGTAATGTGTTCAAGTATATAGGCTCCGGCGCCGCAACCATGCTGCAGGTTGGCAGCGGCAAGATTGATATGTACGTCGCGCCCTCGGTCGGCAGCGGACCCAACCAGAGCTTGACATGGACCAGAGTATTCGTAGTCGATGACAAGGGTAATGCGGGATTCGGCGCCAACACTAGCGCGACCCGCACACTCTCTGTCTCGAAGAACATCACGGGCGGATCAACGATCCATGGAATTGCCTCAGAAGGCGAGATCCAGACGGATGTCACGAACAGCGCTTATCTGTTTTCAACTACCGCAAAAACGGCACCTTCAACGGCTATAGCCGGTAGTTTGGCCCATTATATGGCCACGCAGGGTACGTTTGGATCTGGTTCGACGGTTCTCGCGCAATATGGTTTTTACGCTGCATCTTCGCTAACCGGCGCGAGCTACAATTACGGATTTCGCAGCGACATCGCAGCAGGTAGCCAGAAATATAATTTCTACGCCAACGGCACTGCAATGAACGTCTTCAGGGGCAACACGCGGATCGGCGGTGGTGCCGACCCCGCGAATACCCTCGATATCACCGGGTCGCTCGGACGCGGCACCCCTGTTGCAAAGACTGCTGACTTCACCGTCGCGGCAACCGACAGCTGGCTAATCAACAACAAGTCGGGTTCGAGCTGCACCGTCACTCTGCCGACCGCTTCGAGCTTCACCGGCCGCGAGATCATGATCCAGAACTATCAGGCCCAGACGGTCGTCAGCGCCTCGGCCAACGTGGTCCCCATCGCCGGGGGCGCAGCCGGCACAGCCATCCTGGCGGCTGCGGCGGGTAAGTGGGCCGTCCTGGTCAGCGACGGTACCAACTGGCTCATCACACAGGCTGGTTGATTATTTTCACCATTATGTTGATTCCATATTGACCGGCAACGGGCGATTCGCTAATTCAACCATAAGTTGAAATTAAGGGGACGCCACAATGGATGATGGTCAGAAATTCGTTACCGATCATGCCGGGTTTGGGCCGCTGACTGTGCCAATTCCCCTGACGCTGATGGCATGCGAGATCCACCAGGATAACATCGAAGCCGGGTGGTGGAAGCAGGAATGGGTCAATGGTTATGGCGATGAGCCGGGCCGCTACCACACCCTGCCGCGGAATATCGGCGAACTGCTCTGCCTGGTCCATAGCGAGATCAGCGAAGCCTATGATGGTTGGATCGCCGGTAAGCAGGACGACAAGCTGCCGCACCGTCCTGCCCTGGAAGTCGAACTCGCCGACACCGTCATCCGGGTGCTCGATATCCTTGGATTTTATGACGTTAATGTCGACGCGCTGATCGCGATCCACCGGCAGGAACCACCTCGCGGCGGGGCATTCTGGTTCACGTTGATGCACAGCACCGTATCGAATGCGATGGAAGGGTTTCGGAAAGGGAAGCAGGAGGTCGGCTGTCTCAAGCTGGTATTGCTGCTGGCGACCATCATCGACTGCTCGATAGCGTTCGACCTCGACCTGTGGACCGCGGTAGCCGAGAAGCGGGCCTACAACGCCACGCGTGCCGACCACAAGCCGGAGAACCGCGCCAAAGCTGGCGGCAAGCAGTTTTAAGCCACGTTTCACCATATTGATGAAAGTACTGATACTATGAGCAGTTTCGCACGAACGCTGCAGCGCCGGTTCGCCAGGTCCGCGGAGGATTATGAACCTAAAGTGCAGCCCGTCCGCATGCTGAAGGACGGAGGCTACGAGACGCTGCGGCCAACAAGCGGGTGGTACAGGATATCGGGGCGCCGATTACTCGCCCAGCGAAAGCTCGCCGTGCTCCGTCAGATAATTGACCTGAAGATGGGCAGGATCGGCTGATGCCAGTCAGGGTCAGCACGATGAGCCAGTGGCTATTAGCGGCTATCACTGGTGGATTGCTTAGCGGCATCGTGACCGACTGGGAATCGAGCTCGATAGGCTTCTTCATCGGAATCGTGTGGACATCGGCCATAGCCTATCTTGGGAGCAAGATCCCGTGATCCCCAAGATCTTAATGGTCCTGTTGCTCGTCGGCCACGCGGTCGGGACACTGCAGCTCGCGATCCGCTCACGCCAACGTTACCGGGGAATGGAGAAGCTCATGACGCCGGCCCAGGTTTTCTACCTGCGTTACGGCTACATCTGGGCCCTGCTGCCGGTGACCGAGGGGATCATCCTGTTCATCGGAGGCTATTTCTCATGAAGGCGTCGACCGTTGCCGCGCTGCTGAGCGCCGATTTTGACGGGATCATCCATCCACCGCTGCCTCAGTTTCCGACGCCAGATGGCAACGGTGACGCCGAAGCTCCTCGCCTATGGCGCTCGGCCGACCTCAACCGGTTGCACGAACTCGAACTCGCCGTGCCTTACCGGCGCCGTGAGGATCATCTGTGGCTCTACCGCCTGACCGAGAAGGGTTGGGAGATGGCCGTCAAAACGGCCGCTGTGATTGCCACTGTAGAGAAGGAATTGGCCGCATGAACACCGTCTATCTGGCCGGGCCGATATCCGGGCTTTCGTATGCCGGCGCCACGGACTGGCGAGACACTGCGATCAACAGCCTCGCTGCTTCCGGCATAAAGGGCCTCTCGCCGATGCGGGCCAAGGAATATCTCCGTCACGTTGAGAGCGATGTCGGATTTTCTTCGACGTGCGAGGAATATGGTCACCTCTCGCCGCTGTCCGGGCCGCGCGGGATCATGACGCGCGACCGGTTCGACGCGACGCGCTGTGACGTGCTGCTGGTGAATCTCCTCGGCGCGGCGCGGCCGTCGATAGGTACTATTATGGAAATTGCCTGGGCAGACCTCTCCCGGACTCCGATTGTCGTCGCGATGGAACCAGGCAACCCGCACGAGCATGCCATGGTCAACGAGGCGATCGGTTTCCGTTGCGGATCGCTCGATGAGGCGCTGGACGTCGTCAAGGCGATTTTGGGGTGAGCCCGGCGCCGCGTCCTGCCGAAGATGCCGTTTGCTCGATTTGCGACGGTGGCCCCGGCAACGAATGCGCCTGCTCCTGCGGCCAGCGGATGTGGGACAGGGTTGAGTGCTGCCACCAAACGGTGCTGTCGCGCTGCCCAGGCTGCCCTCATGCTGAGTCAGCAGCGCGTCCCAAGACGATAATGTTCGAGCAAGGCGCAAGCGCTCGGATTGCCGGAAAGCAGAAATCCGAAAACCCATATACCACCTACTATAACCGGCGAGATTGGGACGATGGCTGGGATTCAGTCACGCCGTCCAACGGGTCTGGCGACTTCGCGTTCGGCAGCGCTGTCTGGCCCGGCATCTCAAAGGTTGTCGAGGAATGCGCTGAGGTCATCCAGGTCGCTGGCAAGCTCATGCAGCGTGGCGGCCGAACCGATCATTGGTCGGGCGATCTGCTCAAGATGATGATCGAGGAGCTGGGTGACTGTCAGGCTGCGATCGACATGCTGATAGAGCTCAACGACCGGGTTGATGCTGCAGCCGTGGAAGAGCGCCGCCGCGACAAGCGGCGCACGTTCCGCCGCTGGCACCAGGAAAACATGGGGAACCCCGCATCATGACCGTGCACGTAGTCGGCCTCCTCTTTGACGATAACATCACCAAGATCGCTCTCCGCCAGGTCGACGGGAAGCTCGACGGCGTGCGCGGCGTTGTGCGGCCCGGCGAAACATCAATGGAGGCGATCGACCGGGCCTGCGACGAGGCGATTGAACTCACCTTCAACCAATGGACTCAGATCGCCGTCCTCCGGTTACCGGATGCGATCATCCACTACTTCGCGGTGTTCGCGGTAGAGATCACTTTAGCCGAGAATGTGGAGTTCTATGACATGCCGGGGGCCGCGCAGCGGAGCGACCTCGGCGATCGGCTGCCGCTGATGATTTCGATCGCTACCGACCCGGCGATCCAGAAACCCGTCATGTTCAACCAAGGGGGAAGCGATGACGAGTAGGGCGCTCATCGCTGCGGCGGTGCTGCTGCTCAGCGCGTGCGATCCGGGACCCACGATCGAGCTTTCGGTGAATGCGTGGCGCTGCACGGCACAGCGCACGGAGAAGTATCTGCGACCCCAGCCAACTGGGAAGACGGTGATCATGATCCCGGATGTGCGAACCGTCTGCAGCCAATGGAGCAAGATGTGAGCGACAGTAAAATCGAGGTTCTCGACCACGGCTTCGTGCGCCTGGTCGACTCCATGGGTTCCGATCTATCGGTCGTCCGCGCGGCCCGCATCTCCTATGATGCGGCGTGGCGGGCAGGAGAAGACACGGGCTCCGATCGCCGGCTGATCAACTACCTCTGGAAGAACCACCACACGACCCCGTTCGAGGCGGTGACGTTCACCTTCGAGGTCAAGGCGCCGATCTTCGTGTTCCGCCAATGGCATCGCCACCGCACCTGGAGTTTTAACGAACTGAGCGCCCGGTATCGCGAGCTGCCCGAGGAATTCTATGTGCCGGTGCCAGAGATGATCGGGGTGCAGTCGGCGGCGTCGAAGCAGGCTCGCGTCGCGGTGGAGATGGACGATCGGGAGTACCGCGATCGAGCCTATCAGGTCGAACTGTTCAGGGCTCATTGTACGGGCGCGTTCGAGCGATACCGAGGTCTCCTTCATGCAGGCTGGCCCCGCGAGCTCGCGCGATCGGTGCTGCCGGTCAGCACCTACAGCCACATGTTCGCGACGGTTGATCTGCTGAACCTGCTCAAGTTCCTGACGCTGCGCTGTCACGAGCACGCCCAGCACGAGATCCGAGTTTACGCGGAGGCTATGCTGGATCTCGTCCGCGAAGTTGTTCCTGAATGTGTTGCTGCCTGGGAGTCGGGGCGATGACCAAGGAACAGGAACGCTTCGAAGCACTGGCGGATAAGCTCCTCAGTTTCGCTCGGAGTTCGGCATCCAAAGGCATCTCATCAGGGGTCAACCAAGTCGCTGCTGGACTGGCTTACCTTCATGCTCGCGGGGACATCATTCTACCGCCACCGGCAGCCCCGCCGCTCTTCCACTGGCTCGGCGCTGACGCCCCGACAGCATGAGAACGAGGCTCCTGCCAGAGATGTTATGGAAAATAGATCCCAAGGTCGAAGCCGCCCGCAAGCTGCCTGGTTGGGGTCCCTTCCACTATGCCTGTCAGCAGGAGCGCTTCTACTTCGATCACTGCGAAAAGCAGGGGCGCGAGTACAAGGTGCTCTGTTACTCAGTCGACGCACATTGGCACATCGTCCCGCTCGTCGAGGGTCGCGGGTCGGCTGTCCTCGACGCCTATCGCGACGCCCATGAGCGGTGCGGGCGGGCAACCACGGAAACTACGGCCGCGCTCGATACTCTGATCGCCGGGCCGCCGGCCGATGATTTCATGGAGATGCTGGGATGAACGTGCTCACAGGCTGTTCTGTCGATGGGTGCCACAAACCGCTGAAAGCACTAGGGTTATGCCGTTCCCATTATTTGCGGAACTGGCGCCACGGGGCACCGGAAGCAGGTGGACAAAGTAGAGGTTTCGCGACCGAGTTCATCCGCAGCCACATCAACTATAAGGGTGATGATTGCATCCTTTGGCCGTTTGCTCGGACGCCGACCGGATACGGAGTGGTTAGATATCCTGGATTACATGGCAACAACGCACATCGCGTGATGTGCATTCTCGCCCGCGGTGAGCCACCTTCGCCGGAGCTTGAGGCAGCCCATGAATGCGGGAACGGGCATCTCGGGTGCGTAAACCCAAAGCATCTGAAATGGAAAGAAAGGATCGATAATATCCGGGACAAAGCAGTACACGGAACACAACTTTGGGGTGATCTTATCCATTTTTCTAAGTTGACCCTAGAGCAAGCGCAGCGAGTAAAGTTCGGATCTGATCGTGGTACTGATCTTGCTAAAGAATTGTCAGTAACACCTGCAACAATTTACCGCATTAGGTCGGGGCATACTTGGAAAGGACTTATGCTATGACGGCGATCATGGTCGATCTGGAAACGTGGGGTAAAATCCCCGGCTCCGATATTCGCAGTATCGGCGCGGTCGTGTTCGACCCGGTCTCCGGGACTCTGAGCGACGAATTCTACGTGGCGGTGGATAATCCGGTTCGATCCGACGCGCGGCCTATATTCTCCGATCCCGGCGATCCAAACGCTGATCGGCGATACCTGCTGTTCCGCGACCCGGACACCGTTGCATGGTGGGCCGACCAGAGTCCCGAGGCGCAAGGGGCGTTCGATAACCCCGTCGATCTAAGGAAAGGTCTGCAGCTTTTCGCGAACTGGTGGACGAAACAGCACGACGGTGAGGGTTACTCGCGCTTCTGGGCGAAAGGCCCCCATTTCGACGAAGCGATATTGGCAGCCTGCTATCGGGCTGTCGATTTACCAGCTCCCTGGTCGTACCGCGCCCCACGGGACTGCCGCACGATCTATGAGGCGGCCGGTGGCGTCGAAATTCCTTTCGAGGGCACCCAACACAACGCTCTCGATGATGCCAAGCATCAGGCGCGGTGCGTGATCGAGGCATATCGGAAACTGCGTAAGCATGTAACCATGACGATCGACTGCAACACGGCGCCATATCGGGAATTGATCGCCGAACTCGTCGCTGCGCGGAGATACACCGATCAGCGCGTAACAGGACTGCTCGAAGCCAATAACCGCGAAGTCGAGCGACGGCGGACCGCCACTGGCCTGCTCCGGAAGGCTGGCGATTATATAGCTGACATCACGGGCGCCAGAGATCGCCCAGGTTCAGACAGCGCCGAAATTTGCGACGCCATCGACGAGTTCCTGGGATGAGCGATTATCGCGAATTGATGGCCCTGTACCACACCCGATGACTGCAGCCTCAACCACTAGCAACGGATGCGAAACATATGACAATTGCCATAGGAATTAGCGGTTTCGCCAAAGCGGGCAAGACCACCGTCGCCGAGTATATCGAGCGCCGCTACGGGGTGAAACGCCTCCATGTTGCCGAGCCGCTGCGCGATATGTTGCGCGTGCTGCTGCGCGCCAACGGTGTCGCCGAAGACATGATCGAGCGCTACCTTACCGGCGACCTTAAGGACGGCGTCGTTATCCCTGAGATCGGTCGCACGTCGCGCGAGCTGCAGATCACCCTCGGCACCGAATGGGGTAGAGAATGTGTGCATCCCAATCTCTGGGCGAAAACATGGTCGCGCTGTGCCTCACCGTTCTTCGCGGTAATGAATGACAGCGTTCGCTTCCCCAATGAGGAAGATGTTATCCGCGGCGAGCTCGGTGGCCTGACCATACTCGTCGAGCGCTTCGATACCCACCCCGTCTCCTATAAATGGGGCGCGGTTGGCCGCTGGCTCTACAACGTCTTCGGTTGCATGTGGGGTGTCCACGACAGCGAACGGACCGACCGGCTGAATCCGGACTTCATTTTGCGCAACAACGGTTCGCTTGAGGAGCTGTTCGAGCGCGTCGATGAAATCATCCAGGTCGAATTCGATATCGACCCCGTCGAGGTCGTTGCCGCGGCCTAACTTTCACCATATAGGTGAATTTCCATCCCATAAACCGGGAGACACCCGAGTCATGCCTTCTGCTACCCTGCCGACTGATTACCAGAGTTTCATTGCTTCCAGCCGCTATGCGCGGTTCTTGGAGTCGGAGGGGCGGCGCGAGCATTGGGACGAGACAATTGCCCGCTACTTCGATTATTTCGAAGACGACCTCAACCGGCGCCACAGCTACAAGGTGCCCGCGACGCTGCGCTCGGAGCTTCAGGATGCGGTGCTGAACCTTCACGTCATGCCGTCGATGCGCGCGCTGATGACCGCCGGCGAGGCGCTGCGGCGTGAGAATATAGCGGGTTACAATTGCAGCTATCTGCCGATCGACCGGCCGCGCGCCTTCGCCGAGATACTGTATATCCTGATGTGCGGCACCGGTGTCGGCTTCTCAGTCGAGCGCCAGGAGATCGCCAAGCTGCCGGCCGTGCCCGATTCATTCAGCCCGTCGGCATTGGAGATCGTCGTTGGTGACAGCAAGATGGGCTGGGCCATCGCATTCGATAGCTTGCTTGAATGCCTCTACGGCGGCACCATCCCGGACATCAATTATGACGCGATCCGCCCGGCCGGCGAGCGACTGATGACCTTCGGCGGCCGGGCGTCTGGGCCGGAGCCGCTGCGCGAACTGTTCGAGTTTGTGATCCGCTCCTTCCGTAATGCTGCGGGTCGCAAGCTAAACAGCCTCGAATGCCACGAGATTGCGACGAAAACCGGCGAGATCGTCGTCGTCGGCGGCGTGCGCCGCTCGGCCGAAATCAGCCTGTCCAACCTCTCGGACCTACGGATGCGCGACGCCAAGTCGGGTAATTGGTTCCTGGATAAGCCCCACTTGGCGCTCAGCAACAACAGCGTCGCCTATACTGAGAAGCCGGACGTTGGCGCGTTCATGGACGAATGGTCAGCGCTCTATCGCAGCCGATCGGGCGAACGGGGGATCTTCAACCGCCACGGTAGCGTTCAGAAGATGCTGCGCCTGGGTCGCCGGGACCATCGTTACGACTTCGGAACGAATCCATGCGGTGAGATTCTCTTACGTCCCCGCGGCCTCTGCAACCTCTCCGAAGCGGTCGCTCGGCTCGGCGACGGAGCGTCCGAGCTCAAGGAAAAGGTCCGGCTCGCGGCGATCCTCGGCACCTGGCAATCGACGCAGACCAGCTTCAATTTCGTCGAGCCAAGCTGGAAGGTGAACGCTGATGAGGAACGGCTGCTGGGTGTCTCGCTGACTGGCATCTACGATAATCGCTGGCTGCGCGGCGAGATGGGTATGGACACGCTGGAATCGCTGCTGCGGACGTTGAAATCCAAGGTTATCACCAGCAATCGGCTCGAAGCGCATGCGATCGGTATCAACCCGTCTGTCGCGACGACAACGGTGAAGCCGTCTGGCACCGTTTCGCAGCTCGTGAACAGCAGTTCAGGCATTCACCAAGGGCACGCCGAATATTACATCCGGCGCGTCCGCGGCGACAATAAGGACCCGATCACCCAGTTCATGAAGGATGCCGGTATCCCAGGCGAGCCTGATGTCAGCAAGCCCGACGCGATGACGGTGTTCAGTTTCCCGATGTGCGCGCGCGGTACCGTCACCCGAGACCAAGTCACTGCGGTCGACCATCTCGAACTGGTCCGGACTTACAACACCCATTGGTCCGAGCATGCGGTCTCCTGCACGATCAGCGTGCGCGAGCATGAGTGGCCTGCAGTCGGTGGCTGGGTTTATGACCATTTCGACGACCTGGCCGGTCTGTCGTTCCTGCCTCATTTTGCCGACGACAGCAGCTACGCCCAGATGCCGTTCGAAGCGATCACCAAGGAGCGCTATGGCGAGCTCTGCGCCGCCATGCCCATCTCGATCGACTGGGCGGATCTGGCACACTACGAGCGCGGCATCGACTCTGTTACCGCCACCAGGGAATTCGCGTGCGTGGGCAACAGCTGCGAAATCGTGGACGCACAGTCTCCGCTTGCGTGACCACTCTTTCAACTTTATGGTGATATTCAATAAACGGAGCGAGTCGATATGAGCGGCATTGGTCATAATTCTGGCGAAGATCCCCTGGACGACAAGGGCAGCATCGCATCGCAGGAGCTTCGGCTGTTTGTCGAGCGCGTCGAGCGGCTTGAGGAGGAAAAGAAAGGGATCGTCGATGACATCAAAGAGGTGATGTCAGAGATGAAGGGACGTGGCTACGACACGAAGATGGTCCGAAAACTTATCGCCATACGGAAGAAGAAGAAGGGTGAATATGAGGAAGAGCAGATGGTGCTCGATACCTACTTAGCCGCGCTCGGGATGATCTGATTTGTCTGACGCCGCCCTCTCCCATCTGCTGCGCGACGCCGCACCCGACAATCTGCGCATCCATATCTGGACCCGCGCCGGCGGCGGCTACCAGATCAATGTCAGCGAGCGCGGCAGCGGCTCCTGGACGGTAGTTCACGATGATGATCCGGCTCTGGGTCTTGCGGTCGCGCTGCGACAGCGGGGGAGCGGATCACCGGGCCGCAGGATTGCCCACAGCAGCGAGCCGACGTTCGATGCCCCGGATGTGCAGATTGACATTGAGGAGGCGATCGCGACCGCGGTGGACCCGTTCGAGGATATGCTTGGATGAGCAGCCCGTTCGCCGATTTGCCGGCCAACCACTTCGGCATGATAGAGGCCGATCCGGCCTGGGCCTGGACGAGTTACGCGGGGAAGGCTTCGGCGCCACACCGCACGGCTGACGCTCCCTACCCCGTGATGTCGCTCGACGAGATGAAGGCCCTCCCCGTGGCCGACCTCGCAGCTAAAGATTGTCTGCTGAATATGTGGGTGATCGGCAGTCACCTCGACCAGGCGATTGAGCTCGGCCGGCACTGGGGATTCCTATTCAAGAGCGATGGCTTCATCTGGGTTAAAACTGGCAAGCACGATGCGACCCTGCGACCGATCGGCATGGGCAAGTGGGTGCGAAAGCAGGTCGAGTATAGCTTGATCTTCAGCCGCGGGAAGCCGAGCCGGACTGATGCCGGGGTTCGCCAGCTTATCGAGACGGGCGAAAATGTGATCTATGCGCCGAAGCGCGAGCACAGCCGCAAACCCGAAGAGCGCTACGAGAGAATCGAGCGCCTAGTGTCCGGGCCCTACGTCGAATTATTCGCTAGGGAAACCAGGCGCGGATGGTCCTGCTGGGGAAACGAGACATCGAAATTCGACGATCCCTTCGAGCGCATGCTGGGATGATAGGTTTTTTCCTATTACGGGTTGCATTGTAGGAACAGATAGGGAACTTTAGACGGCGAAATGTTCGATTCGCGTAAACCAGAAGAGCGCAGGCGCGATAAATCGTCTCCGCAACAATCCCTAGAGGGAGGGCATCGGCCTCTACGAAACCGGCCGAAAAATAAGACGAAAGTCGAACAGTGCGGCGCAGCATTTCAACTCACCTTAGTATTTTCAACTTGAGTGAGTCCACTTTTCTGCCTATTCAACCGGAACCTATTCACGGGGAGAGTGTTATGAACGATTCACTTACCGCCAATCCGCCATCGAATCCGCAAGTAGCGGATCTGAGCTTCGTTACGTTCCGGAACGGCAAATGTGACATGTGGACACCTGAGCGCCCCGCCGATCGCGCCCAAGCGATTGAGATGGGTAAGGATTATGCCAGGGAAATGCTGGTGATGATCAGGGAGACCGACAATCCGCTCATTTTTGGAGCGGTCATCCGCACGATGACGAGCAACGGATTATGGGGCCCAGTCGAGATGGGGTTCTGCTCGGTCCTCGGCATCGAGTTGCTGGGCGCCTTCAGCTTGTGAAGCCACGTTGAAGGGCGGCTCAGGCCGCCCGGTTTCACGAGATCATTGCGATGTCACATCGTGTTCGCTGGATTTCACCATAATCGCGGTGATAGGTGATTACATTCATGTCACGGCCAGAGCGATACCCTTGCCCAGCGTGCCAGGCATCTTTCGCAGCCAGAGTGCGAAAGGTCTCGACGATGACGCCGGGATGCTCTTTCGCCGACCAATGGTGGATGTGACCGCATAGCCAATAGCGGTGAACAGTTTCACCCCAATCAACCGCTCGATCCGTGGCCATGAGCAAAGGGAGCTCGCCAGATTTGCAAGCGTGCCCATGGTGGCTCCCGATCAGGACTCGGCCAAAGCGCATATATTTGTAGAGCGACGGTGACATATCCACGATCACGCGAGGCTGGTCGTTAAACCACGCATTGAGCGCTATGGCGAGAAGCTGGGAGATGTGGGGATCATGGTTGCCAGGCATCATCCACGCGTGGACCCGATCGTGCTTTTCCAGTAGCCGCCGCACACAGTAGACGATCGCCCGAAGCCCGACCTGGGCAATCTTACCAAAGCGACTGTCAACATCGAGTTTGTTGCCGTGACCTGGTGTTTCGTTGCGCGAGTCGTCGGCATGGAAGAAATCGCCAAGGTTGAGCAGCAACGCGGTCTTTGCGGCCGGCGCGGCCGATACGAGGCGATCAATAGCCGTACAGGTTATCCGCTCGGCTTCCTTGAGATCGAAATCATCACCGGTTTCGGCCGCCCAGCTATGCAGCCCGAAATGCGGATCTCCCATCGGGTACACCGCTAGGAGGTCTTCGTCAGTGGTCGCTGGGGGAGGCGTAAGCGGTGCCAGTCCTCGGACACCCTCTGTCGTCAGCCAGTCGACGAACTCGGCGATGATCTGCTGCTGCCAGTCATTGTCGCGTACCGACTTGACCCACTGCCCGCGGGCAACCCCGTCGCTATCGTAATAGGTGCTGACTCCCTTGACTGTGAAGCCGTCGGGGACGGTCTTCTTCATGTCATGTTCGGGACTGTGACCCTGCAGAGCAGCCTTCTTCCTGACGGCCGCGATGGATCGACCAACAGCACTCGGATGGACACCAAACCGCGCGGCCACGGCCTTGGCGCTACCTAGCTCAATGAGCGCATCGATATATTCAGCCTGACGTGGCGCCGCCCAGCGTTTGAGCTCGGCGTCGATTTTCAGTGCGACCATGGTGACGGTCTCCTATTTGGAGAGATCGTCGTCCTGATGCTGGCGGGATGTGATCCTGCGATAGAGGACGATCGAGGAATCAATGATCCGGATGATCATCCAGATCACGGTTAGAATGGTCGCAAGCTGCGGTAGCACGTCCAGAAACACGGCGAGCAGCGTACCTACCGCGGCGAAATCGGTGGACAGCTTGAGCGTTTCGGCATGTTCCTGGACATATTGTATCACCACGCTGGCGCCATCCTTCACTTTTCAGCGCGCGGGCAGCCCGCGACGACGGTTTCAAGGTCATTGAGCCGCGTAACGCGTAGGGGTCGCCCGGCTGCGAAAAGCTGGTAGCGTTCAGCGGCACTTGGCGCGCTGCGCAGAGCCTCGTCGCTATCTGGATAGATCGGAGCCGGTCCCAGGTAGGCCGGTACGCACGGGCTGGAAACCGGAACCGGGCGATCGACCGTAACAATGCGTTCGGGCGGCCTAGCCTGATCATGAGCGCACCCGGTGAGAAAAAGCGCGAACCCGCAGGCAAAGACCGGCATCCAGATCATCGATAGGCGACGGATCATTTCAGGCTCTCCAGAACACGGGCGTCGATATCGCGGATCTGCGCTTCGAGCGTGTCACCCGTTGGCTTCGTCGCGAGGATAGACCCGGATGAACGGCGTGCCCGCTCACGATCGCGCTCGGCCGCTGCAAGCCGGTTGCTGGTTTCTGCCAGGCGCGCGGCATCGGTAGCTGCCTTGGCATCGAGTTCGGCTCGTGTGCGGGCGAGCGCGATCCGAAGCGTGGCGACATTGGTGTCTGACTGGGCGAGCTGGACCACCAGGCCGGTGTCGCGGTTGTTGATGCGATCGTCGAGGGCGCGGTTCTGCCGCTTGACCTGACCGAGATCGATCCGGGTCGTGATCAGGAGGAAGCCCAAAATTAGGGTTCCGGCCACTCCCGCGACGCCGGCGATCTTGAAGCCGAGACTTCCGAGCAGACGGGCTACAGCTGTAGTGATCATAGTGGAAACTCCGGTAGATCGACCGTCTGGCCCGCGAGCGCATGCGTGCTGTCGCCGCAAAACTCGATCCGTCCGCCCCGCACGAAGCTGTGGCACCGCTTCGTCAGGCCGGGCCAAGTGACAAGGATCGACGGCGAAAAGGTCGGGGCGGCTGCGTTGCCGTCATATTCCCATCGTGGCCCTCTGGCTGGGTCGGCAACGCCGACGCCGTGGGGCTTGTCACAACCTGGGCAGTGGAACCACATTTCCCCCTCATGCTCGCGCAGGAGTGGTGACGGTTTCGCCATATCAGCGAACGCCGTCATGCCTCGTTCTCCGATATCGCGCCGCTGCGCTTCAGTCGAAACGGGCGCACGGACGCCGGTGGTGTATGATATTCGGGGCGGCGGATGGCGACGCAGCGCCTCTTGGCGATCCAGGTGAAGCTGACGGCATCACCCTGGTTGAAGCCGAGGACACGGTAATAGTCGCTGTCCTCGCCGATATAGAAGCCGACATGACCAGAGCGGGTAGTCGCGCCAGGTTGAGTTCGATCGAAGACCAGCACGTCACCGAGGGAAGCCAATAAGGCGTTCGCAAATATTAGCGGCAGATCGACCATTAAGCCTTGTCGCAGCGCGACAGGCGTGCCGAACTTCGCCCAGTTGAGGGCATAGAGCGGGCCTTCGGGAATCCGCTTTCCCGCACGGAGGCAGCTGATGGAAACGCCGAGGCCACACCACGGAATCGAGTCAGCGGTGTATTTCCAACCAATTCGCTGCTCGCCGAGTTCGGCGGCCCATTCCATGATGACCGGGTTGTTATCCGACCCGACCTTTTCCTTGACGCCATATAGCTTGAGGGCCTCGTCGATGACGCGCGGCAACGGGGTCTGATGAAGCACCCAGGCGTCAGCGAGCGGTACGGCCGCATAGCCAGTCGTCATTCCGACGCTCCAGTTTTGCTGTCGGCATCGATTTCAAGGCCCGTGCCGGCCGGGCCGCTGGCCTTGACCCTCACCGCGGCGAGGGTAACGATGATCACCGCGATCAGAGACAGAACGATCAGCAGAGACCAACCGATATAGTCTAGCCGCCGGGCGGCGAGTTCGATCGGCCAGTCGCCCTGCCATACGATCATGACGAGGGCGACCGCGGCCGCTGTGAGGACAGGTCCGCCACCGATCAGCGCCCACAGCCGCAGAGGCGCGAGCCTAGTCAGAGGGTTCAGATGGCGGACCAGCCACTCCATTCCGGATTACTTCGCCACCCGGACGCGCAGGGTGCCGGAGGCGAGATCTAGGGTGCCACCGCTCTCGTTCTGGAAGCGCACCGCTACGGTATTGGCGGCCGACACATAGGCGCTGAGCGTAATCCCCTGAAGGTCCAGGCTGAACGAAACACCGGTGACGAAATCACCCAGCGCCGCGCCGGTTACGGTTACCGTGGTGGTCGTGCCCGCCCCGTCGGCAAGACTGGGGGGATCATAAGTGGCGCTGCCGGCGATACCGTCGAGGATCGCCATCGCCGCTTTGTACGACCGCTTGAACTGGGTATCGCCGAGCGTATCGAGCGGGAGGCTGCGGACCGGAGTCTTCTTTGCCATCGTTGACTGTTCCTTCGTTGCGGCTAAGACTTGGGTTGAATATCACTATTATAGTGAAATTACAATCAGCCCTATTGGACGGCCTTCAAGGTGATCCGCAGCCTGGCAATTGTGCCGTCGGTCGTTCCCGGAGCTATCAGGCTCAATAGATCGCCGGCGGCAAAGGAGAGCGATCCACCAGTGGTGGTGAATGTCGCGACGCCACCAGTCGAAATGCTGATGCTACCGACGCTCGACCCATTCTTGCGGACATCGATCAGGAATGTCGACGCGGGATTGGTTCCTACAGAGGCTCGTGAGCCGGCTAAGTCGTCGGCAAAGACGGTGCTCTCGACGAACATCTGGTCGAGCAGGATCTGGGACGATGTCGGAGCGGGTACCGAGAAGCAGGAAAAACTCACGGAACGCGGAGGCGTTACCCAAGCGCTGCCATTCCATACGACCAGCAGATCCTCATCCTGCAGCCACGCGCGCAGCCCCTCGAATGCGGTGATATAGACCCATCCCCCGTTATCACGCGCCGCCACCTCGTTCGGATGGCTTCCGGCGCCCGATGGCACGATATAAAGATCACCGTTCGTCGGGCTTCCGGGTAGCGCGGTGACCCGCGACTTGACCGTCAGCTGGGGTAGAAGCGAAAGCCTCAACAGGTTGGCGTTCATGGATGCTGTCCATCCGTCCTCACCGCCCGAATAATCTCCAGTCAGCCCCATAGGCCCGGCCAAATTGCGCGCTGTCATTGCCGCCTCCGTTAGTAGATGAAGAAAAAGCCCCACGGGAAAGGCGGGAACTGATAGCCGGGGGCCGGCTGATATTCCGCTCCCGGTGGCGACGGATCGGGATCTCCTGGCGGCGGATCGTCGTTTGTGCCGCCCCAGTTGTCACCCCAGTTGTCGCCCCAACCATTCGGTCGAACCTTGACGCGGACCGTGTGCCCCTGAAGCGATTCGAGTCCGTCCCGCTTGGACGTGACACGGACATCGGCAACCGCCCTGTCCCCGAAGGATGCGATCGGGACGCTGAAGCTGGTACCCGTCAGTCCGTCATGGGTAGCAAGGGTGGTACCGTTGATATCGATCACGCGCACGGTCGTCGTCTGCCCAGGTTCCGGCGTCATCGAACCGTCGGTCCAGCCGAGTACCTGACTGTCCTCCATGGTTCGGTTCCTGATCGCCCAGGCGACTGGAACGAGCGTCGGATTGCTGGCCGAGATGTCGATCGTGCCGAAGGATGCGCCGGCGACAGCAACATTTGCTGGCCTGTTCGGCAGATAAGGGCGACCTGTGAGAACGACGCCGGAAAGTGGCGCCTCGTCGATCGACAGCGTCCCCTTCGAGGTGGTCGGGAGCATCTTGTAGACGACACTTTCCCCCGCGGAGTGGATGTTGTTGGTGTCGATGAAATTGGTGTTGACGGATAGGAACCAGCAGGGCGTCCCGGTGGGCCAGTCGCGTGGAACGGTATCGAGCACTCCGCGCTTAAGATTGAAGCCGTTGTCGTCGATCGACTGGATCAGCGCGATCTCTTGCCCACCTTCCGGTTGATTGCCGATGAAGATGAACGCCGCGCTCCGTGGGCCCAGACCGCCAGTTACCACGCCGAAGCTGAGGACCGTGCTCAGCGCGGCAGCCGGGAGCGGTTCGATAAGCTGCGCGTAGCCGAGCAGCGGTTTGACACCGGCGAGGTCACCGACAACTTCGCCGTTGGGCTGGGTCACCTGGCCTATCAACTGGTAGTCGACCGTGTCATCGATGTTCGAGCTGGCCAGCATTGCAGCGAAGACTTCGGGATAGTCGAGCGTGTCGGCTTCTGCCTGCGCGAGCGCGGCGGACATGAAAAATCCCGGCGCGGTGATCAACCGCACGAAGTCGAGCGGGCTCGGAGGCGTGGCCGGGTTGACCCATGCCGATGTCTCAGGGTCTTCGAACGCGGACGCGGGCAGCGAGAAGAGATCCTCGGTCGCGGATATCTTGATTACCGCGTCGCCTGGCTTTCCATAGTCAATCTGGGCAATGCGGAGGATCAGACCATCGATCCCATATTCTGGGTAAACCAGCTTGACGCAGCCGCCGGGTACAAAATTCCAGGCCGACCGGTTCACCTCTATCTCGAAGGCTGCAAGCGGCGACGAAGATAGTGCGAGGTCGCGTTGGGCGAGCCTGAGTGCCAGGTCGCGATTGCGTACCCCATAATAATTGCGCGAGTCCGAGATCGTCGCGCCCTGTATGACGATATTCGCCAGATTCTGCGCTGTGACCGTTTCCTCTTGCTCATTTTCAGGATTGGTCCATGTGACGACGATTTCGTTGACAGTCTCCCCCCAGGCTTTTCGATCGAAGCTGCTTACAGTGCAGTTATCTGGATCAAGCACCGGCAGGGCGTCGGCATCATAGTCGTTACGTATCAGCTTGAGCGTCATCAGCCCGTCACGCGGATTGATGAACAGCGTTGCCTGAATATGGTCGAGAACTTCGCTGACAAAGGTCTCGATCTCGCTTTGACGCGTCCACTGAAGCGACATGCCGAAACCTTCGGCTGCCAGCTGCTGCGCCGCCGATACGAATGCGCTGGTGTTGATCAGGCTCGGACTCATGCCCGCACCCCAGGCAGTGTTGACCAGGCATTCGTAGATGATTGCAGCGGGGTTGGCATCATCCCCAATCATGCGGAGCGAGGTACTCAGCACCTTCGGGCTTCGCTTCACCTTCATCCAAATGTCACGAAGATAGGGGTTGTTAGTACCCCACATGAAACCCTGGAACGTCGCGGGAAAATACAGACCCCACAGGATCGGCTCGCCCGTGCCCTGGATGCCGCTCGCGCCTCCGGAGAACCATACGGACGCGAGGCCGCGATAACCCGGTGCCGTATCCGGCGTGAGACCTACTTTGGACGCGAGATAAGCCGGAAGCTTCTGATTGCTGTCCCCAGGCAGATAATGAGCATAGCCTACGAGCCCGCCTTCCTTCTTCTGTCCGCCAAACAGATCTGGACGATTGATCGCAATGGCGCTCTCTGTCGACACCGAGCCTGACCAGGCTTCCTTTTCGCCGACATAGATGCCTTCTATCGAGTCCACCGGCCCATGGCAGATGCCGTAATGGATCGACATCCGGTAATCGGTGATCTCTATCTTGGCACTGCCGGACTTACCCACCGCGACGCTCCTCGGCCAGCTTCACAACCCGCTCGGCCAGTGCATCTCCGGTGGCGACGAGTTGATCAGCCTCGATGCCGTTTTCTAGGAAGTCCCGGAAATCGAGCCCGTGGGTAGCGAACCAGCCTCTGACTCCGCGGACGCAATGTCCGGCGCGCCGCATGTCGTCGATGCGGATGATCATGCCTTGATCTTGTAAGTCGACATCGACTTGTCACCGTACCATAGACAGTTCGGACTCTTGATCAGCATGCGACCGAACGGCACCGGTATTTCGCGCCCGGCCTCCGCTGTTGGCCCGTCCATCTCCTTTGCTGCCTCGGGCTTCGGAGCTTTCGGGCGCGGCATCAGCACATAGCTGACCACCAGGAGAGCAATCGCGATCAGGAAAGGTATCAGAAATGCCATCGGCGTTGAATATCACTTTTTTGTTGAAATCGGAAGTCGGTGTCGCTCGGATACGACGATAATATTCAATAGAACCGGTTTACGAAACCGATGGGATTCTCCAACGGTATCCACGGATCGCCACCGAAATTGTTGATGTTGTTGAATACAACCGAGCAGTCTCCCCCATTTATCCCTTTGTGATTGCAACCTAACGACACCTTCACATAATCACCAGCTTGCAGCTCGTGTGGGAGCCCGTCGAGCAGAATGTTTTGGCTTAGATGATATGCGCGCAAGATCGTCCGCAGTTCACTCCGGCCAGAGCGCGTGAATTCGAACAGCCCGCCGATGAACTTGATCGCTGACTGGCCGGAGCCATTCTCCCAGCCCGGCTCCATGGTGAGCTGCGCACCCGATATAGCGATAACCTGCCGCGTCCAGGTGAACTGATTGCGATCAGCACGGCACTGCGGTCCGTAAAGTGCATGGGGGCAACCATATTGATAACGCTGGCGGAGACCGGGGCGCCGCATCGATGTATTGATCGGCTCGCAAGCCAGCGATGCCTCGGACCCTTCGCGCGGCGCACTGACGACACGACCACTATATATGGCAAGAAACTCAGAGTCCGGGTCGCCATAGTGACCCTGGAAAATCGTCACCCCGACCACCTCCGACGGTGGAAAAACACGGAAGAGTTCCGCCACTTCACAATCGTGAGGTACGTTGATCTTGATCTGCGACTTGTCGAGCGATCCCGATGTAGATACCGAATCTCGGTCGATAGCCAGCGGCATGTACGAGATGCCATTGAAGGTGATGGGTTCCTCGGCGTCTGTGTAGGCGTAGACATCGGTGAACACCGTGAAACGGTACAACGTGTCCGGGGAGCCGAGCGAGCGGCTGTTCTCACGGCTGCCGAAGCTCATCCAACAATCTCCGGATAAATGACGTTCACGATCTGGTCGAGCGGGTCATAAAGATTGACTACCTCGATCCCGCCCGACTCAAGCACCCAGAGAGCAGCCCCGTCGTAGATCGACTGATCAAGATCCGGCTCATCGTCGGGCAACGTTTTCATCGACATCTGGATCTGGGTCACGCTGTCGGTGAGCCACTCGGTCGTCAGCAGATCGGATGCCATGCGCGTCACGGTCATCCAGGATATCCGCTTTACCTCGGACGGGGATATGTCGGACTGCCACGTCTGAGACAACTGGAGAACGGATTCCCCATCATCTCCCGTCATGCCCGTCACGGTGCGCAGAATCTGGGCACCTCCAAAAAGCGTGAGCGAAATCGAACGGTGGACGGGATCGTTCAGAAAATTGTCTGCAACATCGGTACCGCGGATTCGCAGGGTGTTGTTACCGGCAATGGCCGGGGCGGCCATCAAAAGATCCTCCTGGCCGCTCGGCAGATAAAATTCGCCCTGGCGGCCACGCATCCGCTCGAAGAAGCGGCGGACACCATCTGTCTCATCGCGCCCGATCCCGACGAATGTGGCTCGCCTCGTTTCCGATCCGAACGCTACAGGGCGATAGGTATTGACAACTCCATAGCCGTAGTCGACCTCCTCCACGGGCCAGTCGAAATTGTTGTCTACCCCCCTTGCCCAATTGGGGTTAAACGGGAATACCTCCCGCCCATTGTGGACGAGCAACCCCGGATCACCCCCATCATATGGTTCAGAGCCGGGTTCAACCCTGAACCCGATCGTCACGGCAGCGACATTGTCGGTGAGGTTCTTGGCCGAGATGCTGTCATCCAGTCGCCCAGTGAGACCTGGTCGCACTCGCGCACCCTTGGGCCAGGACTGCGTGCTGCCGCTGACGAGCGAAATCTGCGAACCATTGATCCCCTTGATCGTCGCCGCTTCCATTCGGTCGGCAGCGTCTATGACAATGGTGGCCCCGATCGTCATCCAAGCAGGAGGTGCGCTGTTCAACGTCAGGCTTTCCGCGCCCGGTGCTGTTGTTGAGGCTATGGTCACCGAACGGGTCGGATCGCCCAGGGTCATGTCGCGATTCTGCGCGGTCTTCAGCAGTCGCGTAAAGGAGCGAAATCGTTCACGATCGACCGTCACGGAGAATTCAAACCGCTTACGTCCGCTTCGCCGAAGCGCGCGGCGCTGCTCACGCCCGGATCTGGTGGTGATGATGTCGGTACGGAACTCCAGATCCACATCGACCGACTTGCTCCAGTTTGGAGCGAAATCGAACAGGACTGCGCGCTTGCCAGTCACTGTGAGATATGATGGTAATAAACTGCTACCGAAGTTGAATTGAAAGCGGCCGTTGATATTATACGGTCCGTCCGAGCCAACATTCACGGTGAAGCCGAGTGTCCCGAGGGCACGGATATCCAGACCGTTGTTGAGCCCGGAGATCGTTACTCCACTCTCGCCGAGCGATTGCGTCTCCGTCAGGACGACTGGGTTCGGCCACGCGTTCCATAGCGTCGCCGTTCGAGTGGCTGCGTTGGGAATCGCGCCGATGTCCAGCATGTTGGGAAGGAGGTGGATTCTGTAATACCAGTCGCTCCTGAAGCTCCGCTGACGACCACCCGGAACGAGGATCTCTGGTGCCAGAGCAGGTGATGAGCCGGTAATAGTGCCACCCCGCATCACGACGGTAGGTAACACGGCACGTGGGATCGAAGGCCGCTGGCGGACAAAACCCGATGTCGACCAGCTTTGGTCATCGTCCCAGCTTTCGCTATCGTTCCATAATTCTGTCGTCTCCTGGTCACCCTGACAATTCAAAGTGAGTCCGATAAGCCCGACGGCCGCCAGGGGGGCCGGTCGCTGACCGAAGCGATCGCCTGTGATCGCTGCCAAATAATCCTGCTGCTCAGATCCATCGAAGCTGGCCGCGAGATTGGTTACTGCAAAGGCCCCAAGATCCTCGGCGCCCTCGCTACCGCTGAAGCTCGCGACAGCTGCCGGTATAGCAGCCGCACTCAGATCATCACTGTCCTCGACGGCCGCCATCAAGGCCGGGCGATAATGAACGGCGGTAGCAGATGCCACCAAGCCATCGCTACCCTCGGCTGCCGTGAAACCTGCCGCCGCGACTGGGCCTATGACTGTGGTGAGAGTTTCGCGCCCTTCATTGGCATGGAGGACGGGTTCGGCAACATCGACGGTCGTGACGACGATGACGATTTGTCCATGGGAGCCAAAGCCAGACCCTGCCGAACCGGTGTTTTCACCGAAGCCGCCACCTCCCGCGCCCCAGCCGCGGTTGGTAACCGACAGGTCACCGCCGCCATGGCCACCGGTGAAACCAAGTTTGGCCCCGCCGCCGCCCGAGCCCGGACCGCCCGTGCGCCCATCGGACGAGCGCACGAACATCGCCATAAGGGCGCCAGAACCGCCATCGCCGGAGTTACTGCCGATGCCGCCCGCTGGTCCACCTGGGAGCGATCCACCGTTCGTACCGCTACTACTGGTGGGGGAGGTTGAGGAGCCGCCAGGGCCCGTCAGCGTCGCGGCAGCACCGCCACCCGATCCTCCGCCGCCGGGCCCGACGCTTCCCGAATTACCGCCGCTATTGGCTCCGCTCAGGCCGGTAGCGGTACCACCTTGCCCTCCGACAAGCGCCTCCGGCCCCCACTGCCCAGAATTGGCTCGGAGAATATCACCCGTGTTAGTGGCGTTGCGCAGAAAAGTCTGCCCGCCTTCGCTGACGAAACTCGCGACACCGCAATTATAGACAGTACCCGCCGAGGTCGTAACGCCAAGCGCCCATCCGAGACCGCCGCCTCCGCCGCCGCGTTTCCCGCCGAATCCGCCCGCACCCCAACCATAGGCGTCGAACGACACCGCGCCCGTGGGCATGGTGATCAAGGTCGTCCCAGGCGGATAGTAGAATGTGAGCTTGGCCACCGCGTGGCTCCAGTTTTAGTTGGCGGCGGTGAAATCGAAGGCGGAGACCGTCACCTGCTGGGTGGTGGCGATATTGGTGTTGGTCATAGTCATGCTCTCCGGGCCGGCGTAGGCCCACACGACCGTGCCATCGGTGATACCGGTGCCGGTACCGCTCGGGCCGCCCGACGATGCCGACGTGCCTGGTGTCGTGCAGCGAAACACGAGGCCGTTGATGTGACATTGCTGACCAGAGGCCCAAGCCGTGTTCGGCACCCATGGCTGCGATACTAGCCCCTGAAAGTGGCAAGTTGTCCCTGAACTGTCCATCAACTCCCACTGGGTCGCATAACCGCTGGCGTCGGCGGAAGGATCTTCCCAGGTGCCCGTTTTTACCTTGGTCCGCGAGCTCGCATTGCCCAGCCAGTCGGAAGGGAGGTTTATCGTGGCGAGAATCGTGCCGCTGCGCGCTGCAGCGCAGTTGGCCGGCATCGTACCGTTACGAAGACGCAGGATCGGCGATGTGCCGACCGTGGTTTCATACGCATTGAGCTTCGCATTGGCGACCGCATCAGAGGTCTGGAACGTACCCATCGAGTTCTCCTATTAGCCGAGGTAGGCGTAGCCGATGACATGGCTGGTTTCCTCAGCCGCCCAGCCGCCCAGGCTTTTGCCAACAGTGGTTGCCTCCTTCTTCGAGAAGGCTGGAAACAGATACCAAGTGTCGCTTCCGATGGTGAGCTGCGCGCCAGGATCGATCCCACTCAGATTGACCATGCGGACTCCGGCCGGGTTTCCAAGCGGAGCAAAGTTCGCCGTCGCTCCGCCAGCGGTAGGGGCGTAAAGCTGGATCGGCACGAGCATGTTGATACCAGCGAACGTGCCGATGCCGCGGGCCACATAAGCGTCGTTAATCTCGTCCGAGAATCCCCCAAAGGCTTCACTACCGGTCATGGTGTCGACCGGGTTGCCGGTTATCGGGCAAGCAAAGGTGCGCCATTTCACACCATTATTGGCGTGATCAACGAGGACGCCGCCGGCCTCGGATGGCGTGCGGAGGGCCTGGAAGCCGGAGAACAGATATTGGTGTGCAGGATCTCGGTAGTTGCGAGGATAATCGGCACCATCAGCAGACGCAGCAAAGTCGCAACCTGATATCACCTGACCGCCGATATAGCCGCCAATCTTATCCATCCCGCCCAGGTATAGGTGACGGTAGCTGTTGAAGCCGTACTCGACGATGATAGCCAGATAGGGGGCCGGGCTGAGACCGGCGATAAAATGAACCTTGGTCGGTGCAGAGACCGTGGGCGTAGCCGTCGTTCCATTGAGCTTCGGACTGCGCGTGCGTGCCGCCGACGTGATCGACGGCGCAGACTGGGCATCCCAGCGGAGTTCCTGGTCGAAACCGTCAGTCGTGGCACTGAGTAAGAAATGGATTCCGTCGATCGCGAGCGTCGGTGCGGCCGAACTTCCGCCCACAGTCAGCCCGGCGGTCGGCGCGAAGCTATACATGAGGGCAGGAATTTGGGCGAGCGCGCTGATACCGTTCTGCTGATATGCCATCAGCCGTGAATATCACTATTTTGTTGCAAACGGAAGCGGCGAGCGGTCAGTCAAGCCCGACTGCGATATATTCGCCGGCGGCGGTTCTAAACACGTTCTGGACGACCATGTGCGTAACACCGTCGGCAGCAACCATATTTTCGGATGCGAGCCCGATACCGGCCACCCGATAGACCCCGTCAAGCACACCAAAGGTCTCGTCGGCCGGAATCTTCTGTACGAGGCTGACATCGGTGAGCGGATAGGTACCGTCGAATGTCGCGGTGGTGCGCTTACGGATCGCGTCGTATCTGGTCGGATCGACGCCCAAGCCGTCGAACATCTGCTCAGGTGCCATGCCGATCTTAGGGTCACCTGGATCATCGCCATGGTTCCAGCAGCGCAACCACTGGCCCGAAGGATCAAGCATCCATGCACTACTGTCCCGCGCGGGCGAGGACTTGAAGTTTGGGCTGGTGAAGAGAGTATGATCGTCTGCTACCGATCGCCAACTAAGCGGCGGTGCCGGATTGTCACCGCGCGTACCTCCCACGAACATCGGGTAAGGATAGCTCAGTGGAGTGGAATAAGGGAGGAAAAGCCCGCCATAAGCGACTTGGTAGACCGTCGAGATACGTAAAACGACGATGAAACGTCGGCCATTGGCGATGAACCAATAGGTGAATGGGTTGGCGTCGAGGTACAACCCGACCTTCTTCGAGACATTGATATGTCCCCCAACGTCCGTGGCGCCGGTCAATACCCCGGACATGCCGCGCAGTTCGAGCCAGTAGCTGTCGAGCGCGACATCTGCATTCAGGCGCAGACCGATAAAGACTTCGTCACTCTCTGATAGCCCCGGCCCTTTGAGAACGCGCTGGTTGCCGTTCGACCACGCGACAGTCCAATCTTCATTGGCGGCGACGAGATCGACATTGGTCGTGAGGAAGTTGAGCAGCTTCGACCAGAGGTCGGTGTGACTGCTGGCGGTACCGGTTGCATAGGCTGTCATGGTCGCGATTTAACACGACTTCGGTGCACATACAATTTTATGTTGATCTTGTGTAAGTCGAGTCGTTCATGCCTGAATATCACGCGCCGGTGGTTCTCATCCCAATGCCGCCTTCACAGCGCGCGAATTCGAGCGCATGAAGTTCAGGATCGCCTTCTCCCCGACCTTGGAGCCGAGACCCTGCGACACGAAGTCGCCTGCGTCGATCGTGTTGACGATCTTAATGTTCGGCGCGGCTCCGCTACCGCCATTATTGCGATGGCGTGGATCGTCCGCTGTCAGCACTTCCTCCCCCTTCTGCAGGATGGCTGGCACCTCGTCGGGGCGGAGGCCGGCCATACCGCCGGTGTGGTAGCGCGTCGCCGATGCGAATATCCCAGGTGACACGATGCTGTGTCGCGCCAGGCCCCCGCCGCCGATGACGCCACCGCTGTGCACCATCACCGGGGCGACACCGAGGCCACCGCCACCGGCCGCCGCTGTTGCACCACCGGTGAAGCCCGACAGGAAGCCGGCCACTGCATTGAAGATGAGCTGCTGGATGATCATGCGCGCAATCTGGCGCAGGAACTCAGCGGCGGTTTCGAGAATGGCTGCCCTCAGCGATTTGAAAACGTTCGCGCCACCGGCGACCGCCTGGGCAAAACGATCAATGGCGTTGACCGCGGCGCCAGAGAAAGTCTCGGCCAGCTGCTGCCCAGTCAGGCGCGCCGATCCGAGCCGCAACTGGAATTCGATGACCTTCTGCTTGGCGGCCTCAAATCCTTGGATGATCGCCTGGATTTGTAGCTGGAACTCATCACCGAACAGAGACCTCGCATCCTGCTCGGAGAGGCTCTGGAGAAACTTTTCGGCATTGGAAGTGGCTTCCAAGAGCTGCTTGTTGATCGTATCGAGCAACGGCTGCAATTGCGCGGCGGTACCACTCTGTCCGGTTTCAAGCAGGCCGGTGATACGCTCCTGCAAGGCATCGCGGTTGTTCTTAAGAATGTCGACCCGATCGTTGATGGCACCCCAGCGCTCACGAACGACATCCTGGGCATGCGCTTGATCGAAGAGAGCCGCCGTGGTCTCCTTGATCTGCTTCACCTGCTCATCGGTAACGTTGACGCCGGCGTCCCTCGCCTTCAGTTCGGCGCGCTGGACCGCTTCGGCTATGGCCTGCTCGCGCTGCTTTGCGATCAACGCCTCTCCACTCAGGCCGATTTGCTCACGAAGCAGTTGGGCGCTCAGCCGGCGCTTATCATTCTCGGCGTCCAGATCTTCGTTGAATTCCTTCTGGCGCTTCGCGGTCGCCTCGGATTCCTTGAACTTGCTTTGGGCAATATCACCCTGCGACGGGGCACGACGAACGCCAACCACGTCGTTACGACTGAACGACTGGGTGTTCACCCCGTCCTTCTGGTTGCCACCGAGCACCTTTACGCGACCCTGCGCATCGAAGCCCTGGAAGAAGCCGACATGCCCATCGGACGGATTGCCGCCGCGGTTGAGGATGACGATGTCCCCGACCTTGGGCTCCCCCTTCACTTCCTGACCGAAGCCAAGGAAGGACTTGGCGCTGAGCGAGCCGGTGCCAGCGATACCGTTGGTGGCGAGCACGGCGTTCACAAAGGCCGCGCACCAGGCGGTCATCTTCGGATCGACATTGATCCCGTTCGACTTGAAGAAATCCTGCAATGATCCGCGGTTGGCGGTCTCGTTCATGCCGCTGAACCGCCTCGCAGTGGCGACCAGGGCATCGTTGCTGCTGTTTCCGAGATCCTGCGACCATTCGCGGACCTGTTTGTCCCTGGCGCTCTGCTGCTGTTTCCGCGCTGCTGTGATCTCTTTCTCGACCGCAAGTTCGCGCTTCTTGTTGGCGATCAACTCGGAGCCGGAAGACAGGATTTCATCGTTGTACGCGAGCTGTCCAGCCAGGAAGGCTCGGCGCTTCTCCTCGCTAGCGCTCAGTCCCTTATCCGACTTGTCGCGCAGCTTCTGGAGCTCATTTTCAAGATCGAGCTCAGCCGCCTTCTGTCGGTTAACTTTCTGCTGGGCTGCCGATTCCTGGATGCCGGTGCGCGCTGACTCGGCGTCGGCCTTGGCGGCTTTTTCCGCCATTGCGGCGGCTTCTTTGCGGAGTTCGCCGAGCTTGGTCTGAAGACGCTCTATATTGAACGGGTTGGCGAGACCAAGCTGGGCGCCCTGACCCGATTGCGCGAGCGCCAGTTCCTTCTGCGTGTTCGCGATATCGGTGGCAATGTCCTTCAATGTCCGGTTGCCGGACAGTCGATTTAGGACACTGGTTATCGACCTCGCCAGATTGTCGAAGCTCGTTATTATCCCGTTGATCGCCGCAGTATCGGCGATCGCCTTGATCATCCCATCCCAGGCATTGCCGAGCGCCTTGGCTGCATCGGCCCATGGTCCCCGCTCCGCAGCTGCGATCTCCGCCATCTTGGCGGCATAGCGCTCAAAAGCTTCGTTGCGCGCGCGAGCTGCTTGACCGCTTTCGAACATGGCACGAATTTGCTCGCGCTCGGCGGTCGACAGGAAATTCAGGGTGTCGTCGAGCTTCGCGATAGCATCGAAGCCACCAGTGAACGCGTCCGCCATTTCCTTGGCGGCAGCCGGCAACTCCTTGCCCGTGGCAATCGCTGCATCCTGCGCGGCACGTCCGAATGCCTCGAACCGCGATGGATCGAGCCCATCCCTGTAGAAGAGCTTGACGACAGCAGTGGCGTCTTTGGTTGACGCGCCATAGCGGTCGATCGCCTCAGCTGCCTTGTTGAGATCCTCAGCGGTCGTCGCGATTCCCGATCCGGTCCCGGCGATCAGGCCATTGAAACCCTTAATCCGGGCCGCCTGATCACTAGCCTCTTTAAGAGACAGCGCTATGACCCCGACGGTCGCCGCGAACGTCAAAATGGCCGGGTTACTGAAGGCGGCGACTATCGCGCTGCCGACACGCGGGAATATCTGGAGGAGCTGACCGCCCTGCTGGGCCAGCGTCTGGCTGAGCGACGTGCCAGAGGCGAGCTGGGTGAAAATGTCGTTGATCTGGAACGACAGGTTCTGCAGCTCATAGGGTTTGAGGCCAAACAGCGTCGGCTTGCCACCGAGGCCATTGCGCCCGATCCCCTTGGCTGCATCGTCGGCGCGCTGTTTTACCAGCGCCAGTCCATCCGCATATTCCTTGCTGCTGATGCGACCGGCCTTGAACAGGACCGATAGCTGATGTGTCTCCTCGGCTAAGCGCTCCTGAATCGAAGCGAGCGGGTTCAGTTTGTCGCGCAGCGATGCAGCGGCGTTGTCGAGCGCCTTGGCATCAGCCGCCGCAGCCTTCATCTGGGCGTCGAATTTCCGGAGCGCCTCGGCATCGGCTTCCTGGAAGACTGCCGCCGAATCCCGTGCAGACTTGCCGGACAGGCTACCGGCACCGAGATTGGCCGCGCGTGCCTGGGCGGCCTGCGTTTCTCCCAGTTCCCGCGTGGCGCGCTCCTGTTCGCGCAGTTTCAGGATTTCGCGATCGCGAGCTTCGGCGAGTCTCAGCACCCCGGCGATCTGGTTTCGATCGCTGTCGGTCAGTGTGCTCTGTGCGCGATCAACGCCGGTCGCCCGGTTGATGCGCGCCTGAATAGCAGTCGTCTTATCAAGTTCGCCATTCTGGCGTTTCAGTTCGGCAGTAACTTGGGCTACCGCGCTGCCGACCTCGGCAAAACCCTCGCGATAAACACGCTGTGCGGCGCGAAGTTCGCCCAGTTGCTGGCGCTCCTTCTCGAAGCGAGCGACCAGGCCGCCATCGCCGCTGCGACCATTAAGCTGGGTTGCGGCGCGGCCGAGCTCGCGCTTGATCGCTGATATCTGCGCGGCGACCGCCTTGGGATCGCCGAATTGGCTCGGTCCAACGAAATCCTTGCCGCTCTCCGCCTGCAGCAATTTGAGCGCGCGCCCCAGCTCCTCGATACGGGCCTTGCGCTCGCTGATCGCGCGGTTGGTCGCCAACAGCCGTTCGGCCTGGGCGCCGGCCGCAGCAGTGGTCGCGTCGAGTGATTTACCGATATTGCGTTCGCTGCGTTCGAGCGCAGCCAGTTCGCGGGCTAGGGACTTGGCGCTATCAGCGGCGCCCGACTGAGCGGCGTCGAGGGTGCTGAGAGACTTGGCAGCAGCGTTGACGCCAGCGGAGGCTTCGTTCTTGGCTCGGATGACGAGATTGACATCGCGGTTGCCGCTGCTGCTCATTCTACCATATCTCCGAGAGCCGCTTGATCAGCTTGTTGAAAAAAGGTCCCCCTTTGGTGGTGGTTATCGCTGCACCGGCTGAGTGGATCACCGTGCCAACGCTAGCGAGCATCCCGTTCTGCCGTTCGATCACAAGGGCCGCTTCGTCGCCCAGAAACCCGAGCGGGTAACCGCCAGCGTCCGGATGGCCATTGCCGAGGAGAAGTCCCACTTGGCGCCGTAACCCCCACAGCCAGCGTTCGAGCGTCAGGGTACCTCCCGGCTCGGCGCCGCGCTGATCCCGCCGGCCTGAAGCGTCTTCTGGATCAGCGCGAGCATTTTTCCCGGCGGCATGTCCGAGGTGAAAGTCTGCAGCGCGATCTTCTCCAGGGCATCCATCTGAGCCCCGACGGGGAGACCGCGCGCGATCACCACGTCCCCGACCCAGGTGAGCAGAATCGGATCATCCGAATCTTCGAGACCGCTCGGTGCGATCGAGCCACTGGCTAAGGCGATTGCCTCAGCAACAAGTTGTGGCGCTGCATCGATCGCCTGCACGAGGAAGGTCGCCACATCGGCCTCTGATAGCTGGGCGCCACCGCGTATCTTCTCCGCGATCGCGTTGAACTGAGCAACCATGGCGAGGCCGTGACGCTGAAACAGCGTCAGCAAGTGGTCGAAGCCCAGACCACGAACGGCGAAATTGCCGCCCGCGGTCTGGACCTCGTAAGTCGGGAAGGTGAGGTTGCGCAGTCCCATCGCAATCTACTCCGGATCAGTAAGGTTGGCCGTCGATGTAGATCGCCGCCTTGTTGTAGGTCGTATCGGCGAGGATCTCGACCGTGCAGGGAAGCTGCTGCCATTCGTCCGATTTCAGTTCGAAGTCGCCGTTCGGCCCGAGCCGGACATAGGGCATCAGGAAGTCGTTATTCTGACCGCTGGGGTTATCGGCCAGGAACCGCAGTGCCCCTTCGACCTGGGTGGTGCCGGAGATGACCTGTTTGCGGTTCACGGCCGCACGGTCGTAGGTGACGTTGATCGTCGCACCATCGGCTATCGTGCCGCTCTCGACGATGAAGATGATGCCACGCGCTGCGTCGACCGTGTAATCGGTGCCGAGCGTCTTCGGGCTGCCGGAAACCTGAACCGTGACGTTGCTGATCGAGCGAACGCCGGTTTGATTGTTGGTCGTGACGCCGAGCTGATAGGCGAACCCTTTGGTCACGCTCGCGAAAGCTTCCGCCTGCGAGGTCGCCGAGGTCTGGGCAACAGTGGACTGGGTACCGAAGAAGAACAGCGCCAGGTTGGCATTGTTGATATCGTCCATGGTGACGTTGCCGGAATAGTCGGTCTGCAGAATGACCGTCTTGTCCTTCACCCGCACGCCGGACTCGGAGGAGAAGTGATCGAGCTTTTCCTGCGAGATGGTGAGGTTGAAGCTGGGCGTGTTTCCGATGTAGCGGAATCCCGAGGGCGTGTGCGTGCCCGAGTTGAACAGCGAGAAATACACCTTCCCGCGGCCGAGGGTCTGATTGCCAAGTTCAAGCGCCATTTTATTTCAACCTCCAGATTGAATTTCACTCCTATAGTGAAATTATGGGTAAATGTCACGCGTCGGGTGCAAGCGGATCATCGTAAATGGTCGGGACCACACTCAACCAGAAATAAGCTCGCGCCGATATGTCATCTGCCGGCCGCACCGAACCAGTGCCGATCCGCAACGCGGTGACCCGGCAGCCGCCGCGGCCGAGACCCAGAATGTCGCTGTCATGCTCGGCCGTCTTGCGTTTGACCTCGATCGCAAGACGGCGCTTTACGTCGCGCAGCAGGAAATATGCCGGATCAGTCGGGTGCTGGGGATCGTCCTTCACAAAACCTTGCACTATCAACGGCCACTCATATTCCGATCTTGGGGTTTGCTGCGGTGGCTCGGACAGTTCGTCACCGGGAGCCGTACCTTCGAGCACACTCGTCATCGGCAGGGGACTTTCCTCTCCGAACCACAGGCGACCGCGGTAAACGCGGGCGGTCATGACGCCGTCGCCGGGGACGAAGTCGCTCAGGTCGCTCACATAGCCGTTCGCCGGAGTGATGCTTTTCAGTGCATCAGTGATTGCGGACAGGACGCGCAGTTTGAACGGGTCACTCACAGGTCGAGCTCCAACAGTCTGGAAAATTCACGAGAGAGGTAGTCGCCGGTGTCGCCGCTGATGTCCCCCGCAACGCCGGCGAAAACCTGGTCGATCGACGGACCGAACAAAAGATATGGCCCTCCCCTGCCCATCTGGACCATGCGCAGCTTGTTCGCGATGCGCTCACCAGCCTTCAGGCGGATAGCGAGACCGAGGTTCGATTTGGTCTCGACATTGCCGCTGCCGGCAGGCAACCGGATCAAGAAGGCGCGGCGCATGAATTTTGCGAAACCCGGCGCGACCTCGACTCTGACGCCGTTACGGCCACCGACGCTGCCACTGGTCGCGAAGCGTGCCAGCATGGTCGGACGCTGGCGACCGGTGATTACACCTTCGAGGTCCCCGCCCCGCGCCTTCTTGGTGATGCCGAGCCGCTGGCGGCCGGAGGAATCCTTGCCGGTGAGATAGGAAGCCGGGAAGGCAACCTGGTCGCGGACCAACCGGCGCGACCGGGCGGTTGCCCAGTCGAGCGTTCCATTGACGGCGCGCAAGGCAGCACGTTCGACCGAGCGCGGTATTTCATCCAGGCCGCGGAGATCCGACAAACCCTCGACCGCCACTATGTAGGGATCGTTATTCATCGGCGACCGGCAGGCCGTCGGCCTCGGTTGCCGTCAAGGGTATGACGCGCGCGCTCTGAAACTCGTCGTCAGCCGGATAAACGTGATCAATGCGGTACGCCTCGCCCGCGGCCACTGATACGATCGCGTTGCGGCGCAGATCGGCGGCAAAGTCTGGACGGTAAAAGCGAATGCGGTCCTCGGGCTCAACGCTTTCGGCGGAGCCCTGATAGCTGGCAAGTTGTCCGCCCATGACAGGCTGCCCCTTGTGCCATATCCGCACGGTGCATGGCACCGGAGTCACAGCGAGCGCTGGGATATAAAGCGCCGGGACGCACATCTCGCGATGTAGGTCCCGGCGCGCACGCCGCTTCTGTTCCCGGAAGCGGTTCATCAATCAGTTGAGCGGATCATCGCTGGGGGTTGGTCCCGGCTCATCGTCATCGTCATCGGGGTCGATGCCCAGCTTGAACAGGCGTGCCTCGGTCTTCGACAGTTCGACCGCCGCGCCGCAGTCGACAAGGAAGCGACGCTCATCTTCGGTAATCGGCGTGAAAACCGAGTCCGGAGGCGCGGTCTGGTCGTTGCCATAAACGATCATGTGCACTGCCTTGAGCGGCTTGACGCCGGCCTGCTGTTCCACCTCAATCCGGGGCTCGTCCTTCTTGAAGACGGGCTCTTCCTTAACCTTGCGAGTCATATATTCACCTTATTGTTGAAACCACGGGCACGGTCCGCCCGTGTTTCCGGGTTCGGTTTAGGCGACCGTTGCCTTGAGCGTTGCGTTCGGGTTGATCGGGACGAACAGCGGTGCAGATTCGATCGAGATATTCTCGACCTTCGTGCGGGTGCCCGTCTCGAAATTCTTGGGGAACATCGGGATCGCCTCGTAACCGGCATCCTTGTCGACGATCATGCCGAAGCAGGAGTAACCCTGGATCGCATCGACGGTCGACGTGAAGATCACGTCGCTGGTGCCAATATAACGCGTCTTGGTCAGAGCGCCCGTGGTCGTGTTCTTCACGTCATAGGTCTCGTCGTTCTGCCAGAGCTCGATCGAGGCGCCGGAAGCTCCGCCGATCTGCATTTCGCCGAACTTGAAACGCTTGCCGTTGCCGCGGGCCCCCGGTCCCGTGACCGGTCCACGATCGACGGTGATCACGGCGCCACGGATGTTGACATCCATGTGCTCCAAGATCTCGGCATCCTTGCGCAGGATCTTCGCCGCATTACCGCCCATCTCCGCACGCACCGGCATGCCGCCGAAGTCAGCGTTGGTCATGGTGTCGATCACGAGCTGGAAGAAGTCGAAGATCGAGACGCCCGAGTCACCCCAGCGGTTGCCCGAAGTCAGGGTGATCGTATTGCCGGCGTCGCGCTGGAAGTCGACCGTGACCGACTGGCCATCGACATAGTTGAGCGTCACTGCACCGTCGGAGATGGCGCGACACCGCATCCACTCCCAACGGCGACGCATGGCGTCCTGAAACTCGGCGACCATTGCGGCCTTAATCAGCTGAAGGCGCTGCATCGGGCTGAGCTTGTTCATCTCGGGATGAAGCATGGACGCGTCCATGCCGGGCTGCATCGTCAGCGGACGGAGAGGATCGACCGCATCCTCGACCACTGAGTTGGCCGGCTTGAAGCGGTAACCTTTCACCTTGTCGGTGAAAACGCCATGACCGCGGCCACCGGGCTTCACCAGCGGCGCGAGCTGACGGCTGCGGACAGGCAGCTTCTCGAAGTCGATCCACTCATCAGTGGAGAGGAAGACGTTCGGGAAATAGTCAGCGAACGCCCAGTCTTCGGGGCGGGTGTCGCGGAAGACACCGAGGAGCTTGCGGGTCGTCCACAGCTCATAGGGATTTGCCATTTCAGAAGTTCCTTATGTCGGAGCGGTGGAAGGTCAGCCGGCAACCAGGCGACGGCGGAAGAGCAGATCAGGATTGCCCTGGTAGACAGGCAGTCCGGCCCAGGTGGTCTTCTTCGCAATGGTGTCGAAGGAGGTATCCCAGACCAGCGGGCTGTCGGTACCGGCGTCGTCGGAGCCAACGTTGAAGTTGCCTGCCATCCAGACTTCGCCGAAGACGGTGGTGTTGGATGTGCTCGACGTAGCAGCGTGGACGAGGACGCCCACTGGGATGACACCGCTCGACACGGTCGCATTGTAGACCGCCTTCACCAACTTCTTGTTGGCGTCCAGGCCGACGACGGTAAACGCCGCCAGTGTCTGAGAGTCCGCCAGCAGCAGGCGGATCGAGCGACCGATCGCCGGCTCGGCGCCGGCAACGAGGTTCGCGTCGATGAACGTGTCCATCACCTCGAAGGCAGCAACGCCGCGGACCGACGCATTTTGATAGGAAACGGGAATATTCGCCATGGGACTGTCTCCTTACTTGGCAGTCAGGGCGGCGAAGCCCTTGATGCCTACCCGAGCAGCGAGAGCAACAACTTCACTGCCGTCGTCCTCGTCATCGCCATCACCCTCGCCGGTCGTGGTGGCACCGACGTTCGGCTGCGCGCCGTTGTCCATTGCCTCGGCGAAACTGGTTGGCTGCTGCTTGCCCTGCGGCTTTTCGGACGCCGGGGCTTGTGCGGCAGGCGCGGCGGCGAGAGCTGCAATCGCATCCTCGGCGCTCTGACCGGTCTTGAAAGCGAAGTGCTGCGCAAGCGAATCGCGACCCTTGGCCTCCTCGGAACCGAGGATCGCACCGATGCGCGTCCGTTCGGCGGTGGCACCTTCGGTCAGACCCTCGGTCCGGCCGGCGGTGTGACCCGCGACGCGACCTTCTTCGCGCGCGGCATCGACGGCGGCCTGATCGACCGCCGACGTATTGGCAGGCTCTGCCATATTCTCGTCTCCATTGTTGTCGGACTGGTCGTCCAGGAAGCCCGCGAACGCGGACATGGCGTCTTCCAGGCTGCCGATCGTGTCGGCGAGCCCATTGGACACGGCTTGGGTGGCGGTGTAGCAATATGCCTTCAAGTCGCTTCGGATTACCTCTTCCGAGAGACTGCGGCTCTGCGACACGGCGGCCACGAAAATAGAATAGAGTTCATCGACGCGCGCCTGGATGCGCGCCTTCGCTTCAGGCGACAGGGCCTCGTAAGGGTTGCCCTCGACCTTGGAGGCGTCGCTGGCGATGAAGGTGATCTGGAGCCCAAGCCGGTCCATCATGCCAGCGGCGTTCATGTGGCTCGTCACCACGCCGATCGAGCCGACGCCGCCGGTGCGGCTAACGTGAACCTGCCCCGGATCGGCAACGGTTATGATCGCGTACCCGGCAGAATAGGCGGACTCATGCGCGAAGCCCGCAACGGGAACGCCAGTTTCCTCCTTGAGCGCTACCATCTTGTCGCGCGCGTCGAAGCAGCCTGCGACCATGCCGCCTGGCGTGTCGCAGATTAAGGCGATCCCCCTGATCTGGCCGATAGCAAAATCGGCGCAACCGCGCTTAAATGCCTGCCAGATATATTCGTATCCGGTCGCCCAGTCGAACAGGGCGTAGGGGAAGTTGTGCAGCAGTACACCCTTGACCGGGATATGGAGAATTCCGTCCTTGACCACATACGGTCGCAACTGATGCGCCCAGCTCCCCGAATCCTCGGTCGGCCAGAATTGATCGCTGCTGCCAGCGGCTGCCTGCGCCTCCGCGAGCATGGGATGCGCCGCGGCCTGGGCAAGACACATCTCGAACCGCTCGCGCAGCGTCGGTTCGACCAGGGCTGGTCCGCCTGCAAACTGTGCGATCAGCGGATTGCTCACTTGTCACCTCCGTCCGGCGTGGTCGCATCGGCGATAGCCTTGAGCGCGCTGGGATCTGTCGCCGAGAAGGTCAGGCCGAGTTCCTCGCGCTTCTTTTTCTCGCGGGCGAGCTGACGATAGACTTTGCGCCAGTCCTTACCGAGACGTGCGAGTTCATCTTCGGCGGTAGACAGGCCACTTTCGATGCGCAGGACGGCCGCCTGGGTTTCTTTGAGTTCGTCGATCTGGCCGCGCGAGGCGCCGATCCACTCGCAGCGCGACAGCGCATCGAACGCGAGGCTGAGGCGACCGCCGAAATAGATAAGACCGGCAGCCTTGCGCGCGGGGAGCGATGTGATCTCGTTCTTGTTGATCGCCTCTTCGAGCCACAGCCTGAAACAGATCGTGGCGAAGCGATCGGCGATCAGCTTCTTGCGCGCCTGCATGAACTTCCAGGTCTCGGTCATCGCGGCGCGCGCGGAGCTGTAATTGGTGTGGGTATAGTCCCTGCTGAGCTGCTCGTAGCTGACGCCCATCGTCGCCGCGATGTAGCGAAGTAGGGATTGCTCGAATTCGGTGCCTAGCGGACCGGTGTTCGCGGCAGACTGTAATTCCAGCTTCTCGCCGGGGAACAGGCGCGGTATACGCACGCCATCAATCGCGATACCCTTGTTGCCGACATATTTTCCGACCGAGCTCAGATACCCCTCGGCATAATTGGTGATCGCCGCAGCGGCAGCCTCTGCCGAATCACCGGCGCCCATGCGGGTCATGATGTCGGCCATGGGGAGGTCTGAGGTGATCGCGGCAGCATAAATCGCCTGCGAAACAGCGTGCTGGACGGTGATGTCGCGCCACGTATGCGTGATCTTCATCGCCTTGAGCGCGGCGGCCATCTGGGTGATGCCGCGCGACTGGTCGGGACGGGTCTGCTCGAACAGGTGAATGACCTGGAGCCGCCCCCATGGCTTGCGCTTGGGGATCGGCTTCCAGGTCGGAAGGTCGAAACTCAACGGGCCGATATCGTTCGGATGTGCCGATCGGATGAAATAAGTTTGCGGGGCACCGCGGAAATTATACTGAATACCGGCACGCTGGTTCGGAAGCTGTTGAAACGGCAGGATGCGATCCTCGGGATCGGACAGTCGGTCGAGATCAACCATCTGGACCGAGGTGCTGAATGGTGCTCCGTCGTCCTTTATCCACTCGACCGCGGCGAGCACCTCTCCCGCCATGAGATCGATGCCGACGGCCATGCGGACCAGCGAGGTTAGATTGTTGGTGCGCGACGCGTCGATCCAGTTGTCGGCAGAGTCAGCGTATAGTTCCCACTTCTCCTCGACCTCCTCCTGGAACTCCTCCTCCCAGGCATCATCCTGCTTGCCACGCACGATACGGCTAGAAGGCCGGCAATTGAGCAGGAAGTGTGAGCCGACGATGTTGTCCTTGTGCAGGTTTGACCCGCCCTGGACGAACGCATCATTGCGGAGCATCCCGCGCGAGCGCGCATCGATGATCGGCTTTTCGGGCAGAATGTCGGCGTCGACCGACTGGAGCGGCTCGGACCAGAGAGCGATGCTGCTGTTCAGCTTGTCCGCCCCCTCGAAGGGACCCATGGCGCGTTCGCCCCCGGCACCGGCGGGGACCGTCACCGTCGCCGGGGGCTCTGCAGGCGTGGACAGGGGATGACCCACGCCCAGCATTTCCTCGAATGTCGCGCTCACAGGAAGAACGGCCTCATCGGGCCGGAGCAGATCGGAGCCTCGGCAATCCGGAGTTCGAGATCCGCGATATAGGACGCCAGCGCCTGACGGTTGGCGCTGCTGTAGCGAACACGCTCACCATTACCGTCGACAAGCTCGACCACGGCTTTCCCGATAACCAGATCGTGATAAGCCGACTTAGCTTCGTCGAGCTGCTGCTGAAGGGTCATGCAGCCCGTATCGCACGTTTATAGTGAAATTACAACTTGTCGTTGAATGTTGACAAGTTTCCATTTATTCGTTGCACGACGACTCGACTATGTCTCGTGACAGAGGCGTCGTGCCGGGGCCTGCGGGGTGGCGGGAGGGTTAGGGGGCCGCAACAACCTTTACCGGCCTTTCTGCGCCAAGCATCCGCATCCGCAGCCAGTCCCGTGCCCTCTTTTCGATCAGATCGAACGAAGCATATCCGAACAGGCACATGGCGATCAGATAGGCGATGAAGAAACCGTTCGTCAGCACGATATCAACCGACCAAAGCCCCGCCGCAGCGCCGGCCAGGAACAGCATCTGCAATGGGCTATGCCATAGATAAGTTGAATAAGTCAGATCGCCCACGGCGCGGAAACGCTTATAGGCCAGTCCAATCCGCTCAGACAGCGCGAGCGCGAGCAACACCGGCGCGAACAATCCGAGCAGGGTGAAGGTCAGCGGCAGCTTGGCGAGCATCCCCATGGCGAACGCCCCCGCCCAGGCCACAAGGCTGATCAGGCTCGCAATCAGCGCCCATCGGTAGCGTGGCGCCGGGATCATCGAGAACGCCGCGTAGAGGGTTGCCCCAGCGAAGAAGTAGGCGCCGCAAAGGATAACGCTGATTCGGAAGACCATAAACAGCGCGAGGAACGCCAGCGCCAGCAATCCCGAGCTAAGCAGGCTCGAAAAACCGGCCCGGATGTAGAGCCAGAACAGGACATAGATCAGGATTTCCGCCGACACCGACCAGATCGGCCCGTTGAAGCTGTTTCCTTCCGACAGGCCCCATTCCGACGCCATGAAAAGGTTCAGGACGAAGTGCCAGGCATCGTTGATCTGATAGATCAGATAGTGCCCGAACGCGCCCATGCTGGCCCATTGGATCGCCGCGACGAGCAGCAGCGTCAGGAAGTGTAGCGGATAGAGACGGGCGAAGCGGATGGCGAAAAACTCCCATCCGGTGACGGACTTTCCGGCATAGACGTGCATGAACACAAAACCGCTGATCATCCAGAACATCATGACCGCAAGCGCGCCGTGCGTGCGGATGTAGCCGAGCGACCAGTAGAGAGACACCTCGCTCAACCGCTCCGGTGGCAGGCTGATAGTGCCGTTGCCCATCGTGAAATGGCCGTAGTGGAAGACGAGGATCGCGATGGCTGACAGGCCGCGCAGCATGTCGATCGAGTGGAAGATTCCGCCCGTGCCGACGATTGGGTGTGTCAGCGCCGTGCTGATATTGGACAATATCCCCATGAGTCGCGCATAACCGGAGCTTCCCGTTTTCGCCAGATGGGTATATCGTCTCGGCATGGAGCAGAATATCCTAATCCTGGCTGGCGCCTTCATCCTGATTTTTACGGCAAGGAGCTGGATCGCCGTCAGCAAGATACCGCATGGGACATGCAACCGCTGCAAATGGGCAGAGGCGAACGCAACCGGCTATATCTGTGATGAGTGCGCTGACGCCGAAGCGTGGTGATCGGTCCGGGAGGGTAACATGGTTGCACAGATAAAGGATTGGCTTCGGAGCCTGTGGACCGTCTTAATCAGCGCTCCGCCGCCGGAATGTTCATGCCGTAACTATGTGTGTAGCTGCGACCTTGTAGACCAGCTTGGGCCTTAGTCACCCTTCCAGGGGAGGTTGTGATCACCGCTCGTAAGCTCCTGCCGCACCCGATCCGTTATTGAGACGCGTCGCGCCGCCCAGGTCATATTTCAACATCGCCAAGCCCGAAGGAACGCGATCATAAGCACCGTTGCTGCCGCCGCTCAGATGGTAATCACCTCCACCAACACCCGTGCCCACCATCAGGCACTTGTCGTCGACGTAGGTTACTGTGGCGTAACCAGTCGCACCGTTGCCGACATACCAGTTCGTTGGTACGTACATGCCAGACCATTTGCTGTTATTGACACCGCCGGTAGTGCCCGCGCTGGGATCGACGCCGGATTGCAACACAGTGCCGCCCTCGGTTGCTGCCCCACACAGGTTGACGGTCCCGAGTGAGCCAACCTTGTAGGCCCATTCGAAATTGCCGACGCACCCGCTGTCCTGTATGAAAGTGTCTTCCTTGGTCGGCATAGAGTAGAGTAGTTCGAACCTAGATACAGCTCGCTTCTGATAGCCTGCGGCCCCGACGACATCATTATACAACCTGTTTCCGCGATTGCCGAGAACGGTATTATAGGCAAACAGGCCATCTCCGACACGATTGATCTTCGAGTCGCTCGACATGCTGAACGTGATTGTCAGTGATGCGTTGGATAGAAGTTCAATCATATTCTGAACTACAGCCATGCCGCGCGCGTAATTTGTGCCAGTAGTGCTCATCATAAAGCCGGTACTGTACGCCGAAGTCGTGGCCTTAAAGATACTGTTGTTTGCGTAGATCTTACCATCGGCAGAATAGGTTGCAGTCAATGTGCCACCCGGATCGCCACCGAGTTGACAGGACGTGACAACATTACCGATCGTGCAGAATTGCTGATCGAAAAGAATCCCCCCGACAGCGGTGTTACCGAACATTAGAACGAACGCTTGGTTGCTGTTGGCGTTGGTAACGGTTTTCCCATGCGAGCCCGGCGAAAGCCAGTTGACGTTGCGACTCCAGATATAAGTCGCGCGCAAATAATTGGCTCCGGACGCAGAGCCCGCGACACTCATATCCATCACGCATCCGTCGATGCTGAGATTGATTGTCGTCGAACCGCCCAGCGCTGAACCACCGCTTCCGGTCAAGGTGTAGGAGGTGTTGTAGACGGTGATACCTGCGCCGATAGCCGTCATATCGGGGACAGTGGATGGGCCGAATGTGTAGTTGGTCTGAAGCTGCACCGCCGCTGTATTCAGAGGATCGGCCTCGGTCGTGGTCCAGCAAAGCCCTGCTGTGGTAGAGATCGCACCGAAGTTGTGCGTCACCGGCCCACCAGCACCGTCGTCCATCAAACGAATGGTCGAACCGCTGTGATCGTTATGGCCGCGATTGGCATTATTCCAAACTTTCAAGGCAGCATAAGCAGATGCCCAGTCCGGGTAAGGAGCCGCGCGCGCCGTCGCCGCCGTAGCGCTGACTGTGCCGCCGCTAGCTCCAGCCTTAACATAAGCATAAGCACCGCCATAGGTTCCGTTCTTATCATTGACAAATTCAAGGCTCACCCAGGTGTCATAACTCGGGACCGCCGCGCCGCTGACCTCGGTGTCGAGAATCGCGGTGCTGTCGCCGATCCACGGATAGACTTTCGCGTGGACCTTTGAGCGTGTCGTCGTGGTCTGTGTGAGCGCGGTAAGCGGGATGCTCGCTTGCCAGCTTTCAACGATGTTGCCGCGCGTCTGGATCGTGGAGAGGGCGGGGGCCGAAGTGCGCTGCACCGCCGCCGAATTGCCCGACGCATCCTTGCCGGTGAACTCGACGCAGGCGACCATCTGCCCGTTCATGCCGTGCCGATGATAGGCGACACACTCGACATGGAAGCTGCTGGTCGACTCCCGCTCAAACTGGCGGTTGAGCCAGGCGAAATAGGGCTTCGGATAGGCCAGCGTCGAGCTGTTCGTGACCGATGCACCTGTCAGTACCAGCGCGTTCGAGCCCGGATAAGCGGTTGCGTCGAAAGTCACCGAGTTGATCGTCGTACCTTGGTAGATCACATCCTCAAGGCAGATGATGAGCTGGAGATCTGAGCCGACAGTAGCGATCTGGCGCGCCTGATTGTTCGAATAGGCTTTGCGCAGCGTGATCGAGCCCTTGACAGTGCGGTTGACCGTCGTCGTCGTGCCAGAGGTCGTATAGCCCGGATCGGTGACGCTCAGCGTCACCTTCTGCCCGTCGAATATATCGACATTCGCGTTCGGGCTCAGGCCCTTGAAGACGACGGTCGCGGTCCAGCCATTGCCGAACACTCCGTAACCACTGCCATTGGGATCGATGACCGAAGCGCCTGAGACGGCGAAGGAGAGCGGATCGCCTGTTACTGGTGTGTAGCCGCCGCCTGAGGCCGGGGTTCCACTCGCCTCCCCGCTCGCCGCGCCCGTGCCGATCGCATTCGTCGCGCTGATCCGATAGGTGTAGCTCGTGCCGTTGGTCAGCCCCGTGTCGACGAACGGCGATCCACCCGTATAGGTCGCGGCGATCGTCGAATAGGAGCCGGCGCCTGCCTTCCGTTCGATCTTGTACGAGGTGATTGCCGAACCACCATTGCTCGCCGGTGCGGTGTAGGCCACCGAGTTCGTGGTGTCGCCGGGCGTCACCGTCCCAATCGTCGGCGCATCAGGCACCGTCAGCACCGCCTGACCAGTAAGCGTGAAGCTCTTTTCGACGGCATCACCGGCGGTGTTCTGAGCACGCGCCACAAACGTCGCCGTCGCACCATCGGCAAGGCCGGATGACAGCGATACAGTGCCGTCAGAAGCAACGGATACCGAAGCTGCACCGGACAATTTCGAGTAGGATACCGTGCCGAGCAGGCGCGCCTTTAGCGCCGCAACGGCTCCCGTTGAACCCGGCGTGACCTTGGACGGAGAGATCCTGAACGACGTTCCGCCAGCTACACTGGCTCCAAGCGTCCCGAACATCAGGCCGCAGCCGCCGTAAACGTGCGACCTGGGGTACAGCCTCTGAATTCGGTTCCGTCGAAATATTCGACTTTGCCGTTTTGCCAAGTGATGTTGTACGCGCCGCCTTGGGGGTTAAGCCGCATGAGCACGGCGCCATCTGGCACTGTAATCGACGATGTACTCTGCACGTCGAAAGGCTCGCCCGCCGGTACCTGAGCGTATGTTCCGCTGATACTTTGGATCGCTTTGAAAAAGGAAACAGCAAGGGCCATGGGGGGTGCGCTCCACGCGAGACGGTTGAGCGCAGACTTACCACGACGCCAGTGAATTTACAACTGCGTGTTGAACTTCAACCTAGAACTCCGCCGAGATCTGCCAAGGTGATCGACGGCTTTGCGGCGACGGACAGACCCTCGCCGGGTATGAAGACATGATCATTATGATCCCAATCGGCATACCATGGCTGAGGCGTCGTCCAGGTCAATCGATCGATCTTGATGCTCGAATGGGAAAGGAAAGCGACGCAGTAGCACAGCAGATCGAACGCCTCATTCTTGCGGCGTCCCGCGTTCTTCCATCCCGCGGCGATGCGGTTCTCGGCAGTGAGCTGCGTATAGAGCCAGTTTATGTCTTCGGGCCGGCCGTCCTCGTGATGCCAGATGGGAAAATGGATCTGACCTCCTGGCTCCGATCGGCCGAGCAGATTCGAAACCTGATCCTTGGCGGGATTCGAGTTGATGAGCCACACCGGCACATCGCCGCGGGCGATCGCGAATTTGTCCTTTTGTTGCGAATCCGGATAGCTGACGTGCAGCATGGGCGCCGTCTGGCTGGGCGCACCTTTCAGGAGGTGGAAGCGCTGATGGTAATTCCTGCCTTCGGGGTCGCTCAATCGCAGATAGCGCCAGAACTCATAGGCGTTGGATGTTACCGATACGCGGGGTCCTTCGAGCGCCGGGTTCAAGCGCACCGCGGTCGCACTGGCGCTGGCACCACCCGAGTCACAGGCTACGAGCTTAGCACGCATTACCCGGCCTGAACCGTCGCCGAGCGGGTATTCGCGCTCGATCACCTCGTCGATCAATATGTGCCAGTCTTCGGGGTTTGCGGCAGGATCTATGAGCTTACGCTCGCCATCCTGGTCGAGGCGGCGCGACTTGGTGATCTTCCACATGTCGACGTGATAGACATCGAACGACCATGCTCCACCCTCCATCTGCACGGGCGCGATACCGAAGGTGTGGATGACGAAGGCCGGTCTGCCGCCAGCCTGCACGTCGATGGTGGTGATCAGGAACCGTACGCCGGGCGGCACTTCGCCGCGGACGTTGTACGGCCGAGCGCGCGCCTTGAGCTCTTCGGGCAGGCGCCCTGCTTCCAGCGACTTGGGTGTGTAAGGGAGGCCGAGCGAGGTATTGGTGACGGCCTTCAGCTTTTCTTCGCTCCCGGTCCGCTCATAGTCTGCCTTGGCATTCAGATAGGCAAGCACCTGGCGCTGCCACGTATTGAATGCCGCAGCGGGTCCCTTGATCCAGAATGATGCCGTCTCCGAGCGGCGCGGTGTTCCCGTGATCGAGCCGTCCGGATGCCAAATCTCACCTTCCTTGATCCACCGGCCACGCAGGTTGAGTTCGTGCTGCATGTCTGGTGTGTGCGGGTAGCCGCACGATGGACATGACAAGGTGACGGCGTCCGCCACCTCCTGCGGATCATGGGAGTCCTTAAGATCGAACAGATGGAAGTCTGGTTCGAATTTGTGCGAGCACTGCAGGCATGGCCAGTACCAGCGCCGGCGGTCGCCAGTGTTGTAGATCGACAGCACACCCTCGCACGGGGGCGCCTCGTGCGGAGAACTCGGAATCCATTTAGCGTCGGTTACTTCGAAACCTGGCGAGGATTCGGCGACGTTCATCGCATAGCGCCCGAGGGTCTCGCCGCGCTTGCCGACGAGCGTCCAGGCATCACCCTCGCCATCGATGCTGGTTGGTAAGCGGTCATAGTCCATCGTCCAGGTTCGACCGACCGTTTTGCCCGATAATTCGTTGATTGATGGATGGACGATGGTGACCCGCATCCCGCTGATAAAGGTCTTGTCGAAGACATTGTCGTTGACCCGACCTGGCACGAGTTTGGCCGCAACATCGGTAGAGTTACGGAAGTGCTTGCGCAGATCCGCCAGTGAGAATTCGCGGGCTCGCGCCTGCGACATCTGAACCAGCATCATGTCAGCGGGGTCGCATAACGCCGAGTGTGACATCCAGTTGAGCCAGAGCTGCGATTTGCCGATCCGAGCTGGACCGACCAGTACCATGCCCAGATAATCTAGGCTGGTGAGCACGTCCTGTGGCTCGACGGCGTAGGGTGCCTTGTCGCTCGACCAAGGGCCACTATAGTTCTTCTCCTTGATCCTGACATATTTGCGGGCGGCCTCTGTGACCGTCAGACGCTCGGGCGGACTAATCGCCTCGGTAGCGGCAGCAACAAGCTCTTCGAGAGTGGCGTATGACGGCGCCCGGTCGCGGACCAGGAGGCGCTTGGCTGGCGCGCTCAACGATAGACTTCCTTGATCTGGCGATACACCCGCGGCGGCACATAAACCCGCGTAGGTTTGAGGATCTCAAGCCGAAAACGGGGCGGCCACGGGCCGGAAGCGACAATGTGGCTACCGCGCAGGGCCAGGAAATGTCCCTTGGGCAGGAAAGCCGGCACCGCACCAATGCGGAGTCTGCCCCCGCGAAGCAGGCCGGCCGACACGAAGTCTACCATGTCGCTCACTCATCGTCCTCGTCATCGAGCCAACCCGTTTCCGGGACATCGGGCTGCCCGTCGATCGAACCGGACACTCCGAACAGCGGCTTCGCGAACATCGATCCGGTTGCGCGCCTGGCCGGAAGATCGACGAGTTGCGCACGCATCTCGGTACGGATTTCGTCTATGGTTTCGGTGACTATCCGGGTTTGATGCTCGTCCAGTTTCGCGCGGTTGCGCAGTTCCTCGACGACCATGACCAAGCTGTCCTTGATCATCATGGCAACGTCGCCGAGGACTTTCAGCACGTCCTCGGTCTCCCATGCCTCCTGGGCCTCGATCTTATACTTCACGCGGCTGCGCTGGCTGTCCCAGAAGGATTTATTGATCTCGGGAGGTAGGTCGGCCTTGTTCAGCGTCTTCGCGAACTGGTCAGCTGTCATCTTCGGCTTGATCAGGTATGGTAGCGCGTCGTGGAAATAGTAGACGTGGCGTCCCGAGCCAACTGTTCCGACGGGCTTGAGCGCACGCAGTCTGGCCTTCACCGTCATTGGGTCCATGCGCAGAACACGCGCGAGGAAATTCACGCTGACCGGTAGAAAGAACTCGTCTTCGTTGACCTTGGTGTGCCCCGAACCTGCAAGCCGGATTTCATTCTGGTGATTTAGATCATCGGCACGCTCTGTGGCGCGGCGCGCTCGCTCCTCCCGACTGGGGCGGCCTAGCTTCTTGCCCGACGCCGTATACCCCCGCGGCGGGCTGCTGTCGGCGGTACTTCCAAGCATCGCCTCAAAGTCATCTGTCATAAGTCCTCACGAAATCGCAGAATACTCACTATTTGGTTGATATTCAACCTTGGATTGGTATGGGTTAGGTGTCTGCGATCGAATGCAGAATGGCAATCCAACCTGGAGATCAGCGATGGTCAACTAATCCAACAAAACCAAGTGAATAGGTAAACCCAGGATCGTGGATATGCGATCCTGGGTTTTTGTTGACCGAGTTTGGCGTTGACCAATGCCGGTAACGACCTAAATACGACAGAACGGGCGCCCTATTCCCGTACCTCATGGTCCCCCGGTGTCAGGAGATTTCTCCGTGAATAGGTAGCATCGGGGGGCCACCAGGTCAGCCGAGTGCGCCCATGAAATCGTCGGCTATCGCGTTGAATTCTCGGCAACGCCGTTGCCACTCCTGTATTTTGTCGGATGGCCAATAGGTTCCGCTGCCGTCCGGGTACCGCTCCGGAGCCGGAAACTCCCCATCGGAGATCTTCCGGTAGATATGAGACTTGCTCCAGCCGGTAACGGCCTCGACCTTCTTGAGCCGCCAGAATTCTATATAATCCGACACTGCTGATCCCCACAGGCACCGATAGGGAACAACTATCACCAAAAAGTTGAAAGTCAACCTAGCATGTCGAGGAAGGGATCGTCTGGCCATACGAGGTCGGCCCACCACTGCATCATTCGACGGCGCTCCGGGAGATATTCGGCAGCGTTGTATGAGCCGCGAACTTCGTTCTCCTCGACATGGGCAAGCTGGCGCTCGATGGCGTCCGGATGCCATAGTCGGCGTCCATCGTCGTAAGCCTCATTGGCAGCTGTGCTGAACGTCGAGCGGAAACCATGCACGGTGGCACGCGAGCGATAACCGAGCCGGTACAGTGCGAAGAGCATCGTGTTCTCGGACAGCACGCCGGCGACCGCCTCGCCGGGAAGGATGAGATCACCCTTGGCACGGTCGATCAATCTGATCACGAGATTCTGTGCCTGCCTGGAAAGCGGCACGAGGTGTTCGGCGGGCCGGTTCTTGATCTTCATCCGAGCAGGGGGAATCCGCCAAAGTGCATCGGGGCCACCCAAACCCTCGAATTCTCGTTTTGTGGCGAACCTGATCTCCATGCTGCGCAGCACCGTCAGCACCGTCAGCTCCAGGGCATCCTTGGTCGACGCATCCAAGCTCTGATCAGCGGTCAACCTTCGGCGGAACTCCCCCATCTCGCTCAATTTGAGAAACGCCCGCCGCTTCTTTCGCTTGGGTGGTTTCAACGCGTCTCGAATATCAGCCGTTGGATCACGCTCAACCCAGCCCTCTGGGATCGCAAAACGGAAAATCTCACCGCAATAGTTCTTGATACGTTTCGCGAGTTCGATCGCGCCGCGATCCTCGATCTTCCTGATCGTATCAAGAACCATCTTCGGGGTAATCGTATCGATCGCGAGCCTGCCCAACTCTGGATAGACATCACCCTCTATCCGGTTGCTGATGCGAACCGCGTGCGCTGGTGACCACCCATTGCTACGGGCAGCGAACCATAATTTACCGACCTCTTCGAACGACGGTGACGTGGTTTCGCTGATCGGCTTGTCGCGCGCCCCAGGATCTCCGCCAAGGGTGAGTTGCTCCTTGGCCGCGTCACGGCGCTTCCGTGCAACACTCAGTGTCACATCCGGGTAGGCGCCGAAGCTCAGGGTCTTGCGCTTTTTCCGAAAGCTGTAGTCGAACCGCCAGAGAATAGACCCGCTGGGCTTAACCAGGACGTAGAGACCTTCCGAATCAGCCCGCTTGTAGGGCTTGCTCATCGGCTTCAGTTTTTTGAGCGCCACTTCAGTGAGCATACGGTATCGAGTCCATTTTGGCGGCGATACCGTTCGAAATACCGTAAAGTCAATGGGGGCTTGCCAGACACCGATAGGGACCGCTGGGGAAACACAAACCCTTACAAAACGGTGCTTTTTCTTGCCCAAATCACTCCAGTGAGACCAGTAGGGAAGCCTGGGGAATGGACGCTGGTGGGCCCGGCAGGACTCGAACCCGCAACCTAGCCGTTATGAGCGGCCAGCTCTAACCGTTGAGCTACAGGCCCCTACCAGCGAGCCAGCCGATAGCCGAGCAATCGGCGCCCGGCAATCGCGATCATCCGGCACGCTCGGCGTGGTGGCCGCTCGGGTCGCGCAGAGGCAGGCTCAGATGGAAGCAAGTGTCGTCGATCTCCAGCGTGCCACCGCTCGCTACCGCCAGGTTGCGAACGAGGCGAAGCGCAAAGCCAAGCCCGAGAACCGGCGCATCCGGCCATTTCCCGTCGGGATTATAGCCTGGATCGAGCAACATCTTCTCGTCGCGGCCCATCAACGCCTGGGGACGCATGATCGTCAGCAGCAGATGATTTGAGCGCTTCGGATCGCGTTGCAGATCGACGGTGATCCGCTCCCCCTCGCCGGCCATCGCGATCGTTGCCGCGAGCAAACGCGACAGCATCCGTTCGACCGTCGGCTCGTCGACCGCCACCGACGGCAGCGTCGTATCGATCCGGAACGAGAGCCCGCTCGCCCGCTCCTTCGCGACCGCTTCAAAGTCGGAATGGAGCCGCGCGAGGATCGTGGCCGCATCAACCGGCTCCGAAGTCCGCTCTGCCCCGGAAGCCTGGGTGGCGGCGACCAGATCAAGATCCTCGACCGCGCTCAGCAATTTGCGGCTCTGTTCGAGGATCTCCTGGGCACGCTGGCGGTAGGCAGCGGCCGCCGGCCCACGCATCTGGCCCTCGATCATCTCCGAAAAGCCGATGATGGCGTTGAGCGGCGTACGCAGTTCATGGGCGAGATGGCGCAGAGAATCATGCGTCCGCACCGCGGCGCGGTCAGAATCCGCACCGGTCGGCTTTGCGCTTTCGTCCGGTCTGGGGCGCCGCGCCGTGCCGCGATAGCCGCCGAACCGGCCGTCGCGTGGATCGAAGAACGGCACTGCGGAGATCCGCCATTCGCCGGACGCGCGCCCTTGGCCAGCGATCGTCAGCCGTGCGTCGCGGAAGGGCGTCCGGCTGCGATAGGCGCCCGCCGCATGTGCATCCACGCCATGATCGGCCTGATGAGCCGCGGTCGCGATCGTTTCGCCGATCAACGGACCGCGCGGCGCACCCTGGACCCAGCAAATCACCCCGTCGACTCCGGTTTCGAAACGGAACTGATCGACCGGAAGCCCTTCCTCGATAAGACCAGGATCTCCGGTCGCCGCCGCTTCCGCCTCCTCGGGCGACATGTTCGGAGAGCGCGAGCGAAAGCTCTCGATACGGGTGAGCAGCGCGCGAATCTGGCTTTCGGCGCTGGCGCGACCCGACGGATCCGGGCGATCGACGGCGTCGGCGGCGACGGCCGCGCTCGCCTCGGCGATGCCCGCCGGGAGATTGGGCCTAGCGACCTCCTCGGCTTCCGCCGCCGCTAACAGCAGATCGATCGGAGCGGCGAGCGGGGCAGAGACCGGATCGCCGCTCGCGACCGGGCCGGAGATCAGAAGATCGCTGGAACCGAAACGCTCGAGCGCCTGTTCGACCTCGGCCCCCAGATCACGCCTGTTGCGTAACAAGTTGCGTGCGCTCGGCCCCAGGCGGGGCAGCAGCTCGAGCCAGTTCTCGGTGGCAAGAATGACATTGCCGAGCATCGGCGCCGCTACACTAGGAAGATCTTCGGCGAAGAGGAGGACGAGCTCGGGTGGGACGCGACGGCCCGCGAGGCCGCGGCCCGCAGCGAGCCGCATCTCGACGGGAATTTCGGACCTCACCGACCGCAGGAAATTATAGGCGTCCATGGCCCGCGGTGCATCCACGAGCCGGTCTTCGACGCGATGACCATGCCCCTGTGCGAGAACGTCCACGACCTGACGCCACAACATCGCCCGTGCTTCCTGGGTCGGCGCAGGTTGGGCAAGCAATGTGCCTAACATGTCGTCGAAACGCAAAAGCCAGTCTCCACCCGCCGCTGTCGATCAGCGCCCCCGATAGCGGCGATATTAGAGCGATGAGCGGCCGACGGAAAGAGGCCGTTTTGGGACGCTCCGCTATTTTAATTGCACCGTCGCGTAATAATATTCTACTGCGACGAAATCGCGAAAGGTCAGCACATGGCGGGCTCGGCTCTCGACAAAATAGATCGCATCATCCTGCAGGAACTTCAGGAAGACGGCCGGATGACCAATGTCGACCTCGCGCGCAGGGCCGGCCTGACGGCCCCGCCCTGCCTGCGCCGGGTGCGTGCGCTGGAAGAGGCGGGCATCATCGAGAGCTACCACGCGCGCCTGAACCCGGCCGCGCTAGGGTATGGAATCACTGTTTTCGCGCTCGTTTCGCTGCGCAGCCAGGCCGAAGAGGATCTTCGTCTTTTCGAGGCGCATGTCACGGCCCTGCCCGAGGTCCGCGAATGCCACATGCTGAACGGCGAGATCGATTTCATCCTGAAGATCGTGGCACATGATCTTCAGGCATTTCAGCAATTCCTGACGTCGAAGCTCACGACCGCTCCCAACGTCGCCAGCGTCAAGACGTCGCTCACGATCCGGACGTCCAAAGACATTCAGGGCATCCCGATCGATAACCGCTAGGATATCGATCGCGCAGCTCGCCGGATTTTTCGTGCCATCGGCGGACGCGGCCGGCTGCCAGGCAGCCGACCCGTGGCCCGTCTCAGGGAATCGGATGCGCAACCCAGGTTTTGGCGTAGCCGGCGAGGACCGCGTAATTGCCGCTCGTCACCTGATCGAGCGCAGCCTTGGCACCGGCCTTGTCCCCCGCTTGGGCGAGGGCCATGCCCAGCTTGTAATTCGCCTGCTGGACATCCGCGCCGGGCTTGGCCAGCGCGAGCTTGTAGACCTCGGCGGCCTTGGCGAAATCCTTATAGCCATAGAGGAGATCGCCCGTGGTCACCGTCGGCTTGTAACCCGATGTCGGCTTGGCCGCCGCAGCGATCGCCGCCGGAATCGACGCCTTGTCCGCGGCGAGCTTCGGCTGAGACAAAGCGAGGATCTCGCGCGTGTTCTGGCTGGTCGCGGGGTTAAGCTTGCCGGCGGTGATCCCTTCGTTCAGGAGCGACACCGCCTCGTTGGGAAATTTGAGATACACCGCAAGGGCATAGTCAATATAATTGGATTGAGCGGCGAGCGGGAGCACGCCGATGGCTCGGGCAAGACGCAGAAGATCGAGATCGACCTCGCCGGTCGGCGCCGCGATCTGGCGGTAAATGAACAGGCTGTCGTGCCAATTTTGCCTGTCCGGATATGCCGCCAGCCAAGCGGTCGTGATCTTGGCGAAGCTGACCGGATCCTTGGCACGCGACGCCATATCGGCGCCGCGGCCGTAAAATTCGGAAGGCACCGGCTGCCCCGCGGCGGTACGCGCCGCCATGCTCTGCTCGAGCGTCGCGATCGCCTCAGCGGTCTTGCCCTGGCGCGACTGGGAATCGGCGAGAACCGCCGGCGCATCGACCTCGGTCGAGCCATTGGCGATGGCGGCCTTTGCCGCGGCCTCCGCCTTGGGGTAATTCTTGGCCTGATAAGCCGAATAGGACTGGATCCAGTAATATTTGGCCTTATCCGCCTGGGTGAGCCGGTTTGCCGCCTCGCCGGTGGTGATCATCTCGTCCAGCGCAGCGAGGACCTTGGTCTGATCACCGCTGAGCTGCGCGGTCTGAATGGCGAACTGGGCTACCACGAACTGCTCGTCCGGGGTTTTGGCGATGGAGCGGGCACTGGCGACGGCGGCCTCCGCGGCGGCGACATTCTTGGCCTTGATCGCCGCATCGGCCGGGGTCAGCGCCTTGCGCACGGCGTCGCCTAGCTGGAGCGGCGCTTGCTTGGCAGCCTTCTCCTCCTTCTTGGCCATCGCCGCACTCGTGGGCGCTACGGCGGCAAGCGCCATTGCGAGCGCCGCGCCGAGCGCGTAACCGATCCTGGAATTCATCTTGTCAGACCTCCTCGCCGGCGGACGAACAATTCGCCGCTCTATAAACATGCCGGGTGACTAATCGCTCCCCTGCCCGCGCACAAGCATGGGCAGACAAACCGGCCTTGCACGGCGCTCGATAGGCGCCGCTCGCTGAACCATGATTGAACCGGCGCAGTTGATCGCCTCAGGACGCCCCGCTACGCAGCTGCGCATGATCCTACTGCTCTCGCCCGCCAAATCGCTCGATTACGCCAGCCCGCTCCCCGCACATCGGTCGACCGAGCCGCGTTTCGCGCCGGAGGCGCTGGCGACGGCGACGGCGGCGTCCAGACTAGGACCGAAGAAGCTGGCCGGGCTGATGAATATCTCCGACAAGCTCGCGCGGCTCAACGCCGAGCGCTACGCCAATTTTGCCGATCAGGAGGAGCGTGCCGCGCTTTATGCCTTTGCAGGGGACGTCTATGTCGGTTTCGAGGCGAAGACGCTCGACGAGCCGGCAATCCGCTTCGCACAGGATCATGTCCGCATTCTTTCGGGACTGTACGGACTGTTGCGGCCGCTCGACCGCATTCGGCCCTATCGGCTCGAGATGGGCACGCGCTGGGCTCCAGGCCGTAAGAGAAATCTGTATGCCTTGTGGGGCAGCCGGGTCTCCGACGCGCTGGCCGAGGAACTGAGCGCCCAGGGCTCGGATTTGATCGTCAATTGCGCGAGCAAGGAATATTGGCACGTCGTCGCCCAATATCCGCCCAAAGCTGTGCGGATACTGACGATCGATTTTCGGGATGACGGCCCCGACGGGCCGACGTTCAACAGCTTCGCCGCAAAACGCGCCCGCGGCATGATGGCGCGCTGGATGTGTGAGCATCACCTCACCGACCCGAATGCGCTAAAGGCATTCGACAGTGATGGCTATGCCTTCAGTGCGGAGGGCTCGGACGACAGAATATGGCGTTTCGTCAGGACGCGATGATGGCGTTCAGACAGTCCCGATCCTCTCTGCCAGGGCCTCCTCCGTCAAGGTCCGAACCATCGGCCACGCGCCGGCGTCCTGCTCCATCGCGAGCCAGGCGGCGCTGAGCGTGGCAAAACCCAATGTTCCCGCAAGCCCGCCGATACGATGTCCGAGCGGCCTGGCGTCCGCGCCGGCCTCTATCTCGGCGATTGCATCCGAAAGACCGGCGCGGAAGCGCCCCAGCAGATCCCGCGCCGCGTCGTCACCGAGCAGACGGCCAAGCCGCTGTTCGGGCGACCCGGCCGAATCGACGATCGCCGCACCCCCCAGCCAGCCGTCCAGCGTCGCGTGGAAAGCGGAGGCGCCGAATGGCTTGGCCAGCCACCCATCGAAACCGCGGTCGAGAAAGTGGCGCTCACCATCGGCCGGAGAAAGCGTCGTAAAGGCGATGATCGGAACGGCCGCCCCATGTTGCACGTCGGACCGAATGGCGGCAGTGGCGGCGAAGCCATCGATTCCGCGCATCTCGATGTCCATCAGCACCATGTCGAAAGGACGTGACCGGATAGCCGCGAGCGCCGCCTCTCCATCGCCCACGCCATGGACCGCCACCCCTCGTGGCGATGCCAGGGCAGACACGATGCCGTGATAGACCGGCTCGTCATCGACTAGGAGTATTCCGTAATTTTCCATCGCTTTGCGCAGGCCCAGATAATGACTCTTATAAGCGAGCTGTCGGAAGTCGGCTAGGGGATGCGACGGAGAGAGCGGTCGGGGTACGAGAAGTGGCCAACGGGAGGATTTTGGTCGCGGACGACCATCCCCTTATCCGGGAAGGCGTTCAGCTTGCCGTGAGTGCGAGGTACCCCGGCACACCTGTCGACATAGTCGGCTCGATCGGGGAGGCCGAGGCGAAGATTGCCGAGCATGGCAGTTACCGCCTGCTCATCCTCGACTATGAGTTGCCCGACTCGAACGGGTTCGGCGGCTTTTTCAAGATGCAGCATCTGCTCGGAAGGACGCCCATCGTGATCCTCTCCGCCCATGACAGCACGCAAATGGTTTCCACCGCCCAGGCCGTTGGCGCAGCCGGTTTCCTCTCGAAACGGCAGCCGCTGGAAGCGACCATCGCCGGCATCTCGGCCATATTGGGCGGGGCCCGCGTCTTTCCTGAAGCGGCTGGCCCGGATGAAAAGCTCGACCAGCTCCGCAAGCGCCTCGATACGCTGTCCGGAGCGCAGCGCCGCGTGCTCCTTGCGCTGGCAAGCGGACAGCTCAACAAGCAGATCGCAGCCGATCTGGGTGTTACCGAAGCCACCATCAAGGCGCATCTTTCGGCGATTTTCCGCAAGCTAGGCGCGACCAACCGGACCCAGGCAATCCTGATGATGCGGCCGCTCATCGAACCATCATGAGCGGAGCGAGAACTGGCCGTTCCCCCATCCGGCCGACGTGGCCGCAGATCGTCGCGCTTTCCGCGATCGGACCCATCCTGTTCGGCTGCGTGGCGCTGTGGATGGGCAGCGCGATGCACCGCACTGACCATAGTCGCGCCGACCTGGCTCGTAGCTTCGAATATCGGCGGGAGCTCGAAGTTGTCGGTTCGTTGCTAAAGGATGCCGAGACCGGCCAGCGCGGCTATATCCTCAGTGGTGATGCAAGCTTTCTCGGTCCCTATCAGCTTGCCCGGCACCGGCTGCCTGACCAGCTCGATCTGATCGAGCGCCTCGCTCCGGCGACGCCCCAAACCACTCTCGTGCATCGCGAACTGAGAGCCGCCGCCGCCGCGAGGCTCGCCGAGATGCAGTCGCTGATCGATTTCCGGCGCCAGGCCGGCCTCGCCGCCGCCGCCTCGAGACTATCCGAAGGGGTGGGCAAGCGGCAGATGGACCGGATAAGGACGATCCTCGCCACGCTCTCGGCACAAGCGGCCGATGTGCTCGCAACGCGGGAGAAGGCAGAGCATCAGCGCATCGCGCTTGCCCGACGCGCACTCTGGCTCGCCGAATTGGTGCTGGCCGTGGCCTCGGCTACGACCGGCTTCCTCCTTGGCCGAAGTCAACGCGCCCGGAGCCTGCTCGCGTTGGAGCGCGAAGGCGCTGCGGCGCGCCAGCGCGCGATCTTCGACAATGCCGTCGACGCCATCATCGTGATCAATCCCAGCGGCAGCATCGAAACGATCAATCCGGCCGCGGAGGAGATGTTCGGTTATAGCGCCGACGAGCTGCTCCGACGGGACATCGCCACGCTGATCGACCTGGCCCCCGGCGACGGTCCGTTTCTTGCGAGACTTGGCGTACAAGACCTGCAGATCCGGCAAGGCAGCCGGATGAACGTCCCCGGCCGTCGCCGCAGCGGGGACGCCATCTTCGTCGACGTGTCGCTGGGTGCGATGCAGCTGCCCGACGGCATCCACGTCGTCGCGACGCTGCGGGATGCGACCGCTCGAAGGGAAATCGAGCAGCTCAAGGATGATTTCATCTCGACGGTCAGCCACGAGCTCCGCACGCCGCTGACGTCCATCGTCGGCTCGCTCGGCTTGTTGCGCGGCGGAGCCGCCGGCGACCTGCCCGCCGCGGCCGAGCGCCTGACCGAAATCGCGGAAAGCAATAGCCAAAGGCTGATCCGGCTCATCAACGACATTCTCGACGTCGATCAGATCCAGAAGGGGCGAATGGCTTTCGACTATGCCGCGGTCGATCTGCGCGACGTCGTCCGCAAGACGGTGCAGACGATGGGCGGACTGGCCGATCGCGCCGGGGTAACGGTCGAGGTGCGCCTATCGGATGCACCCGCCCCCGCTTGCGCGGACGGCGACCGCCTCATCCAGGCAGCGGGCAATCTGCTCTCGAACGCGATAAAATTCTCACCGGCCGGATCGACGATAAGCTTCGAGCTGGTCGCGGGCGGCGACGAGCACATCATCCAGATCACCGACCAGGGACCCGGCATAGACCCTGAGTTCGCGAAGCATATCTTCAATCGTTTCTCGCAGGCCAACCGCCCCAATAATCAGATGATCGCAGGCACCGGGCTTGGCCTCGCCATTTCGCGAGAGATCGTCCGCTGCCATGGAGGCGATATCTCCTTCGAAAATCGCGCAGGCGGTGGCGCCCGCTTCGCATTCAGCGTCCCGCGCGATCAGGGCGAAGCCGAGCGATCCGGAGCCGCTGCCAGGATATTGGTCTGCGAGGAGGATGTGGAAGCCGGCCGCACCCTCCAGTCGATGCTGTCGGCGCACGGCTATATCAACGAGCTGGTCCCAACCCTCCATGCGGCGGCCGAGCATCTCACAACCGGCGAATATGACATTCTGCTGCTCGGTCTCGCACGGGCCGATACCGAGAGCGCGGCCAGGCTCAAGCAGATCCACCCCGGGAGCGAGCGCCGCCGCGTTCCGGTCATCGTGGTCGCAAAAGCACCGCCACCAGGCGAGATCGACGCCGACCTGGCCGGCTGGCTGCAGAGACCGGTCGATCCGTACCGGCTGACCGAGCTCATCCAGCGTGCGGTGCATATGCGGACCAACCACGGCGCGCTCGTGCTCCATGTCGACGATGATGCCGATTCGCACGAGCTGTTCGCCGCGGCGGTCGCCGGACGGTGCAGGATCGTGCACGCCTCCACCCTAGCCAAGGCGCGGACAATCCTGCGCGAGCGCAAGATCGACGCCGTCGTGCTCGATCTCGGCCTGCCGGACGGATCGGGCGAAGCGCTACTGAAAGAGCTCAAGGAGCCGAACAAACGGATTCCGGTGGTACTATACTCGGCGCAAGACGTTAGTGATCAAGCGCGGAAGATGGCGGACGCCGTGTTCGTGAAGTCCCGCCGCAGCCTCGCAAAACTGGCGTCGACGTTGATGGATATCGTCGACCGTCGAGGACCGAACAATGACTGAGAAGAAGATCATCCTCTATGTCGACGACGAGCCCGACATCCGCCTGATCGTCGAAATGGCCCTGCGATTGAAACCCGAATTCGAGGTGCACGGCGCGGGCTCAGGACAGGACGCCCTCGACCTGCTGCGCGACGGGCTGAAGCCCGACCTGATCCTCGTCGATGTCATGATGCCGGGTGTGACCGGCCCGGATTTGCTCGGGCGGGTGCGGCAAAACCCCGAGACGAGGGCGCTTCCCGTCGTGTTTGTAACCGCGCGGGCTCGCCCGCAGGACGTCGAGCACTATCTTGAGGAGGGAGCACAAGGCGTCATCACCAAGCCTTTCGACCCGATGACATTACCGGAACAGCTCACGGCGTTTCTCGGTTAGAGCGCGATCCGCTCAAGCTGATCGGATCATGCTCTATTTGTTATTCGTTTTCCGCACTTTGCGGGTCGTCAGCTGATTCCACCCGACTTCAAAATACCCCGCCAATTCACGGCGGCCGCCTACCGCGCCGCGAGGGTGTCGAGCGCCGCGGCGATACGCATGCGGATCGCTGCATCGCGCGTCATTTCCAGCATCGCGCTCAGCGACAGGCGCGCATCGTCACCTCGGCCCAACGCCAGCTGCATGCGCGCAAGATCCCACCAACCCTGCTGATCCGCCGGCGCGACCGTGACGATCCGCTCGTTGACGATCCGCGCGCGTTCGAGATCATTCGCGCTTTCGGCCCGCCTGGCCTGATTGCGCAGCAAGCGCGCGAGAATCATCCGATTGCTCATCGGCAGGACGGGATAGCGATCGACCGTTGCGTCGGGGCCGAGCATCCGCTGCAGCAGGGCGAGCAGCTGATGCCGACCCACCAAGGCGCCACCGTTGAACGGATCGATCGTGATGGCCTCTTCGGCGGCGCCCAGCCGGACGAGGACATGACCGGGAACGTCGAGTATGTCGGCCTTCCAGCCAATGCGCCGGGCAAGCGCGACGTAGAGGATCGACAGGGCGATCGGCAGCCCCCGGCGCCGGTCGAGCACGCGGATCATGTCGGCGTTCAACGGGACGTCGTAGCTCTCCGAGTCGCCGCGAAAGCCATGGGAGCCGGCGATCACCTCCACCAGTCCATCCGCCTGGCCGACCGAATCCGCGACGCCTGCGTAGCGGCCGAGATCATTGGCGAGGTCGGTGAGCATCGCCAGATATGGCGCCATGTCGACGCCGTCATGGTCGAGCGCGCTTAGCTCGAGCGCGGCCGTGTCGAGGGTGATCTCCTCGTCGTCCATCAGGCCGAGATGCGCTATGGCTGCTATCATCGGTAGGGCGTGCCACGCTGGCGGGCAGGACGGCAAGCCCTTCCCGTTCGCGCGACGCAAAAGGCTAACCGTCTCCCCGGTCGACGCGCATGCCAAACCAGCTCGCATGGCCGATCCGGCTGACTTTGACCTATCCTACGGTCACCGAGGGAAAATGCGTTGGTTCCCTCGCTTCGCCGGTCATGGCCGAAACAATGGCAGCCTTATCGCAGCCTCAAGCGTTTTAACAAAGGGATATCGGGAGACCCAGATGGCGAGCGATGTGGAGATTGAAGCCAGGTTTTGGCGCGAGCTTGGCGGCAGCCCCGTCGTCATGCTCGGACTCGATGGTGTCGCCGAAGGCCGCAGCCAGCCCATGACGGCCTTTTTCGAAGGTGAGCGCGCCCCGCTGTGGTTCTTCAGCTCGAGCGAAGCCAAGCTGGCCCGCCAGGTCGCCGACGAAATGACCGGCCGGCCGGCCATTGCGAGCTTTAGCGCCAAGGGCCATGACCTTTTTGCCTCGCTGCACGGCAGGCTTTCGATCGAACGCGACCCGATGATCATCGATCGCTTCTGGGACGATCGCGTCGCCAATTGGTATTCCGGCGGTCGGCACGACCCGAAATTGCTCCTGCTTCGTCTCGACGCCGACAGCGCGCGCATATGGCTCAATGCGTGGGATTTCGCCGCTCCGATCCGCCGCCTGTTCGGACGGCGTCCCCAGGAAGCCGCGAGGAGCAGGGTGGCAGAGGTGCTGCTATAGGCTTGCGGACCTCAGCCCCAAAGCCTGCTGTCGGCGGGTTGGGCGACGCCGCTGACGAAACGCACCGGATAATCGCGGTCCCGCGCGAGGAGGAGCGGCCCGTCTAGGTCGATCCACCGCGCATGTTGCGCCGCCAGCATCGCCGGCGCGATACCCAGCGACGTGGACAGCATGCAGCCGACCATCAGATCAAGGCCGAGCGCAAGTGCCTCGCTGGCCAGGGCCAAAGCTTCGGTCAGCCCGCCGGCCTTGTCGAGCTTGACGTTGATAGCGGCATAGCGGCCCACGCATCTTGAGAGATCGGCACGATCCTGGCAGCTTTCGTCGGCGCAAAGCGGGATCGGCGAAACAACACCGTCAAGCAGATGGTCCTGTCCGGCACGCACGGGCTGTTCGATGAGCTCGACGCCGAACGGCGCCAGCGCAGCGGCCTCGCCGACAATGTCGCGGCCGGTCCAGCTCTCATTGGCGTCGACGATCAGCCGCGCGCCGGGGGCGCCGCGGCGGACGGCGGCGACCCGATCGAGATCGCCCTCGCCTGCAAGCTTCAGCTTCAGCAGCGGGTAAGTCGGTGCGGCAGCACGCGCGTCCGCCTCCATCGCGCCCGGCGAGCCCAGCGAAATCGTGTAGGCCGACTGCAAAGGACGCGGGGGAGCGAGGCCGGCAAGCGCCCAAACCGGCCGGGCTGCTATCTTGGCTTCGAGGTCCCAGAGCGCGCAGTCGAGCGCGTTGCGCGCCGCGCCGCGCGGCATCAGCGACAGCAACTCGGCGCGCCCGATGCCGTGCCCGATCTGAGCGGCGGCGGCCTCGATTTCGGCAAGCACGCTCTCCGCCGTTTCGCCATGATAATAGATCGGCGTCGCCTCGCCGCGGCCCATAAGCCCGTCCGCGACGATCTCGACGAGCACGACATCGACATGGCTTTTCGGCCCCCTTGCGATGACGAAGCTGCCCGCGACCGGCCATCGCTCGATCCGCGCGGTCAGCCTTCGCGCCGCGCCCTCCCCAATCAAACCAGCGTCCCTCCTTCGAGCGGGCGGCGAGGGATCGGACGCGGGCCGGGCCGGGGCCAGAGGTTCCGCGGCAGGATCCGTCCGTTGCGTTCGAATGCCGCCTTGATCTCGGGGCGCGCCAAAAAGGCGATCCACAGATCGCGCAGCCGCGAGGGAGCCGGAGCCCATAGCGCACCGGCGGGCTGGAACTGAAGCAGCAGATCCGCCGCGATCTCGGCGTCTCCGAACGCCCGGAGCGCGATGACGGACGCCTCGGCGTCGCGATGCGCGCAAAGCAGCGCTTCGATCGCCGCCGGCCGATTTTGATCGGCGTTGGCCTTCAGCCGATCCGCCGCTCGATTGGCGTCCGCAGCTTCGCCGAGCGCCGACAGCGCACATATCTCGGTCCGGTCCAGCCAACGCTTGCCAACATCGCTGAGCAGGCCCCCGGCGTCGGCGCGCGTCCTGCGGGCCACGTCCAGCGCTCGCGCCGAACGCCCCACTTCGTCCAGAAATTCGGCATAGCCGATAAGAGCCGTGGCTGCAGCCGGCGCCCGGTTGAGATCGACTTTCAAAAAAGGGGCGTAAAGCCGGTCGACGTCATCGACCCGCCGCAGCGCCGCCAGCGCCCGCGCACGATGGAGCATAACGAATACCGCATCGCGGCTCATGGCATCGTCGATTTGCACCTTGTCGGTGAGATCGAGAACATCCTGATAACGGCCGAGCAGGAGCATTGCGTTGGCGGCGTCGCGCAGCGCCGAATCCGAATCGGGCGCGTCGCCGAGCCGCCCCAGCTTCTCCCGCGCGAAGCGGTCGACCGAGGCGCTCCCCCCCGGCCCCATCAGCGCTTCGATCGCAGGCCAAAGCCTTGCATAGTGGCGATCGACCATCATCGCCCAAAGCTGCTCGGGACGATCGACCCGATCGAGTAACGCCTCCGCCTCATGGACCTCGCCCTGCCCGACAAGCGCCTCGATCGCCTGCGCGGCGAAGCTGACCTTGAGCTCGGGAAGGTCCGACGGCTCCCAATCGGCACGGGTGAGCGCGATCATCATTCGATTGCGGGCCTGTCGGTCAGGACCTGCGGTCAAGCGACCGGCAATCTCGCGAATCACCACGCCCTGGAAAATCGCCAGGGCATCCGGCGACGTAGCCGCTACGAACGCGATGTCGTCCGCGGCAGCGGCGAAACGATCCTCATCCGCCGCGATCAACGCGCCGAACGCGCGTACCACCCCGTCTCGCGGCGTGGCACGTGCCAATTCGGCCTGGACCGCGGGCAACTCCGCGGCTCGTCCTTCGGCACCCAGGCACAACATGCGCATACGCTGGGCAATCAACCGCTCAGGTCCGGAGGCGAGGCCGGCGACGACCGGATCGAGCGCACGGAGCACGCCGACGCAATCGTCCCGCGCGGCGGCCTGCTGCGCCTCGGCAATGGCTTCGCCGATCAACGGCGTACCCTGCGCCGCGAGCGGCGATGCGCCTGCCAGCGCCAGCATCATGATCGAGATAAACGCCGGCCGGCTAGCCGGCATGAGCGGCAATCCAGTCATCGACCACGGGCGCGATGTTCTCCCGCCAGCGACGGCCGTTGAAGATGCCATAATGGCCGACCTTCTCCGCAATCAGATATTTCTTGTTCGTGTCGGGCAGCGCCCGGGCGAGAGCCAGTGCGGCCTTGGTCTGGCCGAGTCCCGATATGTCGTCGCGCTCCCCCTCGATCGCCAGTAGCCCAACGTCGGTGATCGCGCCGGGATCGATCAGCCGGCCTCGATGCATGAACTCTCCGCGAGGCAGCAGGTGCCGTTGGAAGACCTGATCGATCGTCTGGAGATAGAATTCGGCGGTCATGTCGCAAACCGATCGATATTCCTGGTAGAAGGACTTGGTCGCCGCAGCGCTCTCCTCGTCTCCGTCGACCAAGTGCTTGAACATGCTCCAGTGACTGACGAGATGATTGCCCAGATTCATCGCCATGAAGCCGCCTAGCTGCAGAAAGCCGGGGTAAACACGCCGACCCAAGCCAGGATAGAAGATCGGCACGGTATGGACGACATTCTGCTCGAACCAGGCGAGCGGCCGCTGGGTGGCGACGGTGTTGACGACGGTCGGCGCCTCGCGCGTATCGATCGGGCCGCCCATCATCGTCAGCGTTAAGGGGCGACATGGGTTATCGTCGGCGCACATCATCGCGGTGGCGGCATAGGCCGGCACCGTAGGCTGACATACGGCAAGCATGTGCGTGCCGGGCCCGAGCTTTTCGAGAAACTCGATGATATAGTCGATATAATCGTCGAGATCGAACCTGCCCTCGTCCAGCGGAACCAGCTTCGCGTCGCGCCAGTCGGTGATGTAAACGTCGTGCCGCGGCAGCATACGCTCCACCGTCCCCCGCAGAAGCGTGGCATAATGGCCCGACATAGGCGCCACGATCAGCAATTTAGGCTGTCCACTGACCCCTTTGCGACGGAAGCGCTTGAGCTGCCCGAACCGCTTGCGAAGAATGATCTCTTCGGTCACGGGGACTTTCGCCCCATTCACCTCCACATCGGTAAAACCGAAATCGGGCTTGCCCCGCGATGCGGAGGCATGGGCGAACACGTCGAGGCCCGACGCCATGATCGGCGCCACCTTGCTGTAGGCCAGCGGGTTGAGAGGATTTTGAAGCCATTGCGAACTTACATCAGCCCACGCGCTGGCCGCCGAAAGAACCGTCCGTTGAAGCTCATACGCATTATACAGCATGCAAATCTCCGGCGCCGCCAGGACGCTGTTCATTCCTTTACGTCCGATGGGACGCGTCACGCAATGCGAAGGCTGCAATCGCACCCGCAGTCTATACCTTGCCCGTTATCATATGGTTGCGGACCAGCCCGAGCGCCAGTCATTGAGCCGCCCCGCGCAACTTGCTAGGGGCGGCGCCATGGCACCAGTCAGCGAAAATTCCGCCGCGGGAAACAAGAAGGTCGGCGAGCTCGCAATGATCTGGCGCTTCGCTCGCGCCTATCCCGGCCGGATCGCCGCCGCTCTCCTCGCGCTGATCGCCGCCTCCGCCGCGACCCTTTCGATTCCCCGTGGTTTCCAGATGGTGATCGACAAGGGTTTCATCGCCTCGGGCGGCGATGTCGGCCCCTATTTTCGCTATCTGCTTATGATCGTGGTGGTGCTGGCGGTCGCCACGGCGCTTCGCTTCTATTTCGTCTCCTGGATGGGAGAGCGCGTGGTCGCCGACGTTCGTATCGCGGTCCAGCAAAATCTGCTCCGGCTCGCACCGCGCTTCTTCGAGGAGAACAGCCCGTCGGAAATAGCCTCGCGGCTTACCGCGGACACCGCGATCATCGAGCAAGTGGTCGGCACAACCATCTCCGTAGCGCTGCGAAACATAGTGCTCGGCATCGGCGGGATCCTCTATCTGTTCGCGATCGCGCCGAAGCTCGCGGCGATGCTCCTGCTCGGCATTCCTCTGGTAATGCTGCCCATGGTCCTGATGGGCCGTCGGCTGCGCAGACTTTCGCGCAGCACGCAGGACAGGATTGCCGACGTCGGGGCGACCGTGGCCGAAACGCTGAGCGCGATGAAGATCGTCCAGAGCTTCGGGCAGGAACAACGCGAGGCCGATCGCTTCGGCGTCGTCGTGAGCAGGAGCTTCGGCACCGCACGCCGCCGGATCCTCACCCGCGCGATCATGACCGCGCTGATCATGGCCGCGATTTTCGGGGCCATCACGATGGTCATGTGGCAAGGCGCGATCGACGTCGCAGCCGGGCGCCTCTCGGGCGGCTCGATCGCCGCATTCATCCTCACCGGCGGGCTCGTCGCGGGAGCCTTCGGCGCACTGGCGGAGGTCTACGGCGATATAGTGCGCGCAGCGGGCGCCGCGGCGCGGCTCTCCGAGCTACTGTCGGCTGAGCCGGAAATCCGCGCTCCGGTTCGCCCGGTCGCGCTGCCGCGACCTGCCATCGGCCGGCTCGAATTCGATCAGGTGCGCTTCCGCTACCCCACGCGGCCCGAAGCGATTGCAATCGATGGCGTGAGCTTCGCCGTCGACCGGGGAGAACTCGTCGCGGTCGTCGGTCCATCGGGCGCCGGCAAGTCGACGATCCTCCAACTCGCCCAGCGTTTCTACGATCCCGAGGCGGGCGTAATCCGGCTCGACGGCGTTCCACTGCCGAACGCCGACCCGGCTGAAGTCCGCGCGCGGCTCGCGGTCGTTCCACAGGAAACGGTGATTTTCGCCGCATCGGCGCGGGACAATCTGCGCTACGGGCGATGGGATGCCGACGATGCGGCGATCTGGGCGGCCGCCGAGGCAGCCAATGCCGCGGGGTTTCTGCGCGCGCTGCCAGACGGGCTGGATAGCTTCCTCGGAGAAGCCGGCGCGCGCCTTTCGGGCGGCCAGCGCCAGCGGATAGCCATCGCCCGCGCATTGCTGCGAGATGCCCCTCTGCTGCTTCTCGATGAAGCGACATCCGCGCTGGACGCCGAATCGGAGCGGCTTGTCCAGGACGCGCTGCAAAAGTTGATGAAGGGGCGCACGACCATCGTGATCGCGCACCGGCTGGCCACCGTGCGAGCCGCCGACCGCGTGCTCGTCATGGATCATGGCCGGATCGTCGAGCAGGGAAGCCACCAGGAATTGAGCGCACGCGAGGGGCTTTACGCCCGGCTCGCGCGTCTGCAGTTCGATGCGCCCGCGCACTGAATGTCCGTCGCTCACCTCCCCTGCCAAACGCCCGCCCGCTTCTCGACAAAGGCATTCATCCCTTCGGCTTTGTCCTCGCTTGCGCACAGACCGGCAAATAGCCGGCGCTCGAACAGGATTCCGGCGCCGAGCCCGGTTTCAAAGGCGGCGTTGACCAGCTCCTTGTTGGCGATAGCGGCAAGCGGCGGCATCGAGGCGATCGTCTGCGCCATGCTCAGCGCTTCATCGAGAAGATTGGCGAGCGGCACGACCTTGCTGCACAGATTGGACCTCTCCGCTTCGGCCGCGTCCATCAGCCGTCCGGTCAGGCACATATCCATCGCCTTCGACTTGCCGATCGCACGTGTCAGCCGCTGCGAACCACCCATACCCGGAGCGATACCCAGCTTGATCTCAGGCTGACCGAATTTGGCGTTGTCCGCCGCGATCAGGATGTCGGCCATCATCGCCAGTTCGCAGCCGCCGCCGAGTGCGAAACCCGAAACGGCGGCAATCCACGGTTTGCGGGTGCGCGTCACCTGGTCGAAACCGGCAAAGAAATTCTCCGCATACATGGCCGAAAAGCCCTTGGACTGCATCTGCTTGATGTCGGCTCCCGCCGCGAAGGCCTTGTCGCTGCCGATGACGATCGCGCAGCGCTGTTCCGTATCGGCATCGAATTCGGCGAATGCGCCGATCAGATCCTCCATGACCTGCGTGTTGAGCGCGTTGAGCGCCTCGGGGCGGTTGAGCCGGATCAGCGTGACCGCTCCCCTGGTTTCGACGAGAATCGTTTCGTAGGCCATGGTCCATCCTTTCACTGCGGTAGTGGCGTCCACGCCTCGTCGGCGGGCAGCGGGGTGAAGATCGCGTCTATGTCCGCGTCGCTCATCGCCGCGGCGGTGGGCGGATTCCAACGCGGCTTGTTGTCCTTGTCGACGATCAGGGCCCTGACGCCCTCCACGAAATCGGGGCGGGCGATAACATGTACGGCGACGGCATATTCCAGCTTCATCTCTTCGGCGAAGTCCTCGATCCGGCTCGCTTCTGCCAGCAGGCGAAGGACGACCTTGCAGCTTTGTGGAGACTTCGTTTGCAAAGTCGCAAGTGTCGCCAGCGCCCAATCGCTGCCATTATCCATCAGCGCGGCCAGGATATCCTCGAAGCGATCGGACGCGAACAACCGGTCGATATCGGCTCTCCTGTCCAGGATGGGCGCCGGCGGCAGGACCGCGACGGCACTGCGCAGCACCGCATCGAGATTGGCGGGATTGCCGAGGATCGCCACCTTCAGGCGATCGACGTCCTCGCCGGCGACATAATGGCTTCCCAGTGACAGAGCCAGACACTCCGCGCCGCTCAACCGCGCGCCGGTCAGTCCGGCATATTGGCCGATACGTCCGGGCATCCGCGACAGGTAGCGGCCAGCTCCGACGTCGGTGAAAAGACCGATACCGGTCTCGGGCATCGCATAGCTCGTCCGATCGGTGACAATGCGGAATGCGCACGGCTGGGAAAGCCCGACGCCGCCGCCCATCGTGATGCCATCCATGAATGCGATGGTCGGCTTCGCATAAGTGAACAGGAGATGGTTGAGACGATATTCCTGACGGAAGAAGGCGCGCGCCGCCGAGCCGTCGCCCGCCGCACTCTCGGCCAGCGCGCGGATGTCACCGCCAGCGCAGAAGCCGCGGCCTTCCGCATGGTCGATCATCACGAGATCGATGGCGTCATCCTTCGCCCACTCGAGCAAGGCCGCGATTATCGCGGTGGACATCGGATGGGTCAGCGCGTGGATGGCTTTGGGCCGATTGAGCCGGATACGGCCGGTCCGGCCTTCGACAAAGGTCAGTACGTCGTCGCTCATCAAGGAATCTCCCCGCTTCTGACAAGCCGCATCACAGCCCACAAAATGCGGCTCTTCAAGCAAGCTGTTGATTTCGTTACGCTCAGCAATTTTTTTTGGCGCCGGAAGCCCGGTGGCTGAACATGTACGGTGGTGGAACGTTTGGAACTCCAAATTGGAGCGAAGGATGATCGACCGGGAAACCGCCGTACACAACCGATTATTGGCCCTGTTGAAGCCGGAGGACCTCGGCCTGCTGCTGCCGTCCTTGACCCTTCACGAGTGCGCCGCCGGGAGGATTTTGCAGGAAGCGGGCAGCGACGTTCATTATGCCTGGTTCCCGCTCGGCCAGGCGGCCGCTTCCTTCGTGGTGGCATCCGACACCAACCACATGGTCGACGCCGCGCTGGTCGGTCGCGAAGGGGCGATCGGGGGCATGGTGTCGATGGGCCGCATACCCGCTTATGCAAGGGCTCAGGTCCAATTCGGCGGCCGTTTCCTCAGGCTGCCGCTGGGTGCCCTGAACCAAAGCCGGGCACAGTCATCCACCCTGGCGAACTGGATTGCACGCTATGGCGACTGCCTGGTCGCGCAGCTTTTCCAATCGGCGGCGTGCAATGCCTCGCATACTATCGCCCAGCGTCTCGCGCGGTGGCTCCTGGCGACCCGCGATCGGCTCGATCGCGACGAGATCACGATCACCCAGGAGCAGTTGGGCGAGATGCTCGGCGTCGGCCGCAGCTTCATCAACCGATCGCTGCGGCAGTTCAGTTTCAACGGACTCATCGCATCGCGGCGGCGGCGGATATTCATTCTCGACGTTGAACGACTCCGTTCGGTCGCATGCGACTGCAACGATCGGATCCGGGACCACTTCGAAATCGTTCTGACCGGCGTCTATCCCGCCCAGCGCGATTTCGCGGCGGCTTGAAGCCAGGGCCTCATTCGAAAGGATTGCCGATGAGGAGTTTCGCTCTCTCTTCCGCCGCGCTCCTGTTGGCGATGTGCGCCGCACCGGCCTGGGCCCAACCGCGCCCCGGCGGTTCACTAGACGGCGATCTGCGCACCGACAGCGCCAGTTTTGCTGCCGACGGTCGCGGATCGCTCGGATCGTCGGCTCGCCTGCCGGGTGCGGGTACGGACCTCTCCGGAAGCGGATCTTCGTCGCTCGGGCTACCCACACAGGTGCCGGATAACGGCGCGACAGCGGACGCCGGCACCGACCTCAAACGCGCGACACGCAAGACACGCCGGGACCTCATCGACGACGCGTCCCGGCCGACGGCAACGGTTCAGGCCCCGGGCGGCAAAGCAAGCGCTCGCCCCAAAGCCGGCAGCGGGAAGTGAGACCGGATGCCCCTCGGACAGGAGCTGGCGCCGCATATTCCCTTTCTACGGCGTTACGCCCGCGCGGTGACGGGATCGCAGGCGACCGGCGACGCGTTGGTGCGAGCCACGCTCGCGGCAATCGCCGCCGCTCCGCGGGAGTTCGCACGCGACGTCGATCCGCGGGTGGCGCTTTACGGAAGGCTGCTTGAAAGCCTGGAGGCGTCGGACCGGTTCGCTGCGATCTGGCGGGAGCTTCTGCCCGGCTGGCGCCAGGCCTTGCTGCTGACCGCGATGGAGGGCTTCACGCCCGAAGACGCGGAGTTATTGATGAACTGCGATCGTGAGGAGGTCGAGCGGATGGCGGATGAGGCCGTGTCGAGGCTCGAACATCAGCCGCCCGCGCCGACGCTGATCATCGAGGATGAACCGATGATCGCGATGACCCTTGAGGATGTCCTGTCCGATCTGGGGCACAGCATTACCGGGATCGCCGCGACCCATGACTGCGCGGTGGCGATGGCGCGGGCCGACCCTCCGGCCCTGGTGCTCGCGGACATTCAACTGGCCGATTCCAGCTGCGGGCTCGAAGCGGTGCACGACATTTTCGCCGATTTCCGTGTACCGGTCGTTTTCATTACCGCCTTTCCGGAACGGCTTCTGACCGGGAAACGGCCCGAGCCCGCCTTCCTGATCACCAAGCCTTTTCAGATCTCGACGGTGAAGGCGGCGATCGGACAGGCGTTGTTCCTGAACCAGGCGGTGGCAGCATGATCGTGACTTGCGATCGATCCTATTTCGAAGCCGTTGAGCGCGCGACATCCGCACTCGCGGCGAAAGTGCCGCAAGGACATCAAGTGCCTGGCGTTTGGTTGAAAGGCTGAGCTCGCGATGCCGAGCGGCAGGAGACTGAAAGTCTTTCGCACCGCCATCGGCTTTCATGACGCCTATGTTGCCGCGCCAAGCCGCAAGGCGGCGCTCGACGCATGGGGCAGCGATCGCGACCTTTTCCGCATGGGCGCTGCCGAGGAGGTGACGGACGAGGCCTTGATCCGCGCGGCGCTGGCCAGGCCGGGCGAAGTGATCAAGCGCGAGCGTGGCTCTACTGCCGAGCATGTCGCGGCGCTTCCCAAGCGGAAATCGCCGGCCGCTGCGGCGGTGCCGACCGAGGCACGTAAGAAGCCGCCTCCGCGGCCAAGCCGTGCCGGACTGGACAAGGCCCAGGCAGCCCTTGATGCGGCCGAAGAGCAGCGCCGGAAACAACTCGACCGTTTGACGAAGGAGGAAGCTGCCCTGACCCGCAAGCGACGACAGCTGGTCGCCGACTGGGACAAGAAGATGGTCGAGCTTGAACGCGCCCGCGATACCAAGCGGAGCGAACTCGCCACTGCGATGGAACGATGGCGCCGGACTGACGAACGGTGATCGTCGCCCAGCCGGGCGCGACGGTAAACCATGTCGCCCGCGGGGCCGCCGCTGGGCAGTTCAATATGCGGTTTTTTGTGAGAGGACGGTGGCTGTGGTTTTGGCGAGGATGTAGAGGTCGAACCAGGGGGACCAGTTTTCGATATAGTAGAGGTCGTGTTCGAGGCGTTTGACGAGTTTTTGTTCGGTATCGGTTTCGCCGCGCCATCCGTTGACCTGGGCCCATCCGGTGATGCCGGGTTTGACCTTGTGGCGGGCGGCATAAGAGGAGACGACATCGGAGAAGAGCCGCCCGCCTGCGCGTGTGGAGGGGGCGTGGGGTCTTGGTCCGACGAGGGACATGGAGCCTGTCAGGACGTTGATGAGCTGGGGGAGTTCATCGAGGCTCGTGCGTCTGAGGAAGGCGCCGACGCGGGTGACGCGTGGGTCGTGGCGGCTGGCCTGGACGATGTTGTCGGTCTGGTTGAGATCGGTGAACATCGAGCGGAATTTCCAGACGAGGAAGGGTTGGTTGTTGAAGCCTTCGCGGGGCTGTTTGAAGAAGATGGGGCCCTTTGAGTCGAGCTTGATGGCGATGGCGATGACGGCGAGGAGGGGTGCGAGGATGAGGAGGGCGAGGGCGGCGAGGATGCGGTCCTCAAGCCATTTGACGGCCTGGTCGGTGCCCGAGATCGGGCGTTCGAACAGGGTCATGACGGGGACTTCGCCGAGCAGGACGACGGGCCTCTGGGCGAACATGAAGCTGACCATGTCGGGTGCGAGGCGGATGCGCACCGGGGTCATGGCGAGCTGTTCGACGATGATCTTGAGGCGGCTGTCGGCGGACCATGGCAGGGCGACGATGACCTGGTCGATCTCGCCCCTGCGGATGGCGGCGACGAGGTCCTGGAGCCTGCCCTTGAGGGGGACGGGGAGCTTGGTGGTGTCGAGGCGGTCGGAGGAGCGGTCGTCGTAGAAGCCGGTGAGCGCGAGGGTGAGCTTGTCGTGGCCGAGGATATAGTGGGCGAGGCGTGCGCCCTGTTCACCGGCGCCGAAGATGGCGGCGCGCTGGTCGAAGACGCCCTGGCGCTTGAGGCTCCTGGTCCAGATCGTCATGGTGCCGCGGGCGATGGCGAGGCCGGCGGCGCCGAGCGCGAAGAGGCTGAGGGTCCATCCGCGCGAGAAATCCTCGGAGACCCTGAGCATGAAGCCCAATGTGGTCATGAAGAAGGCGGTGACGAGCCAGGTGGTGAGGACGCGGCTCCAGGCCCTGGAGAGCGAGAGTTGGGCGTCGACGTCGTTGGCGCCGAGGCTTTCGGCGAGGACGAGGTAGAGGATGGCGGCCATCAGGGTGACGCGGCCGTAATTGGCGGCGAGTTCGGGGGGGATGCGTTCGTCGAGGAGCCACAGGCTGATCAGGCTGGCGGCGCAGATCGCGGCGAATTCGGTGAGCCTGAGCAGCCATCCGATCAGCGGCAGCGGGACGGTGAGCCGCGCGCCTGGCCCCGGCGAGGCCGCTGGCTGTCCCGTCCTGCGTTGCGAGCTCCTGGTCGATGTCACAAAGCGCTGCCCCCGGCGCGGATGGCGCCTCACTGTCCGGTGGCATTTCGCCTGAATCGGCGTCTTTTGCTAGGGGCTTTAATGCCTTATGTGCGCTTATCCGGGCGAGCCGGGTGCCGGCCGGCGGTCCTTGTGGGGATTTTGCGCCGGGTCGGGCCCCAAGCGTCGGGCTCTATCGCAAAGCCCAGGCGACTATGATAGGACCCGGCCGTGAAGCTTGGGGGATCAGAGTCAGTGTCCGTCGACATGGCTGCGCTTATGCCTGGTGGGGGTCGGGCGTGGCGGGTCTGGCTGCCGTTGGCGGCGGGCGCTGCGCTGTTTGCGCTGCCGACCTTCTATGCGCTGGCGACCGAGCAATGGACGACCGAGGCGGGGGCGCACGGCCCGATCGTGCTGGCGGCCGGGCTCTGGCTGATCGTCCGGCAATGGCCCGATGCGCTCAGGGTCGCCCGTCCCGGGCATCTCGGGCTGACGCTCGGCCTGCTCGTGCCGGCGCTGCTGCTCTATGTCTTCGGCCATGTCGTGGGCGTGCTCGGGATCGAGGCGTTCGCGGCGCTGGCGGCGCTGCTCGCGGTGCTCTATGGCCTGGTGGGCATGGCGGCGCTCAGGCTGCTATGGTTTCCGCTGCTCTACCTGCTGTTCCTGGTGCCGCCGCCCGACACGGTGGTGGCGGCGGTGACGCAGCCGCTGAAGCTGGCGATATCGCATGTGTCGGCCGAGCTGCTCAACGGGCTGGGCTATCCGGTGGTCAACACCGGGGTCATCCTCCAGGTGGCGCAATATCAGCTGCTGGTGGCGACCGCCTGCGCGGGGCTCAATTCGATCATCAGCGTGTCGGCGATCGGGCTGCTCTACGTCTATCTGCTGCACGGCTCGAACGGGCGCTATGCGGCGCTGCTCGTGGCCGCGGTGCTGCCGGTGGCGATCTTCGCCAATTTCGTCCGCATCCTGATCCTGATCCTGATCACCTATCATTTCGGCGATGCGGCGGCGCAGGGCTATCTGCACAGCTCGGCGGGGATATTGACCTTCGCGATGACGGTGCTCGGGCTGTTCGCGGTCGATGCGCTGCTGGCGCCGGTCAGGCACCGGCTCGAGCGCAGCACCCCGCAGCCGACGCCACCACAGGCGCCGGGAGGCCGCGCATGACCGAGCTGTCGCGCCGCAGCCTGTTGTTCGGAGGGCTGCTCGCCCTGGCCTCGGCGGGAGCGGTCGCGGCTTTGCCCCGGCGGCGGGTCGACTATCTGAAGGGCGGCAGCCTCGATGCGGTGGTACCCAAGGCGTTCAGCCCGTGGCGCTATACCGGCGGCGGCGGCTTCGTGCTTCCGCCCGAGGAGGCGAGGAAGCAGAGCGAGAACCGCTACGACCAGGAACTGTCGCGCATCTATGTCGATGAGCAGGACAACCCGGTCATGCTGCTGATCGCCTATGGCAGCACCCAGAGCGACACGCTCCAGGTCCACCGCCCCGAATTCTGCTATCCGGCCTCGGGCTTCCGCATGGGCCCGGCGCATCCTGTCGAGATCCCGACCGTCGCCCGGCCGATCCCCGCCGGCTTCTTCACCGCCACCCGCGGCGACCGGGTCGAGCATATCCTCTACTGGACCCGGCTCGGCGAATATTTCCCGGTGACCTGGCTCGGCCAGCACTGGTCGCGGGTCGAAAACAGCTTCGACGGGGTGCTGCCCGACGGCATATTGGTGCGCATGTCGGTGATCGGCGGCAATGCCGAAGAAGCCCTCCCTCTCCTCCGGCGCTTCGCCACCGACCTCGTCGCAGCCATCCCCCCCAAAAACCGCCCCGTCCTCATCGGCACAAGGGCTTGATCAGCCTCG